>Ga0160427_10000290_pt1 | contig 32428 bp, 42 predicted proteins | sample SolpanmetagenomL_FD_108194 | JGI IMG/M metagenome (GOLD analysis project Ga0160427, IMG submission 108194) | Solar panel surface microbial communities from Lawrence Berkeley National Laboratory, California, USA - L | ecosystem: Engineered > Built environment > Solar panel > Unclassified ...
ATCTTGTACTAAAACTCGACTTACTATACTCTGGCTGTAATTCCTCTCACTCTATAGGAACTAGCGCGTGCTCTACGCGCGTGCGTGATTGATGAATATACTTTTAACGTTATATGCTTTAACCCTGATTCTATGTCCTGGTCCGTGTATATCGACGAACATCACTTCTTCACCGCTTTTTTCTATCTTATTAGTCGTACTATGGTGGATGATATATTGGTTTTTCTTGACGGTAGACGTCATGAAATAAATCGATCGTACTACTGTTTTAATTTGGGACCAAAACACTTATTTTTAGCTATATCCCCATGCCTCATTTTTGTATATCCCCATGCCTCAAACAAACCTAACCCTAATCTGAGCTCCCACCTTAAATTATATCCCCACGACTTAAGGGGATCATGGGATTATAGTTAGGGGATCATGGGATTGTAGTTAGGGGATCATGGGATTGTAGTTAGGGGATCATGGGATTGTAGTTAGAGAGTTCTAGTAAATAGAACCGATCTACTAGAGCCTAAGTCTCTAGCTAATAAGAACGATAAAATAGAAGATATTAGCGCTAATCACTCTACCTTTATAACGGAAAAGTCTTATGCTAGAACCTCGGATAGTAGATTTACTAAAAGTAGATCTATCTATAATAGATCTAAAGAATTCTATTCTCTATACTCTAAGTATTTTAATCTAGATGAAGACTTAGAATCTTTAGATATTACTATAGAAAGAATTACTACTAGATCTAATCAATCTAAATCTAAAGGTCTAAGTGATATACTAGATATAGAGCTAGAAGAAGAAAAGAAAGATGAAGATGAAGATCTAGATAATATTACGTTTCTAAGCTTAGAGTCTAGCTCGTGGCTCTAGTATTATAACTAGATCTAAAGGTACTCTAAAGTCTAGAAGGTCTAGAGCTAGTACTCCTACTAGAATAAGTAATTCTACTAAATCTAGAAGTTCTAGTAATAATTCTATTAAATCTAAGAGATATATTACACCTAAGAAAGATTAGATAGCTAATTATAGACTATCTAAGACATTTATTACTAGTCCTACTATAGGATTAGGTTTAGAAGAAGAGCAAGATAAAGAAGACTTAGAGGAAGAAGAATTGAGAGAAGAAGGTCTTAATCTACCTATAGATTATCTAGAAACTAGTAGTAGAGAACCTTTGTATATCCCTAGTATAGCTAAAGGAAAGAAGAGAAATCTTAGTAATATAGACTTTAGTCCTTTAGCTATAAGTAGAGGTAAGAATAAGGGAAAAGGTAGAGCTATAGATGATAGCTTATCTATAGAAGATACTACCGAAAAAGAAAGACTAGGCTATAGTAGTAATTTAGAAGATACTATAATAGAGTCGAGAATGTTAGACGAGAGGGCTAATAGAGAAAGATTAATAAGAGAAGATATAGGAGAAGGACCTAGTAATATAGAGAGAGATACTTCTAATATAGAAGAAGATAGTAAGATAGAAGAGAGCTCTAGTAGTATTAAGCGTATTAAGAGTAATAAGATTAAAGTTTACTCACATAGCGGGAGGCCTAAGAAGATTAAGGGTATAGGAAGAGGTCGAGCTAGAAAGACTTAGAGTTTAGCTTTAGTCTAAGTTCTATTTAACACCAATATAAATAAAGTTATTATAACTAGAATTTCTACACCTTCGCGGACAATTTGCTAGTATAATAGACGTCTATAAAAGCCTAAATTCTTAATATCTAAGGAGGAAAAAAAGAGATGCGGGAGGGAAAAAAAGATTTATCTAAGAGACTACCACTTTCTTAGGGTAGTGTAGTATATCTTAGGAACTAGAATTTCTACACCTTAGCGGACAATTTGCTAGTATAATAGACGTCTATAGAAGCCTATATACTTAATATCTAAGGAGGAAAAAAAGAAACCCGGAAGGAATAAAAGGATATACCTAGAAGACACCTATTCTTATTAGTAAAGTTAGATAGTAAAGACTTCCTATAACTGTTCAACAATTTCTTAGTATACTAGCTACTATCTAATAGTATAGTTCTTGATATCTAAGCTATATCATAAGTATTAACAGAGGGAAAATTATAAGTAGTAAGCTAAAGCAACTCTTAGTACCCATTCCGGGTACTGTCGGGTTACTTTAGTAGGCACATTAACTAACAAGTTATAGATATTTCTTTTATATCTCTCTTATATATTCTGATAGACTCCTCCTAGTACTATAATCTTATATAATACCTTATACTAATGCGCTATTAGGCTTAAATTAGGCTAATTACTAAGCGCTAAGATAACCTTATTCTAACAGCATCTTATTAAGAACTATAATATCTATACCCTCCTAGTACTTGCGCAAGGTGAATGGCTAATATATAATAATATTTAAGAGAAGGTAGAGTTCCGCTAAGTATATACTATAGTTATTAATTGTAAGTAGGGCGAAGAGTGCATTTTTACTACGATTTACTTAGTCGTTTAATATTTGTTCCGATTATGCAGCGGTTTCTAGCGTGCGTGCACGGAACGGGCAAGGCACTCCGGTGCGCGTTGGTGTGGTAACTAATTAAATTGTGCTGCGTTTTCAAGAAGTGCATTATCTATCTTTCGTATGTTGTATATCTTGAAAGTGTATTCTGTGTGCCGTCGTGCTCGCTTAAAATCATACGTCGTGTCATGCAATATTTCTTAAGTAGGTGGTTGTCTCCTTAATCGAGGCCCATATTTGACGAGCATGAATATAGAGCCACCGGCACATATCACCAGTCCCGACGCTGTGAATGACAAAGATCAGCCAAACAACTCTTCGTGTAATGGATAGAAAGATCTTACTCAAGGTAGACCACCAACCAATCCCAAATGCATCGATGAAAGGTATCACAGAAGCGTTCCCAGCTGCTCCAAGACCATATCCTATAATGTACTTTGATGTGATGACGGCCATTCTTTCTTTTGGAACCGCCTCTGTTTGGAATTAGTGAAGGGATCATTGAGTACTCGTGCGAATAGCAACCTACCACCAAGATATGTATTTAACGATGCGAAAGCAACCATGACGAAAAAGCCAACAAAAAACGCCGATACAAGCACAACAGCCATGCCACCAACATCTTCTTGCAAACACCAGCCGTAGACCATCTGAGACAGAGGAAGAGCAATTAAAAAGGCCCATACTCCACTCGCCAAGCGATCAGAGGGGACTCTGTCGCCACTTCTTGCTTTGATCTTCTTATTCATCGTGATATCGGAATATTTACCACCAATTACAGAGCCTAGGATGAATCCACAACCTGGTGAGATGTAAAACAGACCGGAAAGTAATGGCGATGTGAGGTGGAAACGTGGGTTGATAAGGTGACGTGGTGAAGCGAGGAAGGCATATTGCTCAAAGTTAAGGAAACCACCCGCAAGGTCCTGTAACACAGTTAGCAATGTAAAGAGAGGTATGAGCGTGGCAGGACTAACACCAAGGAGGACACTAGGAGTACACATCATGACAGCGACTCTTGCGATAATCCTCCATTGTACCTTTGCCCAGTGTCTGAAACTAGGCTTCACTTCTTCATATTCTATCTGTGCGATGGATGGCACAAAGAGCAAGCTGAGCACAAGACCAAGAGCGGCAAGTGCACTCTGGACGTAAAAGATGACGCGCCAGGTCGTGAATGACACAATGACTCCACCTATCAAAGCACCAACAGAGGGACCTGCAACAGCACCGATCATCCAGAATCCTATTGCTGTTCCTCTCACCTCTGGATCAAACACGTCCGAAATGATAGTTTGGCCAATGACTTGGTAAAAGGTGACTTCTAATGCTGCCAGAATCCTGAAGGCTATGAAGGCATGGATATTCGGGGCTAAACTTGTAGCAATACTCGCAATCAACAGAACGAGAATGGAAGCATTGTATGCAGTCCGACGCCCGAAAGTCTGCAGTAACAGTCAGCTGGGAACAAGGATCGATCGAAATCAACTCACCATGACTATTGGCACCCATATTAGACTGCTGAAGCCTGCCGCCAGCACTACCACTGCGTTGATGAGGTTGATATAGTCACTGGTTGTGTGAAACTCTGCCGCAATCTCCGAAAGAGCAGGATAAAGACATGTGGAGGAGAAGGTTGTGGTGAAACAGTTCAAACTAGCAACGAATAATATTATGACCTTTCGCCAGAAAGGTAGATTGCATCTGAGCTGCTCAGTATGGACTTCGATCGTGGGTACGGGCTTCTCTAGGTCAGATGCCACCAAAGCTACTGAAGACGGCTGAGCCGATGCTGATATATGCGAAGACATAGCACAGGACTAAAAAGAGATAGATAGCAGAATGCAGCTCGACTTGGTCAAGGCTTGACATGTTTTTCTTTTGTATGGATATGGAGGTTGAGGTTGCCGTTATTCATCGGGTTGAAACAGACTCTCGCCGTAGCAATCACTCGGCCAACGCATGGCGGCCGGAAAGCTTAGGGGATAGTCTTACTGATGCATCTTGAGCTCAAACATCAGTGACTCTATCACCTTGCATGCATACAAGAGTACATGGCGTGACAGCACAATGCAGAGCGCACATGATGTATCAAAGGCTATAACAAGATCGTTGAGTGACTGCCAAGTCGGCAAATTCTGCTGAACGCCGTCTAGGACCCCCACTTGCCAGCTACGCCGACAGCTTCCTCTTCATCACCGGCCTTTGACTATTTGCTTTTCCCTTCCCACTGTGCAGTGTCAATCGAACTATCGAACCTGCCTGCTTGCTCTTGTGAAAGCCGGCCGAATCGTGCCGAACCTCGGCTCATAACTCATCATGCCCGAGCTGCCTAAGAAACGGAAAAGCGTAGCGTGAGTAGCACCACCACTGAAGCAACTCCGAAAGTGCTAGACTGATACATCACTACCCAGATGCCAGCGCTGCCACAAGCAAAAGATCAAGTGCAATGGTGCCCAGCCTTGTCAGACGTGTGTTCAGACTCGACATGAATGCAACTATCCGGAACGTGATCGTAAGGTGACTGTGAACGAGAGGTGTTTCTTTCTGTCAGCAAGCGTGCTTCTGAACAACCACTGAATTACACTCCAGTCTAATCAAACGACTCGTGGCGGAAAATGAAGAGTTGAGACGGAGCAGCCCAGGCACTCCTCAGCCTTCGTCCTTACCTACACCACCGACGCAACCGCCACAAACTACTGCCAATGACGAGAGCGGTGTCCAAAACTTGTTAGTTGGTGAACAAGCAAGATTCTCGCGACATGATGGCAATTTGTGGGTAAGTAACATGAGATATATCTATGTGAACTCGTATCACTGGCCTTGAGATTGACCTTGTTTGTAGATATACATGTGTGAGGCAGCATGTTCGACTTTTTCCACTACTCTGTCAAGAGAGTTGCTGGGCAATAAAGCTCAGATTGATGTCATACGACAGGCTTATGTTCAAGGTGAGCTGGAAATGACTATCGTAGTCACCCACTAAACTTCTGACGTGGCATAGAGAATGACCTCATCAAGGCATACAACATGGAGAACTTTTCGTGGCCTAGTCGACCACAAGCGTCTATGTTATTAGAGACAGCTTTGCGTACAGTTGGTAAGAACCTCGCAACCAGGCTTCGAAGAAGCTATCAATGGTTTCCAAACTAAAACACAATTATAGGGAAGTGCTACCATATCTCAAGATATAGTACCGCTCGCAAAGCGCTCGACATGGCTTACAAGGACGTCAGCACCGTTGATGAACTGACCATATCTAAGCTACTGGCGATGTTTGCACTTGGTGAGGTCTACTCTCCTCGACGTTCAGCCGACCCTCAAGGAGTGCCCGGCCTCATGTATTTTGCACAAGCTAAAAAACTGATGCGTATCGTGCCTGAGCGTCCAAGTATAGAACACATTGAAATAGCGATCATGTTTGTGAGTATGATAATATAGCTGAGTTGAAACCAACTAACGAAGAATTAGGCTATATATTCCATGTCAATGAACCGACGATACTCAGCGTATAGGCATATAGGGACTGCCATGCGTCAGAGCATTGTGAGTGGATTGCATCAAAAGATTAGGGGTTCATTGTTGCCAGACCTTGGTCTGCAGAAGTATCGCAAGGTACTGTTCTGGAGTGTTTATATTCTTGATCGACAAATCGCCTCAAAGTCGGGTTACCCATGCAGTCTACAGAGTGACGAAATCGAGGTGGAGCTCCCTACAGATGACGGCCTGACCGAAGCTGAACGAGAAGACTTTGTAAGCTCAGAGTACTTGACCTCCAGCATCAAACTGGCAAAGCTCACTGGCGTGACAATTCGACATGTCTACTCTCGAGTGAAAAGTCCGATCCCGTTCACTCAACGTGTCCAAAATGTGTTCAAGGAGCTTACAGAGTGGATCGAGAGTTTGCCTGTACCATTGCAGTTACAGCGCGAGAGTGCATGCAACCAGGTTGCACATCATGTGACCTTACTTCATCTCGCTTTCAACCAAGTAAGTTAAGTTTGGGGCCAAGCGTATACATTGGTGTAATTAACAATATCCAAAGTGCGTCATCCTGGCAACCCGTCCAATGCTGCTGCATGTCTTTCGCGCACTAAAAGGACGACGGTCGGCAATAGCCACCTCGACAAGACCTGCAGTACCACGAGCTACGCAAACCTTGGCAGAAACCTGCATACACACTGCTCGGCATTCCTTCCGTCTACTCACAAGGAGCTGGATTAGTGGTACTCTTGCTTCTCTGGACTTCTTCTCAGCGCACTACACCTTTGCAGCCGCCATGGTCCTCCTCCTCTCCAGCATTACACTGCCTCAGGACAAACAGAACGATCGAGACGATTTTGAATCTGCTGCCCATCTATTGAGAGAGCTCGAGAAGAAGGGCAACTTTGCAGCTCAAGAGTATCTCGGTCATTTGGATCTATTACTGAGTAGTACTGCAACGTTTGAGGCGAATTTACTGCAGTCACAAATTGAAGCAAACCCTGAGACGTCGATGGAGAATGGCGGTCAAGGTGGACAGTCGTTCTTGCAGACAACAAACACCTTTGGAGAAGCGACGGCACATTTGAACGAACCTATAACAACGGAGATGGCAATTTTCGGAGCACCTATACAAGACTTCCTGATGGAGGGCGATATTCCTCTCTTCGATGATGATACACTGGCCTCTTTCGACTGGCTTAACGAGAACATGATGACGCCTACGAGCCTGGGATGATTGATATCAGAGGAGATGCTGTAGCAATGCAAATTCTGGTAGTTAAATCGTTGTTTGTTTTTCCATACTATCGCTCGCCACTGATAGGCAAATCCAAATTCACCAACCAAGGATTGTTCTCAATCCGATAATATCCGTCACGAATGGCAGCATTGACAAACACTGTCTTTTCCTTCCCCTGGCGCAAAGGTCGTCCCCCTCGACTAGTCAGATCCACTTTGGTCGCTGCAGGAGTCATGCTCTCTTCGAGTTGCCATGGTTGTATGTTGTCAAAGGGGTTCCATGAGGGAGCCCAAGTCTTTCGCAACGCGCCACGACCCTCGTGAACATGTCCAAAGCAATGGAGTCTCGGTTTGACCCTCGCCACAGCCTTGGCTAGATGTGGACAACCACAATTCCTCCCACTCCGGTTTTGGTCAAGCTGGCCGAGCGGTGGTCCATGCGTCAGCAGTATGTCGACGTTTGCTGGGATCGGGTTGGCAGCGGCAGGAGTGGTCTTGTGCATGAGCATGTCGAGAAGAGGAGTGGCGGCTGATGGCGGGTTGAAGCGATCGGTGGCATGCGCGTAGCCAAATGCTCATTCTGCATATTGTGGCTGGTAAGGTGATGCATAGATTGCGAAACTTGCACCAGACTTCAGTGTGAAACGTGCGGAGGCCTTCTTCGCGATATGTGACCCCTTGTGACTTTGCATAACCATGCCAGAATGCCTTTGCTTTACGGTGATCCTCGAGAGTGAGGTTGCGCTTGTTCGCTGTGCTGCAGAATTCTTCGTCGAGCGACAGATCGTGGTCGCCTGCAATCACCAACTTGAGCTCAGCGGGAATGGTGCTAAGCATATGTAAAGCATGCTGGTATTCTTCCGGAGCGCCCACGTTTGTAAGATTGCCACAGTGTATCGGCACGTCAACACGCGGATATGATAATGCTTTGGTATTAAGCTCTTCGAAGCTGTTCACAAAAGAATGAGTATCAGAGATGATGAAGAAGCTAATTTCGGTTTGGGAAGCCATGCCGTATCGCGAGCGACTTCGTTCCTCGCTGGCTGGCACATGAAGCGTTTATATACTAGAGATAGTGTGGCGTGACAGGTGTCGGAAATTTACTTTTGCGCTCAGATGTTTTTCGCTCGGACGCGCAAACCGCACACAGCAGCATGGGACGATTTATGCAACGTTTGCAAGTACAGCGGATAACGTGTCTGATTGCTACAGGCCATCAATCACGACTTTTCCGAGCACACAGGCATTAGTTGGAAATGTACATGTAGGAGTGTGTTGATTGCAGCATTCATATTCAGGAATCGGGAAATGCTTCACTCGTGTTTGTTTGTTTCTGTCGGCGGGCTTGTCAACGGAGCCGTCAAGATGGAAGATATACCGGATAATCTGGTGAAGAAGTCATTTGTCGAATACATATCTACTAGTGAGGGCCAGAGGTCATGATATGAGAGATGGCGAGCACGAAGTGGCGTTGGGTGATGGCAGTGTTGCGCTCGCTGGAGCGCCAGACGACCCCCACACACATATGATCGGTTGTCAGCCTTATGATGTTGACAGGACGGGATGGACCTGGTATTCCTGGGCACGTCCTCAAAGATTCGTGTTTCAACTTGGCAGTGACATTTCTTGCTCTTGTCTGAAGAAGCTGGAAAGCGTCCCGGCTCCGACGGCATCGGCCTGTCGAATCGGAAACCGGCCAGCAGGCGGAGCTGGCCCCGTCTACATATTGTAGCGTCTGCCAATTGATTACCAATGCCAGCCATCTCTTGGCTTGCCATGGACATTACGTCAGTCAGTAGATTAAGGAATCTCAGGTGCCGTGGTGTGAGTGTGGCAGTGGACATGATGCAGAGGGGTTTGCCGCTTCCAGAAGGCCTTAAGGGCTGGGCAGTACGGCCTCACCAAACATGATTGACCTGGATTTCCACGAAGGTATAATCCTGACCCTCTACAACACATGGCCGGCGGTTTCCTTCCCTACGAAGAACCAAGCATCATCCAAATCTTAGTCCTAATCTCCTTCTTCACCTTCCTCTCCCTCGCCACACGACTCTCCTCCTTCATCTTCCGCGCGGGCATTATCGGGCCAATCGCAGTCGGCATCATCTATGGCCTCCCACTCGCAAACATCCTCGAGGATATATGGCAGGAAACATTCTTAGCCTTAGGCTACATCGGGCTGATCCTGATCATTTTCGAAGGCGGACTGACCGCACGCATGGACCTGCTGAAGCAAAACTTTGGGCTCAGCATGGTTGCCGCGACCACTGGCGTTATCTTCCCTATCGGCCTTTCCTATCTTCTGCTCTATCTGGGTTTCGGCTTTGGGGCAGTCGAGACATTCATTATTGGCGCTGCCTTGTCGACGACTAGTCTGGGCACTACTTTTGCCGTTATTGGCAGTGCTTCGAAAGACATTGATTTAGCGCAGACTCGTGTTGGGTCTGTACTGGTTAGTGCCGCAGTGATTGACGATGTTTCCGGGTTGGTCATGGCAAGTGTGATTCACGATCTCGGGCATCTCGAGGACGGTGGCAACTTGGGCTGGCTCATCGGACGACCTATACTTGCGTCTGCGCTGATGGCGATATTGACACCACTACTCACGAAATACGCTTTCGCGCCCTTCTTCAGGCGATACATTGAATTCCGATTTGCGCGGTACGATCACTTATCCAACGTCGTTCTCATGGTGCTTGTGCTGTGCGCATTCATCTCGATCGCAGCATATGCCGGCACAAGCATACTGTTTGGTGCATTTCTGGCCGGTTCGTTCCTGACATACCTACCAAGCAAGCATCCGGAAGGGCCTTTCGTTGTACTTTCGCGCGAGGAAGGCGAGCAACATCCGGACAAGAGCCCTACGTTTGTGCACACATTTGAGCTGTACTGCGCGGATGTTCAGAAATATCTGATGGAGCCGTTGTTCTTTGCTAGTATTGGGTTTGCGATTCCGTTTTTGGATTTATGGAGTGGACGGATAGTGTGGCGGGGGATTGTTTATACGTTGCTGATGTTGATTGCAAAGGTACTGATATTTATTCTGCTGTTCGCTTGACGTTCTCATTAGCTGACTCTTGTCTCAGGTGATTGTGGGCATCTGGATCCCACTCTGGAACCTGATCTCGAAACCAAAAGGCGCGGGCATCACCCAAGCTCTCTCGTTGAAGACAAGCATCTTCCCCGCTGCATTGCTCGGATCCGCCATGGTGGCACGAGGCGAGATTGGCCTGCTGATCGTGGAGATTGGATACAACGAGACGCCATATGTCAGCAGCACCGGGCTACAGGTGGCTGTATGGGCCATTCTGCTAAACACGATTATTGGTCCAGTGGTGGTTGGTCTGATCATCAAGTATAAAGGAGGAGAGATTGGGCGAGGGCAGTGGGGAATTCAGAAGGGATCGCAGCAAGGTGAATTGAGCGAGATGATGGAGAGTCAGAGTCAGTAAAAACTACAGTATTTTGGGTGTGATCACATCTCATAGCAGAAGGACGAAAATCTGACCACCTGGCCTCTTCAAGAAGAATCTAATTAGTAGGTATAACGTAATATCATGAACTAGGAACTATAAGTAGTAAACTACTATATTAAAGCTATAGAACGTTATACGAGCTATAAAAGAGAATGTAAAGGTTCGTACGCAAGGTAAGGTTAGGCACGGAACCCGAACCGTAATTACGTATAATTACGTCATCATAATAACAATAGAAAGAATAAGACTAAATCCTTATCACTAAGCTAGCACGAGCAACTAGTCTATTAGTATCTAAAGTAAACATCTCTTCTCCAAGTTACTACTCTTATACCAAGTTACCTCGAAGAGCCTGCTCCCTTTCAATAGCCTCGAATAGGGACTTGAAATTACCTGCACCAAAACCCGAGAAATTGTGCCTTTGGATAATCTCAATGAAAACAGTCGGACGGTCCATCAAATGCTTTGTGAAAAGTTGCAGCAGATATCCCCCCTCATCAAAGTCGACCAAGATGTCTAAGCTCTTCAGTACTTCGAAGTCTTCGTTCAGCTTCATACCGGCTTGCTTCAATCGTTTGGCCATGGTATCGTAGTATGATTCGGGTACCTTGATGAATTCAACACCGCGTGCCTTCAGGTTAGTGATGGCTTCAATGATATTTTCTGTCCGGAGTGCAATATGTTGTACACCTGCGCCACCGTAATAATCGACGTATTCTTCGATCTGGGATTGCTTCTTTCCCTTTGCAGGTTCATTGATAGGCATTTTCACAACCTCGTTTGGTGATGCCATGACGATGGACTTCAAGGCAGAGAATTCTGTGCAGATATCCTTGTCATCAACAGACCAGAACCGGTGGAAGCCCAAAGCCTTCTCGTAGTATTCACAAACTGCGTCCATCTCGTCCCAGTCTTGGTTTCCCACACAGTGGTCGACGTGACCCAGAGAGACGCTGGGAAGGAACTTCTCGAGAGGGTCCACAGTGAGTTCGGGACGATATCCAGGGAGAAAGATGCCCTTGTATGAGTGTCGCTCGACAAGCGTATGCGTTGTCTCCCCATAGGTCTTGATCTTAGCCATCTTAACCTTGCCGTCCGCATCACCCAAAACTTTAGGGGCAGAAAGTGCCACTGCCCCGTTCCTTGTAGCAGCGGAATACAGGGCATCCACCGAGTCAACTTCGAAAGCGACATCTACAAGGGTTAACAAGCCTGGTCCTAGGTCACTCAGTAAGATGTAAGTGCTCACCCTTTACTGCATCACCGTGCTTCTCGAGGTGCTCATGAACCTCACGCAAGAGTTCTGCCTCGTCCGGAGACAGATTGTCGAGCTGGGCTAGCCCGCGCAATGGTGAAGTGAGCACAAAGGTTACTTTTCCGTTACGGATAACGTGAGACGCTATCGCTCTGCTACCAGTCTCTAGCCCCTTGTACGCCACGCGTCGAAAACCCATGCGAGAAACGTAGTGCGACGCTGCTTGCTTAGCATTGCCGACATACCAGTGTACGTGATCGTATGCTCTGTAACCGGCGAAGCTATCCTGTTGCGGCTGGTATGAAGTGTCGTCTTGGGGTGAAATTGCGATGGGTGCCATGACTTCGATTATGGTCTGAATTCACGCTTTGTGTTGTGCTGGTCGAAGTTGTTCGTTTGGGAATGTTGTTGCAATCAAGTCGTGAATTGAGTTTTTGATGTCGAAGCCAGACAACACTCTATATACAAGACACTGCTCTTGTGATGGTCGGTCTGTTTGTGTCGGAATCCGAGACATCTCAAGATTTTCGGGCGCAAGGCCTTCGCATAGGTGGCGTGCTTTGAGACATGATAGCTTCCGCTACTTTCCGCAGCCAGGAGAGTGTCGGCCGGTCCCAGCCGGTGTACAAAGGGAGAACCATTTCGATAGGTGTAATCGCCGGTGTTTTCCGGCCCAGGAAATTCAAGTCTGCATGGCACCGAGCTGGCCCGGACCGTGGCTTTGGTCTATCTGGTCATGGGAGTGTGTGTCAGGTCACTGTGTCTTCCGGCATATGGCCGGTATACAATCATGTCAGATGCCTACACCTCCGCTGCGAATAGCTTGATAGAATTGTTTTGTTTCGCCAGTGCTAGTGTGCTCAGATGTTAGCATATCAATGAAGCATGCCTGTCACCAAGTTTTCCGAGAATGACCCTTACAGCTACCAGAACGGATTTGCATCATATCATGAGTAGGTTCAAATCTATTACCATACCCTGGCCTCCTTCAAGCAACATGATGCTCATTCATTGTATACAAATCCAGGTCGACTGCAGTGAAGGGTGCTTTACCAATTGGGCAAAACTCACCACAAAAGGCCCCATACGGCCTCTACGCCGAGAAGTTGTCCGGGACTGCCTTCACGGCTCCTCGACATGAGAATCAACAGTCATGGCTTTACCGCATCCTGCCGTCAGCCGCGCACGAGCCTTTCACCGAACTCGAGGCGTCCTCTTTCCACCTCAGAATGACGACGGATGGTGAAAAGCTTCACCAGATTCCCAATCAGCTACGATGGGACCCTTTTGACTATGACATCGAAGCAGACTGGATCCAAGGTCTCCACCTTGTCGCAGGCGCAGGCGACCCGAGTATGAAGTCCGGGCTCGCCATACACATTTTTGCAGTCGGTAAAGACATGGGCAAGCAAGCTTTCTACTCAGCTGATGGCGACTTTCTCATCGTCGCCCAGAGTGGGTGTCTCGACGTTCAGACTGAGCTGGGAAAGCTAATTATACGACCAAATGAGATCTGTGTGATTCCGCGGGGTATCAGGTACCGCGTCACCGTCCCCGCTGGTCCTACGCGAGGTTACATCTGCGAGCTTTTCCAAGGACACTTCCAGCTACCAGAACTGGGACCTATTGGTTCTAATGGCCTGGCCAACGCGAGAGACTTTCAAGCCCCAGTGGCGTCTTTCGATGAGGACATGTCTGAATGGGAGGTTGTGTCAAAATTCAACAACAATCTGTTCTCTGCACGACAATCACACACACCGTTTGACGTCGTTGCGTGGCACGGGTGAGTCTTCTTCCACAATTCCTTTACTGCTCCAAAGTCCGATATTAAGATCATCATCGTTACCAGCAACTACTACCCCTACAAGTACGACCTAGGCCGATTCAATACCATTGGGTCTATTTCCTTCGACCATCCCGACCCCAGTATCTTTACTTGCCTCACCGCGCCATCGGATCACGCGGGAACTGCCATCGCCGACTTTGTGATTTTTCCCCCGCGCTGGCTCGTTCAGGAGGACACTTTCCGTCCACCGTGGTACCATCGCAATACCATGAGCGAGTTCATGGGATTGATCGCAGGCGACTACGACGCCAAGACTGGAGGAGGATTTCGACCTGCGGGAGCGTCGCTGCACAATATCATGAGTGCACATGGCCCCGATGCCGCGTCATACGAGAACGCGAGCGAGGCTGAGTTGAGGCCGCACAAGGTGGGATCTGGCAGTATGGCTTTTATGTTCGAGAGGTGAGTGGCTTGCCATTGTCCATCTGTGAAGATGTGTGATATTAATGTGAGCGATAGTTGCCTGATGGTGGGAGTTTCACAATGGGGTATGAAGACCTGCCAGAAGGTTCAACCAGAGTATAATGCTCACAGTTGGGAAGGTCTGAAGCCGAAATTCAAGCGTCCAGAAGAAGTCAATGGGACTGGAACTCATTCTGATAGCGTGTCTTGATTGGTTGTGGGTCGGCTGCCTGTAATTTAATGTTCAATATGCATTCCGCTTGTTCTTTTCACCACATCCACGCTTCACTCGTGCGATAACTTTTCTGTCGTAGCATTCGACAGTTACTGCCTGAACCTTGCACGAATGTGATTAACAGCAATGGAGAAAGATGAGCACCCTAAACCAAAGCCCTGCAGCTCCACAAGGCAATGAATTTGAACAACCCTCGTACATTACCTAGCAACAAGTGTAATGTCATTTACATGTATGGTGCTACTACCTAGGCTCGTGGTTTTAGGATGGATTCACTTCAACAGGGCTGCCTCGACCTTTCCACTACAAGGACCAAAGCCGACGTAACTACCTAAACTCCCACAACGACCTGTGATGACAACTTCATCTCCGTCCTGAAGAAATGTCCTGGTTATTTTGTTTCCTTCACGAGACTCAAAAGGTTCTTTACCATTCTTCGTAATCTCAAGGAAGCTACCCAGAGAGTCACGCGACGAGCCGGAAATAGTACCACTTCCCAAGAGATCCCCGGTCCTCATGTTACAACCTCCAATGGTATGGTGTGCCAACATCTGAGGGAAAGAGAAGAGAAGGTTTTTTGCGTTCGAGTTTGAGACTACAGCATAATCGCCGGAAGCTGTCTTTAGCGCCACTTGGAGGGAGATGTCGTAAGCAGTCTTCTGTTTCGCTTCGCGTAGATACGGAAGTAGGTTGTTTTGGTTGGCTGTATCTAGGCCGTCGGTGCGAAAGGGCTCGACAGCATCCATGAGCACGACCCAAGGGCTTATCGTGGTGGCAAAGTTCTTTGAGTTGAATGGTCCAAGTGGTACATACTCCCACGCCTGAATATCTCTTGCGCTCCAGTCATTCATCAGTACCAGGCCGAATAGGTGGTCTTCGGCATCATCAATCGCAACTGGATCACCCTGCGTATTGGGCGTGCAGACGAAAGCGGCGACTTCGAGCTCAATGTCAAGCTTGCGGGATGGTCCGAATTGAGGTTGCGTCTCGCCTGGCGCTGTCAGCCACTGGCCGCACGGTCTCCTGATGGCTTGACCCGACGGAACAATTGACGAAGAACGTCCATGATAGCCAACTGGGAGATGCTTGTAATTGGGTTGAAGAGCGTTTTCGGGTCCTCGGAAGAGCACTCCAACATTGTATGCGTGGTTCAAGCCTACATAAAAGTCTGTATAATCACCAATGTCAAGCGGCACGTGGTTCTGCACTTGTGCCAAAGGTATCAGGGCGGCTTCCTTGAGCTTTGTGTCGTCTCGCAATGCTTCAGGGTATGGTGAATCGTCTCGAAGCAGCTCCTGGATGAACGTTCTGATTCTGCGGTGGAAGGGGCGTCCCGCGGCAGCAAATGCGTTGAGGCTTGATGCTTCGAAGACGTTGACATCTTCGCCGGAACTTAGTATATTGCTGAAGACTCCAGCAGAGGCGAGTTGCTGCATGTCCAGCGCATAGTCCCCGATTGCTATTGCTGGTCTCTTCCGCGGAGAATCAAGGGTTGATATGATGCCGAAAGGAATATTGGCCAGAGAGAATGGCGACTCCGGGTCCACCTGAACCCAAGAGCGTGCTGCCATGACGAGAGAATCTCAAGGCAAGTAGAAGTGATGTCGTGTAGAAGAATTGTTTATGCTGCTTGTCTAGATTTTCGTTCAAGTCGAAAGGTTGGGCGAGGGCAAAACACACATGAATAGAGGTAATCGAAGAAAAAGTGTCATTTCTGTACAGGACGGTCAGATGACAACAAAGGCGCGGCTTTCTTGCGCATGGATTTGCTCTAAATTGAAAGCCCGAGGTGGAACCCGTGAGATGGAGACAAAAAGCGTCTTCGTGGCCCGGGCGGGAACATTTGAGGGTGCCTCTGATTTCCGCTCTTTGCCGGCCGGGCGGCTATTTTGCCTACGGTCAAGTGCTGAAGATGATGTGACCTGGACTTTGATATTCGAGAAGCATTTGCGGCCAATCTACAATTCTGGCGCACCCCCCATACGAGGCTTCTTCCAATATCAAATTATACATAATTGGCATATCGCAGAAGTAGAGCAACCTTCGACCCAATCTACAGCACTACCTAAGAATCCGAGTAGATACTTTACAAAATGTGCATTCTTTCTTCCGTCAAGCGCTACCCCTAGATCAAGCTTTCTGACCTCGCGAGTATAGGATTGCATCCGATGCACCAATGCAACAAGAAATCCACTTGTCGAAACACGACTTGCACATCCTTGGCGCACTCTTCGATCCAGAGCTGTCTCTTTCAACAAGCGCCCCAGTCGATGCCTCCAAGCCCGCTTTACCGCACCTGGATGAAGACGAATTCGCCAGCATCAGAGCAGAGGAGCAAATGATTCTCAAACTCCTACACGGATCATCGCAGACTGCCGATACCATCGACCGCGCGATACAGCAGCTCACTGGGCTCATCACTCGATCTCCAGGCTTTGCACCTGCTTACTTTAATCGAGCTCAAGCAAGACGCCTCTTTGTGACAGACGACAACCTCTTCACTGAAGAGTTCACTGAGCAGTCGAGGTTCGTCTTCGCGGATTTGCAAAGCACAATCACATTAGCAACGCCCTTGTCGCCACAAGCATCATTATCTATACATCAGCAGAGTCTACTAGCGTCTGTACATGCACATCGTGGTTTACTCTTGATGAAAGCTGTACAAAGAGCAGAGAACGGCTTCGAGGTGTATGGCTTGCCAGATGAACTCTGCAAACCTGACAAGGATAGCATCGAGGACGCGGCTAGTCGCGACTTCTTCTTTGGAGGTAGATATGGTGACAAAGATGCCCAGCAAATGTCTGTAAAGACAAACCCATACGCGAAGATGTGTGGGGCGATCGTCAAGCAAGCGATGAGACAGGAGATTGAGGAAGGAATGGAGAAGGTGTAGATTCAATGCCATAAGGGCAGGGTGATAGACTACCCTTGGAAATGCGCTCTTACTGTAACTCGCACGCCAAATAGATTTCTTCACGCGCCTTTTATGCTTTTTCAATACATGAGTACAGCATTATTCGGGCAAGTTCCAGATGAAGTCGAGATTCTCCCAGTCAAAAGGTGGTGCTGCAGTTTCAGTTGGATTGTTGTTAAATGGCGCCATGGATGGATCGAATGGTAACGATAGCCAAGCATCATCAAAAGCGTCTGGTAGAGAGAAGTCAATGTCACCCAATACTTGAGAGAAATCTTGCAAAGAGCCTGCGTATACACCTTGTTTGTCACTTGGCATTGCCCGCGACACCGATTGGATTTGGTCGGGTTGTGGAGAAGACCTCCTAGTACCCGGGAAACTAGCTCGTGATGCTCTCGAAGCAGATGCAAAGTGTCGCCGCAAACGTGTTAGATGCATCTCAAGCAGGGTCGCATACCTGCTTGCTAGGTGCATATCATCCAGCGTACTCCGGCGTAGTGCACGAATACTACGTTCAAGAACATCCAGAGTCTTGCGCATTTGACTGTCCCTAATACCGAGGCTGATGGCTTTAAGGAGAAAGATCGAGGATGTAGTAATGCGCAGGTAAATCCTGACAGGCGCGTACCGTAATAGTTCATCCTCGGCAAGACCAATGACTTTGTTCAACACATCGCAACTACCGTGAATCACTTCCTGGATAAAAGCTTGGTTCACAGGATCAAGTGCTGCTTCGAGAATCGAGTTATCATCGGTGTCGTTAACTCTTCGTTCACATACTGCCTGCATGCCTAATGAGTTGCAGTATATGCGAACATATTGGTATTCAATAAAAAGGATGCGCTGAAGTACATCTTCAGTACCTATTAATCTTGTCAATCGGTTGTTTTTATTCGTCATTCAGACCATTTTCCACTGAGGAACTCACAGCTTTGGTCGAGGTGTTTCGACTTCCACTTCTGTAGCAGCGGCGAGAAGTGCTCCAACATATTCAAATATCGACCACTATGCAAAAGTTGTTTCGTGATTATAGCCGAGGGAAACACCATTTCGGAAAAAGACTTGAAAAGCTTTGTGAGGTCCGTCCAAGCATTCATAAAAAGACTCCAGCGAGTATCGACCGATGACTGCAAGTTTCCAGACTTAAGGTGGTTGATAGTAGAGGGCAATGGAGATGAGTATCCCAGCCTCGAAGCTAGTTGATTGATGAATACATAAAGCAGTCTGACAAGTCTTGCTTTTCGTAGGCGTAAGGGATCCCCGGTGGTCTGAATGGTCGCATTCTCTTCATCAAAGATATCAAGCTCATATCCCAGAGTGAGAGCGCAGCCGAGTATCATCCAAGACATACGGTCAGATCTCTTCGCGGGGTCTACAACATCTTCGAGCCATTTAGATGCGGCTGTTTTGGGTCGCGCAAAACGTAACTCGTCTTCTTCTGATGTAAGTATCATATGCGAGTCCCACCCATCGGCCTCCGGCGGAAAGTGTATCGACCTTGGATGCCATTCGGTCATTAGTATAAGAGCTTCGATTGAACCGACTGTTCTTGTCTTGGCAATAGATCCTTTTTCCTGGCCGAACATGATTCGCATTATTAGGTGTGAGACGTGCTGCCACAGTCTATGGTGGATGAAGAAGCTTCGAGAGGCACTCGCCGGTCCTGGTAGAAGGTGGTATCTTGAGGAAATCATAAGGATTGTGCAGCATAGTAAAGGTTCCTGAGACACTAGTTCTAAGTGGGTTTCGTGGTGAGAATAGCGATCCGTCAGGATAGGCGAGAATGGCCACATATTGCGAAAGAACCTATACCTAGTTAGTCCTATACAATTGAAACACAAGGAAGGCCGTACAAGTATAAGAGGATGGATGTCCAATTGGTCACGACTTACAGGTCAACATATGTAACAGCCTCTTCTGCTGATAACCATCCCATCCTGACAAACCTGCAAGCATTCCACGCTCGTAAGGTATTTGGATCTGTAGTCGATAAGATTACAGGTGGTGCGACGTGAGGCGAAGCTGCTGGTGAGGTTCCTGAACCTGGTGTTGCGCTAGTCGCAAACTCTACATGTCTGGCGTCCTGTGCTGCATGATCCTGGTTGATATTTCCAGCGCCAGCGTCCTCTGTTGCGGCTTCGAAGAGAATGCGAAGCGCATCATTGCCATTTGAGACAACGGTACGCATAACGGAGCTCATGAGACCAGCACTCTGACCTTGGCCTGTGGAAGGAATCCATTCGTTCGCGGCCGAAGGATATGCTGACATGCTCGTACCTGAACGTTCTATCCTGCTTGACGTTGTGTCATTTTGTGGCGGAGGCGGCCGCCGAGTTAGTCTCTGTGTGTCTCCGAATGGCATAGGTAGATGAGCAGGGCTTGTGTCTGCGTGAGACGGTCTTCCCAGATTATCCTCATCCTGCGACTGCTGCATGTCCGTCGTCTGTGCTTCAAGACCTGAGCCTCCATCAGTGATCAGACTGCCACGACATCGGTCGCTCATACACACCATGCATGCCTCCGGCATCAGTCTTCTGGCGCTTACTATTCCAGGCTCTTTCACTGCTGAAAACGCACTCCCGCATTTCTCGCCGGCATCTCACGCAAGGCGGACGGTCATTACCAGCAAGATCACATTTTGCCTTGCGCGTGCGACACGGGATACATGCCTTGTATGCGCGTTGTGAGTCGCTCGTTGGCTGCTTCGACGGACCAGAGGACGTAGCCTTGCCGCCGCGTGAAGCACCGGCATACATGAACAATAGCGGCGACTACAGGCAAGGCAAACAAAAGGGAGATGAGGGGACGATGCAGTGCGGTAAGTGGCATGGGATAAATCAAGAAAGCTGTAGGCCGCGCCGCCCTTCTCCTCGTCCTTAGGCGGCCCGCAACCCCTCAGCGTCCGACCTCGGCATTGGCGCCTTTCTAGTCGGATTACCAAACCACTGATCAACAACAACAACAACAACAACAACAACAACAACAACGACAACAACATGTAATCGATTTAAGTGCAAAGATGAATATAAATGATATTGACACTTCTCCGCGGCAACCACTTTTCCTATACTCATGTCACTATGGCGACTGTGAAACACGCAACTATCAGCATTCCTCAATCTGGTGGCAGGCTGCAATCTTTTTCCACACCATCAGAGGCTCCGTTTATCCTGCCTTCACTATCACGTAAAATATCTGAAATTCTTGTTCTTGTCGCCCGTCCCAGTGACATCAAGCCGTACACCTTCCTCCGGTTTCCCATAGAGACGGTCGCGCTTCTTGTTCTCACGCACAAGCAAGACATGCAGCACGAGTGCCAGTACCACAACGAGAAAACTAAGACCGCAACCAATAGCGCACCCTTTCTTGTAGATGGGCCTTCGGGCACATTAGCATAATGACACTCTGTACTTTGTAACCATTTTCACTTACGCAGCCGAAGTAGGGAACTGAGTGCTGCTGACGAAGGAGCTGCATTGACCAAAAGTAGCCAGAATGGCCAATCCAGCACCTCGCTTGGAGTCACCTTGCTGGTTGTTGAGGAGCCATGTGATGTTGATAGCTAAAGCTGGGAACATTCCAATAGTGGCCAGCCAGATACCTGCATAGCGGACAGAGGTAGCTTTGGGATCCTCTACGACTATGAGGATAAGATAACCGCAGGAACCAACGAATGCTGAACCGGCTACAATAAAACCTCTCTTGCCGTAACGATCAGATACAAGCGCGACAATAACGCAGCAGATAAATGATCCGAGATATGGTGGTGCAGTAAGTCCTTGAGCTTGGACGGAGGTATATCCCAAGCTCTTCACGATGCTAGGCAGGAAGTTCGACAATGCCTGAGTGTGACATGAGTATCTATTATGCAAGCCTATAAGATATTCCCGCACAGACTTACCGCAAATGAGTAGTTGACTGAGAAGTGAATGAAAGCATGAATGTAGTTCTGATAGTCGGTCAAACCGCTAAGATACTGGCTCCATGACAACTTGCTCTTTGCCGTCTGATCGACTGTATCAAGTCGTTCTAAGGCCAAAGTTTGATCGTCCTCGCTCAGAAAATTTGCGTAAGAAGGTCCATCCGGTAGGAAAAACCATACGACTGCTGCAAAAGCTATAGTTGGCGCCCCCTCTACACTATGCGTTAGCTCGGATAAAGCATACCTACGACTTTGTCAAGGTGAATAGGTCTGGCAAGCCTTACCAATGAGGAACAATAGTCGCCAGGGTTCAAGGGAGCCCTTGATCTGCGTAATACCATATGCGAGAGCTGCTGCGAAGCAATTTGCCAGAGGAGAACAACCGAGCAGGATCGAAACACGGAGTCCAAGTTCACGTCGTGAGTAGAACATAGAAAGGTAGTACGGTGCACCAGCACCAAACGCTGCCTCGAAGACACCCAGAAAGCTTCGGCAGACTACCAGGCCTGCCATGTTGTGAACCTGCTTGAAATTCAGTACTCGGAACAAATGAAGCAATCCGCAGATGTTACTAACTGCACCAGAGCACATTGCCGCCACTCCCCAGCTAGATGTGTATGTCAGCGAAGCGGCTATTGTGAAAGATCAGGACCATTCTTACAGGACGCAAAGGGTGCTGACTACTATATGTGCAGGATAGATTTTCCAAAGCATGTTGGTCCATTCCATAGTAGTGTAGCAGATATAGAAGGCATTGAGGACCCACGCCCATTGTGAGCTAGTCAAGTGCAGATCTGTTTGAGCTCCTGCTGTTTTGGCATTTCCAATATTACCTCGATCCAAGTACGAGAGAATGTATAGAGTACAGACGATAGGTAAGACACGTCGATCAAACTATTTACTGCTTGTCAGAAAAGTGGGTGTTATGGCAAAGTTGAGCGATATTGGCCGACCTGTCTGCATATGTATGTCTGCTTGTAAGTCGAGACTGGTGTAGTCCCGTTCGCATTGTCTTTGTCGGACGCTAACTCGACGGTATCGATACCAATGTCTAGCTCCATATCTTTGGGGTTATGCATAGTACTGGTCATGTTGAGCAAACCGCAAAGAGCTGCTTTTCGGGGGAGAGTTGATTTAGTGCGATTGAGTATAGCAGGACACAAGACGTCCGCCAGACTTTATGCAAGCAGCCTAACTTTGCAATAGTACCCCAGTACCCCAGGATTACGTTACAGTACCCCGCACCAGTAGTGAAGGAATGCATGCCTAGCACCAGATTGCGGAGAGTCTGAGGTCGGGGTCAGGCTTGGTCGGGCATGTTCCCCTCACCGTTGCGTCTTTCCGCCCGGAAGTTCTTCTGGGGCTCCCGGCTCCTGGCTCCTGGGCTCAATTGGCAACACTCCGCTCATTTCCGCCTCCGCTCTCTCCCATTCATCTCCGCAGGCCGCAGATTTCCAGGCCACTCTTCTGGCGGTACAGCACGTATTGACACCAACTAGCCTTTGGTCCTCGACTTACCGAGTTGGAAGGGATATCTTGCACACACCACACCTTGCCGTTGGTTCCCGCACCGCTCAGGTGATCGAGATGGAGATTGTGTATAAAATCGCTGTGACCTAGCAGGTAGGATGTTGATGAACTAAACAACACAAAATACTTTTGCCTTTACGCACTATACACCACACAAAACAAAGTCAAATCAAACCATCATCGACCTCCGCCACCATGTCAAAGAACATTGTAAACACCGTCGCCTACCCATTCCAATTCGATGTCCCGAACACCGACAAACCGGGCAAGCGTGGTGCTACTCAGGATGTCAATTTATCCCTTTCCAATGTCAGAGGACGCATCCCATCCATTCAAGCTTCACGCTTGAGGACTATGATGCTCGAAGCGCACCGAGATCCTGCCAAAATCTTGGCGCACTGCTGCAGCTACGACGGATTGTCTTCGCGTCTGGTCGAAGAGGCCGGCTTCCCTATGGTCTTCCTCGCAGGATACCCGGTCTCGTCCGCGTATGGCCTTCCCGACACCGGTTACATAGCAATGCAGGAGATGTGTGATAAGATACAAGAAGTAGTTCGTCAGGTGAACGTGCCTGTCATGGCTGATGGGGACACTGGTTATGGCAGTCCGATGAACGTCAAAAGGACGGTTGAGTGCTATGCGGACGCGGGCGCCGCCGGTATCATGATCGAAGACCAGACTTGGCCGAAGCGTGAGTAAAGTCGCGATTTTGATTGAGACTCCATACTGATTGTGAGCACAGGTTGTGGACACACCAAGGGAAAGGCCGTAGTATCGCGTGGCGAGGCGTTTGCACGTATTCAAGCTGCTTGTGATGCAAGGGACGAAGGCAAGGACATCTTCGTACTTGCCCGCACCGACTCCTTGATCCACGGCTGGGACGAGGCCATGGCACGAGCGAAAGAATTCAAGCGTATCGGCGTGGACGCAGTGTTCGTCGAAGCTCTACCGGATCGTGAATCCATGCGAAAATGTGTAGAAGAGCTCGGCCTTCCAACGTTTGCCAACATCATCGAAGGTGGTAAGACGGAAAACCTTTCTGCCAAGGACCTTGCTGAACTCGGCTTTTGTGCTGTGGCATACCCTTGGACGCTTGTGGCCGCAAAGCTCAAATCCATTCGGGAGACCTTAGAGGCCTTGAAAACAAGCATGACTGTCGGTGCTCCTCCAATGATACTAAGCTATTCTGAAGTCTGTGAAGGCGTTGGATTCAATAAGTATTGGGTATGTTGCCTTTGTTGATCATCATTTGTGCTAGCTGACACGTTGCAACTAGGAACGCGAGGAGAAGTACAAGTACAATGCTGATGGTATCGTCAAGAATGGCGCGAACGGCACGACTTTTGCCAACGGTTTCTAGTATGAGAAAATTGTTTATGAACTCTTACTAGGAGTTCTGAATGGAGTTCCTGGAGGCACACCTTTGAGCGCGCTGTTACTCCATAGTCTCTCTTGAGAATACCTGCGACAGTCGAATTCATATGTAGATACGGTCCGGTTTTTAGGTGTGCCCGATCCGCAATCCCATCAACCAGATCAAAGTGTGGCCCGCCTTCTTCACGATTCGTGACATCGAACAAAGCCGTATCTCTCCTGTTCTACTCCATCTATTATGTGATTCCTGAGCTTTCCGCATTCACTTTTTGTCCCGGTCTTAGCCATAGGCGGGATCTCGACGAGCAGAGCGAAGTGTAGCATGCTCGAAATTTGGCATCTTTGAAAAGATGTGGATATCCGACGCTCAATTTTTATCTACCTAGACCGTTCCATTGGTATATATCATACCATACTGGCTCAAATTTCCCTTCTTAAAGGTTAGGCTTGTTCCTGAGGCATACCGAGCAGGATACACAGAAGTACTGGCTCTTATGATGGACAAGCCAAAGTATGAGCTGACATTACACGGCTATTATCGTTCTTCATGCTCTGCACGAGTCCGCCTAGCTCTATATCTCAAACAGATACCCTTCACACCCATCTACGTTGACATCAAAAATTCTCACCACTTGCAAAGTCAATACAGCAATCTCAATCCTTCAAGCAGTGTTCCCACGCTACAAGTCAAGGAGGTGTTAGCTACCAGGCAATTCAACATCACCCAATCCATCGCCGCAATCGAGTTCGTGGAGGAAGCCTACCCAGATCGGGTAGCCTTACTCCCTACCAGTCCTGAAGATGTTGCCTTTGTGCGCACATTGGTCAACATCTTGGCGTGCGACGTTCAGCCGACCACAAACATGAAGATCTTGAAGCGCGTGACTGCGACGGGTGGAGATGCGAACCAATGGGCCAGAGAACTCATGACGGAAGGCATCTCAGCTTATGAAGCCACGTTGGATAGCCGTCGGTTCGATAGAGGAAGATACTCCTTCTCGGATCAATTGACCAGCGCGGATGTATGTCTTGCACCTGCCGTTTGGAATGCTCAGAGATATGGAGTTGATTTGAGTGCCTTTCCGAATGTGATGAGGGTGTTTGATCAATTGATGCAACTTGAGGCTTTTCAAAGGGGCCATTGGCAGGCGCAGGAGGATTGTCCTTTGGAGCTCAGATCAGACGAGGTGAAGGGTTAAAATAGGTTGAGGAATTCTAGTCTTCAAGCTCGACTTCAAGTGTCGAAGATGTGGTCTCCATGATGTACTTGTATTGCCTCGCAAACCCACGGAATACGATACCAAAATCTCATCTCAATCATCTCAACAATTAATCTTCTGCAGAAATCGAGCTCCAAGATACAGCTGCACTAGAATTGGTGCTCTCACTATAGCAACCGCCTTCTTAAGCGATTACTCTATCTGTACGAAGGAATTGACACAGCCACCCGGATGCTATCGCTCAGGGAGACATCAAGGCCATGTAAATAGGTTTAAAGGATTAGGTTTTACTTGCGGCGATGATTTAGCGGGAAAGAAGTTCGGGGAAGAATAAGGTAGGTATACGCGCTAAGACTAAACGACCTTTTATAGTCGGCTTCGAATTGTTTTCGTCTTTGTTTTCTTAGGTTGTCTTAACGATCTGAATATTTACATATAGTATTCTATATATCCTACAAATTCTACACTTTCTGCACTTTCAGTACTTTTTATACTTTTCTGTACTTTTATATACTTTTAATACTTTTCCTACCGAAGCTATGTGCTACAATGCCTTACTACCTACGTTAACTCGACCTGGAAACGTTGCCGATTAGGCTAGGGCTCTAAAGTTACTCTAACACTTCCTTAGCACAAGCAGTGAGTGGAAGTAAGTAAAGTAGACTTTATCATATTCTCCTTCCCGTCAATTGAGCCACCTTCCTCGAGTCTCGACTGCTGCTTGCTGTGCTGGTGGGTAGCCTCAGAAAGGGAGCAACACTTCTTGGTGCAGTCTGCTGGCGTTCTAGTTGGCAGGTTCGCCGGTTGTGTATGGAGGCGAAGGTTAATCGTAACAGCATCGATTGATCGGACTAGTTTCTCATCCAACATTCCAGCTTGCGGGTCAGGGTTGTAACATTGTCGTCCTACATTTCCATCTATGTGAAGGCTAGCTGTTCTTCAGAAGGACTGTAGACGGTCGAGGGTCTCGGGCTACTTGAGGTGAGTCCAAGTGGACGAGAATACTTAAATTCATGGGTGCCGACGTGTGGTTATCGTGGTGGGGTCGGAGAGAGGTTTGAGCACGACGACAAGTAAGCCAGTCAGTCGGGTGCTTTGCTTGCGTGCGCTGAGACGGGCGATCCACTCGCACAGCACGTCTCACAACGCTGTAATTAAAAACTTCCAGTGTGTGTTAGGCGGCAGGCTCAATGAAGAAGTTGAGGAGGTGATTGAAGCATTGACTTTCTTTGACTGTTGCTAGCAAGTTGTTGAGGATTGGTCGACAATCTCCAGAGTTCTTCGAATGGGCAAAGGGTGATGCCAGAAGTATGAGGGAGCTATAGCGCGGTTCGCTCGTACAGCATCGTTGACTGATTGGAAATGGTTTCCATCGGAGCGTGGATGACTTTGGCATTCCAGCGTGGAAGGTTGCGTTCTCCTGCTGTTCTGTGCTTGCGAGGCAAGTCGCACACTGGATTCATGTGGAGAAGCCATTTGACCAAGCTCGTTTCAACCAAATACCAGTGCCTGAACAACATGCCCAGGCTGCCACCCTTGTGAAGGGAGTGAGAAATCAGGTGAAAGCATTTTGCCCATGTAGCAGAGTCTGATTTTCGTGGTCGAGGGCATCTACAGAGACCATGTGAATTAGCACAACTGGATTCTTGTGGTAACTCGATCTTCCTTGAACGATAAGCAAAGCATCGTAAGCAAGACTCACATCAGCCTCCTCAACCAACTTCCTCACAACAAGCTTAACCGCATCTTCTTTATCGACCAAAACAACGACATCCGTCCCTCGATCACTCAATCTCGCTTTGATCTTGATTGGATCCTTTGGTTTGGCTGGTAGACTCGATCTCTCTTTGCCCTTTCCTTTGCCCACCTCTTGACCGCCTAGCACCGCCACTTTTTCATCCGCAACATCACCCTCTACATCTTGTATCCCCACCAATCCCTTGCTCGTATCCTCCTCGCCCTCAGCCTCCGTAACATCACCATCCCCCACCTCCGCCTTCTCCTCCTCTTCTCCTTCTCCAACGACATCTACAGGGGCACTACAACACCAAATGGGGACGGCATAAAACACGCCCTTCTCATCCCACACTCCCTCTTCCAGCCTTCCTCTCTGCACACTACACCCCGCGGCCTCAATAAAACTGCCCGCGCCGCGCCAATCGCCCTGATCCCGGCCCATTTCAAGCGCGAGTTGGATCGTCTGCCATACTTGTGGGGAGCCGGTGACGCGAGTGTCGAAATATGCGATGCGTTCGCGGGTGAGGCCGCTTTGTGTCCAGCGGTTTGAGGAGGTGAGGGGGGTTAGGGAGGAGGGGTTGAAGGGGGGTGGGTGGTCTGCTGATGACCAGGGGCGGGGTGTCTTGAGGCGGAGGGTGCGTGTGGCGGTTGTGGTGGGTTGGGTGGAAAGGTCGGAAACGGTGGTGGTACGTGGGATTGGAAGGGCGGAGCGGGAGGCTGATGTTGTTGAGGTGCGGGTTTGGGGTTGGTCGAGGGAGGAGGGGTGTGCTATTGTTGTTGGTGCGCCGGCGGTGCTGGCATTTGCGTCGCGGGAGGATGTGCAGCCCTAGTGTGGTGAATGGAGCGTGGTCAGCCTTGCAATTCCTGAGAGATGAAATGCTGCGATGGAGAGTAGAGCGCGGGGTGTTTCGCCACCAAGATAGACTCACCATAATGTGTAGGTGTAGTACTCGTAGCGTGCACACTTTTGGAGTAAGGAATCTCTTTTATTGACAATGCATAACAAACCTACAGGACAATAATATACAAAACAGTAAATCCAGGATGAATACGAAGTCAAAGGAAGATACACAGGTACAGCCGGAGTAGTTCTAGATGACGACGAAGCGAACAGCCGAAGCAATAAGCGTTTCTCATGCGAAGATGAAGATTGCCAGTAATACTCTACCGTAGTGAAGTTGAGTTGAAATCTATCATATAATACATTATGGAGATGGGAGTTGGGAATGAGTGTCCTCTCTCTCTCTTTCTCTTTCTCTTTCTCTTTCTCGAGTTTCCTCCTCAAAGATATCCCCCCGAGGGTATCACAAAATATATCCGCTTTCCGCCTCCTCATCCGAGTCCCCAAGAGTCTCCTAATATCCCTAGTCTTTTACGCCATATCAAAATCATCATTTGTAGACTTCCTTTCGCCCTCTCTCATCCCTCCCGCTTCAATCAAGTGGAGGGATTAACCCGTCATTCATTTGCGAAGGGTCCCAATCCGTCAGTCCATCCATCAGATTGTCCCAATCAGTCACACCACTCATGTCGTTGAAATTCGGTGTCATGCCAGTTCCTCCTGTCATGTTCATATTCCAGCTTCCTGGAGTGTCTGCAAGAGTTGATGTGTCGCCACTGTGCCGCATGGGAATGGTGGTTTGTTGTCCATATGTCATATTACCAAAATCCTGTACACCTGGTGTCATTGCCGTATTGAATTCGGATGGAGTGGGCAAATCGAATAAAGCAGTCATGTCGGTAAACGCTTTAGCGGGATCAGGCATATTGACGTTGTTGCTGTTATTCATAGATTGGTTTTGCTGCCGATAAATAGCGCCAGGGTATTTATTATCCATGCTCGGTTGTGATGTTGCACCAGCATCGTACATGAAGGATGGAGCATTATCACTAAGTGCCTGCCGTTGCTCGTTGTAGCTTGCATTCCTACTCTGTCCATATGCAGCTTGATTGCCAGCATTCGAATCACTGTTGCTGGTAGATCCAGGTGTTAGTATTGGTGGCGAATGTCCAGACACTTGTGGTGAAAGACCAATACTGGCATCGGGCATGTACGGGTCAAACGGTCCTGGTGGAGGGATCCGGGATTGATACTCTGAGTTACCAGAGGAACCTGTGGTACCATTTGGTGAATCTGCCATTTCTTCAATCTGAACGACACTTCCGAGGAAGCCAATGTCACAAACATTAGGCCCTGTATTCGAAGCTCCAGTAAATCCAGCAGCAATACCATGGCCACCTGTATTACGGTCGTTATTCTTGTGCATTACTGAAGACTGTATCTAGATAGATTTAGCATCGGATCGTGTTGAGTTTGACCTCAAATGCATACCTGCGTGAAACTAGGCGACGGCGTGAAGGTCGGCCTCGGTAGATTACAGGCCTCCATTTCGACATCCAGTTGAGCAAGGAACGCCTCGTTAAGAGCATTCTTCTTCTTCATCGCGTTCATTGCATTGAGCACAAACGACAGAGAAGACTGAAAGCGTGCATCGTTTCGTCTTGCTCGCAGGTACTGTATAAAGACTCGAGCCGCAACATAGAGACAGAATGACATGAATGGGTTCATGCGGCTGAGATCCAGATGTGCTATTGCTCTCATGATCGAAGCAATCTCCATAGCTGCAGTAACACACCTCATTTTACTTTCAGAGCTGATACTTCCAGTCAGTTGATGCTTGTCTGCTCGAGACATTGCAGACTGATGCAAACAGATGACTGCAGTGTGAATACACATATTCATAAAGATGACGTTCGGATCAGGAAGACCCATTGGTATCCGCAGCATTTCCGGCATGCCCATGGTAAGGTTGAGCAGGATGTTGTCAATATCACGATGTCGAGTCCAGTACTTCCCGTTCAGATCACTTTCGTTGTCTTCTGGTGTGGTTCTATGCATGTGTTCCAGGTTTCGTCCTAGCATGGCTGCCAATAAGATGGCTCCAGCAAACCCAGAAAGATCACTTCCTGATGATCGTAAAGCTTCCGGTAAGGGTTGTGTTGGAGCAGGTCTTCCTGATTGAAAAGCATCTTCGGATGCTGGCAGATTCGTATGTATGTCTTGTTCCTCGACCGACATTGGCCAACCAGTACCAATACTTGCACATCGAACTTCCCAGAATGCCATCCAGAACGTTCTTCGTCTTTCCTCCTTCTCGATCCAATCTTTCGGCGGAGGTAATGTTTCTTTGCATTCTGTCGTGCCACCATCCACTCTATGCAGACCCAACATCTGCGCTAGACGCACTGCTCTTCCACAGGACATCCACGCTCGTGGGAAGTACATGTTTTTGAACTCGTAGATTGAGATCAATACCCATGCTTGACAATGTGCTACCGTCACAATTGACTCGCCAAACCCGCGCATCTCATCCAGTTCCAGGTATTTGCGGCAGCGTCGGTAGAAAATGTCTGACATTGAAGCGTGACGATCACTTGATTCGGATGCTAACGCCCACATTGCGTAGCGTAGAGCGACAGGAGGTTGTAGATTCGGTGGCATCGCCAATGCCATGAGGAATCGAGCTCGATGCATTATGGGAATATATGAATGTATCTTGGAAAAGTAGAGGTCGGTGCTGTCGGTATGATTAGCTTGAGATCGTTTCATAGACCTGGCAGGATTCGTACAGTTCATTGATGATTGGAATGGTAGGAAGAGGCTCCTCCAGACCAGTCGGCAGCAGATCCCAAGGTGCAGATTTTGGATCAGAGATGTCTCCAGCATTCCACTGAGGATTGACTAATGGGGTTCCTTGGTTGAAGTTTGGTGCTCCAGCCATAGGGTCACCAGGAGTACTGAAAGGCCGTCCATTGTTCTTGACAGAGCCAGGGAAACCAAATCCTCCAGGTTGGGTCTTGCTTAGTGGAGGGATCGCAAACACGCCCTGGCCTTGTATGCCTTGCAGGCCACCAGTGATGTTTCCTTCGGCATCCACAAGCATAATACTTCCATCAGCGTCTGTTTTCTTGAGCTGTGTTTCCACCTGAGCAAGTCGTGCTTCCAATGCTTTGACATATCCGCGCTTCGGTCCGCTCTTTTTGCGTGCTTCCTCGTAAACACAATCGTGTCCCAATCTCGAGCACGTTGCGCAGTTTGGTCTAGTACCATCACATTTGAGCTTCCTCTTCCTGCATAGTCCACATGCCGTTCTCTTGAGTCTAGAGAGAGGCTCGTTCAGAGCGTTCTCATTCTCGTCGTGGTCCATGCTGCTGTTTTGGAGGGGTGGTCGCTAGTCGCAATGAAGATGTGGAATGAGCCAGGGCGGAAAGGTGAACGAGACCAGCTCGCCAAGGTTCTTGAGCAATTGTGTGAAAGAGTCACAATCGAGTGATGAATTGTTGACCACGGGATACAATGGAGGTCGAGCGGATGGTCCGCGTGGAGAAGCTTCAAGGAGGGGTATTGTTGTTGAAGGTAGGTTGGGATTCACAAGCAGAGTCCAGCTGTCCAAAAGAGAAAGTCAAAGCCAAGCTGCCTGCAGTCGCCGCGCGCGTGGTTGCCCACAACTGGTTAGGGCACACTTGGAAGGTGACTCATCGAATCAAGTCGACGAAAGAGAGCAGGCAGCCAGCGTGCTTGCGTCTAGTCGCAGATCTTCTTAGTCAGAAACGAGGCTTAGCTACCGCTAGTTCGGACAAAACAACAAGACAAGACGACGGTTTGGTAGGCATTAAAACAAGTCGGGCCCGAGCAGAGCAGGTATCGGCCGAGTGACGGGATGAGTGATTAGACGAGACGAAAAGTAGACATGATGATATATTGCTGGTAAACATACTGAAAGCATTTGCTCCATTCTAAAACATGTCGACTGACTCCGCAATATTGCAGAGCAAGTACATCAAGTCTTGAATCATTAATCCAACTCGTCGTCGTTGTCCGTTCACAAACACCTCCTCGTCGCCAGCACCATCCAGCGCAAGGAAACAGGACTCCGATAGAAAATGGCCTTCTACTCCCTCATGACCCAAACGCCATGCTTGTCACCACCTTACAGCAGGCTTCACTTCACTAGAACAAGAATGCTTCATACTCCCACCCACAATAACCAAAACCCAACGCCGTGATGCAGATATTCATGTTTCACCATCCTCATTTACGATATTTTACCTTTAGAACATATTCTCTCGTCTAAAAACCAGTGCAGGGAAGTGAAGTTGTCAAAAGAATGTCGGTATCACTGGTAGACTTGGCTGTTGAGATGCAGCAGTGTCCGTGCCTGATATTGATCAAGGACTTCGGACACCATTGACCTCGCTGAGATCGCCTTCGTATTTCTTTGCCCAAGCACGAGCGTGGAGGGAGGCTGTGATAATTGTTAG
>Ga0160427_10000291_pt1 | contig 32356 bp, 35 predicted proteins | sample SolpanmetagenomL_FD_108194 | JGI IMG/M metagenome (GOLD analysis project Ga0160427, IMG submission 108194) | Solar panel surface microbial communities from Lawrence Berkeley National Laboratory, California, USA - L | ecosystem: Engineered > Built environment > Solar panel > Unclassified ...
CGCGCCCCGGACCTGCGGGTCGTGCAGGTCGACGGGGAGCACGTCGCGTTGCGGTTGCTGGTGGACCGCCGTGACGAGCTCGGGGTCCGGCGGACGGAGTCGGTCAACCGGATCCACAAGCTGCTGCTGGAGCTGATGCCGGGCGGGGCGAAGAAGTTCCTCACTGCAGCGCAAGCTAAGACGCTGTTGGCGACGGTGAAGCCGCGTGATGTGGTGGGCAAGACCAGGCGGGCGTTGGCGGCGGAGAAGATCGCCGACCTCGCCGTGATTGATGTGAAGATCAAGGCCGCGAAGAAGCAGCTGAGCGAGCTGATCACCGCGACCGGGTCGGGGCTGCTGGAGCTGAACGGGATCGGCCCGTCGGGGGCGGCGCGGCTGCTGGGCGACGTCGCTGACATCGCCCGGTTCCCGACCAAGGCCCACTTCGCGTCTTGGAACGGGACCGCTCCGATCGATGCCTCCAGCGGTGACCACAGCAGGCAGCGCCTGTCGCGTCTGGGCAACCGGCGGATCAACCGAGTACTGCACATCGCTGCGATCGTGCAGATCCGTCATGACACGCCAGGGCGGGCTTACTACCGGCGGAAGTTGGCGGCGGGGAAGTCGCCCTTGGAGGCGATCCGGTGCCTGAAGCGGCGCTTGTCCGACGTCGTCTACCGGCAGATGGTCGCTGACTCTGCAGCCGCCGCAGCCCCGGTCGAGGCGAACGCAGCACCCCTCGTTGAGGTGAAGGAAGTCGCCCAGGAGCAGGTGCTGGTGACGGGCCCGGGAGGACAAGCGGGGGCGTCTACTGGCTCCAGCGCGACCGGCTCGGACCCCGATGCCGGCTCTTCGGAGAAGTCACTTCCCGGACCCGCCGCGCCCATCGTCGCCACCCGCAGCCGACCGCGCAAGACCCCCGTCAGACCCGGCCCTTGACACAGAAGGGGTCCATGACCGTGACGTCCGTGACCGTGAAGTCAGTGCGGCACGGGCGAGCCGCTGACGGCTCGTGGGGCGCTGCTCGCCTTGGCTACGCCCTTACGCTGTGCGGCGACCGGAGGCAGACCCGACCGGTAGTCCCGGGGTCGACGTTGATGCCGCGGCTGGTGAGTGCATCATCTTGGACGTGCGGCCCTCGGGGCACGCGTTTCGCTTCGATCAGATGCTGGGAAGCGCGAGGTACTTGCGGCTCGAGCCGGCTAGCTGACGCGTTGACGGCTACCGCGTCGCCGACGACCTGTATGCCACTGCTGAAGGCCAGGGCGTCGTCGTAGGAGATGCCCTCTCGGAGGCAGTGGTGCAGGCAGCCCAGGAGCCGGTTGTAGGTGTTGCGCAGGGCGGCGGTGTGCAGGTCGCCGGTGGCCCGGCGGCGGTCGTAGTGGGTGCGGGGTCCTGGGGTGTGGATGGCGGCCATGGCCCAGGGGTAGCCGACGGCGTTGAGGCGGCGGTTCTTGACGTTGCGGTGGCGGACGCGGTGGGTCTTGCCGCTGGCGATGGTGACCGGGGAGGAGCCGGCGTAGGCCTTGAGTGCTCGGGCGTCGCTGAAGCGGGTGCGGTCATCGCCGATCTCGGCGAGCAGCCGCGGGCCGATGAGGTCGCCGACGCCGGGCAGGCTGCGGTAGATCGCCGCGTCGGGGTGGGCGTCGAAGGCGTTCGCGGTGGCTTGCTCGAGGTCGCGGGCTGCCTCGCAAGCGACGCGGAGTTGGGCGACCAGGGCCTTGGTCTGGTGGGCCATCGCTTCTTCGATCAGGGGTGGCTGGTGCAGGTGCTCGCGGCGCAGGACCTCGTGTAGCTGGCGGGCGCGGTGCTCGAAGTAGCGGACCCTTCCGCCGCGGCGCAGCGCCGCGACGATCCGGGCCTGGGTCATGCGTGCTGCGGCTCGGGGACCAGGGGCTGCGGCGAGGAGGCCCAGAGCATCGACGTGGTGCAGGCCCTCGTCGCGGCCGGCGAAGGCCTCCAGGGCGGCGGGGTAGTACTGGTGCAGGTGGCTGCGGAGCTCGTTGACCAGGTTGGTGCGCCGCCAGACGGCGTCTTGCTGGGCTCGGGCCAGCACGGTGATCGCGCGGGCCTGCTCGGTGTCGGCGGGCAAGGGTGGGTGCTCGTGGGCATCGGTGCGCAGGATGTTGGCCAGCATCATCGCGTCGGCGTGGTCAGACTTCGCCCGGGTGACCCGGCGTCGTTCCCGGTACCGCGAAGCCGACAGGGGGTTGATGGCGTGCACGGGGCGGCCGCTGGCGCGCAGGCACGCCACGAACAGTCCGCGGGGGGTCTCAATGGCCACGGGGATCGGGGCGTGCGGGCTGTCGCCGGCGTCGGCGAGGAGGTCGAGAAGTTGTTGGTAGCCCTGGGCGTCATCGCTGACTCGTCTCTTGGCGACCAGGGTGCCGTCGTGATCGACGAGGGCGATGTCGTGGTGGTCGCTGGCCCAGTCGATCCCGCAGGTGATCCGCACGCGTGCTCCTCGGCTTGTCGGTCATGGCGTGCGGGTCTGAGCAGGAGACGCACCGCGCCCTAATGGAAGAGCTCGAGGCTCGGCATCTGATCAGCAGTCCGGTCCCCGGCGGACCCGCGCGAGTCCTGTGGCTGTGGAAAGAGCTCATGGCTCACGGCAGCGAGAGGAGTGCTCACGCGGGCAGACCCGCGTAGTCATCTTCGCCACCACCTCAGGCGAGGACGCGGCCGCCGCGCGGTCTGTGGGCAGGAGTCAAGCTCAGGTGGCCAACAGGCGTCCGGCCGCGTCCTCGCCCCGCCATTAGGTGGACAGCGGGACCCACCGGCCCGGCTGCACACCACCGACAGCTCACCATCGCCTAGCGGTTCGGCACTGCGTTCCGTCGGCCGTGCACAGCCTCACGAGGTGCACCACTCGCACCCCACACATCGTGCGCCCGGCAGTGTCCTTGTCGAAGATCTTCGGGACCCGCCGGGGGAGTGCAGCACGGCGTCCATGACTGCGGGGAGCGTGGGACGACCGAGCGTCCCGCGCTGCGACACGATCGATCGGTCGGTGCGTGCATCGGCGATGCACCAGGCTGTTGCAGGTGGCGAGCGAGCTGGGGTCCTGGTCGCCGATGAACCCCGACGAGGTAGCCCACCTGCTGCGCCGGGCCGGCGTGCCCTGGTGGATCGCCGGTGGCTGGGCGATCGACCTGCACCTCGGCCGGCGCACCCGTGAGCACGAGGACATCGACGTCTTGGTGCTGCGCCCGCACCTGCCGCGTCTGCGGGAGCAGCTGGCCGGGTGGGACCTGTACGCGGCTGACCCTCCGGGCACGCTGCGGCCGTGGCCGGTAACGGAGGAGCTGCCGCTGGGTGTGCACGACATCTGGTGCCGGCCCACCCCGACCGCTGACTGGTGCCTGCAGGTGATGGTCGACGACCTCGTCGACGGAGGCAGCGGGAACGAGCCGGAGTGGGTGTACAGGCGGGATGCGAGGGTCCGCCGAGCCTGGCGCACCCTCAGCGGCCCGGCCTCCAGCCCGCAGCGGGGTGTGCTGGCACCGGACGTGCAGCTGCTCTACAAGAGCAGCACTCCGCGAGCGAAGGACGAGGCCGACTTCGCTCACACCGTCGGGGCGCTCAACAGCTCCCAGCGCACCTGGCTGGCCGAGGCCCTGCAGCTGACCGCTGCAACGCACCCGTGGATCGAGCAGTTGCGGGCCCTCGCCTGATCCTGACTGCGGGATGACCGTGAGGTCGTTCAGTCGGCCAGCTGGAGTGCTTCCTCGCACCAGCCGACCAGGTGCGACAGCGCTGTCCCGCGCTGGCGGTACAGGTGTTCGGCGTCGGCGCGCTGGTGGTAGGCATCGTGCTCGGCGTCGGCAGCCTTCTGCAGCAGCAGGGGCAGCAACCAGGTGTACTTCACGCAGGAAGCGACCACTCCGAGCCGGGCCTCTCGTTCGGCGCCGTCCCAGCCACCGGCGCGCAGCCCGTCGAGGTAGGCAGGCCAGCACGCCGCCTCCAGTTCCGCGAGGCGTTCAGCGGGCCAGAAGAGGTCGAAGACCGCGTCGGGCAGGTAGTTGCCCAGGTCCTCCCCGACGGCGCCGTCACCGGCGAAGGCCCAGTCCAGCAGGACCACCTCGCCGCTGGGTCGGCGGATGACGTTGGAGACCCACGCATCGAGGTGGCAGGAGGTGCGTGGGAGGGCTTCCATCACCCGCAGCAGGTCCTCGCGGTGGGCCAGCAGCCGCGTCCACCCCGCCCGCAGATCCGGCGGCCAGGTGTCGCGGATGAGGGGCTGAGCCCAGGCGGCGTCGGCCGCGGCACTGTCCCCGACCAGGTCGAAGTCACCAGGCCGGCTGGTGGAGTAGGCCCGCAGGAAGCCGCGCGAGGCCCACGCCGGTGCGGGCTGCAGGGGGCGGGCCTGCCAGTGGCCGAGGCCGGCGGCGGTAGCGATGTGGTCGGCGAGGGTGAAGTCGGCTCCTGCGGTGCCGTGCACGTCTTCCAGCCACAGGTCGGTGGTCTCCTCGCCGGGGAGTACCTCGGCGGTGGGCAGGTCCAGACCCGTGCCGGTCAGGGAGGCTCGCAGTCGTGGGTCGGTGTAGACCTCGGCCTCGCGGGCCCAGTAGTTCCAGTCGCTGGGGGTGGCCGAGGAGGCCCAGTGGGCGGGTGCGGTGGTGACGGTCCCGACGCGGCGCAGCTGCTTGTGGATGCGGGTGCTGCCATCGGCGGCGTGGACCCGCTCGACGAGGCCGGTGGTGGCGTTGTTGGAGTTGTACCTCAGCGTCTCGTGCTGCTGGGAGGGCATGACGGCGATCTTGGCAGGAGAAGCGCTGCCCTCGTCCGTAGCTGAGGAAGTCCACGACAGCGCCATGACCGCGAGGACGACTCCCATGGGGGCGGCCAGCAGCAGCAGCAGCTGTCCGTTTTCATTCGATCTGTCCCAGCCCGCGGCTGTGACCTGCGGTGGGACAGGTCGAGTGAGACCCCGGCGTCCTACTCGTCTCATCCAACCCGTCCTTGTCGAAGATCACCGGGACCTAGGGTGGCCACGACTGGCAGTCACGCGGGGGAGTGGCGCTCATTATCACGCCCGCACCGCGGCATAAGCGGTAGATCAGTCACGCTCCGCACCGCCCGCTAGCGTCGTCTCATGACTGCCGTCGATGTTCGCCCCCTGGACACCGAAGACGAGCTGCGAGCCGCATGGCACCTCAGCAGACACGCCTTCGCCGGCACCGCCACAGAACCGCCGCCAGCGGCGCTGACGCCCTCGCCGACCGCGACCCGCTGGGGCGCCTTCGACGAGCGTGGTCGTCTCCTCGGTAAAGCAGTCGACCTACACGATGAGCGCTGGTGGGGAGGTCGCATCGTCTCCGCGGCCGACGTCAACGGGGTCGCGGTGGCACCAGAGGCCCGCGGTCAAGGTGTAGCTCGCGCGCTCATGACGGCGCTGCTGGCCGGGGCACGCCAGCGAGGCGCGGCGGTGAGCGCGTTGTAACCGACCACCGCAGGGCCCTACCGAGCCCTCGGCTGGGAAGTCACCGGAGCCCTGGACACCCTCGACGTATCCACCGCGGAGCTACCGGTCCTGACGACGCGGACACGAGCACGAACGGGATCTGGCGACGACCTCCTCGCAGCGCAAAAGACGTACACAGCCGTGGCGCGCGACGTCGACGGGTTGCTGACTCGGTTCGCCCCGCCCGGTGACCCGCTGACGACCGCTGACGGGTTCTCACTCGTTGAAGACGGGAACGACGTGGTCGCCTGGGCCCTGTGGTGCCGACACGGCGGGTACGACCACGACGGTGTCCTCAGCCTTGACCACTTCGCTGCCTCGACCCCCGAGGGAGCTGACGGTCTGGTGAGGCTGCTGCGCGGTTGGGCTTCCGTTGCCCCCACCCTGCGTCTGCGAACCCTGCCCGCCGACGCCTTGGCGGCGCGGCTACCGCTGGAACGTGCCCGCGTGCACACCCACCAGACGTGGATGATGCGGCCGGTCGACCTGAGCGCCTGGGTGCGGGACAGGGGTTGGCCCCGCCACTTGGACGCCCACGTGGTGCTCCGGGTCGTAGACGAGGTGGCCCCGTGGAACGCCGGCACCTGGGCTCTTGAGGTGTCCGGGGGGCAAGGCTCGTTGCAGAGGAGCGACCAAGAGCCTGCTGCCGTCGTCGGGTCACGAGCCTTGGCGGTGCTGATGTGCGGAAGGGCTCGCTCGGGTGCCCTGGCCCGCGCCGGCGTGCTGGACGTCGCGCCGGGCCACGACTCGGCTGAACTGGACGTCCTGCAGCCGTCGGCGGAAGTTCGACTCCTCGACTACTTCTGACCGGGCATCCGTGGACAACTGCCGCTTGGACTCAACGATCGAACGGACGTGCCAACGGCGCAGGCCAGCAGTCGCTGGGACAAGAAGACTGAGACGTGGGACAAGTCCACTGAGACTGGGACATCCGTACTGAGACGCGACAGCCTCTGTCCGTTCTCACCTGATCTGTCCCACACCCACGTCCGTGACCTGCGGTGGGACAAGTCGCGCGAGACGGCCGACGACCGACTCGTCTCATCCAACCTGTCCTAGTCGAAGATCACTATGACCTGCTAGGGGAGTAGAGCAGGGCGTCCGCGACCGCGCGGATCGGGACATGACCGTGAAGTCAAAGACCGCGTGATCGCGCCCGGGCTGCAGTGCGCGCCTGGTGCCGCCAGCACCCGGACATGGTGTGCCGCAGACCTGGCGGCGACGTGGCAGCATCGCTCAAGTGGCCGGTGAGCTTCCGGTGCAGACGAACAACCCCGCTCTGTTGCTGGTAGTGCCCTAGCGCCCCTTCTTGAACCAAAAATGCTTAACTATAAGTAGGACTGGTTCTAAGACAACAAAAGCTATCCATTCAAGTGATCCTAGTATGATGGGAATCCAGGGGGTTACGTCCTCGGGCCGGAAGAGCACATCCGCGTCCAGCGGAAGTGGCACATAGAAGTAGATGTACAGGTACCTCCCAAAGCACATCGCTGGAAGTGCACCGAACCACAGCCACCCCAACCAGTCAGAGCCCTTCCCCCAGAACATCACTCTGAGATGAAGGCCCCAGAGCACGGCGCCCACCAACAGAATCAACAGTGACGTCAAGCTCATCCTTTCGCGGTTGGCAGCAGTTCGGCTGCACCGTCTACTTATTCATCGTCCGGTGCCCGGTGCCCGGTGCCCGGTGCCCGAGAGAGCGCGGGGCAGGACCCACCCACCGGTGGCGGCCACTGCAACGGCGACCAGGACCGTGAAGACACGTTCGAAGCTGATCAAGAACTCCGGCAGGAGGGCGGTGAGTGACTGCAGGGTCCTCGCCATGCCCTGAGAGTTGGCGAGGAGAAGGACGTCAGGTACAACGGGTAGGACCCACAACAGGACCAAGCTGGCGAGGGCGGTCAGGACCCATCCGAGTGAGCGTCGTCGAGCCCAGGCGATCGCAGCGCCGGTGATCACCGCGGGCAGCAGGCCGGTAGCGGTTCCCAGGATGCTTAGTCGTCGCAGGCTATCTGCTGGGGTGTCGACCGAACTGATCCACGGCAGCACGAGTGCACTGATCCATTCCGCAGCTGCGATCGACGCAAGGGTCGCGCCAACCAGGGCACCACGACGTGAGCGCCCCGTCAGGAGACGGAACATCACCAGTCCGGAGAACAGAGCACCCACGCTCACCGCCACGAAGAGCGGTAGGGGTAGCGGAAGATCGGCTCGCCCGGTAAAGCCGACGAAGTCCTGCAGGCTGATCAGTCCTGTGATTGCGACCGCCGTCTCGGCTACCGCCAGGAGGAAGGCGATCGAGAGGCTGGCCACGACGACCGTCTGGGCTCGTGGAGGTTGCCGCGAACTGAAGCTGCGGACCCAGAGCGCAGCGAGACCGTAACCGGTGACCATCACAGTGGGTAGGGAGACAGCGCTGTAGCGGGTGAACGGCAGGAGGGCGACGTCCAGGTTCGTCGTCACCATCAGCCCTGGCAACGGGGAGGGGGAGACCAACCGGACGAGCCAAGGCGCCAAGCCCAGTGCAGCTGCGAGCACGCCAACCGCGACCCAGCTGAGCTTGTCTCGTGAGCCCAGCGCACGCGCCGTGTCCTCATCGGCCCAGCTCATTGGTCAGCACTCCAGGGTCGATGGTCTCGCGGCTCAGGCCGTACGCGATCACCTACGACCGTACTCACCCGTAGGCGATACCTCATCGGCCCTCGGCGGCGGGCAGGCCGCTGGTCTGCAGGTCGGTGACGGCAGCGGTTAGCAGGGCGGCGAGCTCGGCGCGGCCGTCCTGGGGGTACCAGATGGAGACACCCACGATGAGGTCACCGACCCGCGCGGCCCCGGAGACACGCGCAAGGCCTTGGCTGTCGGTCTGAGCGGCCCAGGTCTGCTCGGCCCCGGCGATGGTGAGGTCGAAGGGCTGGGTCTCCTCGGTGAACCGGCAGACCCCCCAATTGCCGACGAGGGCGTCGAAGGCCACCGGACCACCGCCGGTGGCGCGACCGGTGACGACCAGGTCGACACCTTCCTGCCGGGGCCAGCGCTGGGCCTCGTTGACCCAGGTGAACTGCCGTCCGGCCACCATCGGCGGGTCGAAGGGGCGTGAGCTGCACTCCTGCCCCATGACCGTCGGGCTCTTGGGGTACTGACCCATGTCACTCAAGACGCTCATCCCCGCTGGTAGGGCCGCCGCGGCCCGCGTCATGTCGGGGATGTCGTAGGCGACCGGGACGTCCGGATTGGCGAGCCCCGAGGTTGAGGTCGCCGGTGGGGCTGTGGGCGTCGAGGTCGGTGCTGGCGTCGTGCTGGGGCTGGGGCTAGCTGGGCCCGCGGTGGCCTCGGCCTGGGTCAGCGCGGGCGCCGGGCTCTGGCTTGCAGGTGTCGTGGAGACGGTGGAGGTGGGCCAAGCCTGCACGGCGAGGGGAACGCCGGCGGCCACGACGAGTGCGGCGCCAGCCATCTGCAGGCGCCGGGTGCGCCGACGCCGCCGCCGGCGGGTGCTGACACCTGCGTTCAAGCGATCCTGGTCGACCGGCTCGTTACGCACGTCCATCTCGAAGGCGTCCAGCAGCAGCCTGGTCACGGGATCGCTGGACTGATCGTCGTCGTGCTCGGGGTCGTGAGGTCGTTCAGGCACGGGTGATCCCCTCCTCGCTGAGAAGTCGGCGCAGGGTGGCCAGTCCGCGGTGGGCGTTGCTGCGCACGGTGACGGTTGAGCAGTCCATGAGGTCGGCGATCTCGGCGTCGGGAAGGCCCTCGTACAGGCGCAGCACGATCGCGATCCGCTGCTTGTCGGGCAGCTGACGCAGCAGGGCCAGGCAGCGCTGCCGCTCAGCGTGGGAGTCGGTGCCGTCGCCGGTCGCCCGCTCGGGCAGGGCAGCGGGGTCGATGGCCTCCTCCCGGCGCCAGGGACGAAGGCGGGAGGAAATGACGGCGTTGACGAGCATGCGGTTGAGGTAGGCCGAGGGGTCGTCCAAGGTCTTGATGCGCGCCCACTTGCTCAAGGCGGTGGCCAGGACGTCCTGCACGATGTCCTCGGCCTGGTGCTCGTCGCGCAGCAGCGTGCGGGCCAGGCGCACCAGCTGGGGACCCTTCCACGCCACGAAGGCCGCCTGCACGTCACCGTCGCCGTGGGCACCCGGGGCTGGATGCCAGGAGTGCCCTCTCGGCGCGGTGCTGGCAGCCGTGAGGCCATCACCCGCAGCGGCCCTCGAGGTACCAGCGGCGGCGCGGTCACCTGAGGAGGCATCGTCGGCGAAGCGGTCCCACCAGTCGCTGGTGGGTGCATCGAGGGTGCCGTGGTGCTCGGCGCCGTCCGCGGCAGTGCTCACACCTGTACAACAAGATCATCGGGACGGTTGTTGCATGCTCTGGTCACTGTCTTTCGCCCTTCGTGCTGGTGCGGCCCGGTACGCACTTCGACGTCCTGGGTGCGCGAAGCCCCCAGCCGCGGCCGTCTGCCGGGTGGTGACGTCGACCGTGGTGCTCACCCTCACCTGCGTCGCTGAGACCGACCCACCTGCCACAGGTAGACCACTCCACCAACAGCCATCGCCAGGGTCGCCACCGCCGGCAGGGCGACCGTCGGTGACACGACCTGCACCTGACGGGTCTGGCCGATGCACGTCTTGCGGATGAGGGGGAACAGGTCCTCGTCGAAGCGGACCATCGGCTCGCCCAGCTCGCGTTGGCAGGTCTCGGTGGTGTGCAAGGGGCCTGCGACGAGAGCGAGGAGGCTGAGGGCCACCGAGACCGGTACACACGCCACGCAAGAGGTGAGGATGAGGAAGTGGACCCAGCGCCGAGCCGCCGACGTGCTGTTCTCCTGCGTCATCGCTGGGGGCCGTCGGCCGGTTGCTGTACAACTCATCGTGCGTCGGGCCTTGTGCAGCCGGCGGCCGTTCACAGCTTCACTCCACAACCTGTACTTGTCGGCCCATCGACATCGTCACAGGACCTCGAGGACCTGCGACGGTATGACTGTGCATCCCGCACCGCCTCATCTGCGAACGCTCGGCTCCTCACGGCCGGGTTGGCTCGGTCAGTGCGGTGGTCTTTGCGCACCCCCGGCCGCGGCGGTCAGCCCGTCGCAGCTTGCCTCGCCTGGCGCGACGAGGATGGCCGGCGGGGTCCACACCTCCACCTCACCGTTGGCGAGCCTTCGCCCGAGTAAGCAGTCACGGGTGGGGTCCGGGGTCCGGATCCCGACGCCGATGGTGCCTTCGACGGCTTCGACGTCGAGGCTCGCCTCCGGCGGCATGGCACTACCCAACGCCTCAGTGATGTCAGGGCCGTAGTCGAAACGAGTGAGGACGTCGCGGAGCGCAGCCGCCTCCGCCTCGCCCAGGAGAGTCGATGGTGGTGAGGTCGGCAGAGGAGTCGACGGCTGCGTGGGCTCATCCTTCGTGCAGGAGGTGCCGGCGTCCCGCACGGCGTCGTAGCTGTGCAACGTGAACGTGTAGCAGCGGTAGATGGTCGTCTCAGGCCAAGAGTCACCGCCGGTGCTGCCGCTGTAGGCGGGCACATGCCCGGTGATCCGGACGTCGATGAGCGCAGGCTCATCGAGGTTGACCTGTCCGGACGCGCTCAGGAGCTCGACATCCTCAAGACCTATGACCTCCCCGCCCGCTACGTCCCGGGCGTCGCCACCGAAATGGCGGACTCCGCGACCGAGATCGAGTTCGAGCTGGTCAGCGCTGTCATCAGCCTGCTTACGTGCTTCGCGCTCGCCCAGCTGCTCAGGTGAGGCGCACGCGGTCAGCGTCAGCCCCGCGAGCAGGGCAGCGGCAGCGCGCCTCACGTCGACCATGTCGACCAGCAGACGGCATCAGCCGACAGTGCCAGAAACCGAACGTGAACGAGGACTCCCCGACCTTCGAGGCAGAGCAGCGACGGGCAACTGGTCACCCGCTCAGACTGCCGCACGTCTAGTACGGTGCCCATCGGTCGTGGAAGTCATCTGCCGAGGGTGGCGGGTAGGCCACTGCTACGCAGATCTTGCACCGCGGCTGTCAACAGCGCGGAGAGCTCTCCGCTGCGGGCTGTGGCCTCCTGCGGTGTTGATGCTCGTAGGGAGGCACCCACGATGAGGTCTCCCACCCGGGCCGCTCCAGCGATCTCAGCGCTCGGTCCGAGGTCAGCGGTCACCGCCCACGACTGATCTGCGCCTTCGATCGTGACGTCCAGGGGTGTGAGCTGTCCAGTGACTCGACAGGCCAGGGAGCCGCTGGTGGCTGCATCGAAGGTTGCTGCTGCTGTGCCAGTCGGCCAGCCGGTCACGATCAAGGTGGTGACGTCCTGAGAGTCGGTGTCCTCGACCCACTGCATTTGGCGGCCGGCGATGCTGAGGGGGTCAGGGGAGTCCACCGCGCAGCCGACCGGCCCAGCCAGCGGTGACTCGAGACGACCCGACGTGCCTTCGACGGTCTGGCCGCCGGGCTGCATCGGGTGGGCGTTCGGCAGGTCGGGGATCTCATAGGCGACCGCTAGTTGCGAGAAGTTAACACCGCCGCTGGAGTTCGTGTCCGGGCCGGAGCTGCGGGTGATGCGGATGTTCCTCGTCGTGTCGGGGTCCGCGGCGTGGGCGCTCTGAACAGCGATCAGGCCTACGGCCACGCTCTGCGAAGGCACTGAGTCCCTGGCGACTGTGGCCATCCACCCGGCGGCGGTCAGCGCCTCAACGGCGTCGGAGACGGTGAGGCCGACGACGTCAGGAACCTCGATCTGCCCGTCAGTGGTGGGGGTCGTGAGGCCACCGGAGATGGAGGGCACAGGCGTGGCGGCCGTTGAAGTACCCGAATCTGACTGGACCAAGGTCGTGGTGGTGGAGGGGGTCGGCCACAGTGACACAGCCAGGGGAACCACGGCGGCAGCAGCCACCAGCGATGCGGCGGCCGTGGTGACGCGTCGTGTCCGGCGGCGCAACCGCAGGCGGGATCGGGTGCCGGCGATCAGGGCGTGCTCGTCGACGGGTGAGGTGCGCACACGGGTGTCGAAGGCCTCCAGCAGTGCAGCGGTCACCGGGTCCGCGGCGTGTGGGTCATCGGGTCGCTGGAAGAGGTTGTCAGGCACGGGTGGGTCCTTCCGCGGTGAGCAGGCGGCGCAAGGTGACCAGGCCACGGTGGGCGTTGCTGCGAACGGTGGCCTGGGAGCAGTTCATGAGGTCGGCGATCTCCTCGTCAGGCATGCCTTCGTACAGGCGCAGGACGATGGCGATGCGTTGCTTGTCGGGTAGCTGCCGCAGCAGTGCGAGGGAGTCGTGACGTTGAGCGTGTGGCTCGGCGGGGTCACCACCCGGTGCATCGGGTAGGTCGGCGGGGTCGCTGGTGTGTTCTCGGCGCCAGGGCCGACGTCGCGATGACGCCACGGCGTTGACGACCATCCGGTTCAGGTACGCCGAAGGGTTATCCAGCTCCTGGATGCGTGACCACTTCAGCACGCAGGTGGTGAGGACGTCTTGGACGACGTCCTCAGCTTGATGCTCATCGCGCAGCAGCACTCGGGCGAGGCGGACCAGCTGCGGTCCCTTCCAGGCGACCAGCGACTCCAAGTCCCATGCGCGCCCTGCTGAGTCTTGGCGAGCCGCCGCAGCAGCGGCAGCGGTAGCAGCGTCCCCTCCGGCGTTGCTACCGCGGCCGAAGGAGGTGCCCGCCGGCAGGGGTGGCGGCGAGGTGTCGCCGCAGCGCTCGGCGCGCTCGGGTGCTGTCACATCTGTACAACGCAGCTCATGCGCAGGCTGTTGCATGGTCGATGCCCCGCGTTGGGCGCGGTCGGCCGCCACCCTCACAGAGACTGGCCCCGATCACCCACATATCCAGCATGACCGCGAGGTCGTCAGGGCCGTCGTGTCGCGGTGATGAGGTGCTGGGGTGTCCGCTCCTGACCTTCTGCCGCTCGGTGCAGACGGACCAGGACCTCGAAGCCCGCTTCGGTGAGGATGTGGGCCACCTGCTGGGGGTCGTGGCGGTAGTTGGTGAAGTCGACGGTGTGGCCGTAGCCGTGCGCCCGGTCGACGCGTTCACCGGTTCCGGCCTGGAAGGCGGTCAGCAATGGGGCACCAGTGGCGGTGACCCGCGCGAGCTCCTCCGCCGCGGCGGGCAGCTCGGCCGGTGGGGTATGGATGAGGCTGTACCAGGCCAGCAGCCCGCCGAGAGTGCTGTCGGCGACGGGCAGTGCGTGCAAGGAGGCGACCTCGAAGCGCAACCCGGGTTGGTCCTGGCGAGCGGTCTGGACCATGCCGGGCGACAGGTCGTAGCCGATGACGTCGAGTCCGACGGCAGCCAGGTGGGCGCTGACCCGCCCGGCTCCGCAGCCCACGTCGGCGACCGGTCCGAGGTCTGCTGTGCGGCAACGGTGGGCGAAGTCGTTGAGGACGGCGATGTCCAGAAGCGTTTCAGCGTCTAGGCCGGGCAGGAGGTCGGCGAAGGAGCGGGCGACAGCGTCGTAGGCGTACCGGGTCTGTGCAAGGTGTGCGGGGTCGTTCACGACCATCACCGTAGGCGCGAGAGCATCAGCCGCTCTGCCGGTTCCACGTCCGCACGGTCGTTGCGTTCCTCAGCTCAGGTGCAGGGTGCCGGCCAGGCGCTGCCACAGCGCCTCCCCCAGCTCGCGGTCTGCCGAAGCCGACCCCCCTCGAGCCATCGCCATCCCACCGCTGGGCAGGTCCTCTCCGGGTAGCTGCAGGCGGTGCCCCGCGGCGGGGACCGCGAGGTGGGTGGTGCTCAGCCCGTGAGCGGTGCGGCGGGTGACGATGTCGCGGGCGAAATGGTCAGATGGCCAGACTTGGTCGTCGCCGCCGGAGCTGAGGATGACGTCGCCTCGGATGGACTCCACCGGGATGCGAGCAGCGGGGACCAGATCGGCGTAGGTAGTCAGGCTCTGCTCGTACAGCGTCCGGAAGGCCGGCGGCCCCGGCGCCGTGGTGTCCGCCGCGGCTTCAGCGGCACGGTCGTCGTGCCAGGCCTGGTCGTAGGGCACGAACGGCAACGGGCTGCCGGCGTGGGTCCAGGAGGAGCGGGGCGGGAACTCATGTCCGTCGAGGCCGGGGCCAACGTTGGCCCACACCACCGAGGTGGGGGACAGGGCGGCGACGGTGCGGATTCGGGTGTCGTGCGCGGCCAGCAGCAGGGCGGCTTCCGCGCCCTTGGAGGTGCCCACGATGGCCAGGTGGTCGCTGTAGCCGGCCAACTGTTCCAGGGCGGGGGTGAAGGTCTCCAGCGGGACCTCGCAGATGCCCGGCGGCTGGGCGGTGGTGCTTGATCGGTCACCGAACCAGCGCAACGACAGCGCGGCAGCTCCGTGATCGGCGAAAAGGCGCACCCTGTCGGTCTCGACGCGGCCACTGGAGCCGGACAAGACCAGGACCGCGCAGCGGGGCCGGCCGGTGGGCAAGACCAGGAGCCCCGTGGGGTGGGTCAGTGCGTGCTCCATGACACCAGCCTCTCGCGGGCAGGATGCGGCATGACCGCGCGTCCTGCTCAGCACCTCCATCGGTGGGTCGAGCCCGGCCTCACACGGGCCGCGGTCCTGGAGCAGTGTCGAGGTTGCGGGTGAGCTCCCGGAACGTGCAATCACCGGGACCGGTGAAGTCACGCGCTGGAGTGAAGCCGGCTCTGCGGCATAGGGCGAGGGAGCGTTCGTTAAAGGTGGCGACGGCGGTGCGCAGTCGGCGTGGCTGAAAGAGGTCCCGGGCTAGGGCATCGACCTGCTCGAGCAGCTCGGAGGCAAGGCCGCGGCTGGTGTGGTCGGGGTGGACGCCGAGTCCGATGTCGAGGACTCCGTCTTGAGGCTGTTGGCCACGGACGCGGGCTTCCGGGCCCACGACGCAGAAGGCAACGACGGTGCCGTCTTCGTCAAGGGCGGGGTAGTAGCCGTGACCGGCCTCGTCGCGGTCTATGAACAGGGCGGTATTGCCGGGGTCGACGTTGTAGAGGTCGAACGGGGGCGGGTAGTTCCACGCGGTGACGGAGCGGGCTTCGTCGTCGGTGAAGGAGCGAGTCAGCAGGGTCGGCATGTGCCGCACAGTAGCCAGAGGAGTGGTTGAGGACTGCGCGCTTCGTCGATATGACCGTTAAGTCCCCCGGCGGGGGAGTAGGTCACCTCGTAGATCGTCGTCCGGGAGGCGGCCCTCAGCGCCCGCTACGAGACCCCTCCGCCGAGAGGTGATCGCTGGGGTGGGTGCACTACCGCCCCGTGATCACGGGGTGGTGTCCGTTCGGTAGGCGGCCCGACGCTGGGACAGATCCGCTGAGAGGCTGCGACAGATCACGTGAGAACTGCGACAGGTCTTATGAGACTGCGACAGATCAGATGAGAGACGACAGCAGCAGTGTCCGTTCTCGCCTGGCCTGTCCCAGCCTGACGTCCGTGACCTGCGGTGGGACAACTCGCGCGAGACGTCCGACGGCCTACTTGTCTCATCCAACCTGTCCTAGTCGAAGATCACCAGGACCCGCGGGGGAGTGCGCCGTGGCGGCCTCGAGCGAGGAGACCGCCGCATGACGGCACCGTCGGCCACGAGGGCTCGCCCTGGGTAGCGTGACGCCGATGGCGCGCACACTGCTCTACCTCGTCCGCCACGGCGAGCAAGACCAGACCGTCGCCGAGGCGGACGTGGGCCTGTCACCGGTCGGCATCGAGCAAGCCCACCGTCTCGGCCGGCGGCTGACCGCGGTGGACTTCACCCAGCTCCACCACAGCCCCCTCGCGCGTGCCAGCCAGACCAGCGAGGTCCTGGCCCACCATCTGCCCCAGGTCCCGCGTCACGTCTGCGACCTGGCTGCCGACCGCACTCCGGTGCCCTCGCCTGCGCGGCGGGCGCAGTACCCGGCACGCTGGTGGCCCTGGCTGGACGAGGTACCCGAGCAGGAGCGCGATGAGGACGCGGTCGAGCTGAGCGCCGCGCTGTCGCACCTGGGAGCTGTGGGTCGACAGGACCGCTGCGAGCTGGTGATCACCCACAACTTCGTCATCGGCTGGCTTGTCTCGCAGGTGCTCCAGGCTCCGGTGTCGGGCTGGATGGGCCTGGACTCGGCCAACTGCGGGCTCACGATCGTGAGGTGGGAGAGCGGCAGGACGCCGAAGGTGGTGACGTTCAACGACACCGGTCACCTGTGACCCTTCCGGGAGGCTGCCGAGGTGGCCGCTCAAGTAGTCCCGGATCTGCGCCAAGGGGCCTGAGGATCGGCGAGGGTGTCGAGTACGAATTCGCACCACAATCGCGCGCCCGAGATGGCCAGCTGGGCGTGGCGAGGTCCAAGGCCGACTCGAGGGCCGGCTGGGCCGTGACCTGTGCCGTATCCACGGTTGCGGAGCTCAGCCAGCCCAGTGGTGATGTTCATGGCACCGCCGAGGATGCGCTTCACGCCGTCGCTTCCGTCGGCTCCGGCGACTGCTGCTGACGGGTGCAGCCCGAGGGCCAGCTGTACCTGCGTCACCAACGCTGGGAGGTCGTCGCTCTCGTCGACCGGCTTTCCCAGCTCGTGCAGGACCACCTTGGCTGTGCTTTCAACCAGCTCCTTGGCCGAGCCCACGACTTGGGCGGGGTCACTGTCGCTGACGGCGCGAGAGATGCGGTCGAGGTGGTCTCTGATCGCTACGGCGTCCTGTAGGAGGGCCAGCGAGGCTGGCTTGATCACGGTGACAGGGCCACCGGTGATGGTTCCGTTCTCGTCGATGCGGTAGCCGTCCTGAGCCAGTCGGGCGAAGGCATCGGCGGTGTACTGCGGCGCGATCCCTCGGGCGGTCTCCTCGAAGACGCGCAGGGCTCGTTTCACGTGCGCTGGGTCAGTCCAGTCGACGACGTCAAGGTAGGACTGGTACAGACTGCGGCGTTCCCCCTGTTCCTCGTTCGGTGGCCCTGGAGGAAAGCCTTCATCGGTCCACATGGCCACGATCTCTCGCAGCACTGTGTCTGTGGCTAGCTCACGGAAAGCTCGACGGGTGCGACGGCTGACCAGCTCACCGCGATGCATTGAGGCCATGATCGGAGCCTATGAGGCCCTTCATGATCGGATCAGGTCACAGCTGATCGTCCCTGAAAGAGCTGAGCGGCAACTATCAGTCGTCCCGGCGGCAGAGTACGTGGAGCCACGGTTCGAGCCTTCCCTGAACGTGCTCCAGGCTGACTACTGTCCAGCCAGCGTTGTCCAGCGCCTGTCGGAGGTCCGGCTCGCGCCAGTAGACGAACCAGCGCGGCTGCCCAAGCTTTGCGTCGCTCCACGCCTCGCCGTCACCTTCCTTGAGCGTCAGAGCGAACACGCCGCCAGGGCGAGTGGCCACGTGACAGGCGCGGAGGGCACGGCTCAGGTCGTCGCGGTCGAGGTGCAGAAGGACCGCGTTGGCAAGGACAGCGTCGAAGGGTCCGCCCAGGGCGTCGCACCTGACGTCCAGAAGGCGTGCCTGATGACCGGACTGCCGGAGCCGCTCCACGAACGCGGGCGTCGCATCGGTGCGGTGGACCCGCAGCCCACGGTGTTCGAGATATTGCGCATCCCTGCCCGTCCCGCTCCCGATTTCGAGCACCTCGCCGTCCGGCACATTCGCGACGACCGCGTCTAGTAGGACGCTGACGGGGTCGGGTACGCCCCTGGGGCTGCCCGAGACGTATGCCTCGACGCCGTCCTGGTAAGCCGCGATGGTCTTGTCGGTCGGGCTAGTCACGAGCGCACGCTAGCGTCCGGCTACAAGGCACGAAGACGTCTCACAAGGCGACCAGCTGCCGAGACGTCCTGGTGCTCGCAACGGTCGACGTCGCGCACGCGGGCGACCTCTGAGTTCCACCCGGACATCGATACGACCGCGACGTCACCAGCTCACAATCGCCTGCCCGGATCGCGCCATGAGCGCGCGGTCGGCAGCGGGAGCCGCTGCGTCAGACGTCATCCCGGATCGTGGCGTAGAGGAGCATGTCGCGGCGGCGTCCTCCGATCACCTGGTGGCTACGGAGCAGCCCCTCCCGTAGGTAACCGGCCCCCTCTGCCGTGCGGATCGAGCCCTCGTTCCATGGCTCGATGTGCAGCTCGATGCGGTAGGCGGCTGGGATCGTCCAGGCGAAGGACGTAACCACCCTGAGTGCCGCGGAGGCGGGTCCTCGGCCCCGGGCGGACGGCGCGAGGCTGTAGCCGGCGCTGAGCCGGCCCTGCTCGAGAGCGGTCAGCCACAGGCCGATCTGGCCGAGGGCTGCGTCGGTGTGCGGGTCGGCGATGGCGAAGGAGTACCCCACGCCCTCAGCCAGGCGTGCGCGCTGGCGGTGCACCCACTGCAGGGCCTGCTCGGCGTCGGCATGAGCGGGCAGGGTCTCGGTGAGCGGGACGTAGGGGTCGTGCGCGAGCTGCATCGCCATTGCCGCGTCCTCGTCGCGGAAGGGGCGGAGGGCGACCCCGGGGGCGGTCAGACGTCCAGGCTGAGCGGGTGTGCCGTTTGGGGTGCCCTGGCGTTCGCTGTTACTGTCCACGAACCCATCGTCCTGGACCTCGCATCGGAGCGCTGACCTACAGTTCGCCCGGTGGACGTCCTGCTGATCGACCTCGACGACACGCTCATCCCCGACGCAGCCGCCCGTGATCAGGCCATGAGCTCCACACTCGCCAACTTCGCTGCGCCGGCCCCCCTGCCCGACGTCTGGCGTGTCGTCCGCAGTGAGTGGCAGGCCAGCGGACTGAGGAGGACCCCAGCCATGGTCGGCGTCAGCTCCTGGGAAGCTCTGTGGACCGACTTCCAGGCTGCGGGGTCCGACCCGACGGTGCAGCGTGCTGGTGCTGACTACCAGGCCAAGGTCTGGAACCGTCTCCTTCCCGAAGAGGACTCGGTGGTGGTCAGCGCGAGATTCCGCGATACCCGCGAGCAGCTGGTCCGCACCTACGACTGGGCGCCGGGCGCTTTGACCACCTGGGCGAGGATGCACGACCTCTGGTGCGTCACGAACGGCTCGTCGTGGTTGCAGCGGCGCAAGCTCCAGCTGGCCGGACTCGGGCCGGTCTTCCGCGATGTGGTGATCTCGGGTGAAGTCGGCGCGGAGAAGTCAGAGCGCCGCTTCCATGACGAGGTCGCCTCACGATTAGCTCGGCTGGGGGCGAAGCCGGTAGCGGTCATCGGGGACTCAGCCACCTCAGACGGGGCCCTCGCGTGGGCTCTACACGTGCGGCATGTCCAGGTAGCAGCTGGGACCGACCCATCTGGCGACTTCAACCCACCCTCTTGGCCATAGGTGTGAGACACCGCGGGCGTGAGAGCGCAAGCAGCTGCACGACCGCGTCCTGGACTTAACACACGCCTCCAGATCTCACCCCGAGACGGCTGTAATGAACAGCCGATCGGTGCGCCCGCCGACCCCGGGTCCCACCACGACGTCCCCGAAGCCGGCGGAGGTCAGGCGGTTGTGGACTTCCTCCACCGGCCACGGGCGCATCGTGAACAGGTACTCGTGTACGCGTGTCGTGCCCTGCGAGTCGACCTCTTCGTGGCGTTCGGCTACCGCGAGACGGTCGTCGCGCCAGGTGGTGCGGCTGGTGAAGGTCACGACCGCGCCGGAGCTGAGGGTGGTGGTCTTCGTGCGCGGGCGGCCGTCCGCGCCTGCTCGTGAGCGGTTCGCCTCGCGGACGTCCAGGGCGAGAAGTCCGCCAGGACGCAGGAGTCGGGCGAAGGACCGCAGGGCGGTATCGCGCTCCTCGTCGGAGACGAGGTCGTTGAGGACTCCGCGGCAGGTGATGACGTCGAAGGGTCCGGAGAGCGCGGGGTCGCACACGTCGTCGTGGTGGGCCGGGCAGGCCGGGCAGCGACCGGCGGCGATGGTGAGCAGCTTGGCGGAGGCGTCCAGGAGGGTGACCTGGTATCCCCGGTCGCTGAAGGCTGCGGCGTGGCGGCCTGTCCCGCAGCCCGCATCGAGCAGGGTCGTTCCGGGCATCCCGGTGATGGTGAGGGCCGCTTCGACGGCGTCGATCCAGGGGGCGACGGGGTCGGCGATGAAGCTGTCGTAGGCATCGGCGTGGGCGTCGTAGAAGGGGCGTTCGCTCGCGGTGCTGGCTGACTGCGACGTCACGTGGGCATCGTTGCAGCTGGTGGTGCGGGCCTCAAGACCGTCGGTGCACTCGGGCCGAGTGCTTTCTGAGGACATGCCTGGCACGCGTCCGGACGTCGACATGACCGCGACGTCGCTGGCCGTCAGGGACCGCCCGGATCGGCGCCATGACCGTGAGGTCGTCGGTGTGCCGGCAAAGCAGTGGTGGACGGCCGAAGGTCGTGGTCGGATGCCGCGGGTGAGCGATGAGGAGTTCCGCGACCCTCGGCTAGCGCGCCTGTACGACGCCTTGGACAGCGACCGTAGCGACCTGACTGCCTACCTGGCGCTGGCCGAGGAGCTGCGCGCACGACGCGTCCTCGACGTCGGGTGCGGTACCGGAACCTTCGCGCTACTGCTGGCTGAGCGCGGATACGACGTCATCGGGGTCGACCCTGCGACGGCCTCAGTGCAGGTGGCCCGGGGTAAGCCGGGCGCGCAGCTCGTCCAGTGGCTGGTCGGGGACGCGACATCGGTGCAGGTGGACGACCGGGACCTAGTGACGATGACCGCCAACACCGCCCAGTTGATCACCGAGCCCGAAGCCTGGGCGGCGACGTTGAGAGCGTGCCGTGCCGCCCTGGTGCCGGGTGGGTACCTGGTCTTCGAGGCCCGCCGCCCGTCAGCCAGGGCGTGGGAGGGCTGGACGGTGCAGCTGACTGGACGCACCACTCAGGTGGAGGGAGTGGGGGCGGTGCACAGCCAGGTGGAGACGGTGGAGGTTGAGGAGGGGTTGGTGACCTTCCGCTGGATCTACGTCTTGCCCAACGCGGGACAAGGGTCGGTGACGGCGACCTCCACCTCCACGCTGCGGTTCCGGGAGCAGGCGGAGCTCGAGGGCGACGTCCGTCGGGCGGGGCTGACCTTGGTCGATGTCCGTCAGGCCCCGGACCGTCCTGGGCAGGAGTTCGTCGTCATCGCCCGGAACGGGCCGGACTCGGACAGCGCGCGGACCGCGCCATGACCATGAATTCGTAGCCGCGGTGCAGACTGCCGTGGTGACTCCGACCCACCAGCCACCGCAGACCACGGTGCAGTTCGGGTGGGGCCTCCCTGCGGCTGAGAACCTGTCTTCGGCGTGCGACGTCGCGGTTGTCGTCGACGTGCTGTCCTTCACCACCACTGTCAGCGTCGCCCTCGACCGCGGTGTCGAAGTCTTGCCCTACCGGTGGGCCGATGACACCGCGGCGGCCTTTGCCGCCGCGCACGACGCGGTGCTGGCCGTGGGACGGTCTGCTGCTCGAGCGGGACAGGTGAGCTTGTCGCCGCAGTCGATGCGCGTGGCTGGTCCTGAGCTCACTCGGGTGGTCCTGCCTCACCGAACGGGGCCACCATCGCTTATCGGCTGCGGCCGGACGTCGACTGCGTGCTGGGCGCCTGCCTGCGCAACGCCGACGCGGTGGCTTCGTGGCTGATGGCCCAGCACGGGCGTGATGGCGTCCGGGTGCTCGTGGTGGCCGCTGGGGAGCGGTGGCCCGACGGTCAGTTGCGCCCGGCAGTGGAGGACCTGTGGGGTGCAGGGGCTGTTATCGCCGGCTTACGTAGACGGGGCTGGGCGAGTCTGTCGGTAGAAGCCACGGTGGCCGCAGACGTCTACGAGAACATCCGAGGCGACCTGCAGCGGGGTCTGCATGAGTGCGTCAGCGGGCGTGAACTGGCCGTGATGGGCTTGGCCGGTGACGTCGACGTCGCGGCCGAGGCCGAGGCGAGTGCGGTCGTGCCCCGGCTGGTCGGTGCGGTCTTCGAGGACGTCTGCTTGTCATGACCGCGGCCTGAGTGACCGCCCACAACGCGTCGTGACCGTGAAGTCGTAGGGGCGACTGCTGGTCGCTGGCGAGGAGGTGTCGGTGGATCCAGCCTCCCCGCCAGCTCGCGCGGGTCCTAGTTGTGGCCTGCCCCCATCACGCGGACGAAGCCTCGCTCGTGCAGCTCGTCGAGGATGCGTCGGGCGTTGTCAGCCGGTGCTGTCTGGGTGGTGTCCAGGTGCAGGACCTCGGCCGGCGGCGGCTGGTACAGGGGCGTGGTCAGGGTGTACCCGCGGTAGCCCTCCGGGTCCGAGCCCTTCCGCAAGGCCACCCGGTCGGGGTTGTCGATCCGGCTCACCTGCTCCTCAATCTCGCAGGTGAGCATGACCGCCAGGAACAGTGATCCCCGTCGGTGGGCCAGGGACCGGAGCGTTTCGTACTCCACAGCTGCGCCCGGACCGTCTTCGATAACGTTGGTGAAGACGTAGCTGTTGGTGGGCGGCGCCAGGTCCTCGATAGTGCGCAGCACGGCATCTCGGATGGGTAGGACGTAGTCCCAGATCGCCGGCGGTAGGAGCGCGACACCGTCCCACTGGAAGAGCTCCAGCAGGGGGCGGTTGACGAGTGCGTTGTCGACCAGTACGCCGTCAAGCTGCTGCGCGAGCTGTCCGCCGACGGTGCGCTTGCCCGTGCCGGGGTAGCCCAGCATGAACACGACACAGGTGTCGAAGGTGTCGGCAGTCGGGTCGGTCCGTGGCGTCTGGTTGCTGTTGGAGGGCGTGGATGTGGAAGGGGAGGTCATGGGGTTGCTTCCTGCTCATGGGCGTGAGGGAGAGGCCGGCCACCTTCGTGGTGGTCGGCGGGTGCCCGCCCGACGTTGGGCGGTCGTCCCTCAGCGGGTGCGCGTGGCGGGGAAGCACTCCATGAAGCAAGCCTAGCGGGGTACCCGGTGTCTGAGCTCGGTCCGAGCGTGCCCAGTTGGCATCGCCGGTGCTGGGGCATGTTCTCGGGCGTCGCTGGGACAAGTAGCTGGGACGTTGAGACAACGCGACTGGGACGTGGGACAGCTTCACTGGGATTGGGACATCTGTACTGGGACGGGACAAGCAGGACTGTCGGTGGAGGAGTTGAAGGGAGCTTTACCATGCATAAGCTTCATTCTGTATGGTAAATACGTAGCTTCGAGAAGGGTCGAGACGGCCCTGCGGCACGCACTGTCGCCCCGGAGCGCACTACGGACTTGACCGCAGGGCTGGTCGTGCCGATAGTGGTTAGCGAACGCCCCAGGATCGCCTCTGCTGAGCAAGCGCCTGGGGCTCCTTCATGCCTGGAGCGCCTCGTAGTGCAGCACGCCGGGACCGCAGCCCCGGCGGGGCGTGGTCACCTGCGCGAGGTGCCAGAAGACCTCCGCTGGGTCAGGGCTGTCGGTAGCCTTCAGCAGGTGACTGGGCACCCCTTCTCGGCGGCCATCCCGCAGTGGCTTTCCCCGGGGCGCTTCGAGCCGTACCTGCGCGCGGCTGGCCACGATGCCGACATCGCCTGTGATCTCTACGAATGGAGCGCGCGGGTCTCCTCGACCGCTTTCGAGGTCATGCAGTACTTCGAGGTAGTCGTGCGTAACGCGATGGACGGTGTCCTGGCCCAGCACGCGCAGGAGGCCGTCACCAGTCAGCCCTGGTACCTGACGACCATCTGCTCGCACCAGAGCACCCAGCAGCGCATCGTTAAGGACGTCGCCGAGGTACGCGACCGGCTACGCCGGGAGAACCCGAACAAGGACGTCCGCGGACAGGTCATTGCCGGCTTCACGTTCGGGTTCTGGGCGAACCTACTCGGTAGGCGCCACGAGGGTCTTTGGCGCTCGTCTCTACGCTTGGCCTTCCCTGAATCGTCCGGCTCCCGCAAGGACGTCGCTACCGCGCTCGAGTCATTGCGCCGCTTCCGTAACCGCCTCGCCCACCATGACTCCGTTCTCGCTGTGGACGTGCCGTTCTTCCTCCGCCAGATACTGACTGTTCTGAACTGGATCGACCCGGCCGCGGCGCTCTGGCTCGCCAAGACCGAGCGGGTCACGGCGGAGCTTGCGACCCGCCCCGCCTCCCGCCGAGATACAGTGGTGGTCGCCGCTCGAGACGCTTGGCCTCTGTACCAGCAGGTCCGTGCCTACGTGTGCCAGGCCGGTCGCACGTTCCAGTCCGTTGACCGCCTTGCCTTCTACGCTGAGAGCGCCGTCCAGGCCGAAGTACCCGCCATCCGCGACCGTATCGACAACGTCGACTGATCCCCGGCCGGGGAAAACCACCTGCGCTCGACGGGCAATCCTCGTGATCTTGAGATCGCCGACGTCATCGCCGCCAGTCGCTCCCAGGGCTGGAACGAGGGGCGGTACCAGGCCTTCCTGCTCACCGGACCAGGCGACCCCAAGCACTTCACCTTGCCATCTCCCGTCCCCCACCTCACGTCTGGACGGGGCAGCGCCTTCACCCAGCGTCAGCGCTACGTCGTGCTCGACCTGCTGCGAACCGCCAGCAGCACAACAAGCCTCTGAGACTGGTTCAGCGCCGCTCCTGGAAGTCCTTCGTGTAGGCAGTCAGTGCGGCGGCTGCCTCGTCACGGCTACCGCTGAACAGACCCGCCCGCAGTGGTGCCCACAACGCCCCTTGCGAGTCCAGCTCCGCGGCGACGTCGTTCAGCGCCGATGACAGATAGTTCTGCGACCTCCATGTCGAGCGTCCGAACCACGAGGAGTGGTTGCGCCAGGCGAAGTCTGGGTTGCGCGCCGCACGCTGTCCAGCGACGTGCTGGCTGATCAAGCCCAGCATGATCTCGGTCCGGTCGAACTCCCGCGCGTAGCTGTCCGCGTCGACGAACTGCTCCTCAAAGATGGGCCGCAGGACGGCGTGCAGCCAGTCGGCCGCAGGGGTGCGGAGCCCGGCGCGTCCCCCCGGCTTGCGCAGCGTGGCCGCGATGCTCGCGAAGTCCTCGCCCTTCGTCGCGGCGTAAGCCAACAGCTGGGCGACGTCGTCGCCGATGGCCGCGAACGGCGCCCACAGCGTGACGAGTTCGATCACCGGCTGCGCCGCTGCCCCCCCCGAAGGGTGCATGAGCGGTGGTCTCCAGGGTCAGCGCCTTCAAGGCGGCCCAGTTCTGCTGGGAGACCGCAGCCAGCGCCCCGGTGAAGGTTGCCGCCAGAGCAGGGATGTAGCGAGTAGCGGTCAGCGTCTCGTGCCCGTCTCTCCGCACGGCGGCCCTTGCGGTCATCGCCTGCAGGCCTGCGGTCCACGGGCGCAGCTGTGAGACGTCGCCGACGTAGCGCACCGCCACCTGCAACGACCAGCAGAACGGCTCAACCTCCAGCCACAGGCGCCGAGCAGTCTCGGCGGCAGCGATCGTCAGCGCCTGGTGCTCGCTCGCTCCGGTGTACTCGGTCGTCTTCTCGTCGTCGATGACGCGCACGACTCGGCGAGCCTCGCCGGTGACCAGGTCATCGAGCTGGATGCGCCGCACCGGGTCGAGCAGCAGCTCCTTGGTCGCGTCGCGCAGGAGTACGGGCCGGCGCTCCGTGCTCGCTTCGTCGACGACGGCCTGAGTGACGTCGGCCGAGGCCGCGGCATCCAGGCCCATCGCCGCGCGGACGGCTGTGACCAGCGTGATCGCGGCTTCGGTGTAGCTGTCGCCGAACAAGTCGACGTACTGCAGCGTCTCCAGCGTCCGCCCGGCACCCAGGTCCATGTACGGGAGCGGAGTGTCGTCCAGGCGCACCGGGAACATCCACGGCTTGCCGGGCGCACGGCGGCGGAACTCCTCGACCGCGACCGTCAGCTCCTCGTACATGAACGCCTTGTCCCGCTCGCTCAGCTCCTTGGAGAAGCACGGCAGGAAGGCGAAGGCGCCGGAGCTGATGGCGGTGCAGATCTCCTGCTTCCAGTCCATCCCGGGCTTGAGCTTGTCCCGGTCCCTCCAGACCGGGACGCCCGCCCTCTCCAAGAGCCCGTGCAGGCGCTCGATCGCCGCCGTGTTCTCGTGGACGTAGGAGATGAGCGCGTGGGCGACGTCGTCGGAGGCGGCCATGACCAGGACCGTAGCCCCCGAGTACGACAGCCGCCCCCGGTCACCCCTTCCAGCTCGTGCGCCAGCGCGGTCGACTGGGCAGAGGGCGAGGATGTCTTCTGCACGGTGCAAAATGTGAAAGACGCCGTCAACGACTGCGTCTTTCGCTACCTGTCTCGCACGCGTTTTGAAGGAGTCCTTTACCGTGGACGCCAGTAACCTCTTCCACCACACGACCATCCTCGATGAGTGGAACTCGGCACGAGAGAGGCAAGACCTCGACCTGGACCTCCTCAAGCAACTGCGCACCGCGCCCCCGCCGGGCCGCAGCGACATCGAGGTCGCCATCCCCCTGGCAGGACTGGTCCACGAGGAGCTGATCGGCTGCGGCACCGACGGCAACTACTCGCTGAGCAAGCAAGAGATCACGGCAGCCCTGCTTGCCCTGCAGCACGTCACCAGGCGTCTCGGGATCGACTTCGCTCCCTCGTTCCGCGACTTCGACAGCTTCCGCAGCCACTGGATGCGTCTCGGCCTTAGTGGGTCCGGGGGCTGGCAGGCCCGCCGGCACCTGCTGGAAGAGCTGTTCAACCCCGTCCACGCCCGCCTGACCGCCCTGGAGCAGCAGACCCTGGAAGCCCTGGCCGTGGGGGTCAGCCCGCACAGCGAGCTGGGCTGGTCCGGCGTCGACGAGGAGATCCGCGAGCTACGCCGTCGGTTCGCCACCGCCAACACCGCGCAGGACTACCGCTCCATCGGCGGGCACTGCGTCGGCGTCCTGGAGGCCCTCGGGCAGGTCCTCTACGACCCCGCCCGTCACCTGCGCGACGGAGAGAGCGTCCCGCCGCGGGATAAGACCAAGGCCCGCATCGGTCGCTACATCGAAGACGCCGCGCACGGACCGGACTACGCCGACCTGCGCGGCCTGTTGAATAAGGTTGTTGAGTTCGCCCACCACGTCAAGCACACCTCCACCGGCACCCGGTACGGCGCCGGGATCGCCGCCGACTCGGTGATCATGCTTTCCGGGACGTTGCGCCGGCTCGACCAGGACTTGTGACCGTCACGCACGTACCGCCCGATCCCCAATGCTCCACCAGGAGGTCTCCGGGATAACATTGGAGACGGACACGCAAAACGCTTGCCGACCCCCTGTAGAACATCGTGCGAGCTGCCGCCGGGGTCAACCTGCCTTGCCCCAGACCGTCGCGCCGCCGCCACGGCTTGAGAGGCTCTTCCCGGTAAGGCCTTGTCGTAAGGATCATTATCGGAGCAATCAGTCTTCTTGAGTTGAGCCCGGGGGCCCTGCAGAACCCCTCGCCTGGGTGAGGGGAGTGCATGTGCGGGACGCAGGTGCCGATGAGGTGGTCGTGGCCCGACGTCAGCGAAAGAGCGGCAGTGGTGGTGGTGCGGGTGTGGTCGTCGCTGTGGCGATGATCTTCTCGGTCAGCGGTGCGGCCCGGCAGTGGCTGTCGGTGTGGTGGCCGTTGCTTGCTCTCGGTGTCGCAGTCGTGGTGGTGCTGTTGGTCTGGCGATTGCTGGTGCTCCGCGGTCGCCGGCGAGCGGGTGCGGCTCGCCAGGCGGTGCTGGATCGGCAGGTGGCCTCCACGGACGGGATGAGCGGGACGGACTTCGAGCACCTGGTGGCCCGGTTGCTGCGACGCGACGGTTGGCAGCAGGTGGCCGTTGCCGGTGGTGCCGGCGACCTGGGTGCGGATGTCATCGCCCGGCACCCGAGGGATGGGTCGTTGCTGGTGGTGCAGTGCAAGCGCTACACCGACCGCGCGGTGAGCTCTCCGGTCGTGCAGCGCTTTCTCGGCACCGTCTTCTACCACCACCACACTGATCACGCCCTGTACGTGACGACCAGCTGCTACAGACGGCCCGCTCGAGCCCTAGCAGCCTCCAACGGTCTGGGTTGTGGATGGCCAGCTGCTCGCGATAGACGGGCGGGAACCCTTGATCCCTAGAGTCGGCGTCCAGCAAAAACGATCAGGCCTGAGGTAGCACGCCACCGCATCGATAGTCGCAGATGGGTCACGGGTGGCTGAGGAGCCGCTGGAGGACACTCGGCCTCCCAGAACGGCACTAAATATTGCTTAACCTTGGCCAGCAGTGAGGACGATGAGAAGCGCGAGTGTCAACAGGTGGTGCTTGGCCGGCCGCGTCGGGAGCGCGTTCGCCTAGCGACTTTGATAGATCGTCGCTACCAAGACTTTCAAGGGACGCGTGCACGACTATGAGTTCTATTCGCGTTATTGCCGCACGCCACGAATAAGAACGAGGAGTGAAATCCAAGCGATGGTGCTTGATGCCAGCAAAACCAGAAGACTGATCCGAAGAACGTCAGAACGGTCGTATAGGAGTAAGTACGCCCCACCGGCCGCGATGCCTCCGCTCGCCGTTGCTGGCAGCAGGAGGGCGGCGGTCCCTTGATTCTGCATCTTCTCCCGTATAACTATTCCGATCAGGCCTGCTAGTGCGCCTATGACTAGACCCGCGGCGGCAGCCAAGACAGTTAGGGCAATGTATAGGCGACTAAAACCGCCCCGTAACAGGATGCCGAAAATCAGCCCCCCTCCGATAGCGCCAAACAGTGCTCCGAGGCTGCTCGCTGCGGCAATACGGGTCGGCTGAGAATTGGCCAGTCGAACATTAAGTTTTTGATCCATGCCGTCCCTTCCATTCCCTCCGAGGTTGGTCAGTACCCACGCCACTGGGGCGCGGCATGCGGCTATCTCAGACGGGACTAGAACCCTACCCGCGGCAGGGAGTGCTTGAGTAGTCATGCACTCCCTGCCGTAAGCCACGAATCGCTGCTTTAATCGATCAACTAATGGCAGAGCCGACGCCGTTGCGAATTTGAACTTGTGAGCAAAGGGGAGGTCCGAACAGGCAGGCGAAGCTGTTCACGTTGGACTGATGGACCGTCACCCAATTCGCGGAGTCGCCCGCTGACCAAGAGGTCCCATAGTAGATCTCATGGGTTGGGGCATTGTCATGGAACCCAGCGATAGCGTAGGCGCGGGATTCATCGACCCGGACATCCCAGTTATAGTTGATAGCCGGGCCAGTGTTCTCACAGAAAGGATTGGTTGCGCTATGGCTTACCTTCACCCAAAAGTGCGTATACCCGGGAGGGCCCCCTGGGTACCAGCGAACCACAGGGACATTCAAGGTCGCCTTCAGATTCCTCGCTGTGCCCACGTTGGGGTAAAACCAAGTCGGCATGACATTTTTACCTGCCGCGATGTCATTCCTATCCCAGTAAAAGTATAGATTTAGGCGGGTGCGGTAGGCTTGACTTGTAATACTGTAGCCACGATTGTCGCCACCAAATTGTCCCCCAGACTCGCACGCAGCGGCTGCCGGGTCATTCACTCGAGCTTGCGGAATAAAGGTTGTGTGGCGCATAACACTAGTGGGCCCGGCTGGGATGGCTTGGGTTGACTGAATCCCGTTAGAAAGTGTGGGGCTAGCATCCATGCTGCTCTTGCTAGGTGCGAGGCGTCCTGGATCTACTACAGTTCCTCGGTCAGCTCGTATAGCGTTATCAACGGCAGCCTTTGTTGCGGCAAATGGGACAGTAATTTGCCTGGCCACCACAACAGAGAAATTCTTTTGCTCTTTGGTCGTTGTGCGAGACGCCTGTGTTGTATCAGGCGAGGAAGTCACGGCTTCGGGGGGCGTTGTTGCCTGCCCTGTGGGAGAGGGTTGACTTTCGTCAATTACGCGAACAGGTTCCAACCTTCAGCCCTGAAAAACCGGTTTGATTGGAGTGGTTGTCTCAACGGTATAGCTCGCCGAACGCCCTGGAGTGGCGCCAGTATCCACCCAGTTGGTGTCTTTAGTTTTTACCAGAAACTGGCCATCGCGGTAAACTTCGTATTTCTTAGCGCCCTCGACAACATCCCAAGAAAGCTGTACGCCTTGGTTTGAGGCGGCAAGCGTGAGTTCTGGGAGGGGGTCCCCGGGGGTATCAGCTGCTGATGCGACGTAGTTGTACTGCCCCGCCTTAGTCTTCACCGCCTTTCGAATCAGCCCGCTATGAGGATCCGCATTGAGTGTTGCTCCATCGAAAGTAAGGCCGGATGAGCTGCGGACGATCTTGGCTGTCGGTGATCCTCCCGAAGCGTGGGCGATTGGCGCTACGTTCAGGCAAAGAATCAGTGCTGAGGCACAAGAACCAATCGCAAATGTCCGGGTGATCATGTCTTCTCCTAGGTGCGTCATCGAACCAGTAATGCAGAGAAGCAGACCTATGCGCTAGCTGTCAAGGGCCTATGTGGCTGGAACATGGACAGGTCGGTGAGCCCCAGGTTCCCAGCTGGCAGCGCGCAGTCGCCGTAATCAGTCGTGTGACGACTGCGCGCTCAAGCATCGGTCCAGAAACACTCTTGATCTCAACCGGTCAACGCATCACTGCAGGTGAGGATGCGGTACTTGGCGGGGTCCAGACAGCGGGAGTACTCCTGCGCGTCGGGCTCGTGGTCGGGGTGGGGGTCGGGCCAGGTCGCCGTGGACGCGGGGTCCTGCTCGAAGGAGGCATCGACTGCTGCGCGCAGGGTGTCCGGGTCCACGGCGGGAGCGTAGGACGGATGCTGCTGCGCCGGGCCGCCAGTGGTGGTCATGAGGGGCGCGGGGAGCATCCGGAGATCGACATGACCGCTGGGTCGCAGAACGCATGGATTGCGCCATGACCGTGAAGTCGCCGGCCGGTCCCGCGTCGTCCTAAAACAGCAGCTAGTCCCGGATCGTGTCGGTAGCTTGGGACCACTTGCAGCGCCAGGTGCCCTCGTCATCGCGCACGTACATGTCGAGGTGCCAGCACTCCAAGTGGCCACCACCGTCTGACGTTGCGATATCGATCATGGACAGGTACCTGACCACCGCGACGGACTCCGATGCTTCAACCTGGATCTCGGACTGCGGTTCGAAGCGTGCGTAGTCGATGCTCCCGTCGTACAGGCCGCTGAGGTAGGTCCGTCGGTCCCAGAGGTCGCCGCTGGGGGTGCAGAGCACGAAGTCGGCGTGGTGCAGGTCCTCGAGGACACGGCGGTCGACCTCGACGATTGCTCGAAGTCGCGCGCGTTCCAGCTCGACGATGTTCACGGCCTGACCCTAGGTGGCCTGCTTCGGTCGATTCACGGTCGTAGACGTCCGCGGGTCGGTCGGATACAGGAACTCGCGGGTGATTGAGCGGATCGCGGATGACCGTGCGGTTGCACGTGACCAGATCGTGCTGCCTAGACCGCAGAGGACCTTCGTCGGGTGAGGTGTCCTGAACCAAAGGTGAAGGCCACCGCGGCCACCAAGACCACCGCTGTCACCGCGGCGACGGGCATGGTGCCGAGGGCATCACCGAGGGCTTGGCCGAGCGGTGTGATGTAGACCAACCCGACGGTGGTCATGCCCACGGTGAGGGTCCAGACCCAGCTGTCAGAACGCCCAAGAGTCCCGGCTGCAAACCCGAGCGCGGTCAGCAGCAGGCAGAAGATCAGCAGCGCGTGTTCACCGCGGGCTCCGATGTACGTGCCGATGCCGACACCGATCGACAGCAACGCCAGCGCCGCGCGCAGGCCGCGTGATGTCGTCGCGCGGACGCTGACTCGTTCCAGCGAGCCGAAGGCATCACGCAGTGGCAGTTGCGCCAGCGTTACGTGCAGGACCATCAGCGGCCATACCAGCGGGAGCGGTTGGCGGGTGACCCCTAGCACTCGTGACTGCAAGATCAGACCTACTACGACGGCCACCACTGAGCCGAAGATGACGTACATCCCGCCGTAGGCGCTCACCAGTCGCCACACGTGCCCGGCGCGACCTTCGGCCGTCGTCACCCGGCTACCCCTCCCGGACCTGCGATCGGCACCTGACACCTCGCTCACCGGTTCCCGGTCACGACGTCACAGTGCTCGATGACCTCGAAGGCAGCTTGGACGTCATCGGGTACTAGACGGGCGGGCACTCGATCGGCCAGCACAGCCTCCAGCCACGGCCGGACCCGGTCCTGGGCGTCGAGGATCAGTGGGGCCTGCTGAGCGGTGAAGACCTCTGCGCACTGGTGGGGGCGCA
>Ga0160427_10000292_pt1 | contig 32279 bp, 36 predicted proteins | sample SolpanmetagenomL_FD_108194 | JGI IMG/M metagenome (GOLD analysis project Ga0160427, IMG submission 108194) | Solar panel surface microbial communities from Lawrence Berkeley National Laboratory, California, USA - L | ecosystem: Engineered > Built environment > Solar panel > Unclassified ...
ACGAGCGCCAATGTCCTAGACATCACGATTAGATGAGAGTCTGGGAGGCCAAGGCCTGGTCGATTACTTACGAACGATCTTCGATATGAATCAAATGATTCTCTTGAGATATTGAAAGGCTCGTTTTCATCTAGGATATTTCTACGGCTGGATTGGCCTGATCTGCTCGACATTGTTGACCAGAAGCTTTTCTTTTCCGTGGGAGACGGCTATCGCATTCAGTGTCAGCATTGAGTGATGGTGTGTTGATAAGGGATGACCATGCATACAGGAAGATAGTCGCCATTGTCGTTGATTTCTACGACAAACATCAGTATTTAGAGCTTTATTACTAGTCTTTCTTGCCAACAAACATACCGCTCAGCTTGTATTCTACAGCTTCAGTCTTGAGGTCGATTGACTTGTGGTCGGAGCTCTTTCTGCTCAGACTTGGCTGAGAGGCATCGCTGGGCGCATTCTCAGGAATGACGGGCTCGACCGCACGACGAAAAGGGTTGCGAATAATAGGCATGATGGGATGGGCCCAGATGAATATTGCACTGCTTGCGCTGGAAGAATGCCACTCGCACGTCTGTTGATGTTGTTATTGTTGTTATTGTTTGTCAAGAGGTCGAGGCTGGTCACAAGAGGCCCGTTTCCGAGAGCGGGCGGCGAAGATAAGTGTAAGTGGGGTGGTGGATCGCGCTCAGATTGGAGGGAGGATGCGAATATGCGCCGATGCGGCTGGAGGAGGATGCGATAATGGATGAATATCTGCTAATGGGGAGGTGAAGTAAAGGCGATGCTTGTTTGGTAAAAGAAGAAGACTGTGAAGTTGATATGGAAGACGAAGAAGAAGGAGAAGGTTGTACGAAGACGACGGACCGAAGCTTGGCGGTTTTAGCTCCATTTGAGGCGTCAGCCTAGAACGGGCACTCCTGAGCTCTTTCCCTTACAGAAGTGACTACTGCCTCGCTCAAACAACATACACCAGTATTCTATGCGTCTATATCTATATCTGCAGCAGTATACTCTATGCTTGAAGCATTACATCCCATAGACGATACTAACAATCTTCAGATTTGCACAAATTATAACTCTGAACCCGAGATCCACTCGCAAACGTCCTCTCCGCAATCGAAATTTATGATGAAACGCTTCTGAAATTGTGTTTTGTTTTGTACCACACAACTCACTTCTCCATCTTCGATGCACTACCTCGTGCGCCTCGTGCATGTGCACGAAACGTTCAGAAAGGCCGAGCTTGAGGCTCTCGCCGTATTGGCAGACGTCCAGCTTGAATTTGTCTATTATAGTGATAATGTATGTGTAGCCTGTGACTAATTCTTGGTCTTTCTTCATCGCCTAATATCAATCCAAAGTCTCCATTCTGCATCATCGAACTGCAAGGCGAAGAAGCAGCGCGAGCACTCATCTCTCGCTCCATTCTCAGCAAAGCAATCTACGAACTCTGGGGTTCTGGCAAGGACTATGAGAGTCTCAGAGAATGCATCAAGAACAACTCTACCATCGATCCTTTGAAACATCAACATGAATCCTTTCGCTTCGAAGTCGACAGCTTCATGGTCAAGCATACTGCGCTACAGCGAGCCGAGCTGATTGAGTCTTTCAAGTTCTTGCCATTCAAAGGACCAATCAGGATGAAGAATCCAGAATTGGAGATGTGTGTTTTCGAGGACTATGTCCATGAAGCATCGGCACCACATATGCTCTATCTTGGTCGATGGATCGCAAATGGTAGTCGAGACACCGCAACAAAATACGACCTGAAAAAGCGAAAGTATATCAGTAGAACTTCCATGGAAGCTCAGCTCGCTCTTGTGACGGCGAATATGGTTCTTGCAGCACCCGGCAAGACAATCTTCGATCCGTTTGTAGGCACTGGTAGTTTTACCGTATCCTGTGCGCATTTCGGAGCAGTCACGATAGGAAGTGATATTGATGGTCGGAGCATTCGAGGCGTAGAAGCAGGCCGGAATGTTGTGAGCAATTTTCAGCAATACGGCACCGTGAACAATCTGTTGGACAATTTTATCTCGGATCTGACGCACACGCCATTACGAATGGTGCGCTTTCTGGACGGCATAGTTTGTGATCCGCCATATGGTGTTCGAGAAGGTCCGAAAGTATTGGGTTATCGAGGAGAGAAAGAAGCTAAGCTTGTTTATGTTGATGGTGTTGCCGCTCATCTGTGAGTGGTGAAGCAGGATAGATATAGCTGACATGACATGCTAACGATTTACAGTCGTGCTGGATATATCGCGCCTAAGCAACCTTATGGTTTTGACGATATGATGGCGGATGTCTTGGACTTTTCATACTCTATGCTAGTCGATAATGGCCGCCTTGCTATGTGGATGCCAACGGCCAATGATGACGATATCGAGCTTTCTATTCCAAGCCATCCTGGTTTGAAACTGGTTAGCATCTCTGTTCAGCAATTCAACAAATGTATGCATCACAAATGGGAGGAACTGAGAAACATACTGATGAAGAATCCAGGGGCAAGACGACTATTAACATATCGGAGACTCCCTGACAACGAGGTCCAAGTCGATGTGACTGCGCTGAAAAGAGAAAGAGCTGTTGGAAGAACCGCTTCCGACCTCAACAGTTTTCGTAAAAAGGTTGGCCATTCACACCTTCTCATCGTAACTGCCTTGACTGACTTTCGAAGTACTTTGACGGATTTCGAACACCAGAAGAAAAGGCGGCAGCAACAGCAGCGACAACATCATAATTTCTCCAGTAATCGACGACCTTCAACATCATTCTCACCCATCAACTGCAGTTCCTTTTCCAATTCTTTGCGAATGGCAGCAGCAATCTTCACACCGTCTTCGTCGTCAAGCTCTTCACGTTGACCTCTGCCAAACATAGTCCAGCTTTTCGCTTTGAGCTCCGGTACCGACCCACCACCACGAGGTATGATGTGGTAATGCACGTGAGGCACGACTTGTGCCGCTGATGCTCCTGTACAAATGTTAGTGCTCGCTTTAACACTGGTGAGTATTTTGTTATTTGGAGACCATTGTTTTGCACAACATTCCAATCACCACCCTCCTTCCCTAGTGCTCTCATTACCGATCTGCTAACCGCTGGAAGCCATTGGCCTAGAGCTGCACCTTGATGTCCCCGCAAGTCACCAAGTTTCTCGCGATGGACTCTAGGTATTACAAGAAGGTGTCCAGGAGTCATTGGCAGAATATCAAGAAACGCCATGACAGACTTTGTGCTGAGGAGGAGGTGACAATTTGGGGATAAAAGTGTGTGATCATGGACCTTTGGCACTACAGGGTCTGTTGGTGGGTATGTTGCTGCGATCAGGCAAAAAGGGCACGGCGAGCTTGGTAGTTCCATCTTCAATACAACGCTGTCTACAGCATGGGCTACGACAGCCCTTCGAAAGATGTATCAGATAGATAGAGCACGGTCTGAAACGTGGGGGGGGGGGGATCAAGCCTCCAACGTCACCTCGGTGTTGCCGACAAACACATCCAGACAAATACAATTACCTACTTTTTTGATTTTACACAAACAATGTCACTCCCGACATCAAACGCGTCCACGTCGCGATCGATTCCTGCTTCAAGAGTGATATTGCTTGATGACGATGATGAAGCAGTGCTCAGACCCACGCCACTCACAGATGAGGACGCGTTGAAGCTAACATCACATGATAATGGATTTCCCAAACAAGACGAGGTTAGAGAAGAGCAGGATGCAAGAGGGGATCTAGAAGAACTGTTAGCAGTCGAAGATGTTGAAGAGTCAGACGACGACGATGATGTCGAGGAATACCTTGAAGATATTCTACATACCTTATTAGAGACTGAAGGTGCAACAGAACAAGATGGTACTGCACAGCTCACCTCTACTCTTATCGTCGTCGACGTCAAGACTAACAATCTCAGCAAACTTACCACCCTCCGAAGTCTGTACCCCCGAAGAAATTACACACTATCGCTCTCTCCTACGTGAACTCGGCACCAACAAGTTCATCGAAGAAACCGTCACCACTGGCCGAACAACACCGCGCAAACTATGCACAGCCTTCAACGTCGCCATCACACCCATCATAGACCTCCTCTCCTCACTCAGCGACTCGTCCGAGCCGGAAGATCAAGATGACGCTACTACAAATATATGGTACCGCTTGCTGGGCATGGCAATCATGCGGTTCCTGCTCCATCGTCAAAAACTGCCCCAATACAATACCATCGACAACGTCGTCGAACTCCTACGCACTCGCAAGAATATCCTAGTCATCACTGGTGCAGGCATCAGCACGAACCTAGGGATCCCCGATTTTCGCTCCAAAGACACTGGGTTCTATTCGAAGATGTCCGCGTTAGGCATCGACAATCCAGAAGACATATTCGACCTGCAACGATTCAAAGACGATCCAAAGCTCTTCTTCGAGCATGCAGGCGAGACATTTCCCAATCTAAAAACGTACAGTCCTACGCATGGCTTCATACGGTTATTGCAAGATAAGGACAAATTGCTCACGAATTACACGCAAAACATCGACAACCTAGAAGAAGTCGCGGGAATTCACGAAGACAAGCTAATCCAATGTCACGGCTCTTGGGCATCCGCAACATGCATGACCTGCGACCACAAAGTCCGCGGCAGCTCGATCCGCGAAACCGTCACAAAAGGCAAGGTCCCATACTGTCCCGTCTGCATCCAGCGTCTATCACAACCAGCTCCAACTCCTCAACCTGTCCAAAAACGAAAACGGTCTCCCACCACCACCATCAACAAACCCACAAAACGACGCAATAACACCTTCGACTTCGACGTCGACGCCTCTGATTCCTCAGACACCGACTACAACATCCCGCAACCCGGCGTCCTCAAACCGGACATCACCTTCTTCGGCGAACAACTGCCTACGCGCTTCTTCGACCGCTTCCGCCACCACGACATGGCGCGAGTCGACCTCGTGTTGGTTATCGGCACGAGTTTGAAGGTGGCGCCGGTGAGTGAGATTCCGTTGGCGTTGCCGCCGGAGGTACCGCAGGTTTATGTGTCTAGAGAGGTGTGTAGGCATGTTGTGTTTGATGTCACGTTGTTGGGGGATTGCGATGTTGTTGTTGGTGAGTTGGTTAGGAGGGCTGGGTGGCAGAGTGAAGGGGGAGGGAGTGGGCAGGGGGCCGTGGTGGAGTGTACGGACGAGGAGAAGGGATGGTGGGCGGTTGTGAACGGGTGAAAGAAAGTGGCTTTGAAGAGATATGGGTTTCGGGAGGTGAATATGGCATAGCAGGCAGGACACTGTGATGCTTTCACGCACGATGACTACGAAGAAGACGCTGGAATGTTAAGCTGGACGACTCAAAACTCATGTTCGCACAGCTGTGAACCATCGGATGTTGATGTGGTATGAAATGGTATACCTACTCACGACTTTCATGACCAATAAACTGTAGAACAGACAAGACCACCATGCACTTGATCACAACCCCCAATAACACATATCCATTTACATCGTGTCGTGTTGTGGTATGGTATGGTATATAGATGTAAATGTTACTCTACCACTATCGCTATACACCTTATTGCTCATCACTGGACTTGCCGAGACAACAGTGCCATCACTATCCTCTACTCTCCACTCTATCCTCTATCCTCATCTAGTGGCCTATGGTATATTGGTTTCGAGAAGATCTGATGAAGACGATTCTCTAATCCTACGAGCTACCATTATTCTAACACAAATACCGGCGGCGGCGAGGGGACGGGTGGGTGAGTGGACGGGCAATGGTACATGTGTAGGTGGGGGAGATGGGTAGCGGGCGGGCGGGCGGGCAATGCTACTTCCTCAAGCATCGTCCTCTTTGTCCATTCGTTCCGGATCGAGGTTGGTAAGATTTAGGTTTGGTGTAGTGATAGATCATCCAAAGATTGAGCATACATGTGACTGGGGCTTGGTCAATGACAGAAACGCCCGTCCGTCTGCTGACCTGTTACGGTTCTCAAGCAGGTATAGATAATGGTGATGAGAGTTTCAAAAATAAACGACGGAATATATCTATACCATAATGGAGAGGTATCACCGCGTACAAGACGCACGATGAGGAGGGGTTACAGTACCGGACGGCAGGCTGAATGTAAAAGGTAAGCTGGATTATGGGCGAGCTGCTGCATCGATGCCTTGTTTCGCACTTCATTAGGCTTGAATGAGAGAATAGCCCGGGCTGAGAGGTAGGGGTTGGATGGCTTGTTTTGTTGTCGAGTGGTGGCAGGTTCTGTTGCCGCATACCTATACGCATACGCATCTACGCAGGCCAACGAGAAAAAAAGCTTCTACCTATTAAGATGTATTGACGGATCTGGTTTGGCATTTCTCTTCTGCACAGCGTGTTGTAGGGTATCTTCTTAAACCCGATTGAAGACTCTCAATGTGTCTTTCTTTAGCTTAGTGAGGTGGTCATGTTATGCATACACCGACTTGCCTGTTCATTGTAATTGGTAGTAGCCTCACAACAACAAAAACAACAAGGATGGATGGCAACCCTAATAAACATCCTTAAAATCGTAATCAGGCAGGCAGATTCGCTTTTGCAGATCCAGCTGCCGGGAAAGCGTTCTTAGCACAAAAGCTCTGTCTTAGCTCATGATAGTGATACTTATTGATCAAGATTGCAGTCCTAGATCAGTGACGAGACGAGTGTGATAATACAAACGATAGAAAGTGCCAAGGTGGTGGTATGAAACTATAAATCGTGAATGCGCAGAAGGATTAGAAAACGACGTAAAAAATGATCAGTGATGGATGTAGTGTCTTTCTTTCTTTTTCTCATTCTTCTCTGCTATTTCTTTAATCCCCAGAATATGGCTAGCTTACTCCCGCCGAGCTGTCTTACTTGATAAGTCACAGTCACTTCGAATCGACGTTTGATTAAGAGTTTCCCCCTATCCATTCATGCGGCGTAGCGTAAGCGATCACAGGATGAACCGAGACTCTTGCACTTGGTCTGATCGTCTACGAAAATGGTCGCTCGTGCCTTGTCTTCATGATGCCATGATAATCTGCAAGCATTCTGTGGACTGTATAGCTTGCAAGATTGTTTGCTTCTATCGTATCGTCTGAAATTTTGTCGTCGTCGTAGAGTTTCGCACTTGTCGCGCCTATTCGCCTGTGATGGGCTGGTCTCTCTTGCTTATGTATCAAAGCTGGAATTGCACTTGAGACTGTGCCCGTCAACCATGCTGTAATACTCTGGCGATAGACGTCGAGTACGACGCAGGGACATCAAGCACGGTTACTGAATAACGGTCTTTGGGGACTGCTTGAAAAATGAGCGCTTAGGCATCGTGCAGTACCTTATGCGGACGCGGTCTAAATAGTGTTGTTTGTAGCGAAAGGGGGAGAGAGATTGCGATGGCAAATGGTTTCTTTTTATCGTTGCTTTCGCTCGTAGCAAATGATACCCACGGCAGGGCGCGTCGTTACACTGGACAGGATGATGTGATGAACTCCTAGCGCAATGTTATGTCCTATGTTCGCGTAACATCGCGCACAATCCCGACAAGGGTAGTTCTAGTTAGCATGCAAGATAGATCACAAAGTATATTTTTCGCATTCGCCGTATGTAGTCTTGGCTATGTTTCTGAGTCTCTTGTAGCTTGACCCGGGGTGAAGCTCCGGTCGGTAGATGGCAGCCGCCAAGAACTGTAGATTTCTATATGGGCACACAGATCTTCCTCGGGCAGCGGAAACCTACGAGTACTGTATTCTTTTCATGACGAGTCCAGAAGCACAAAGACAAAATGCCCAGACTCGCCCCACCAAGAAGAGAAAAGAGGAGAACGAAGGAAAATGGAAAAGAGGAGAAAATAGGCTCATGCGGCACGCTCGGGACTCAGCTCCTGCAGATTGCAGTACAAGTCGAGATCTCCGGTTTTGTGTGACGTTGGTGTTTTGTGTGGCGAGAGCTGAGACTAGTGTGCACGTGCATTAGCAGATTAGCCTCGTCACTGATCAACCCGAGCGAGGGAGAAGGGAGGAGTTGCCCCTAATGCTGAAAATCCAGCCCTGCATGCACCTAGCGGAGTTTTACGGAGGCGTATTTGACAAAGTTAGCGATGATGAGGAAAGAATGGCGGTGATGTGAGTACCCGGTAGTGCTACAAGTCACAAGTCACAAGTCACAAGTCACTTGTCACTGCATACATTTGCTTGCGCCCACAAGTTTTGATCATACATGTGCAAAAGTGCTTAGAGTTAGAGAGAGATTACGGACTCTCATCCTGCTCGTCTCGAACCAGCCATCAAGAATCACATCCTCCTGCACCCGCTCACTCATCACACTCATCACATCACGTCACGGCAAGGCACGGCACGGCACGATGTGTATCCAAGTGCGAGAGGCTTTCAAATAAAATGCCTCAATGTGACGAGAACGTGCAGGCATAGGCGCGATGTCGAGTTGTGCTAGCTACTGTATGGTCGGACTCTGCAATTCGACGACGCAGCAAAGGGCGTGGAGATGTATTGGTTGCGGAGGAGCATGGGCCTTGATAGCAAAGGCCAGTCATGAGACAGCCTCAGAGGACATGCAGCTCAAAGTGAAAAAGTAGCGAAAAGAGAAAAGTACCATAGCGAGAAGATTGTGTGTAAGGGCAGATAGATAGTAATCATGCTTGCAAGAGAGTCATCCTTTCATTTCATCACTATTAGGATATACATCACAACTATTAGTGCCCATATTGCCCAGCAGGCAGTGCCAGCCCGAAGTCTTCCACCACGGCAGTGAATGATCAACATCCTTTAGCACAATCCCTATCCAGCATTGCCTTGTCGATACCGTAGTAGTCGTTAATGTCATCCTCATCAATAGAGTACATCGATGACATTGTGTCAAATCCTCCCATAAAGTCCAGCTGTCGCAAAGGGTATAAACTCCGTCCTTGATGTTGAGAAAGATGTTGTTGAGCCTCGGAAAACGTTAAGAGATAAAGGTACCAGGTCGCCGACGAGGTCAGCTTGTCAATGCATGTGGTTGCAAAACTTGTCCACAGAATACCTCAACGATCCATCTATTGCCTACTTGCAGCCAGTGCAAGAGCATCCAAAGCAGGAGCAGCAGAAGGTGAGCCAACATTGCCGTTTTGCAACGATGCATTCTGCTGTGTGTCATCGTTTCCAACAACAGAGTCTGGTGTCTGAGGGGCAGGCAATGCTTCATCGTATGAGGATCGATGCTGTGAAGGATGAGGGTAGCTGGTGGCAGGTTGAAAGTCTTGTAATTGTAGCTGTTGATGTTGTTGTTGTTGGAGTTGTTGAGCAAATGCAGCGAGTTGGTCTCCAAACAGATTGGGATCACCCATAAGACGAGGATCCAGCATGCCTAGAGCAGCGTTCATATCCATTGTATTCATGGCGGCAGTGTTGATGTTGTTCATCTGGGGCATAGCTTGCGTCATACCTAATGGCATCGCCGGCATCATTTGATGCATGCTGGGCATATTGTTCATGTTTGGTAGTTGCATTTGTGGCATTGCAGCTTCAGCGGCAGCAGCAGTCTCGTTGAGGTTGATGGCAGCGTTGGCCTTTTTCGTTGCTTGCTTTGCCTTTTTCGCTTGCTTCTTTTCACCCGGCACGCCTGTGGCGGCAGCGGCAGCAGCCTTTGCTTGACCTCTCACACTAGAGTGTGTGCGTCGGTGTTGTTCCATGTTATCCTTTCGTGTGAAAGCCTTTTTACATTCCGGACAGATGGCATCCTTCTTGCCAGTGTGTTTCTTTGCATGACGCGCGGCATGGCCGGAAGTGGTGAAATATTCGTTGCAGCCATATGATTTGGCGACAGGACAGGGATATGAGTTCTTCTTCTTGGTAGGGGGAGGTGCGGTCGATGGTGGAGGTGGTACTTGTTGCTGTGGCTGTTGTAGGAGGTTCATCTGCTCTGGCGTGAACCCTGTCATCTGCAGACCCTGAGCGTCGCCGAACGGGAACTGCTCTGAGGGTCCAAGATTTTGCGCATCATTCTGGTATTGATCCATTGATGCGTATGATGACCCTTGTCGATGGTAGTAATAGTGTGGTGATGGAACAATCAGAAGTCGAAGTCGTCCTGAGCCAGCGTCGGTCGCAAATTTCGGTGGTGCGGGCAGCGACAGCGCGGGATGAAGAAGCAGGTGCGGCGCGCTATATGTAAATTTCGGTGATGGCAGTGATGTCGCAGTCGTTTCGCTGGAGTCTGCACGTGAGATTCGTGATGATGGTGAGGATGTTAGAGATGGTGTTCGTGATGTTGTCGATGATTTGAAGGTGTCGCTCCAATTTTGGGTGTTGGTCGGCGCTGCTTCGTTAAGGAGAGATATCCGAGTACCAGTACTGTCTCTAAAACTATCCATCTTCGAAAACAAATTTGAGAGTAACAAACTTTGCCAGATCAAACGACGATAGATTTAGAGGATGAAATCTTTACGTCTGTTTGATATATAGAAAGGGTCGTGTTTGTTATGTTGGCGTGATGCTGAAATAACTGGCAATCGAGGGTGTGGCTCAATAGTAGTATATTTATGACCTGGAGGCGTTATGGTAAAGACGGCCAACGAGGGTTCTGCAGATTATGTGGTAGTGTCCGACGCTGTCCCTGCTTCGAAAGCGGCTCAGTGGGAAGCAGATTGAGTAGGGGTAGTGCAGAAGGTCACTTCTGAGACGGGGTCTGGACTGATATGCAATACGCTGGTTGAAGATCACGGAGAAGCAGCCCGAAGCGAATAGGAGCAGGCTCCTTGTGAGACTCCGCTGTACTCAGGTACATGCACGGCGGCAGCGAAAGAGGGATAAAAGACGTGACTTGAAAGTGTGCTATAAAGCGAACTGGAGCAACAGGGCAATTTGTATATGCCATATAGAGTGGGATGGGTCGGCACGCTATACAGACAAAAGACCATCCTGCCGTGTTCAACTCGTTTCAATCGGCGATCAGGTTCAGAGCATGAGTCGCAAGAAAAATGAGGATGTGAAGGGTCTGCCATGTCGCAACGACTTGCGCCTTCTTTAGATTGTATACAAATCATGTACCAGGCATAGTAAGACTGATTAGAATTGGTTCATGCACTCCCAAGCGCTACCTTTGAGCGCATCTTGTGCGCTTAAACAGACCTTTCACGTCGTGGCTATGTGTAGTCCTTAAATGTTGATGCTAAAGTTGATTCACGATCTCACGATCTTTGATGTCACTTTAACCTCCGCTCCACTAGCTCTGTGGACCTGGAGAAGCAAACTTCAAACTTTACAAACTTTGCCATGAAGCCCTGAATGCGATTTGCATCTTCATTGCGCTACTTTTGCGCTACTTTCTCTGCTGAGCGACTAAGATACCGGCAAGATTTCTGCATCATCAGCCGTGCAACTGCTTACTAAATTGATTAGTTGTATGCCGTCTGTGCCAGCTCGGTTTTCGCACAATCTTCTAGCGCAAAGATTGTGGCTTGCGACGTGACGCAGATCGCAAGAAGCCCGTCTTTCAGGCCCATGGTAATCTTGGTCCCTGCAGGTCCCTCCCGGTTCAATGTGCCTCGGAGCGCAGGTCCGTACAATAAGGTCGTTGTCAGGGATGCGCACAGAGTGTTGAGTCCACATGTCGTCTAATACACCTGGGCGCAAACTGAGAAAGTGGCGCACTCAGTTTTGTTAGCTCGAGGATGTCACTGGCAGCCCGACAAGGGATTGCACTTTCCCGTTTCTGCGCTGGTCAGCTTGAAGGAGCTGCAGCGTGGTGTCACGCCGTGTACCCCAACCCTGATTGCCACGAGACCTAAGCTCGCTACTTCTTAGCTCATTTCGCAACTCCGTTCTTGGAAACTTGGAAAGCAAATGATACGCTGTCATGCCACCAAATCAAATTGATACTAATCACTCTCTCACGGTACCTGTTAAGCGCTTGACTTCACGGACTTTTCGTTGACTGACGACTAACAAGTCAAGGTCATTCATACGTCGTCGCTTCGCTTGCCCATAATCATCACATTCAGGCTATTCAGTACATGCATACCGCATCACCAACATCCACCTCGTCGCAGGGTGTGATTCAGATTCAGTTTTGCTGCAGGTAGAAAGTATACTTCGGAACTTTGACCGAGTGATAGCCAAGACGTCGCCAACTTTGACCACGAGGTGCCACATCATCGTCCGGAGCTGCCCAGGTCACTGGCCAAGTCAGGGTATACTCCTAGCTAGTAGCTACAACACTACCTTGAGCTGCCACGGCCGCCTAGCACGGTTACCATCACTCCACTGTGATTGATCTGCTCAGCTCGGACATATATCAAGAACTACAGAGTATAAGCGACTTCAAAATTTTGGGATTTCCATGTTGCCTACGTACAGTACGTCCTTGAACATCAGTGCTAGTCTGGTGATTTGAACAAGAGGGACGAGGTACCTATACTATGCGCAACGAGGTATTCCAACTAAGAAGTCAATCCGAAAAGCGGAAGTCATCCCGAAAGCTCCATCATTGGCTGAGAGAGTCGAGGCACCATGTCACGGTAACAGTACGTCTTTCAGCCATCATATTCTACTCGGCATGATGGTCATCATGGTGCCTTTTGGAGAGCATGAAAAAATGTTTACAAACATATGATTTTGAGTTCAGGTAATAGAAGTGACAAGAAGCGAAACCGCGATAGTGGTCAAAGTACATTGGAAGCACAATCACCTGTGTTGTGGTCATGCTCATGAGATTCTTGCAATAGCAAGTTGAAGAGTTATTGGCAGATTCCGATTGAAGAGTGGGAGACGTTCAGAAGCTTTAATCATTCAGAATGCTTTAATCACCATACGTCAGCTTTGACGATGATGCTACATTATTAGACATTGATCGAGCACAGTCTTGAGAGAATTGCACGTTCTGCGCTTTCGCTGACAAAGTCTTCTCGCTGTCCTTCTTTCCACCATAAGCACATAGGTGAGCTTCACGATGTGTCTGTATTACTGTACAACTGTTCTTGATACCTTAGCGTTGCTTGGCGGCCCCACAGCAAGAGCTACCCCGCTACTGCTGTACCTTAGACTCATCTCAAGACTCATCTGCTTACGTTGTCTTTCCATCTTGACCATAAGAGCAAAGTGTAAGAGCTACTGAAGCAAACGTGACATTTCATCCGGGAACATTGCAGCTTGCCAATTCTCTTGTCCTTGTGTAGCTCTTTGTCGTGACGTCCAAGGTTTATTGTACCTACCTAGCCATGCAGAACCCATACAGCATGTTCGGTGAGGATTATGAGGTTTTTGCAGATGCGCTACCGTCACACCAGCGACGGGCGTTTCCTCCAGTGCAACTCCCGCCTCTCAAGCAACCCACCGATGTCGACGTCGAGGAAGCATGGGCTTGCCAGCGTTTCCCTCTGCTGGAGGCTCGTGATCGTGAGCTACGAAGGCTTGGCAAGAGCATGCGCTACCGTGAAGAAGCAGAGGCAGGACTAGCACTCGACTCACCATCATATTGCCTGGAAGACGAGCGTGAAATGCCACCCTTGAACCAGATGACAGACAGCGAAGTTGCATATCAGATGACACCACAAGAACGCTACATGTGCCAGACATGCTTCTGCGGCTTCTCGCGTCCAAGTTTGCCTCAGATCCACAGCAATATCCACACTGGTAACTCCGAACTTGCATCTATTGGGATTTTCCGGCATACACCAGGTGCAAGCGAAGCTACAGAGGCAAGCATGGATGCTGGCAAAACCACGGAGGATACTGTTACAGCTCTGTCAAACGCGACAGCACTTCCTTATCGAGGAAATGTCGAGGTCGGGACCGAGTCTCCAAAAGAGGCACTAGAACGTCACAACCTGGAGCTGACACGTCTTGCCAAAGTGATGGCAGACAAGCGCATCAGTGAAACGCCCTCTCGTCAAGGTAGCGACAAAGCAGAAGCAGGTTTCATCGAGCACTCGAGTGGACAACGAGTCTTCACTGAAGCAATCATCATCAAGGCCCTTCGCGAGCAATATCCAGGCAGCCTCATTACAACAGTACCTGTTCGATCATGCAGTCTCCTCGCCTATGCTGCAGCAGGCCACGCCAGTTTCTCACCCATCTCCACCACTGACAAGTCCGACTCTACTCACAAGGCTAGCGGTACTGTGCCCGGTATGAACCAGCATATATATGTCCCATCTTTACGTCGTCTACATGGCGAGGCTGGCGCAGTGCTTGAACAAGTTACCTTTGGACGGTATAAATATGAGTGGGAGAGAAGCGAATTCATTGTGTATTTTGTTGAGGGTGGTGACATGTTTAGGGGCGTCATACCGTTACAGTACGTTATTGGAGGAACGAGAGAAGAGGTCGATGCGTTGATTCTGGAAGCAGGAAGTTGGGCGAATGAATTGCATGGCGAGGTTTGGGTGTACGTATGAGGTCTTTTTTGGCTTTGGTCGAACAGTCGATACTAACAAGTATGACAGATTTGATAAGGGCTACTGGCATAAGGACAAGGAAACGTGGAATAGCGTTAAGAAGGCGAAATGGGATGATGTGATTCTCGAAGACGCCAAGAAGAAGGCTATTCAAGATGATGTCCTACGATTCTTTCGCGCGGAGGAGAGATACAAGGGCTTAGGTGTGCCATGGAAGCGTGGTGTCATTGTGAGTTGTCCACGTTTCGTCACGTCTATAGCTGCATGCTAATGCGCTGTAAAGTACTTTGGACCGCCAGGTATGTCTAAGAACTCTACTTTTCACACCTTCACCACAATACTGACCACGACAAAACAGGCAACGGCAAGACCATCTCCATCAAAGCTGTCCTGAACCAAATGTCCTCCATGGAACGCCCCGTCAGCATCACCTCTCTCTACGTCCGCTCTCTTGCCAGGTAACCCTAATCCCATAATCTCGGCCCAATGCCACTCCACTCCAATCCAATCCCCTTCTCCTTCCACAATACCAACTAATTCTCTTCAGCTACGCCGGTCCCGAATACGCCACCTCCCTCATCTTCACCCACGCCCGTTGTTCCGCCCCCTGCATCCTCATCTTCGAAGACCTCGACTCCCTCGTCACCCCCGCTGTGCGCTCCTACTTCCTCAACGAAATCGACGGCCTCCAGGCCAACGACGGCATCTTTATGATCGGGTCCACGAACCATCTCGATAAGCTCGATCCGGCTTTCAAGAGTAGACCGAGCCGATTCGATCGCAAGTTTGAGTTCAAGGATCCTGATGAGGGTGAGCGGGTGCTCTATTGTAAGTTCTGGAGGGGCAAGATTTTAAAGAATGGCGATGGAGGTGGTGGAAATAAGGGTGCTGTTGAGGTTGAGTTTCCGGAGGCGCTTTGTAAGAGGATTGCCGGGATTACGGATGGGTTTAGCTTTGCGTACTTGCAGGAGGCGTTTGTGGGGGCTTTGTTGGCTATTGCTGCGGAGGATGATGGTGATGATGATGATGATGATGGGAATGGAGCCGAGGTCGGAAATGGGAATGAGAATGCAGATGAGGATGAGTTTGAATTGGTTGGCGAAGCAGTGCAGGAGCAACGAGATGAAGCTGGTGGTGGGGACGGAGAAGGAGGAGACGACAACGACATTGAGAAGTTGGTTCTTTGGAAGGCGATTCAGAAGCAGGTCGAGGTAAGCCACGGTCTATCTAGCAACAAAACTGAAACCATTCGTAATTCGATGCTAACGATACTAAACCTAGATTCTGAGAAAAGAACTCTAAACGGAAGTTGGATGCGTAACTGGCAGGTAGATAGGTAGTAGGTATTCATCTCCCAGAGAGGAGACCTCCACAGTCTTCACTCAGAAGAGGACACGCTACGAGCTTGCCGTCAGATGAACCCATCCAATGAAGCAATGAAGCCGTGATACTCCATACCAAAACTCTTTCCCACAACTCGATCGCAATTTCTATACCACGACCAAGTCACCCCGTTCAAAGTTCACCCGCGAATCTCACAACATACTATAGACTCCACAAGCTGAAATACTGTCAACAATTTATCATCACAGAAGGATACGACTACTCCAACAACACCATCCCATTCACTGATTGGGCAGGGACAAGTTGCTTTGTTTGTTTTGTGACACCGGAAAAGTTCGACAGTGAAAAGAAAAATATTACTGATGCCTGGTCTGCACACATACACCATATATAGTTGCATTCAGCTTCGCTCTATTGACAGGTTGATTGATCACTGGAACAAGCCAGGCCATGAAATCTTGGTATACTCCACCTACAACTGAGTGAGCACAGCCAATTGATAACATGACGATACTAAGCTTCTATCAAAGTGAATTACCAATTAGGCTCAATACCAAACTAAAGCTTCTTGGTTTTGTACGATACAATCCTCAAGCAAAACTTAAGCACCGCCTTTCCTGCCTTTTCTCCTCATGTTCATCTTTCTCGCAATGATTTGGTTGCGATGTTGCAAAGTCATTCCGTCTACAACTGTCATCTCCATCTTCGCGTCCTTAGCACCCGGCGCCGGCGCTGGTTTATCAGTCGTCTTCGGTCCCTTCTTCATATTCCCTTTACCTTTAGGTCCCTTTCTATCCTTCTTATCCCCACCGCCGCGGTCATTCTTCCCGCCACGCCCATCCTTAGCATCTTCTTTACCCCTTCTCGCATCACCATCTTTACTCTTGACATCAACACCAACAGGCGCCTCCCTCGACTTCTTCTCCCTCTCAAATCTACGATGCACAACCTGCGCATTCTCAATCGCAAACTCCACAATCAGTCGCTTTTTCCTATCCTCCATTTCCTCTCTGACTTGTTCCTGACTCTGCCTTGCTCGTACTTTCCCCTTCTTCGTCTTTTCCGCCTCGACTTTATACCCGACTGCATGTCCATTCATCCATCTCAGTCCCATAAGCGCCGCACGATGCGTGTAATATTCAATAAACCCATATCCTCTACTCCGCCCCGCACCCTCGGTTTCATTCACCTTTTTCCCCTCCCGGCCTTCAAAGACGACCTTGGCTTGTTTGACAATCCCTTTCCCAGCCTTCTTGCGCCCCTTCTCAGCCGCGAGCATTTCCTCGCCGCCACGGACGAGCTCTTCGCGGGAGAGTTTGGAGCGCTTGCCGTCTTTGACGTCTTTGGCGAAGCCGACGACGGCTTCGCGAGCGAGCGCTTTGAGATCTTTGCTTGTTATTGAGCGGGGTATGTTGCGGACACTGAGGCGGGTGAGACTGAGATGGAGGGAGGGGTTGCTGCGGATGATCTGTTGGCGCTGTTTTGCGCTGGCTGAACGCATGTCCAGCTCTTTTGCGCTGAGGACGGAGTGCAGAGGTGAAGACGCGGAGACTGTACCTTCGCTGAGGAGGTAGAGACGGCGCTTGTCTTTGTCGCGGGTGTCGCGCCGTTCCTGGCCTTCGGTTGTCAGGCGGGCGGCATCGTTGCGTGAGACGGCGAGGGAGAGGGAGAGGAGGCGGCCCAGTAGTGTGTAGTGGCCTTCTGGGTCGTCGAGTTCGGGGTTTTGTAGGACTGAAGGACCTGTTGTGCGTGAGGTGGATGATTGTGCTGCGGCGGTTGATGCGCGAGGAGCGTTTCGGAGACAGGATTGAGCGTCGACTGCGTTGAAAAAGCAGACAAAAGCTGTTCCACGAGGACGTTCAGTGTTTGGGTCGATAACTACACGGGCGTAGCGGATAGGCCCGAAGTGAGTGAAGTGCTCTTTGAGAATGTCGTCGTCGCAGTCGAAGGGGACGTTGCGGACGAAGAGGGTGGTGCTTTCTGGAGGTGGAGCGTCTGCTTCCAGATCGTCTTCGTCGCCCATGTCAACATCTGACTCGTCCTCAGCGTCAAGCTCGTCTTCGTCGCTGTCGTCTCCTGCTTCATCATCCATGTCGTCCTCATCAGACACAACACCAACACCTGAGATCTTGGTATCATCATCTAATTCTTCCTCTTCCTGTAACATCTCAACATCCTCCTTGTCTCCATTCTGCTCCTTCCAAACCTCCTTCTCCACAGCCCAATCCACAGCTAGAGTCCTGCCATCCACTTCCATTCCATTCACTTCAGCCATTGCTTTCTCCGCATTGGGCTTTCCTCTCAGGACTACAAAACCAAACCCTTTGAGAAGACCAGGTTTCGATTGCGGAAGAGTAGCAAGCTTGACCTTTCCATATTTGACAAAGAGCTTCGCTAGCTGTTCGGGCTTCTTGATACTCCACGGCAAGTTTCTGATGATTAACTTGGGCGCTTTCGTAGCCTCCTTCTTATCTTCCTCCCGTTGTACCTTCGCTGCGACTCTTTCTGCAGACGGCTGACTTCGAGGCTTTCCTTCACCAGCAGCTACGGCACCTGGTATAGCGTCTTCTACATCACGCTTTCTTGGTTCTGCAATCTCAATTTTGATCTTCTTCCCATCAAACTTAGATCCATTGAACTCCTTGAGCGCCCGCTCAGCATCCTCTGCATCAGTGAATGTGATGAAACCAAAACCTTTGCATTGCTTCGTCTCGCGATCTGTCACCACTGATGCATGTTTGATTGGGAAAGACTCTGAGAAGTGGGCGATCAAGCTTTCGGTAGTTGCTGAAGCTGGGAGGGAACGGACGAAGAGGGAGCGGCGCTGTGATTGTTTCTTTCTAGGTGGTGCTTCGGCATCGGCTGTAGGTGTTTCTGTTGCTGCGAGCACTGCTTCTGCGATGTCACCGCCGGTCTCGGACAGACGGCGCTTCTTGGATGAGTTTGGAGGAGGCATGGTGGTATTGAGATGGAGCTGTGTTTCGGAGAGGAAAGTTTTAGAGAAAGAATTATTTCTTGGTAAATCTTCTGATACCCCAGATTCTCGAGTCGTGACACGTGACTTCCTTCTCTTCATCTTCATCTTCTCCTTCTTTCAATCAACACCTTTTCTCGACCTCAACATGCGACCTACATATCACCTCCTGGCACAAACCTCCCGTATCACGTTCTTCACAAGTCCAAATTGCTCATTATGCGATACAGCCAAAGCTGTCGTCAAGAAGGTGCAAGCTCGAAGGCAATTCGAGTATGTCGAGATCAACATTAGGGAAAATGGTCAAGAGCAATGGATGAACAAATATGCATTCGATACACCTGTAGTATGTGGGATATCAGTATGCCGCGCAACAGAACACCATTTGCTCAAGTGCTTCTAGATACATGTCGATGGTGTATCAGATTCCAAGTCTTCAGAAACACCCGCCTCGCAAAAGCTTATGCATCGCTTCACTGAAGACCAAGTTGAGAGTCTTCTAAGTAAGGTGGAACATGACTGAGCCTAAAAAATACCAACATTCTTCTTGCTTCACCATCGTACTCCAAGGAAATCATAAAACCATTGTTGACCTCGACAACAGTGACCTTTCCCGTCACTGGTTCCAAAGGCGTCATTCCATCACTCGATGAAGTTCTGGCCATCTCAGTCAGAACTCAACTAGATGTGTTCAACTCCTACCTTTTGTGTATCCTAACGTCACTCCTCCCCGAGATGCTTAGCAGCCTGAAGCGCCAGCGCCAGCTGGAACAGTTGTGAAGGGTGCTGGAGCGCTTTGATACACTACGACGCCAGCTCATTGTCGCCTTCGTCAGGAATGAGCACTCCAGGTGCATCAATGATATACCTGCGAGAAACGAACTTATCGAACCCAATTGTTGCTCTATACGCCGTCTGAGGCGGAGACCTGTCCTGCACTACCAGCTGCGGTCCGATCTCTACTTCATGTCCAGTATGGATTTGGACTTTGTATTCCAGGATATCCTTGTCTGTTGTAGCTTTGTCGAAGGGACGCTCAAGGGCTCCTTTCTCACATCTACTCCATCCAGGTTTCTGCTCGATTTTGTCGATAAGCATATTGCCTAGATAATCCAGCTGCTCGAGGATGTAGCGCTCTTCGTCGACCCTTTCAAGAATTGAGGTACAGGTTATGTGCTGAGAAGTTGACCATGTGGGAATAGCCTCCCAGAATTGGGTCAACGTGAAATGCTGCACACTTTGCTTTTGCGCAAGTGACAATGTCGCTGTAGACTCTGACCACATACGCCACACCCCCACGATAGCTTCTGTAGCTTCAGTATTCTGCTCCGCTACCTCCATGAAGTATCTTCTCGCCTCAGCATAGTTCCATATGGCGAAATATGCGATGCCCTTGAGACAGTTCATACCAGCGCGGTCCGTGAGAGACATATCATTCCAATGAGGGTTTTTCGCCATGCATTCGAGAAAATCAAGGTCTTTGCCAACTGTAATAGGGCTACGTTCCATGAGCAGATCATGCAAAGCCAGGTTGAGGTTGGTAAGGTTGATTCTGACCTTCAAGGCTCTAAGGATAATTCAATAGCTCTTGTTCCAAAGTTGGGTCGTCCCCACCAATGAAGGTCTTATCAAGTGAATCACAGACATGGAAGAAGTTTACCATGTCCTGTCCGATAAGATTTGTAGCAATCTAGTGGGCGCCCTGCATTGCTCTGTCCATCATCTGCTCTTTCTATAATAACAACTCGAGCAGATCTCTGGCATAGACACGAGTATAGAACAAGGGGCAACACAACACTCGTTGTAACCTTTCTTTCACCTCGAGGTCTACCTCGTTGCCTATGTCCACGCACGCTCTCGAATTGCAGCAGGAGCTCACGCTGAGTGCGCGTTGAGAGTCGTGTACCATTTATTCTTGGCTTGAGCTCAAAGATGAACTTGAAGCACATTCGATTTTGCTGAGACTCTGTTGCCAAGATGATCATCCTCAAGACATTGACTAGGATGGGAATATCATCTGCGCAGATCAATCGGAAGTGATTAGTTCCTCGTCGAATGATGGGTTCCACGATATGTAGACGAAAGTGGATGCCCTTGAAGCGTGCCAGCTTGTGTGACCACATGCAAGCACCATTGTTCAACAAATGTTGCGGGATCTCCGGTTCCGGCTCGCTTGGGTCTGTCAAGTGGTTCATCGACAAAAGCGTCAAGTTGTTGGAATGAAAGATGGGCAGACCAATATCGTGAATCCTTTTGTTGACACGCAAGATCTGGACCTCGAATTCGTAACGCGTCAGGAAGTCTTGTGGTGGAGGTCGTGGTCTCTTGACATATTTGGCCACAAGTAGGTACTCAAGGATGCGGTGGAGGACGTCGTGGTTGCGGAGGAGACCTGAAAGAGCTAGGGATATGTTTGATCAGTAACAATATTTTAGCCAGGATGTGGAGGGTGCCAGTGAGGATCAGAGGCTGGTCAACAAGCCATAAAAGAGGCACCTCTTAATGTGGTGTCGAGAGAGATCTGCTCGTTTGCTGATAGCAATATAGGCGGAAATAATTGGCGTGCGGCCTGCCAAAGCAAGAAAGAAGCAGGCTAGCGCATGTTATGAGAGCATATCCCAAGTCTCATGAGATCGAGAAGGAGGACAGCCCAACGAACTGAAAGCACAAAATGGGGAGTTGTGGAAGATATCGGACCACAAAGCAAAAACGAAAAGTTTGTACGTGACTGTGAACCTACCTGAGTTGTTGACCGACTTGGTCGCTGATAACACTGCGGTCAACAAGAAGTGAATGAGGCGACATGATAGACCCAGAATAACACACGTTGGCGTCAACTGAGAGGGTTTAAGTATCCAGACGAATAAAACAGTGATCAAGTCACCAATAGATCTTCAGCGTTGCGCGTTTGCCGCGGCCGATGATGTGTTCAGGAAGCTTTGAGGGTTGAAGGTGATGAAAACACGCTGCAGTGGTCAGACGCGACGAGAGAGCTAGATTCACACTACAAGATTGTTGCTCCAATCACAATGATGTCCAACGCGCCTGCGGTGAAGGAGAAATCAGGGTAGCAAACGAGCAAACAAGGCGTTTGAATCTTGTGTATAAGGGTCCTAATGGACACTGTCACGAGCGTCGCAGAAAGCTTGAAGAACAGGCGATGGGAGAGCTTGTTCATCGAGGGAAGTAATCACTGGCGAACAAGATCGGGCGGAAGCTTTCTTTCACAATAAATGTTTCAGGTTGTAAAGGGGTTAATTACGTGGAGCAAGAGAAGCTCAAGGCAAAGCTAGTGTGCTTGCGAAGATGCTCTCTTCTCAGCATGACACAAGTGCCAATATCGACATAATATTTCAGATGTTTGTAGCGAGCACTAGAGACCATTGCTAGCGGTTCTAGGTTGAGCTTTCGTTTCGTAACTCCTGTTCGGCTGTTTCAGCTTCGAGCGAGCCCCACTTAAATTACCCCGCACGTCTGTCTCACTTGAAACATCGCTCTTTTTCATCTCATCCTTCTTGCATCAAGCAAACCACATTCAAGATGCAAGCAGCAAATCGCCTTCAGACCGCTCTCAAGAAAGGCGCGAGCTTCGGTGCCTGGCATATGCTGGTTCGTAGCCTTCTAGCTTCATCGTCCTCCATCTTACTAATCTTCTCTCAGCCTGGCACGAATCTAGCTCGCCAAATGGCCAGCACTGGCCTTGACTGGATCTTGGTTGACTGTGAACATGGCAACATCGCAGATGCTCAGATGCACGAGTCTGTCACAGCTATTGCTGCGATGTCGGTCTCACCTATCGTCCGCATCCCGTCTACCGAGCCGTGGATGATAAAGCGTGCTCTTGATGCTGGTGCTCATGGTGTTATGGTACCCTTGCTGGAGACTGCAGCACAAGCCAGAGATGTAGTGAAGGCGGGTAAGTTTCCTCCGCTTGGCAGGAGAGGATTTGGCAGTCCTTTTCCACAAGCGGCTTTCAAGGGCGTGGAGACTGGCGTACAATATCTGCAGGAAGCCAATGATGGACTTGTTACTGTGATACAGATCGAGACCAAGGAAGCGTTAGCTAACGTGGAGGAAATCGCCAGAGTCGATGGTGTGGACGTATTGTTCGTTGGTCCTTTTGACCTAGGAAACAACATCGGCCATCCTTACATTGGCACAATGCACGACAACCTTCGCGATGCCATCGCGAAAATCCACAAAGCTGCACACGATGCTGGCAAGAAAAGTGGTATCTACTGCACGAGTGGTGCTCAAGCACGCGAGTATGCTGATATGGGTTTCGAGATGGTAAGTCTGGCAGCTGAGTCGCGACACCGACGAGGATGATCGAGAGTAACCACTTACTGACCCCATCACTAGATAAACATCACTGGCGATGTGTTGGCCTTACAGAACTACATCGGTGACCAATTACAGGCAGCCAAGGGCAGTTATGCTCATTCGGCTCTGCAGATGGCCAAAGGTGCAGCGAGTAAGGTGGCAGGCACAGGACCGTATGGAAAGTAACACTGATGGTATACTTTTCATTACGCAGGAGAGACGAAGCCGAGTCGCACGAAGAAAAGACATGCAGCACCAGCAAGAGCAGATTACCTCGAAACGGAGAACGACGATACGAGAGTCGGAGACATGAACATTACAGAACAAACCACGCTTACTACAAACACCTCTCATTCCATGAATAATACCAACGAATTCAACCTCCATCTCACTTTAGCCGGCTTTCTTATCGTAGTCTTGACGATTATGGCGGGCTTTTCACACTGGACTAGGAGTTTTCCATCGTCACACTCTGAGAAACCGAAGTCCACAGTGCAAGCGACGCACGTGGTGAAGGAGCAGCCATCTATCGGCTGTGACAAACAGAAGTGCATAGTGCAAGTGACAGAGGGGGTACACCTGCGGCAGTCAAGCTTCAGCACTGTGTACCTGACGAACACGTTGGAGCACCCATTGGTCCGAATAATGGAGGAGCAGAAAGCTAAAGTGATGAAGGCTATAATGCGCAGCTACCACGGCCAGGTCAGCTCTACTGTCACGCCGGAGCTTTAGACAGCGCACTCACGACCTGTTTAGACCTTTAGCACACACACTACGACATGAGATTGTTATACGCTGAGCTTGATACGCGTGTCTACCTACGACAATCATCAAATCCTGTGGAGTTATCACAAACTCGCTACTTCTTCAAGAAGGAGATATCGGCTTCGGTTTTGCTCCTCCCTTATAGCTTGCTGGCATGCCCGCTTTCGCATCTTAGTCTAGCCAAGAGGAGGAACCACCGTCTCTTTGGCGTGAAGTGTTCACTGTGATATGATTAGCATTACGAACACAATGAACCCATGACAATCACGTTGCTGTCAATACTATGTACAAGCTTTGCCAGCGTTCACTATAGCGTTATAAACACGATCGACTTTGATCATCTTCCTCGAGTGAACTGCTCAAACGCCTTGTGGTGATAGTCGTTTTGGTTCTGAGGATCAACATGGAAGGCGTGGGCTTCCCAATGAGGCTGAAACGTCACGTCCCTCCATGTCCCCAAATAACTTTATTACACAACAACTAGCTGGCGCAGTGAGTGTATAGCCACGAAACACTGCCATGCGCCTCATCCTACACTGACGCCCTTCAAGTTCACTTGCCTCTTCGCTATGGGTCTTGCTACCACGAAGCCTGATCTGACCAGAAACGCGACAACAGAATAGGCAAGCTGTTAGAGAGTCATCTTTTAGTATACCACGTCGTCTTTCTACTACTAAACCGTCTACGCTTCAACTCCTCGCTCATTGACCCCGACATCATGGACTCAAATGGTCATGGTCATCGAAGGAATCGCACACTACCGCATCCCACATCGATACCTCTTCAAGATCTCAATCGCCCACCAGAAACACAAGATGGCATTGATGCTGCTAGCTCCCATCGCCGGACGATGAGTGAGCGTGTGATTGATGGCATGACGAGAATCGGTGGCGCGTCACGGAGTACATATATACCACTTGGAGAAACACAAACACCGAATCAATCCAATACAATTCGACCAATACACAGGACTCCTTCTCGGTCGGAGGACGAATTAGAGGATGAAAGATCACCACTCGCAGATCGTGGGAGGTTTTCAGAGGCCATGGCATGGGCTACATTTGGTACAGACAATGTTTTCGAAGGGTTGGGCGCAAGTCTCTTTCCAGACAGGGCTACAGGCATGGACACACTCTTGGGCGAGTCGGATAGTATAACAGGATTCCCCGAGATAGACTACGAAGAATCCATTATCGAGGTTCCACAGCTTGACGACGACCACGCACGACTCACGGACGAGCGCTACCTACAAACATCGAGTTCGCTGATTCCTCCGCCTTCTAGCCCAGCACAGAAGTCAGACCGGTCTCGAGGACGCTCCGTACGATTCAGTATGGCAGGTATGACACCAAATGGTCGACTTGGTGATGGCTTGGCAGCCGCCGAAGCAGGTCACAGTCCAAGTCATCGATCTCGGCGCAGCACTAGCCGTTCCCTCTCACCCTCGCCTTTATCATCGTCTCCTTTGCATCGTGCTAGCACGGTTGTCAGAAAGATGTCACAACGCATTGTAAACCTGAGCAACGAGCCGGAACAAGTCGATCATGAGCGCGAGAGTCATGACAATCGAAGCAGCACATCAGTAACAAGATCGAGATCTGACACAGGTGGTCTTGTCGACACGCTGGAGCAACAGAGCACGGCATATGATGGCGCTCGCTCGTTGTTCGGCAGTCCCACAAAGTCGGCCAATGCAAGCTCTTCTACCACAGATACGGACTGGGTTAGTAGAGCCAATCCGCTGAGAGGCAAGTCACTTGGCATCTTTGCCGCTGACAACCGACTGCGGACGGCTCTCTGTGACGTGCTAGTCCATCCAGTTACAGAAGGCATTATTCTGGTGTTAATCTTCTTCCAGACAGTTCTACTGGCAATACAAGCTGGGCCTAACTTTTACAATCTATTGGACGAGAATGGGATGGAGCTGGGTGGATGGGGAAGGTCCTGGTTTGACTATGCTCTCCTGGCCTTGTTTGGCATATACACGATTGAGGTAGCAATGAGAGTGATTGTGTCTGGTTTCATATTGAATCCGGTCGAGTACAGTACGATAAATCGCAGCGTCGGCTGGAAAATCGCTCTACGCGCGTGGTGGCGGTCGTTGTTTGCATTGCACGAGGATCAGAAGGGCATCAAGATAGCGGCGGCGCCGCTCGGAGCGCCCGTACCTGGATCTATTTTGAGGTCATTCACGCAAAACAACATAGACCCAACCTTCCATGGTGGTGCACGACAACAAGCTAGAGTACGTTTAGGTCATCGTGCCTTTTTGAGGCACTCTTTTGCTAGGCTCGACTTCCTGGCTGTCGTGTCATTCTGGATAAGCTTTGTGTTTGCTGTCGCTGGAATTCAATCCAAGCAGCACGTCTATGCCTTTCGCATGCTCAGCAGTTTGCGGATTTTACGACTTCTAGCTATAACGAATGGCACGCATGTGAGTACTCATTGACAACTACAACTGCAGCATGAGCTGACCAGAAACAGATCATACTGCGCAGTCTGAAGAAAGCCGCGCCGCTCCTCCTCAATGTAGCACTTCTCATAGGATTTTTCTGGCTGCTATTCGGTGTCATCGGCGTTCAAGCATTCAAGTCGGATTTGCGTAGGACTTGTGTTTGGACAAATAGTACGCAAGTTGATTGGATGCAAGACAATAGCCAAGACTGGGGCTACAATCAGACTGGCAATTTCCAATTTTGTGGCGGTTCTATCAATTCGACGGGCGAACGTTTGCCATGGTACAGGCAAGATGGAAGCACTCTAGGCATATCCAAAGGCTACCTGTGCCCGCCAAACTCCTTCTGTATTGAAGGTAGCAACCCATACAATGGCACAGTCAGCTTCGACAATATCGCTCAATCGCTGGAGCTAGTCTTCGTTATCATGACTGGAAACACGTATTCAGACTTGATGTACTATCTCGCTGACAGTGAACATTTAATAGCCTGTCTCTTCTTCGCTGCAGGAATCATCATTTTCCTCTTTTGGCTTATCAACCTTCTGATAGCTGTGATCACAACCTCTTTTCAGGTGATTCGCGAAGAAAGTGCTACAAGTGCTTTCTCCGATAAACACGATGAGCCTGCAGAAGTGCCAGCTGCAGATCAAGCACCGAAAAGTGATTTAGCTTACTACTACAAGAAAACTTATTGGCTCTGGAACGGTGTTATCCTTTATGGTATATGTGCTCAGGGACTTCGGTCTGCTAATATGAGTTCGAGCCGAGAAACATTTGTCGATGTTTCTGAAACCATGGTCACCTTCATACTCCTACTGGAGATCATTCTACGCTTTGTTGCAGATTGGCGGCACTTTCACCTGAAAAAGAGCAACTGGTTCGATCTGTTCTTAGCGATTATCACTACAATCATACAGCTACCTGGTATTCACAATTCTGGAACAGCTTACGATTGGCTCACAGTATTCCAGATACTACGTATCTATCGTCTCGTCAGGGCTGTCAAGTTGACTCGTGAACTCATTATACTGGTTGTAGGTAACGTCAAAGGTCTGGCCAATCTGTTCGTGTTCGTCTTCTTGTTGACATTCCTGGTATCCATTTTCGCCTCGCAGCTTTTCCGAGGGTCATTGCCTGAGTATGACGACTACGGCAACGTCATAGAGATGAACTTTTCGTCCATATGGCTATCATTCGTCGGCACATATCAGGTCCTTTCAAGCGAGAATTGGACATCGCTTCTTTACTCCGTTACTGCCTTCAATAATGCTTGGAATACTGCCTGGATCGGCGCGATTTTCTTCATTCTCTGGTTCACATTGGGCTTCTTTGTTGTGCTTAATATGTTCATTGCTGTCATACAGGAGAACTTTGACGTTTCTGAGGATAGTAAGCGCGTCCAGCAAGTCAGAGCATTCCTGCAGACGAGAGAGCTTGGAGGTAATACTGCCAGCAATAAAATATCGCTGTCCGCCGCTTTGGGCTTCAGAAGACGTCAAGATCCACTAGCTTATGGTAACGCGATGATGGACCAACTTCTCAGAGGCGATGTGGTAAAAGAGTTCGTCGGTGAAAGCTCAGCACCAATAGGCTCTCCTCCACACACCAGTCATAGCAATGGCAATGGAATCGGTCACGATGTGCAAGAGCATCAAAAGCCTAGGCTGGTGCCTCGTGGCCCATCTGGATACATTAGGGCACTACGTGATAGGTTCTGGGCTCCAAGAGGTCTAAATCCCTTCTACTCGAAGATGAAATTCTCCGACAATATTGAGGGACTTGATCCTACCTCACTCGCTAAGGAAGCTGTATGGGCTCGAGACCAGATGAGAAAGTCCCAGAGAGATTACCTCCAGAAACACAGAAAGTACAATGTTTCACTTTTTGTCTTTGGTCCGAACAATCGCTTCCGTAGGATGTGTCAGAGATTGGTTTCTCCTGGTCGTGGAGTGGAAAGGATCGAGGGTGAAAAGACGCCGTCGAAAGTGGCCGGATTTATATTCTCGGCCTTCTTGTACATGGCTATCGTGGCGATGGTATTAATCGCTTGCGTGACTACACCTTTGTATCAACGAGAGTACTTCTCCACTCGTGATCACGGCAACTACTTTGTTGGAAATTGGTTCACGTTTATGGATCTAGGCTTCGCTGTTCTTTTTACAATTGAGGCAAGCATTCGAGTCGTGGCTGATGGACTCTTTTTTTCACCACATGCATATTATAGAACTTCATGGGGTATCATCGATGCTGTTGTACTAATCACTTTATGGATCAATGTATCGACTGCGTTGTACGGTTACGGCGAAGTTTCTCGAGCTGTCGGAGCTTTCAAGGCACTTCGAGCTCTGCGGCTGCTGAACATCAGTGACAATGCCAAAAACACCTTTCATTCTGTTATTGTACGAGGAGGTTGGAAGATTCTTTCCGTAAGTCCATCACGATGGCATTTTGTTCTTGTGATTAGCTAAAGTTTCATAGGCTGCCTTCGTTTCACTTAGCTTGCTTGTTCCCTTCGCCATCTATGGGCTCAATCTCTTCAGCGGAAGAATGGAGACTTGCAACGTGCAGAACGCAGTACTGACCGATCCACAACTTGTGTATCTCAACAACTGCATCAATGAGTATTCCAGCTCACCATTTGGCTGGAATGTCATTGCTCCAACTCAAGTATCAAACCCGTACTACAATTTCGACAATTTCGGAAATGCGCTTTTCATCCTTTTCCAGATCGTATCCCAGGAAGGTTGGATAGATGTGATGTTTAGCGCAATGGCAATTCGAGGACCTTCCTTACAACCAGAATACTATGCGAGTTCAGGAAACGCTGTCTTCTTCATTGTTTTTAATATCATGGGCTCAGTATTTGTTCTTACTCTGTTCATCTCCGTTTTCATGCGTAACTACACAGAGCAGACAGGTGTCGCGTTTTTGACAGCTGAACAGAGATCTTGGCTCGAATTGCGAAAGCGTTTGAAGAAGATCAATCCCTCAAAGCGGCTAGCTCCGGGCGAGAGACGAGGTGCTTTGCAGGAGTGGTGCTACAGAATGGCGTCGAAGAAGACAGGTACTTGGGCTCGATTCGTCACAGCAGTGCTTGTATTCCACCTGATTCTACTGTGCCTGGAGTACTATCCTTCGCCTGAGTGGTGGGACCTGACCAGAAGTGAGTCAACAACACGAGAATGTGCAGACTATTTTACTAATCAGCTATTAGCAAGTATATTCTTCATTCTGCTCTTATTTTATATGGTCAACATCACTATTCGTATCACAGGACTGTCGTGGGCACGATTTCGACGCAGCTCTTGGGACCTCTATTCATTGATCTCCGTTACGACAACCTTCGCGGTTACCCTCGTCTACATTGCTTACCCTCCAAGTGACCAGGTATCAGAGTCCTATACAGTCTGGCGCCAGATACAAAAGCTCCTACTGGTCTCGGTTGTTCTACTGCTCATACCTCGCAATAATCAACTTGATCAACTGTTCAAAACTGCCGCTACTACACTACCAGCTGTAACTAACCTCCTAGCCACTTGGTGTGTCCTATTCCTGGTATTCGCGATTGCCTTGACGCAGACGTTCGGATTAACTAGATTCGGTGAAAACGAATCAGGCAATATCAACTTCCGAAGCGTACCTAAAGCTCTGATTTTGCTCTTCAGGATGAGTACTGGAGAAGGCTGGAATGCAATAATGGAGGATTTCGCCCAAATCACCTATCCCAATTGCAATGCCAGCGACAACTTCCTGGAAAATGATTGCGGAAGTCCTAATTGGGCACGTGCTTTGTTTATCGCTTGGAACATCCTTTCCATGTATATTTTCGTCAACATGTTCATATCACTCATCTTCGAGAGCTTCAGTTATGTCTACCAAAAAAGTAGTGGAATACAGTCTGTCAGTCGAGAGGAGATTCGTAGATTCAAGCATGCGTGGGCAGAGGTTGACCCAAAGGCTACCGGGTCTATTGCGCAGGAGGATCTTGGAAAGTTCCTCAAGGTATGTTTTGATCCCGTACTGGGTGTGTACTTCGTCTAACTGGGCATCACAGGAGCTTTCTGGTATCTTCGACATGCGCATATATCCAGCTGAATTCAGCATAAGCGAGTTGGTCAAAGACTGCGAAATAAAATCACCATACACCGAATCACCACTAGTAACCTCGCCGCTCCGCAAGAACAGACACATCGATATCGCCAAGCTCAATGCCCGCCTCCGCGAATTGCCCATCCAAGAAATCCGCGAACGAAGACGAACACTCGAGCTTTTCTACCAAGAAATGCTGCTCTCAGCCCGCGCAAACGACAAACGCATCAAATTCGACCATCTCCTCATGGAACTCGCGCACCACAAAATCATCGACGACAACAAAGCTCTCCGACTCGAAGAATTCCTTCGACGCACCGCACGCCTCGCCGTCGTCGAAGGCGAAGTCCGCCGCAAGAACGTCCGCACACTCATCGCTAATATCCACTACCGCCAGCAATACTTCAAAGAACAAAACAGCCGTCGTGCATCCCGGATGACGTCTGCGCCGGACTTGCCCACCATCGTCGTCCAAGATGAAGACGATAGCAGTCGCGCTAGCAGCCGCCTTGGGTCTCTTCGTGGCCGTCCCACGCTGACGTTGTCGATACCTGACGAGGTGGTTGCGAGTGGCTCCGACGCCAGAGTCTCGCCTACTAGCCCTGGACTGAGGAACCGAGGGGATCCGTTCAGCCCGAGTCAGAGCCCAACGAGACCAGGCATGAGTCCCACGAAGAATAGTTTCCAGAGCCAGAGGAGTCTGCAGATTAGTCCGACACTGTCGCCGTATCTTTCGAGAGCGTCAAGTATTGCGCCCCCGAGTCCGATGGAGGAGTTAGATGATGTGCTTGGTATTGAGGGTAGTTTGGCTGGTTCCGCGAATGGGAGTGCCAGTGTCAGACGCAGCTTGAGTCCTATGGCTGCACAGCAAGGGACGTTGAGTGCAGAGCGTGTATTGAGGAAAAATACGGCCACGAGGGGTGATAATAGAGATGTGCTTGGTGTGCTAGAGGGGAGTGCGTGGGGTGAGAGTATGAGGAGGAGTATGACAAGTGCGAGGAGTAGGAGGAGCACTAGAGCTAGTTCGGGTGGATATAGTGGTGGTAGTGGTAGTGGTGGGTCTTTTGCTGAGTGATGAGTGTTTGATTGGGCTTGTGGTGTTAGGGTTGGAATTATGATTACGCAGTTGGAGTTTTGGCAGCGAAAATGGCAATGGTATGGGAGTGGGTTGGGTTGGGGCGAACTGAGAAGGACTCGCAAGATGAAGCGGATGGTGTGGTGATGTGCGAAGATATGGCTCGTGCAGCGTTGAATGAGGATCGAAAGCGATTACCGGAATTACTTTTGTGTGTGGTATGGTATCATTGTTATTGCTCTCGCAGTACCTAGTCTAACATGACTAACTATCCTCCTGGTTTCAACGGAGGATCTTCTCGAATGTTCAACATTAAAACTAGTCTCGTGTCATCAAACTTCCTTTCATTTCCCATATATTACCTCTATCCCTCATTAACCTAACCTGTCTGCCTCGAACGATGGTGGCTTTGGTGGTGGTGATGAAAGTCGTAATACCAATAGGTGCCAACCGTCGACATCTAATGAAATGAAGTATAGAGAATATGTACTAGTAATTATCTCAGTTATTGTGGTAAATTTGAACATGAAGTCGCATCTGATAGCACACAGTTTCCATCACAGAAACGAACTTGTCTTGCACGAATTGACTGATGAAACAGGCCTACAACAAATTAAGCAATCTTCCGTGTGCTCGCAGACTACCGAAGCGAAGGAGCCTTACGTTCCGGACTACACTAAACGCAGAGAAGCATGCTCATCTATGACATCTTCTAGAAAGAGGTTCGCCAACGGTAACAACAAGAACAGGTGCAATCACGAGGGAAAGGGGAAAGCATGCACCTCGTCCTTTCGAACAGAGGGCATGGAAGGTCCAGACGGCTGACGCTAAAGGTCTATGCATTCTGTCGGAAGACACTTCAA
>Ga0160427_10000293_pt1 | contig 32262 bp, 28 predicted proteins | sample SolpanmetagenomL_FD_108194 | JGI IMG/M metagenome (GOLD analysis project Ga0160427, IMG submission 108194) | Solar panel surface microbial communities from Lawrence Berkeley National Laboratory, California, USA - L | ecosystem: Engineered > Built environment > Solar panel > Unclassified ...
AGTACTTCATCTCGCCGCTGGTGCTCACGGGCGGCGGCCCCGGCTACGCCACCACGGTTCCGGCACTGCTGATGTACCAGACGGCCGTCAAGTTCGGCGAGTACGGCTACGCCATGAGCATCGCGGTGCTGCTGTTCCTGGTGGTGGTGGTGCTCACCGGGCTGTCGCAGTGGCTCAGTCGGCGCAGCGCCGCGGTCGGGGTGCGGCGGTGAGCGGGCGCGCGCTGGGCGACACCCCGGGGCCGGGAGGACAGGGCGCGTTCGAGCGTTCTCTGCCGGAGACCCGCACCCGGGAGCGCCGCCCGCAGCAGCGGCCCGGTGAGGGCCCCGGCGGCCGGCTGGCCGAGGTCGCGCGGCAGGGCGTCCTGCTGTTTCTGGCCCTGCTCGGGTTATTTCCGCTGTACTTCACGGCCGTCAACTCGCTGAAGAGCCCGACCCAGTACGCCGCCGACCTGCTGGGCCTGCCCGCCCGGCTGCACCCCGAGAACTTCGCGCTGGCCTGGAGCCAGATCAGCGGCCCGATGGTCAACTCGCTGGTCATCACCGCCGGCAGCGTGGCGCTGACCCTGCTGCTCGCCACGCTGAGCGCCTATGCGTTTGCCCTGATGGAGTTTCCCGGCCGCCACGTGCTGTTCGCGCTGGTGTTCGCGCTGCTGCTGATTCCCGACTTCCTGACGCTCATTCCGCTCTACCTGCAGATCAAGGCCGTGCCCCTGCCGAACAACGACCTCGACCTGATTCTGCCGACGGTGGCCGCGGGGCAGGCCTTCAGCATCCTGGTGCTGCGGAGCGCCTTCGAGGCGCTGCCGCGCGAGCTGCTGGAGGCCGCCCGCATCGACGGCGCGACCCAATGGCAGCTGCTTTGCCGCATCGTGGTGCCGATCAGCACGCCGATTCTGGTGAGCGTCGCGATCATCCGCCTGATTCCCGTCTGGAACGACTACCTGCTGCCCTCGCTGGTGCTCGACGAGGCGCACCGCACCCTGCCGGTGGCGCTGGTGGCCTTTCAGGGCGGGGGCGCGAGCAGCAGCACGGCCCCCAACTACGGCGCGCTGATGGCCGCCTACCTGATCTCGGCCGTGCCGCTGCTGGTGCTGTTCAGCTTCCTGATGCGCTCGTACATCCAGGGCCTGACCGGTGGCGCAGTCAAGGCGTGACGGTTGAGCTCTTTTTTCACGGTTGCCCGCTGCACTGGCCAGTAGGATGCCGCGGTGCCTCTCTCCTCTTCCCCGCTGCCGACGCCGGAGCGAACCGCCCTGGTCGTGGGCGCAACCGGCCTGTCCGGCCGCTCGCTCGCCCGCCTGCTGATCGGGCAGGGCTGGACGACCTACGGCCTGTCCCGGACGCCCGCCACCGACATCGCCGGACTTCGGCCGCTCGCCGCCGACCTGCGCGACCCGGCCGCGCTCAGCTCGGCCCTGGGGGGCGTGTCTCCGACGCACGTCTTCATCACGAGCTGGGCGCGGCAGGACAGCGAGGCCGAGAACATCCGGGTCAATGCCGGGATGGTCCGCAACCTGCTGTCGGCCCTGTCGCCCCGGCGCTCGGTGCGGCACGTCGCGCTCGTCACCGGCCTGAAGCACTACCTCGGGCCGTTCGACGCTTACGCCAGCGGCGACGCCCTGCCGCCCACGCCGCTGCGCGAGGAGATGCCGCGCCTGGACCTGCCGAACTTCTACTACGCCCAGGAGGACGAGGTCTACGCGGCCGCCGAGCGGGACGGGTTCAGCTGGAGCGTCCACCGGCCGCACACCCTGATCGGGCTGGCCACCGGCAACGCGATGAACCTCGGCACGACGCTGGCGGTCTACGCCTCGCTCTGCAAGGCCAGTGGCCGGCCGTTCCGCTGGCCCGGCTCGCAGGCGCAGTGGGCCGGGGTGTCCGACGTGACCGACGCCCGCGTGCTCGCGCGGCAGCTGCTCTGGGCGGCCGAGACCGAGGCGGCCCACGATCAGGCCTTCAACGTGGTGAACGGAGACGTGTTTCGCTGGAGCTGGCTGTGGGGCCGCGTCGCCGACTGGTTCGGCGTGGAGGCCGTGGGTTTCGGCGGCACCATTCGGCCGCTCGAGGCGGAGCTGGCCGGACGCGAGGCCGAGTGGGCGGAGCTGGCCCGGCGGCACGGGCTGGCCGAGCCGCGGCTGGACCGGCTGGCCTCGGCGTGGCACACCGACCTCGACCTGAGCCGCCCGATCGAGGTGATCACCGACATGGCGCGCAGCCGCAGGCTCGGCTTCACCGTCTACCAGAACACCGAGGAGTCGTTCTTTGATCTGTTCCGGCAGCTGCGTGAGGAGCGGCTGATTCCCGGCTGAGTGTCGCCGCGCCGCTCAGCCGGGCGTCAGCGGCCCGACCGACTCTTTCGGCAGGGTGAATCCGAAGGTCGCGCCGCCGTCGCCCTGGCTCTCGGCGAACACCTGCCCGCCGTGCTTCAGCACGATCCGCCGCACCGTGGCCAGGCCCACGCCGGTGCCTTTGAATTCACGCTCGGTGTGCAGGCGCTGAAAGATGCCGAACAGCTTCAGCGAATATTCCGGATCGAAGCCGACGCCGTTGTCGTGCACCGAGACGCGCCACTCGGCCCCGCGCTCCTCGCACCGGACCTCCACCTCCGACACCTCGCGCTTGCTCGAGTACTTCACCGCGTTGCTCAGCAGGTTGGTCATCACCTGCTGCAGCATCTCGCGGTCTCCCTGGACCTGGGGCAGATCGCCGATCTGCCAGCGCACCGGGTGGCCGGCGAACTCCGCGTCGACGTCCCGGCGGGCCTGGGCGACCAGTTCACCGAGATCGAGCCAGTGCCGGCCCAGCTCCTGCCGGCCCGAGCGCGACAGCACCAGCATGCCGTCGATCAGCGCCGACATCCGGAGGGCCGCCTGCTTGATCACCTCCAGGTGCCGCTGCGCCTTGTCGTTCGGGGTGCTCGCCAGCGCCTTCAGGGCCAGTTCGGCGAACCCCATCACGTGGCGGACCGGCGTTCGCAGGTCGTGCGAGGCCGAGTAGGTGAACGCCTCGAGTTCCTCGTTGGCCGCCTGCAGTTCCTGCGTGCGCCGGTCGAGCACGTCGCGTTGTTCGGTGAGCAGCCGGGCCTGCTCGGTGCGCTCCAGGGCCAGGCCCAGCCCCCGGCCCACCGCCCGCACCACCGCCCGCTCCGGTTCGGTCCAGACGTTCACCCAGCGCTTGCCCACCGTCATCATCCGCGAGGCCGCGCCGCCGATGAAGATCGGCAGGAAGGCGGCCGCTCCGTAGACGCCCTCCTCGTTCAGGTGGTCCACGTCCGGCACCCAGGCGTCCACGAACAGCGGGACGCCCGACCCAGCGGCCCGGGCGAAGTCGGGGGCGTTCTGGGGAATGCCGGCGTTCATCCGGGCGACCACTTCCGGCGACACGTCGCTCGACCACACCACCCCGCGCCAGCGGCCCTGGGTCAGCTCGTAATAGGCCACGCTGACCTCGCTGAGGTTGGCCTGGAGCACCTCGGTGGCCTGCCACGCCAGCGTGCGGACGTGGCTGGTCGCACCGACCGCCTCGGTGAAGGCCACGAACGCCTCCTTGGCGCGGGCGTCCTCGGCGGTCCGCTGCGTCTGAAGGGCGAGCCGCTCGGCGAGTTCGGCACGCTCCAGTGCCAGGGTCAGGCTGCGGCCCACCGCTCCGAAGACCGCCTGCTCGCGCAGGGTCCAGTCGCCGCTCCGGAGGGCGCTCACCGTCAACAGGCCATGCGGCGTCTGCCCGACGAGGCAGGGGTAGAACGCCACCGCCTCTGCGTCCAGGTCCTCGGCACCCGCCGCGTCTTCCGAGTCGGTCTGGCGGCCGGGCATGAACACCGCCTCGCGGCCCTGCGCGGCCGCCGCGTACCCGTGTTCCGGGGCGGAAAGTCCGGCCGTGATCCTGGCGTCCATCCCGGGCATCCAGCCGTCCGACCAGACCTGCGCCGTCCAGCGGTCAGCGTCGTGGCCGTAGTAGGCCACACCCACCGGACCCAGCGTGGCCCGCAGCACCTCGGCGGCCTGCCTCGCCAGCGCCAGGATGTCGGTCAGCTGCCCGGAGCGCTCGCTGAACGCCACGAACGCGTCGAGGCCGGCGGTGCGCTCCTGAAGCTGCTGGGTCTGCTGCGCCCGTTCCAGCGCCAGCCCCAGCCCGCGCCCCACCGATTCGATCACCGCCTGCTCCTGCGCGCTCCAGGCCGGGCGGTCGGTGCCGGCCGCGAGCATCGCGTACGGCCGGTCGTGAATGAAGTAGGGCGTGATGCTGAGCGCGGTGGCGTACCCGACCGACTGCTGCTGGCCGGCCGCACCCTCGGCGAACGCCACGCCACGCTGAGCGAAGGCCTGGGCGGCCAGCGGGGTGTTCAACGGAACGCCTCTGCGCCGCGCCGCGATGACTTCCGCGGGCGTGTTGTCGGAGAACACCAGCGGATAAGCCGCGTCGCCCCGGACCAGAAAAAAGGCACTGGTGGCTCCGCCCGCCACGTCGCGCAGAATCTCGGCGGCGGCGGCGGCCAGCACTTCGAGTTCGGTGCTGCTGGCCACCACCGTGGTGAAGCGCACGAAGGCGCCCAGGGCGAGCGCCTGCTGATCCACCTGAAGCTCCAGAGCGCGGGCGCGTTCCTGCAGGCCGCGCTCGTTCTCGAGCAGGTGCTGTTCGGCGTTCCTGCGGGCGGTGACGTCACGGGAGACCGCCAGCACGCGTGTGATCCGGCCGTCCTGATCGCGCAGCGGCGAGACGCGCACCTCCCACCACCTGGGCGTCCCGAGAAAGGTCTTGGCCGGACCCTCGAACGTCACCGTCTGTCCGGCACGGGCGGCCTCGAGCGCCCGCTCGACCTGCGTTCTCGCCTCGCCCTCCCAGAAGTCCGGCCACAGCGCGTACTCGCAGGCACTGAAGTCCTCGATTTCCATCGTCCGCATCCCGCCGGCGTTCATCGAGAGCAGCCGGAACTCGAGGTCGAGCACCTTGATACAGTCGCTGCTGCTCTCCACGATGGCCCGGAGGTGGTCCGGAGCGAGGCCGGTTCCGCGTGGTTCAGCCATGCCGACCGCCGACGATCAGGCCGCGTCTAGCGTTCGCATGAAACAGCGGGGGCTGGACGCAGGCGAGGGTGAAAGCAGGACAATGCATAGGGCTGAGACGAAGTATAGGCGCTCACGTTCCCGGGCGGCTTTTGCCCGGAATCGGTGAAGAGATTCGGTGTGCATCACAGCCCAGCTCACCGCTGAAGTCACCGGTGCATGCGGGCCCGCGAAAGAACCCGCGGACAGACAGGGCTCGCAGTTACCTTGCCAGAACCCACAGGAGAGGCATAAAGGAGAACCAGACGCCATCCGTTTCAGCGTGCCCTGAGCCGATGCTTGCTCTCAGGGAGTATTGACCCTGAATTTGTTTTCGGGGATCAGGCGCTTAAGGGTCTCGCGGATGGCTTCGCTGTCGCTCTGCAGGGCATGGTGCTGCAGCTGAGTGAGGTGAGTCTTGAGCAGGCCCGGCTCGATCTGTCCGAGCGCGGCGCTGAAGATCTCGCTGTGGGTGGTCGCGGTGGTGCCTTCGCTGCTGGTCAGGAGTTCCTCGTAGAGCTTCTCTCCCGGTCGGATGCCGCTGTAGACCACATCCACGTTCTGCGCGCCGCTCAGGCGGATCACGTCGTGCGCGAGGTCGGAGATCTTGACCGGGTTGCCCATGTTCAGCACGTACACCTTGCCGTTCTCGGCCAGTGCGCCCGCCTGCAACACCAGTCGGGTGGCCTCCGGGATGGTCATGAAGTAGCGCACCATGTCCGGATGGGTGATGGTGATCGGGCCACCCTCGCGAATCTGGGCCATGAAGGTCGGGACGACGCTGCCGCGGCTGCCGAGGACGTTGCCGAACCGAACCGAAACGAACGCCTGATCCCCGCTGGCCTGGGCGGCCCCGGTCGCCACGACCATCTCCGCCACCCGCTTGGAGGCGCCCATCACGCTGGTCGGATTCACTGCTTTGTCGGTGGAGATATTGACCAGCCGGCGCACCCCGAACTCCAGGGCCAGCTGCACGACGTTCCGGGTGCCGATCACGTTATTGAGGATCGCTTCGGACGGCGACTGCTCCATCAGCGGCACGTGCTTGTGCGCCGCGGCATGGAACACCACGTCCGGGTGATAGGTCTCGAACACCGACCGCAGCCGCGCCTCGTCCCGCACATCGCCGATCAGGCCGATGTGGTGGATCTCCGGCCAGTTGCGGTTGAGTTCCTGCTGAATGCTGAAGATGCTGTTCTCACCTCGACCGAACAGAATCAGGGTGGCCGGTCGAAACGGCAGCAGCTGACGCACCAGTTCCGAACCGATACTGCCGCCAGCTCCAGTGACCAGCACCACACGCTCGCGCAGGTACCCGGCAATCTCCACGGTGTTCAGACTGACTGGTGACCGGCGCAGCAGATCCTCGACCTTCACGTCGCGAATCTGACTGATGTTCACATTGCCGCTGAGGATCTCGTAGACCCCAGGGACAGTGCGGTGCCGAACGTTGGCTTCGGACGCCAGTGCCACCACCTGACGCACAAACCCGCCTCCTGCCGATGGCACGGCGATCAGCACCTCCTGCGCATTCTCCCGCCGGACAACATCAACTAGGTCGGCAACTTTACCGAAGACAGGTAAACCCAGGTAGCGCTGTCTGGCTTTGGCCGGCTCGTCGTCTAGGAAGCCGATCGGTACCATTCCGGACTCGGGATGTCGCTGCATTTCCCGCACGATTATCATGCCGGCCGACCCGGCTCCGATCACCAGCACCCGCTGATGCTCGGAGGTGTCGACCGTCTGGCGACGTTGGCGCTCGTTCCACAACCGCATTGACAAGCGGACGGCGCCCAAAATGATGAAGGCCAGCGCGCCATTCAAGATCGGTATGCTTCGCGGCAGCAAAAGTTCAGACCGCAACAGAAACCCAGCGGCAAACAGAATGAGGGTAGTGATCAGCACCGCCCGGGCCAGGATGGTCAAATCACGTATACCTACCTGACGCCACGCTTGACGATGCAGACCATACTGAGCGTTAACGAGCCCAGCGATCACTACCGTGATCAGGATGTAGACCCATACTCTAAGCGGGATACCACTTTCGAGCAGATTCGTGCGGAAGGCGTAAGCAAAAAGCCCGGCCACCCCCCAAGCAGCAAGATCAACCAGCACTTTAAGAACAGATCTATTGCGCATCTTTTTTCCTTGTCGTGCTGATCGTCATGCTTTGAATCTCAGTTGCAAAAATCCTTTTTAGGGGGTAGACGAATTTACCTTGAATGTCGAAATATATGGCTCACCCGGTCAGCTTCTGATTGTTAAATAACATGCTCATCATGGTTGACCAACTATTTATTCCCTTTGCCAGAGAACACAGATAGTAACGTCATTTTTATAATTTTTAAGTCCATATCAAGGCTTATATTCCTGGCGTAATACACATCTCGGCTTACCTTCTCAATATCTGTCAAGCTGTCTCTTCCTGTAACTTGAGCATAGCCAGTCAAACCGGGGAGTAAATGCTCGATCTTGGCTTCTTGTCTTAGCCGAAGGACACATGTTTGTGTTGGTAACGCTGGACGGGGTCCAATAAAGCTCATCTCCCCTTTGATAATGTTCATCAGTTGAGGCATTTCGTCAAGACTCGTTCTTCTCAGAAATTTACCGAAGCGCGTAATTGGCTTATAATCTAACATTTGCATCGCCTCAGTTGAAATATTGGGGGCATTAGAATGCATAGTTCGAAACTTGTAAATTAAGAATGGTGAATGGTTGGTTCCTGCACGCTCCTGCTTAAACAGAGCTGGCCCTCTCGAATCGATCTTGATCAAAGCCGCAATGACTAGGGCGGGAGGCAGGAGTACTACCAACATGACAAGCGCAATAAAACGTTCTATTGCTGAACGAATTCGTAAATAAACTCTTCCTCCGAGATTTCCTTCAGTGGTTTTACTATTAGAAATGGGATTGAGCTGTTTTGTAGTTCGGGCAAGAGCGTGCCAAATAGGATATGGAGGAGTCCATCCAAGCAGCGCGCGGGCTTTTTCGTTGCTGATTTGTAGACTACCAGTCAGGCGCTGTATAATATTTGTCTTTCCAGTCAGTCGGCCCACTAATCGTAAGAAGCCAACTGGTATAGCTGGCAAGTAGGGCCGAGCGCCCTGTGATTCTGCCAAAAGACGTGTAAGCTGTGGGGTCGACAAATCCTCGCCATCTGAAACGAAGAACACTTCCCCACTCGCATTGGGATGTGTTAACACAAGCGAAATCAGGTCGGATAGATTTTCGACATAAACCATACTACGGCGGTTCTGAATCGCGCCAATTGGGAGTGGGATGCCACGGTACGCTGCTTTGGCCAGCGCCATGAAATTCGCCTTGACTCCTGCACCATAGACAAGCGGCGGGCGCAAGACAACAACTGAAAGGCCTCGCTCATTTCCCAATTGAAGGAGAGCTTGTTCAGCTTCAAGCTTACTCACTCCGTAAGGATCGATAGGATGGGGCACATCATGCTCAGTGAGTGGCGAGGCACTGCTTTCTCCATTGACCTTGACTGAGCTCAGATACACGAAGCGCTTGACGCCAATGTCAGCCGCTGCTCGAGCGAGCGACAGTGCTGCGTCTCGGTTCACTGCTCGGTACGCTGCCAGCGAGTCCGGATGACTGTCATTCATGACATGGACACGCGCCGCAAGGTAAACGATCTGATCTACATCGTGGAGTACAGTCGTCCAATCTGCTACCGGTTGACTGAGATCGGGAAGATCAACGTATTCCGCCTCGCTTGGCAGATGTGTTCGGGTGCGTGCCGCCCCCCTTACTTTTTTGCCACGCCGTAGGAGATCTTGCACCACCACTCTGCCGACAAACCCACTTGCTCCGACGACCAATATGGTTCCGGTCATATTCGGTTTCCTACTTCGGTCAGTTTTTCTTCTAATTCCGTCAACAGACTTTCGCGTTCGAAGTTCTGGTCGAAGTAAGTACGCCCACGCCTACCCAGCTCAGCACGCTGCTGAGCGGTCATCGCTTTCAGCCGAATTGCTGCTTCGGCAAGCTCTTGTGGTCGCTCGGGCGGGACCACGAGCCCAGCACCGGACTCACGGATAATCTCGGCACCTTCGCCACCCAGACTCCCGAGTACAGGCCGCCCACAAGCCAAATAAGACTGTAGTTTTGCCGGGACGGTCAAAGTAAATAGTTCATCGGCTGTGAGCGAGACGAGCAGGACATCCGCTTGAGCAAACATTTGAGGCATCTCTATTGATGGGCGACTCGCTAAAAAATGTACATTCTGCAGTTTATGACCGGATACTTGTTGTTGAAGTTCTGATTTGACACTCCCATTCCCCACAAAAACCCATTCAATTCCTTGGTCCCTCGTGAGTCTCGCAGCCTCTAAAACTGAAAAAAGATCTTGAGCAGTGCCCATGTTTCCTGCGAACATGATCTTAAACCCATCAGAAAGCTGCTGCTTGCGGCTCCAATCTAGATCTATTGGCTGTGGTTTATAAAAATCTTCTGCGTATTGAGGGTAATAATGAATTTTATTTGCTTTTACACCCAATCGTTGCACCCGCGGAATGAAAGCACGTGAGGTGACCAGTATTTCATCACACGCACGGTAGATTAGTCGCACCATTTGCTCGACCGCCTTCAGTAGGAATGGGTGGGTAACGAAACCAGTGGCGGCAAGACTTTCAGGCCAGAGATCCTGAAGATAAAAAACAATAGGACGTCGGGACAATGCTTTAAGCATCATGGCAGGAAAGCCGACTGTCATCGGTGAAGGTTCGTAAACAAAAATGGCGTGATAGCGGTCATTTGCCAGCCGGGGACCTAAAACACTGGCGGAGAGGGCGAAAGACAGATAGTTCAAAGCCAGTCGAAGTCCACTGTTCTGGCCCCGCGGCAGCATAGGAACCCGGATCACTTTGATCTCTCCATACTGTTCAATTTTCACGCGCCGCCCGCGGTACCCATCAGTAAATGCTCCTGAAGGATAGTTCGGGTGTCCTGTCAATACTGTCACACGATGGCCTCGCTGGTGCAGACCAGTGACGATGTCGTTGATGCGGAAGTTTTCGGGCCAAAAGTATTGAGTGACGACCAGAAGGTGCATTAGAACTTCCGCCACACCACGCGATTCACGTAATCCGTGTAGCTGTGTAAGATGCGTAGCACCTTATCAGACACATTCGGCATGCTGTAATCTGCAACCTGCCTGAGGTGACGGAAGTCTCCGCGTCCCTGGTCCCTGAGAATCCTGATGCCCTGCATGATTCGTTCAGGTGAAAGGCCCACCATCATCACACTGGCTTCTTCCATGCCTTCAGGTCGCTCGTGTGCTTCTCGTATGTTCAAAGCTGGAAAATTGAGGATGCTTGATTCCTCGGTGATCGTGCCACTATCCGAAAGGACCACCCGAGCTTCCATCTGAAGATGAACGTAATCATGGAAACCCATCGGTTTCAGAAGCTCCACGTTTGCGTGAAACGTCAGCCCCTCGGCATCGATCCGCTTTTGCGTACGCGGATGAGTCGAGACGATAACGCGTTGCCCGTACGTCTCAGCAATTGCATTCAGAGACAGAGCCAGGTTCTGTAAGTTGAGGTCAGAATCAACGTTTTCCTCTCGATGGGCACTGACTAAAAAGTAGCCCTGCGGCTGGAGACGAAGCCGGGCCATCACATCTGAAGCTTTGATTTGAGGCAGATAATGGGTCAGCACCTCAAACATGGGGCTGCCCGTTTTGATAATTCGATCAGGAGGTAATCCTTCGCGCAAGAGATACTCTCGAGCGATGTCACTGTAAGTCATGTTGATGTCGCTGGTGTGGTCAACGATGCGTCGATTGGTCTCTTCCGGGACACGCTGATCAAAACAACGGTTTCCCGCCTCCATATGAAAAATCGGAATTTTGCGCCGTTTGGCTGGAATTGCAGACAGACAACTGTTGGTGTCACCTAGAATCAACACGGCATCTGGCTGCTCCTGTGCCATAACCGCATCGACCTTGATCAGAATATTGCCGATAGTTTCGGCTGCTGTCCCGGTCGCCGCATCTAGAAAGTGATCCGGCTTGCGGACTGCAAGGTCACGAAAGAAAATTTCATTCAGTTCGTAGTCGTAGTTTTGGCCAGTGTGTACGATGATGTGGTCAGTATATTCATCCAGACGTTCAAGAACTCGAGAAAGGCGGATGATCTCGGGCCTTGTCCCAATGATGGTCATTACCTTTAATCTTGAGTTTGTTATCTTGAGTTCTTCATTCATATCGACTCCACCAATTCAGCGACTGTGTCAGGTTGATTTGGGTCAAAGAGTTCGTGTGTCCAGAACATGGTGGTCAATGATTTCGAACCTGTGTTTGTGATGTTATGTGTGTAGAGGGTTGGGATGTCAATGGCGACTGGCGCATCTCCGCTGACATCAAACGAAATGACTTCACTCGTGAACAGCCGCCGCAGCTTAATCCGAGCCTCCCCACTAGTTACGAGAAACCTCTCAACTTTTCGCGTGTGGTAGTGATTGCCCCGTGTGATACCTGGATGGGTAGTGGAAAGAAAGCTCTGGCCTCCACTATGACCCTTAACTATTTCAAACAGCGTGCCCCGGCTGTCCTCATGAAGTTGGAGACAGATTGGATAGTGCTGAGGAAAGAGATAAGAGCGGTAAGTGTTGAAGAGATCACGTGTGAATGGGTCAGCAAGGGCCGGAAAAATGTTTTCCCGGTATTGAGATGCGAGAGCAGACAGACGATCACGCAACTCCGTCACCGTGACCAGCTGTCCAGCCGGACGGAGACTAGTCTGTTGAGGTAACCTTATTGTGCTCTCAATGATACGTGCCACTGACTGAGCATGGAGTTGGTGCAACTCGCCGTCCTGCTGGATCTCCGGCATTTGCCCGTTAGCAATCTGGTAACAGAACGTCGAGATCACGGAGTTATAGAATGGCTTTCCTTGTTCCCCGAAAACACCTGGCAAGATAAGGTTGGTAAAGAGCCCACCGCTGCGCTCACTCCAAGCGCGGAGAAGATCAGCACTTTCTCGCTTGGATGCTCCATATGCTGTGTCACGGTCTATGTGGGTACTAGAAGAAAAGATGATATGAGCTTGACTTCCGGTGGAATCCAGGGCAGCGATCAGCTGCCGTGTAAGTTGTGTGTTCGTTTGAGCGACCTCTTCGGGTTCGCCACGGTTCATGCCGGCCAAGTGAACAATTACGTCGCTCTGGCGCACGAAACTGTCCAAGGCGCCGGGTGTTACGAAAAGATCGCGTCCTCCTGGTATAGGTTGCATGTCGGAAAGCCCATGCAGGTAGGCGCGCAGATGCCACCCTACCAACCCGAATGCACCTGTGATTCCGATCTGCTTCACAGGCGCTGAACTTCCTGCCAAGCTTTCAATTCTGCTTGCACATCAGGAAGGGACAGCAAGAGCGTTTCCACCTCAGGAATAGTGAGGCGCTGCGTATTATGAGAGGTATAGTCCTCTAACGCTGCCGGGATATCGTCGCCTTCGGTAAAGTATTTGGCGTAGTTGAGGTCACGGTCGTCCATTCGGACTCGGTAATACTCACCCATATCCTGAGACTTTCGCAGTTCTTCTACCGTCGCGAGCGTTTCGTAAATTTTTTCTCCGTGACGAATACCAATTGTTTTGACAGGCACATCCGAATGAAAGAGGTTTTTGAGCGCGATAGCCAATTCTCCTACCGTGCAGGCAGGTGCCTTTCGAATAAAAATGTCGCCTTGACTAGCATGTTCGAATGCAAATACCACAAGTTCGATTGCAGTCTGTAAGGACATCATGAACCGGGTCATTGATGGCTCAGTGATCGTAATTGGTTGATTAGCTTTTATCTGTTTGATGAAGAGGGGAATAACAGAGCCACGCGAGTACATTACGTTGCCATATCGCACACAGGAAATCACTGTGTCGCTATTTCCTAGATGCCTTGAAGCTGCTTGGGCGACCTTCTCCATCATTGCTTTGCTGATTCCCATAGCGTTCACGGGATAGACAGCTTTGTCTGTACTTAGATTTACTACACTAGCCACATGGTGAGCGATAGCTGACTCGATAACGTTGTGACTGCCTGTTACATTGGTCTGCACGGCTTGCATAGGGAAAAATTCACAAGAAGGTACTTGTTTCAGAGCAGCAGCGTGGAACACTAGATCTACACCCTGCATAGCATTGTCTACGCTGCTGCGGTCCCGCACATCACCAATATAGAACTTGACTTTAGGGTTAGCGAGTTCAATTCGCATGTGCTCTTGCTTGAGCTCATCCCTACTAAAGATCCGTATCTCTTTAAAACTTGTACCCATAACATTTTTAAGGAGTTGGTGACCAAATGAGCCCGTGCCGCCCGTTATCAGTACTGTTTTATTTTCAAGTCCACTACCTTTCACTGTTCACACTCCTTTGATTAACTAACAAGTCCTCTATCATTTTAACTAGCTTTATCTTTTCATTTTCCCATGAGTATTCTTCTGTTGAAGCCTGCAGACTCTTTCTAGAGTACCCCTTTAGTAAATCTTCATTACTCATCAAAAGATCAATAGCATCCATAAATTCTTCTGGTCGGTCAGCCGTACATAAAATACCAGCTCCTGAAGACTGTATAATTTTTTTATTCATTTCTGCATCCGAAGATACGATCGCAAACCCAAACTTCATATATTCGAATAATTTAGCGGGAAATGCCAGATTTTTCTCTGGTGTTGACTGCTCTAATGCTAAACCTATTACACTCTGTAAAGCAAATTTTTTAATAACGTCAAAACCGGCATTTTCTACGAATTCAAAGCCACCTTTATAGGGTATTGTTTCATGCAGAAACTCAATTCTCGACTGTGTATCTAAAAACTTTATTGCTAGAAATAAATTTCCCCTTCTTTGAGCGCCTGCATATCTTTTCACTAGACTTATTAGAATTTTTAACCCATAATTTGGAGATATTGATCCAAAGTAGGCTATACCTTTCATACCAGTTTCTGAAAGTTTTTCAAACTTAAAACTTGATAGATTGCGAACTAGTGTCACATTACAGCCTATTTTTGTAAAACGTTCAACTTGATGGGGAACTACTGCAACAACATTTTCGATATATCGACTTAAACTGTTCTCTACACTTCTCACAGCGTATGCAAGAGGTCGACGCATATAATTAGGTATCCAACCTTTACCGTGCACAATCTCTTCTGGATAATTCTCATGACAATCATAAACAATACTAATTCTCTTAATTCTTTTTAGTAGGGCTGCCCAAGGCAAAAAATCTATATCATGTATATGAAAAACTGATGCATCAGTTTGAATACATCTTATAAACGTATTGTACCCATGTCTTAGTCGAGAGGCTCTAGTTTTAGGAAAATCTGTTGAGATCAGCGTAATATTATCTTCTGGCTTCATCATTTTCCATGGGGCTATAATACAAACATTGAAGCCAAATTCTTTATATACTAAGGTACACCTCTGATAAATCCGTTTTTCATTTTCTGGATGTATAGTCGTAACTACACACACATCATATTTTCTCTTCATTCTTTTACCTCTAATAGCTCAGTCAGAAATTCGATTTCCAAAGTCTTATAGCTTTTAATATCAATCTTTTTAATAAACTCAGCTTTAGTAATCTCGATTATACTAGCAAATATTTCTTGGGAATTATTTGTATTAGTTAGAACACCATTTCCAAAACTTTCTAAGGCATCGAGTGAACCCGGTAACTCTGAGCAGAGCCACAAGGTCTCAGCTAAACAAGCATCGATTATTTTCGTTGGCGCACATAGACGATTATTAAGACTTTCATGGTTGTAAACGCCCAGCATAATGTGATATTTTGATACTTCCGAAATAAAGCTAGCACGATCTTTTATTGTGTCCATAAATTTAATCTTGTAATGAGTATTGTGTTTTATATGATGCATTAGATCTGCATGATATTTGGATGTCTCGGACAGATTAGTGTAGAGATAAAGCGCCACTGGCAAATTAGAGTGCTGGCTGTATAAACTTATACCATCTAGTAAATTGCGAATATCACGGTGATATCCTAATCCTCCAGCATATACAAAAGTTATTTCCTCTTTAATTTTTCTGCTAATTGAACACAGTTCAATTTCACTGAAACTCGGACTATTGTAACTTATCCTATAATTCCTCTCTCCGATCAAATTACTATAATGAGCTTTCCTGATCTTTGATGGTATATAAAATATTGCGACTCCTTTCGTAAAATATTTCTCCAACAAATTCAATGCGATTCTGAGATAACTAGGTACTGATGACATACCACTAAAGATTTCTAAGGCATGATAGATGATCTGTGTAGTTTTAAAAAACTTCGCTAACACAAGTCCGGGAAAATTGATAGCATATATGTAATCGTATTGGCCACGCTGTGCGGCAAGCCAGACACGCGCAGCAATACCAAGCATAACACGAGAACGTCTAATTAAAGGAGGATAATTATGATTTGAGTGCACTACTGCGCCAAGATCTTTTAATTCGCTATCTTTTGAATAACCGGTTACTTCAACATCACTAAACAATAGAAGATCTTTATAGATGGAATTGACTTGAGAATTTAAAAAACCTTCTCTACCTAATTCTTCGAATGTAACTAGTAAACCCTTAGGCATATTTTCTCCTTAAGTCAATTTGGTTTATCATTGCAAATATCACACCACAGAACAAAGTCAGTTGAGAGGAGATTAATAGATCTGAAGAAGTGAAACTGAAGGCAAGAATTGACACAAGAAGTATATTTGATTGCAAAGATGAACGGTAAATAATTAATAGCCAAAAAATAATGAAAAAGGTCAGCCCCAAAAATCCAACCTCTTGCATTATAAAAAGGAAAAGATTGTGTGGCTCTATAAGAAAAGTCTTTCCCAAATACACTATTGTGTTTAAAGAATCTTGGTTAGATTGTAAATTTTTATAAACAAATAAGGATTTCGGCCCCATTCCGAAGATGGGATATTCTGACAGTAGATCTAATGTATTCTGTAACGTCTCAACTCTTCCGTCATCACTTGCAGAATTAATAGTAGATTCCAGCGTCAATCTTCCGAATAGATCCGAGTTTGAATTATCGGTAAATGAAGTAAATGGATATATTAATAACAATACACTCATAAAAACAAATGTCACTATTCCTCTTTCTCTTCGGCCACGAATAGCATTAAATGTATTATAAAAAATCAGAATAGTTGCAATAATTATAGCTATTCGAGAAAATGTTAAAGTAATCGCCGCATATATGATAAAGTTAATCAACAAGTAAAAAAGAGTATTAAATCTATATTTTAAAGCTTTAATGACACATAACATTGCAATTAAAAATTCAGCAGTTAAAATTGGCCCTCCAACGAAACTTCTTGCACGCCTTAATACACCTGAAGAGAGTCCAAATGCAGAATCTTCCCATCCAAAGAGCGACTGAAATTGAGCATGAAAAAGGCTGGAGAGAATAGTTACGATCGAAAAAACAAAGATAAAGCCTATAAATATGCTTGAGAGCAAATTAGACTTTGGTAATGTAATTAGCATTATTGACATTAATAAAAAAAATTCTATATACTTTAAAATAGATATTGGAAAGGTTTGATTGATCAGTATAGAGAGTAGGCAAGCACAGACGATGCCCGACATTGTTACTATAATGTATCGGCTGACCCTCAGTCGCGTTAACATAAACAGCATGACTGCGAATGATATTGAAACAATGTCACCAAGATCAAAATCTTGATTAACAATAATATTTTTTATTCTCGATGGAAGGAAAATAGAAATAACTAACGTTAGAATTGCTACGAATTCTATTACAGTTTTGCGGTTAATATTAGAAGTGTTATTTTTATAAGTCATGATTGATAGTCTTCTGGTGTGGTTTTGTTACCAATAAGCGCATGCTTGATAAACAAACTACAAATAGTATAATATTGCATATTAAACCTGAAAGAGAAATATCATTGATAATTTGACCATTAATCTGATATAGTGTGTAAAGAATAATTAATTTGATTATAAAAATACACAACAGTAATACAAAGAAATGTATAGTTTTCTCTTTTAATTCAAAATACTTATTAGCAATTTGTGACAACCTAAAAAACCCTATAGAAAAATATATTTGCGTTAATACGAAAGTAGGTATAAGAATATTATATAAATGAGTTAAGTGAAGTACTAATTTCAAAGCAAGCAAAGCAAAATATCCAACGAAAACTACTAAGCCTGCCTTCTTTAAGGCTTCGGCTATCATTGGCATAATACTATTAACAATCAAAGAGTTATTTTCATGAGCTATACTGAATAAACTAGATTGTAATTTCTGGTTCTCAACTTGCACATAAGAGGAGATGCCCTGATCAATAAGTGCATATAGCGTAATAAAAGTAACAACCTCTAAACTAGAAACTGTCTTTGTGAGAATTATTCTATCAATGTGGATATTCAGTGAAGTGATAAGAAGAGCTAAAGATAACGGAGCTCCGTATGATAGACTTCTGGCTATGCTAAAGGTAGAAAAACTATTAGTCCAAGTCAGACGCCCATAAATTATAGAAAGCAATAGAAATAGAAAGCTACTCGCACTTAAAAGTAAATTAAGAGAAATATGGGTTGACCTGTGAAATATTACCATTATAAATAAGTCTACACAAGCCGTTAAGCTAGAAATAATTGCAAAACTTTTCATGTTCCCTCTGCTCCAATAAATAAAAGAACAGACAGAGAGAAAGGTTTGTAATACTATCCACAGAAAGAAAGGAAAAGGAGACACACTAGGAAGGAGAAGAATGCAAATTGGTACTGAAATTAAAGATATAATAGCCAGAGTTACTAAAGCAATGCGCCAAAATTTATCGTTGAAGTTACTCCCAATCAATTGTCCGAACCGCATAATTGAGTTATTTAACCAACCAGCCGAAACTGCAGTGATTATTACGAATATACTTACCGCCGATATATATAATGTCGGTTCTGTAAGATATTTACGTGCCAAAACGATTTTAGCCAATCCAAAAATGGCGGGCAGAAGCCTCGCCGTCCACAAGTATATCCTCATCTCCATTGCAAAATACAATTACATATATAATCAATGTCAGTCTCGCTTATATATGGACCCATAGGAAGGCTAAGAATACAATGCGATGTTGCCTCGCTTATAGGAAATCTTGGATATTGATCAATGTATAGAGGCAATCGATCCTGAGGAATAGGATAATAGATCATCGTGGATATTCCGCGCTCGCTCAGATAGGTTTTCAATCCATCCCTAAGTAGCTGATCACTCCCACCTCCAATTGCGATAGAATACTGATGGAAGACGTGGCCAGCTGTTAGAGGAGGTGTGCGAATAGCATTAACGCTCATAAGTGTAGAGTTATAAATTTGAGCTACTCGGCGCCTTGCTTGATTATTACTTTCTACATGTGGTAACTTTACCCGTAGTATAGCTGCCTGGATTGTATCTAATCGACTATTATAACCCACTGTCTCGTTATGATATTTCTTTCGGCTACCATGCGTCCGTAACATCTTAGCTAAATCTGCGAGATTATCATCGTTTGTTGCAAGGAGCCCGCCATCTCCAAAAGCACCCAAGTTTTTACTTGGGAAGAACGAGTATGCCCCTAGGTGACCTATAGTACCAGTTTGTTTTTCTTCCCACTTGGCGCCAAAACTTTGTGCACAATCTTCAATTACTTTCAACCCATACTTATCTGCAATAGCCATAATTTGAGTCATGTCTGCTGGATTACCATACAGATGTACTGGCATGATTGCACGAGTTCTCTCAGTAATAGCCGCCTCAATAAGCCGGGGGTCAATATTTAAGCTGACAGGGTCAATATCTACAAACACAGGCTTAGCGCCCACAGAACTAATGCTTTCACCAGTGGCAAAAAATGTGAATGGAGTAGTAATTACTTCATCTCCAGAACCAATGTTAAGTGCTCTCAACGCTATAATTAGCGCGTCTGTACCACTATTCAAACCGATAGCATGCTTCACTCCCAAGTAAGCAGCTACTTCCTGTTCAAATAAATGCACCTCTTCACCCATAATAAAATCAGCGCGACGCAGCACTCGTTGAATAGCAACATTTAGTTCGTCCCACAACTCGTCAACCTCTGGAGAGAGATCTAGAATAGGAACATTGATACCGGCCCTGTGTGTCATGCAAGCCTCCTGACCTCACTGTCACTGATCCGCTGGTAACAGTGATTCGTGCTATCAGTAACGATGTCATTGTGTGAAAAGTCTAATACTTCGCCGCTAGCACTCATCCAACCTACGATAAGTGCCGGTACACCTGCAACTATAGCGTAAGCTGGCACATCTTTCGTAACTACGGCCCCTGCCGCCACAAAAGCACTTTCGTATAGGATAACGCCGCAGACTATAGTTGCATTCGCGCCAATGCTGACACCTCGCTTGATGAGTGTAATAGCAAAATTTGCACTGCTATTACGTGGGAACTCACTTCGCGGCGTACGAACGTTTGTAAACACCATGCTAGGACCACAAAAAACATAGTCTTCTAGAACAACCCCTTCGTAAAGACTAACGTTGTTCTGTATCTTAACGCCATTGCCGATCGTTACTTGATTAGCAACAAAAACATTTTGCCCTAATGAACAATTCTCTCCGATGATAGCTTTGGGCATTACATGACTGAAGTGCCAGATCTTAGTGCCGTTACCGATCTGTGCCCCTTCATCTACGTATGCGCTTTCGTGTTTCCAATATGGCATCAGTTTAAATTTCCGTAATTTCTAATTTTGTAATCTGCTGATTGTCTACATGACTTAAGTGGTGTAAAGTTTCATTCCTTGGCATCACTAACGACAGCGTCCGGATACGAGCAACCGTATTTATGGCTTGTGCCGTATCATCTAGGCTAAATCCTTGGCCTGCCAGGGTACGCTGATAAACCGCATTATGCAGATCAGTGAAGCCTTCGCTGAACTCAATTTCCTGTCCGTCCATCGTAATGGAGCGGTAAGTCCGTTGCCCTTGGGCTTGCAAAGCAACGGGAACGTCATTCACATCAACTGAGAGGAACCAGCGCACCCGCGCACGTTCAAGTTCCAAATACCCGGCGCAGGCTGTGGCGTGGCGCTCATGTACTTCAACGTGTTTCACGTCACCGAAAAGCCAAGTCAGCATGTCGAAAAAGTGAACGCCAATGTTACTAGCCAAACCACCACTCTGCTCGGTCTTACCTTTCCAGCTCCGCTGATACCACGTGCCCCGACTGGTAACATAGGACAGCTCTACTTCTCTCACGGTGGGCGGCTCAGCATCCAACTGTGCCTTCAAGGCTAAGAGTGCGGCATGTGTCCGAAGTTGCAAAATAGTCCAAACCCGCTGCCCAGTTTCCTGCTCGACCTGACGGAGTGTTTCGATATCAGAAGGATGCAACACAAGCGGCTTTTCACAGATAGCGTCCGCACCAGCGCGCAATGCCATTTGGATGTGGGCGCTGTGCAGGTGGTTGGGACTGCAGATGCTGACATAGTCAATCGGCGCACCATGACGCCGCAGCGCCTGCAAGTAATTCTCAAAGAGCTCTGGCTGTGTGTAAAACTCAGCTGTCGGAAAATATGCGTCCATGATCCCAACCGAATCAAAGGGATCTAAGGCCGCTACAAGTTCGTGCCCGCCGTCCTTGATAGCTTTAAGATGCCGGGGAGCGATATATCCTGCTGCCCCGATTAATGCGAATCGCTTTGCTTCAATGCTCATAACAACGTAACCTTTTCGCTCATGATTCCTCTAGTGGCATAACGCGTATCCAGCACTATCTGAGCCTTCTCAACCACCCACTGATAATCTACGTCGCTGTGCCGAGTCGTAATAATGACGAGATCAGCGCCAGTAACAGCTTCTTCGGTCAGCTCAACGCCCGTAATAGTCAAACCGTGTTCATAAACCTTAGGTGTCCAACTATCATGAAAGCTCACCTCTGCGCCAGTCCGCTCCAAAAGTCTGTAAACTTCGATTGCTGGTGACTCCCGGTAATCGTCCAGGTCGCTCTTATAGGCCATGCCTAGCAACAGAACCTTGGAGCCGTTCAGCGGCTTGCGCACTTGGTTCAGCACACGAGCAGCCTTTTCAACCACAAACTCTGGCATCTTGCGGTTGGTCTCGCCGGCCAGTGCAATGAAGTGCGTCTGAAAGTTGTACTCGCGCGCCTTCCACTCCAGATAGTGGGGGTCGAGTGGGATACAGTGACCGCCCACCCCAGGTCCGGGGTAGAAAGGCATAATACCGAACGGCTTCGTGAAAGCGGCATCTAGCACTTCCCAGACGTTGATCTCCATCCGGTCACACAGCAACGCAATCTCGTTGGCCAGGGCGATATTGACCGCCCTAAAGGTATTCTCGTAGACCTTAACCATCTCGGCCGCCTTGGCACTACTGACAGCAACCACGTGCTCAATAGTCTGCTTGTAGAACGCCAGCGCAACCTCAAGGCTGGCGGGATCGTTTCCGCCGACCACCTTGTTGGTATTCTTGGTTGTATACCGGGCATTGCCAGGATCAACGCGTTCAGGAGAATGGGCCAGGAAGAAGTCTTGCCCTGCTTTCAGGCCGCTCTTTTCCAGCAGTGGCTTCATTATTTCTTCTGTGGTCCCAGGGTAGGTGGTGCTCTCCAAGCTGACCAGCTGACCAGGCCGGAGGTATCGGCCAATTTCCTCGGTGACGTGTCGCACATAGCTCAGGTCTGGACTAAGGTTAATGTCCAGTGGTGTGGGTACGCAGATAACGATCACATCGAGGTCAGCTACCGTTTCAAAGTTCGTGGTGGTGGTGACCAGACCGCGCCGAACCACTTCACGGAGGTCGTCATCCTGGACATCCCCGATGTAATTTTCACCACGGGCGACCATGCCTGCACGGTTCTCGTTGCGATCAATTCCAGTGACGTGAAACCCTACCTTGGCCTTTTCAACCAGAAACGGGAGACCGACGTAACCCAGACCGACGACACCGATCCGAGCGGAGTGATCTTTAATTTTGCCAATCAATTCGGCAGACTGACTCATCGGTGTAACTGTTTCCATTTGACTAACCTCTTTGAAGAGAAGGCTCACTCGGCATCAGAGCCTTGGACTATATAAATTGTTGGACAAAAGAGCTGCGGAAGCTAGCTAGTGTACGAGCGTTTATTTTTCGGCAGGTGCGACATAGTCATAGCCGTAGTAATACCTCTGCTCAGCTCTGGGCAATTTATTCAGCACCGCTCCGAGCAACTTCACACCATTCTGTTGGGCGATCTGTTGAACACGTTCCACTTCGCCGATCGACGTAACTCCCGACTCCACCACTACCAGTACCCCGTCAGTACTGATGGTCAAGGCCAGCGTGTCGGCCAATGCTAGGATCGGGGGAGTATCGATCAGCACCAAATCGTAGTTGGATGCCCAATGGCGCAACACCTGGGCCAAGTCAGGCCGGTTGAGCAACTGCTGACGTTGACGCCCAGGCTGACCCGCCGGCAACAGGTCCATACGGGGGACAGCCGGGTCGTGGACCGCGCAGGCTTCATCCAAGTGCATCAAAGCGTAGGGCAGCGTCGCCTGTCCCTCCCTAGCGGCTCCTGGAAGCAACACGCTGGTGGTAGTGTTCAAATTCCAAATGCGGTGCTGAGTGGGACGGTGAAGGTCCGCATCAATTAGCAGCACCCGCTGCCCTCCTTCAGCAAAGCTGGCAGCGAGCGCGGCACTCAGACTGCTTTTCCCCGCACCAGGGCTGGCACTCGTCACGGCTAGGATCCGTCCCGGTTGCGGCTCAACTGTGGTGAGATTGATTCGAAGAAAACCCAACGCGTCGTACAGGCGCCCACCACGGGTGGCGCGTAGGATGCCCTGGCTCAGCTCACGTCGGTTCAATAGCGGCAACTGCCCCAGCAGAGGCAAACCCAGGGGCATCAGGTCAGCGGCATTGTTGACGCGTCCACGCAATGAGCTGAGCAGCAGCACCAACCCGCTGGCTGCAAATAATGTCAGCAAAGCGGCGAGCGCAGCGTTACGGGTCGGACGCGGAGACACCGGGCTGACGGGGTCGCTGGGATCGGCTCCGGCGGTCAAAGTGCCGCTGGAGGTTTGCTCCAACGCCGTCATCTGTGACAGGTTCTGAAGGATGAGGCCACGGGCGGCTGTCAGGCTCAGGTTGTCAGGGCTACCAGCGGTGGTGGCTCTAAGGCGGGTATCGAGCGCCTGCAGCTGCGCCTCAATGCTTTTACGGGCGCTGGTCACCCCACGCTGGGCCCGCTCAGCGTCCCACGCGAGGAGTGCCTGGACGGTGGCTCCTGACAGCACACTGGCAGCGCGTGGAGTTCCTGAACGAGCAATGATCTCGTATACTCCTCGCTGCTGGGTATCGAGCCGTGAATTCACGCGGATTAAGGTATTTTTGCCGGTGGCAAGGCTAGTCATCAGACCCTGCCGGATGGTGTCGGACTGGGCAGGGCTCAGCTGCGCCGCCTTCACTTCTCTCAGGATCTCGTCGGCCACGCTTCTGGAGCGCAGCGCCTCGTCTAGAGCTCCCTGTGGCAGCGGCGGCGCCGTGACCACGGTGTTGTTGACCACCTGGTTGCCCATGCTGCTGTAGAGGCTGATGATGCTGCTGCGCGACTCGTAAACCGGAGGTTGGGCCCGAGATGCCAAGTATGTGCCAGCACCGACCAACACCGTCGCACCAAGAATTGGGAGCAGGCTCCGGCGCAAAGTGTTCAGCACCTGCAGCAAATTGATGTCGTCATTCGGTTGGGTCATGAGGTACCTCTCTGAGTAAAATGCCGTCGCGAGCAGAAACCTCCGGGCCTTCAGCTTGAAGCAGCGGGATCATCGGGGTCAGACACACAGCAAAAGAAGCGGAAAGGAGTGCAACCAATAGAGGAGATCGGATTTGAGGGAGACTCAAGGATGAGCAAGTTTAGGTCCTGCGCTTTCCTGGATTTCGAAGTTTTCCGAACTCCCCCAGTTTCTAAAGATCGTCACACGCAAAAGACAATGGTTGAATCCGGAATTGTGATCTAATTAAATGGGGTTCTTATACTTTAGCCAGTCAGTATGTGCTACTTGGATAAATCTTAGTGCACAACCCTTTTGGCTTATACAATGAGCCTCTCGCTGCGGAACAGCTGAGAAAGAAACGGTGACACAACAAAGACGCAGGACGGAAAACCTCCGTCCTGCGTCCTTCTTCCATTTACTTGAGATGTGCGGTCAGCGCCTGAGCGAGTGCCGCGTTGTTGGTTGCCTGGAGCTTCTGCTGGCTGAGCGCCTGAGTGGCCACTTGCTGCGCAGCATTCACCTGAAGGCTACTTGCCTTCACAGTGGGCGTGCTGCTGGACTGAACCAGCGCGAAGGTCGCTGCCTGCTGGGTTCCGTCGGCCAGCGTCCAAGTCCCGCTGCCAGCAATCACGGGCAGCCCATTGGTCACCGTCACTTCACCGTCGGTGTCCGTGAAATAGAACCGCGCGGTGCTGCCGTTACGCGGAACCAGACCGACGGACAGCTTGCCCCCCTGGCTGCCGATCAGGGCCGTACCGACTTCAGTGTTCTGGCTGCAGCCCGTGTTGCTGACGCACCATCCGCCGACGCCGCCGCCGGCATTGAGGAACGTGGCGTCGCTGGCCACCACATTGATGCTAACCAGGCCACGGCGATCGGTATTGTCAGCGAGGTGAGCCGCGAGCACCCAGTCACCACGGTACGGCACACGGGTATCCGTCGACTGGATGGTGCTGGCGTTGGGATTGTACGGGTAGACGGGGGTCGGCGGTGGGGTAGTAGTAGTTCCTCCACCACAGGCGGTCAGGGCCAACAGACCCAGCGCCACGGTACTCAGGCTGAGGAGACGGGTCTTCACTTGCCGCCTCCAACCGGCGTGACCGGGACCAGCGCCGTGTTCGCCACGCTGTTGATCTGGTTCAGCAGGTTGGGGTCAGTGATGACCGCGCTGAGCGACGGCACGTCGACCACCTTCAGGCCCGGGTGGCTGGTGAGTAGTTCCTGGATGGTGGCCTCCAGCACCTGCTGGCCGGTAAGCGCCTGAGCGACCGCCTGGGTCGCGAGCAGACTCGACACCGGCAGGCCACCGGACTTCACCAGCTGTGACAGCACGTCCGGGGAGAGTCGGAGCTGCTGAGCGAGGTTGGCCGCTGCCGGCGACTTGAGGAACTGTGCCGGAGTCTTCAGGATGGCCGTTCGGGTCTCGGTGGTCAGTGTGACGCCCCGGGCCTGCCCGAGGGCGACCAGCACCTGCAGACCGGTAACCTTGCTGTGCTCTACAGCGAATGAGGGCGCACTGACGAGGGCAGTGGTGACAGTCAACGCCATCAACCGGGAAAACTTGGATACCGACATAGATCCTCCAGGGAACAAAATGTGCAAGATTGCCTGCACGAGAGACCAAAACAGGTGGTGCAGGGCGACGGAATCACCTGAACATAGCAGATGAAACGTTTTCTTGATGCAATATAGTGCATTGCACCTGACAGATTTCTGTCAGAGATCGGGGCGGACCTCTGTAGAGGACATCTTTAGTTTTTTGCTGTCCTAAACGCATTCGAGCACACGTGACGGAGTTGTCCCTCGACAGGCACGGAAAGAGGCGGTGTCCTGGAGTTGTGACACAACCAAGACCCGCCTTCCAACAGGCGAACGAACTCACTGCTCAATACAAAGCTCACGTTCCCTTCCTCCGCATCGACACCCTTCAGCGGGTCGTCGATCTTGTCCTCGCGATCATCACCGCATAGAGTGTCAATCACCGAGACCTTGGCCCTCACCTGCCGGGGAGCAGTTCCCCTGAAGCCAAGAAACGCCGTGTGGAACGCACAATCCGTGATGAGCAACTCACAGCGCAGGTCTTCCTGGCACTCCTCCTCGTGCAGCTTCCCCCGGGGAAGCTGCTTATGAGTCTCGATCGCACTACCTGGGAGCACGGCGACTCCCCACTCAACCTGCTGGTCCTGGGAGCTGTCGTTCACGGCTACACCATCCCGCTGATCTGGATCGCCCTTGACCACACCGGAAATAGCGATACCAAAGCCCGGATGTGGGTGGTACTCCGTCTCCTTCAAGCCCTTCCAGCGCACCGCTGGAAGGGCTTGGTGGCCGACCGGGAATTTATCGGGGCCGAATGGTTCCGATTCCTTCGACGCCAGGGGATAAGGCGGGCGGTTCGAATTCGCAAGGACACCGTCCTAGACGACCTGCGTGCGGACGAGTGGTTCGGCGATCTGCAGCCCGGTCAGTTCAGGGTCATCGCAGAAAAGACCTGGGTGTTTGGGGAATGGATGCGCGTGGTGGCCACAAGATCCCCGCTAGGGGATCTTGTGATCATCGCCACCGATTTCGGGGTCTGGGAGACGTGGAAGCTGTACAAACTCCGGTGGTCCGTGGAGACGACGTTCGGCTCGTACAAGGACCGCGGCTTCGATCTGGAGCGAACCGGGGTCACAGCTCCGAAACGGCTGGAACGGTTATTTGGGCTGGTGACCCTCGCCTGGTTGAGCTGCCTGAAAGTGGGTGTCTGGCGAGAGACGCAGGTTCCGATCCGAATTCTGGCGCATGGCCGCAAGGCCATGAGTCTGGTGCGGTATGGTTCGGAACTGTTGCGGAACGTGTTGCGGTGGAATCCGCAGGAGAGACCGGGGTTGCTGAGGGTCATGATGTGCCCGTTTTCAGCTCCTGGCGCGGCTTGAAGTGAAGATGTCCTCTACAGAGGGGGCGGACCTCCTGAGGACCATGTGAAGTAGTGCTGGACCCTTCATGCCCGGTCTCCTGCCAGCCACGTGCACGGGACGGCGCTGCTGCCAGGGCTGCCAGAGTCAGGGCAGCCATTGCTGTGCCTGGAATGGCTGTCAGATGCGCGTCGTAGAGACCTGCGAACAGCAGGGCCGGCAGGGCCGACCACCACAGCAGGCGGGGAAGGGACCGGCCTCGCCGGCACAGCGGAAGGAGCAACACCAGCCCGTACAACACCACACCGGGAATGCCCAGTTCAGCTCCTTGTTGTAGAACGTCGCTGTGGGCGTAGTTCACCGCTTTGCGGTCCACCCCTGTGCCTAGAGCACGCTCAGCGGCGCGGTAGGAAGGTGCCTCGGTATAGAACTGCCCGGTGCCCACTCCGGTCCAGGGATGGTTACGCCACATGTCGCGTCCATAGCGCCAGACACCCTCGCGGGCCTCCAGAAATGGCCCCCATTGGTTGTGCAGCCCAAGCTGCCCCTGCACCTGTTCAAAGCGGGCCTGCCCTTGTGGAGTGAAGAAGTACATCCCGCCGTAGAGCACGCCTCCGAGCAGCAGGGCCATCAGAACCGCCCCGACCCAACGCTGACGCGTCCAGATCCAGACGAGCAGCGGCAAAGCACTGGCCATCAGCACCGCCGGGATACTGCTGCTGTCAGTCTTGAAATCGATCAGGTGCAGGATCACCAGCGCCGCCAGCAACAGCGGCGTGTGCAGATGAAACCGGGTAAAGAGCATGCCTCCCATCAGTAGAGCGGAGATCACAATCAGGAAGCCGCTGAAGTGGCTGGGGTTAAAATACGGCCCGGTCAGCAGGGACGGCCCCGCGCCAGGGTTGTAGGTGAAGCCGGGCACCGTTACGCCCCGGCTCTGCAAAAAAGCGAGGATGAGGCTTCCAAGTCCGGCAACGAGCAACGCAGCGAGCACCAGCCACATCCGGCGGCCCCGGGCCAGCAACTGAACAGTCAGCGCCGCCCCGAGCATTCCAGTCCACAGGCCAGCGCTCCGCAGCGCATCGATGCGGGTCGGGGCCCAGTCGACACTCAGCCAGATCCAGCTGATCAGTGCGAGCACAACCATCGGCCATGGCCCGCTCCGCGCGGGCAGCCGTCCGCGGACCGACAGCGCGACCAGCAGCACCGCCGTGGTCAACAGCCCTAGCAGGGTTAGCCCGACCCTGCCCCACCCGAAGGTGCTGCCCTGCGCGAGTGGCCCCCACAGGGCCGTCAGGCCGGCCAGCAGGACAGCGAGCCATTCGAACCACACGGCCACAGCGGCGCGTGTGCTTCGTCGCGCAGGAACGGCTGGCGTGTGGGCCACGGGCACCTCTACCACCCCACTCATGCGGCCCCCAGTCGCTTCAGCGCTACGCGGCATTCGGGAATCTCATCGCGGGTCAAGCAGGCCTGGTACGCGGTCTTGGCCGCGCCGGCCTGTCCGTCTCGTTCCAGGAGTCTCGCCCGTTCCAGCCAGTACCCGGCGTTGTTTGGGTCTCTCGACAGGGCACCGTCCAGAAACGTCAGGGCCCGGCTGTCCTGACGTTTCAGGCTGTACATCCGGGCATGCTCGTACCACGGCAAGGCAGCATGTGGGCTGAGCCGTGCGGCAGCATCGTAGGCGTGATCCGCTTCACGCTGCAGCGCATCCGTCTCGCGGAAGTTCCACAGTGCCCTGGCGGTGGCGGCGAGACGCATCTGCACCTCCGGGTCACCTGGGCTGATCTCCACCGCCTGCCGAATGAACTGCAAAGCCTGATCAAATGCCAGGGCCTGGTTGGCCTGCAACGCCTGACCCAGGAGTCGCTGTACCTGCAGGTCGGTGATCATCTGCCGCACCGGAAAGGCGAGCAGAACCAGAGGCAGCAGCGACAACCACCACGGCCACGCCAGGCTTTTGGTGGTCTCGGGTCGACCAATCTCAGAGACGCTCATCCGCTCTCCGCTCGGTTGAACTCAAGAAAGACTGCGGCTGAACACCAGACCGGCGCATCCTGCAGCAGGAGGTGAAAAGACTCAGAACCACCGGAGAGCTTCTTTCCAACAGTCACTTTGGGGAGCCTCTGAACGTTCGTGTGGAACATGCATCATGTGATCAGTCTTGCAGAGAAGCTCTTCATGTATGTCACAACGAACAGGCGCCTCATGCGTCATTCTGTCGACGGTACCCGGGTCAGTATTGACTTTTCGCATATCCAAGCGCGCCGAATAATCCAGGCGGCGGTCAGCCAGAAAGGCGTAATCCCCCATGCTTCAGGATGGGACATAAGCCTTCGGCGCTTGCTATGGAAATCTTGTAGCGAGGGAGAGGTGCTGCCTTCAGCAAGAGCGTGCCAGTGAGGACGCTTGTTGACCAGAGAAGCCTCACCCTGTAGGGCGCGAACTCATTACAATCGGGCGAATGGGGTTCCTACGCTGCGTCTTCATGGGGATCGTCCTGCTGCTGCTCTTGGTGCTGCTGAGCGTGGTCACCTCTCCAACTGCTGGCTTGGTCCTGCTGATGGTCTGTACGCTGTGCGGTGCATGGCGTCCTGCCGAGCTGGCCTTGTGTGCGTTGGCGGGTCTGTCCGTGTTGGCTCTTGCAACCGTGATGTTCACGCCTTTGATTCCACACTCGGTTCAGGTCGATACTGTCCAGGGAGCTCCTCACCGCACGGACGCCATCATCGTGTTGGCAGGAGGTACGCACTGCCAGGACGGTTCTCTTAATAGCTCCAGTCTGGCCCGCACCTTGAAAGGCCTGCAGCTTTGGCGGGCGGGTTATGCCCCCGACTTGGTGTTGTCTGGAGGCGAAACCCACCCTGCCGCTTGTTCAAGCGTGGCGGACGCTGCCCGGCGACTGGTTGCTTCGTTGTACCCAGTTGGCGGCCCGCGCATCTCGGTACTGAATGACGTCGTGAACACCCGGGCAGAAGCCAGGCAGATGCGGGCGCTGGCCGAGCAGCGCGGCTGGAAGACCTTTCTGCTCGTCACGTCCCCTACCCATACCCGCCGGGCTGGGCTGACCTTCCGCGCGGCCGGGCTGGACGTCACGACCATTGCGGCTGAAGAGCCAGGATACGACCAGCCCCCGGTGCTCCTCGGCGACCGCCTCACGGCCTTGCGGAACGTCGCCAGAGAGTGGGCCGGCATGACGACACAAGGACTCCGCCCTGGGGCGGAATAGACGTCTGCTGAAAACCGGTTGTATTGCGCGGGGCAGTGGGCAATCAGAACCGTCACACCCTTTCAGCAGCATATGCAGACCAGCGGCGCCCTACAGTGCTTGAGGGCGTGAAAATTGACCATCTTCAGTCACGACAGGTTCGCAGTGCAAGAAGAATCAGAGGTAACAGTCATCAATTCAACGATCAGCGTGACAAAAGCCCGCATGGCGTGGCTAAGAGATTCGCCTGGCACAAGCGTCATGACGCCGGCTACGTCTATACGTGAGATGGTTATTCCGGTCATGTCTTTCAGTTTCACAGCTTGCGTTCCGCTGGCACTAGCGTCAGGACTCATGACGGAGACCAGTGGAGCACCGGCGCAGAGCGTTATGCCGATCAGCAGATTCGAAGATCAAGCCAGAAACATGCCCAGCTGGCATGACAACCTGCCGTTGAACTGGCCTACTGAACTTCAGATGGCTACTGACCATACTCGACTCCTGATAAACCTGTCAGAACCCCTTGCACAGGGTGATGGCATCCTCAACAAAGGAGCTGTACGGGGAGGCCGCTGCTAGAACAGCGCTAGGCTTGCAAACGTCCTGCGATCCACGCATTACACCACCTCGTCCGAGAGCAGGTCGCAGACCACCCGGCCTTGCTCGACCTGCAGCGTCGCGTGTTCGACGCCGAACTGCTCGTGGAGTTCATGGCGCAGGTGCTGGAGGCCCTCGTCCGGCAGGCCCGCCGGCATCACCAGATGCACCGTCAAGGCGGTTTCGGTGGTGCTCATTCCCCACACATGCAGGTCATGCACGCCCGACACTCCCGGCTGGGCGCTCAGGAACGACTTCACTTCGTTCAGATCCACGCTCTCCGGCACCGCGTCGAGTGCCAGGTCGAGTGACTCGCGCAGCAGGCCCCAGGTCCCGTACAGGATGACGGCGGCGAGCACCAGGCTGACCACCGGGTCGAGCCAGTTCCAGCCTGTGAACAGAATGACAATACCCGCCACTACCACGCCCGCCGAGACGAGCGCGTCGGCGAACATGTGCTGATAGGCGCCGCGCAGGTTCAGGTCGCCCTTGCGCCCCGAGGCGAACAGGTAGGCGGTCACGCCGTTAATGGCGATGCCCAGCAGGGCCATCCAAATGACGGTGCCGCCCGCGACCGGGGCCGGCTGGGAGAAGCGGTGAAGGGCTTCCCAGATGATCGCCCCGAGGGCGACCAGCAGCAGGACCGCGTTCGTCAGCGAGGCCAGGATGCTGCTGCGCCGCAGGCCGTAGGTGTGCTTCTGCGACGGCCGACGTTTCGCAACCAAGTACGCACCCCAGGCGAGCAGCAGACCCAGCACGTCAGAAGCGTTGTGCCCGGCGTCGGCCACCAGGGCGAGCGATTTCGCCAGCGTGCCGTAGACCACCTCGAAAATGACGAAGACGGTGTTGAGCAGGATGCCGATGATGAAAGCCCGGCCGAAGTCGGCGGGAGCGTGGCTGTGGGCGTGCCCGCCGTGGTCATGGCCTGCGTGGTCGTGTGACATGAAAACCGCCTTCAACTGGAGAGTTCGATCAGGTACAGCGCCACGATGCCTGCGAGAAAGTGGCCGCGATGAGCGGCGTCTTCTGGGCCTCGGTGCGCAGTTTCTCGGTGACGAGGGAGAGCAAGGCCGCGGCACCGAAGGACGGCACAGTCTTCAGCGCCAGACCTTGCAGGAGAGTATCTCCCAGCAGAGACACCACGATCACCGGCAGACTGAGTCGGCTGACGGTGAGGATGGGGCGCGTTCCTGGCATCCCGTTCCGGCCCAGCGTAGAGGCGACCGAGACACCCAAGAACAACTGCTCCAGTGTCAGGGCAATCACCAGCAGCACCGCTACCCCGAGCGAGAAGCCGATGCCGATCGGCTGACGTCCCCTGCTGATCTCAAGCAACAGTTCAACCGCCGCCGCGAAGACCACCCCTGCAGTGAACTGCTGCACGAAGCTCCGGGTTCGGCCACCGGGCACGCGGTCGGTGGCGGCCACTGAAATCAGCGTCGGCGAGCAGATCTGCGGGAGCGCCGCGCTCAAGACAGTCCCGGCGTCGGCGTGCCCTGCACCGCCCCCCGGGTTGCGGACACGTTCGTGCCCTGCTTCCAGCCGAGCAGCCGCAGGGCGTTGGCGGTGACGATGGCGGTCGCGCCGGTGTCGGCCAGGATGGCCATCCAGAGGTTGGTGTAACCGAGCAGGGTCGTAACCAGGAAGATCGCCTTGAGCCCGAGCGCGAAGGCGATGTTCAGCCGGATGTTGCTCATGGTGGCCCGCGACAGCGCGATCAGTTCGGGCACGCCGG
>Ga0160427_10000295_pt1 | contig 32184 bp, 32 predicted proteins | sample SolpanmetagenomL_FD_108194 | JGI IMG/M metagenome (GOLD analysis project Ga0160427, IMG submission 108194) | Solar panel surface microbial communities from Lawrence Berkeley National Laboratory, California, USA - L | ecosystem: Engineered > Built environment > Solar panel > Unclassified ...
GGCCCGGGGCCGGCGCTCACTTGTTTTTGCGATTATGAATCAGTACGATGTAACCGTGGTTGGCTCGGGTCCGGGCGGCTATGTGGCCGCCATTCGCTGCGCCCAGCTGGGCCTGAAAACGGCCCTTATTGAAAAGTACCCCACCCTGGGCGGCACCTGCCTCAACGTGGGCTGCATCCCGAGCAAAGCCCTGCTCGACAGCACGGAGCACTACCACAATGCCCACACCACCTTCAAGGAGCACGGCATTGAGCTGGAGAACTTGCAGGTGAACATGAACCAGATGATAGACCGTAAAAACGGCGTCGTGAAGGCCAACGTGGACGGCATTGCCTACCTGATGAAGAAAAACAAAATCGACGTGCTCAAGGGCGTCGGTTCGTTTGTTGATAAAAACCACCTCAGCATCACGCCCACCGAGGGCGGCGAGGCGCAGCAGATTGAAACCAAAAACGTCATCATCGCCACCGGCTCCAAGCCCACGGTGCTGCCGTTCATTGCGCAGGACAAGCAGCGCATCATCACCAGCACCGAGGCCCTGAACATCCGCGAAGTGCCCAAGCACCTCATCGTGATTGGTGGCGGCGTTATTGGCCTCGAAATGGCCTCTGTGTACGCTCGCGTGGGCGCCAAGGTGAGCGTGGTCGAGTTTACCGATAGCCTCATCCCGACCATGGACCTGGCGTTGGGCAAGGAGCTGAAGCGCATTCTGGGTAAAATCGGCATCGAGTTTTACCTCGGCCACAAGGTGACCGGCGCTACCCGCGAAGGCGACACAGTGACCGTGACCGCCACCACGCCCAAGGGCGAAGAACTGAAGCTGGAAGGCGACTACTGCCTCGTGGCCGTGGGCCGCGCGCCCTACACGGCGGGCCTCAACCTCGAAGCCGCTGGCGTACAAATGGAAGAGCGCGGCCGCATCAAGGTCGATGAGCACCTGCAAACCAGCGTGCCCGGCATCTACGCCATCGGCGACGTTATTCGGGGCGCCATGCTCGCCCACAAGGCCGAGGAAGAAGGCGTGTACGTGGCCGAAACCATCGTGGGCCAGAAGCCGCACGTCAACTACCTGCTTATCCCGGGCGTGGTGTACACCTGGCCCGAGGTGGCTGGTGTGGGCTACACCGAAGAGCAGCTCAAGCAGCAGGGCAAGGCCTACAAGGTGGGTTCGTTTCCGTTCAAGGCCAGCGGCCGCGCCCGCGCCAGCATGGACACCGACGGCTTCGTGAAGGTGCTGGCCGACAAGACGACTGACGAAATCCTGGGCGTGCACATGATTGGGCCGCGCATTGCCGACCTCATCGCCGAGGCCGTGACGGCCATGGAGTTCCGCGCTTCGGCCGAGGATGTGGCCCGCATGAGCCACGCCCACCCCACGTATGCCGAAGCTATGAAGGAGGCCTGCCTGGCCGCTACCGAGAACCGGGCCATTCACATGTAAGGCACTGAGTGCTCAAGAAAGGCGGCTGCTCCCAAGCGGGGTAGCCGCTTTTTTGTGCCCGGTTGAGTAAGATGCACTAGGCCGGCAACCTTCTGGCCCCGGCTTGCGAATACCCATGCCAACCGGCCACGCAGCCACAATTTCGCTTTGCTATGGCCTTCCCGTTAGAGTTTCTCCTCACCCAAGCTTTCCGCTACACCCTGATGCCCAAGGACAAAAAGAAACACGCGAAAAAAGACGAGCTATCGGACGACATTCTGGATGTGGCCCATGTATCGCTCAAGAAATTTCGGAAGGTGACCAAGGAAATCGGTAAACTCAGCACCGGCCAAAAGCTGGTGGGCGGCATTGCCCTGCTGGCGGCCGGCCTCACCTACCTGGCCAAGCAACAGGCCGACGAAACCCCTGCTAGCGACGCCGGCACCTCGGCTGCCTTGCTGGAGCCGGGGCATAAGCGCAAAAAAGCCAGCTCCTTCGCCTCCGAATAATTGCGTAGGCAGCTAGCTGCCCACACGCCGTACGTTCACGTTCAATCAACAAGCTCCTGTTAGTAGGCGCCCTTATTTTCTAAAGCCATGAAAAAGACCAAAGACAAAAAGAAGAAAGCCGGCAAAAAAGCCACTTTGCTCGGCGGCGCGGCTAAGTCGCTCAAAAAGCTCAGCAAGGGCAGCGTAGGCAAGCTCAGCACCACGCAAAAGGTAGTGGCCGGCGCCACGCTGGGCGCGCTGGGCGTGCGCCTGCTGGTAAAAAAGCTGCGCCAGTCGAGGGCCGCTCAGGCGACGGGGGTGGATACTTCCACGGATTTTGCCCGGGCCAGCGATGCGGCCAGCGCCGAAGAAAACCTGTCTTCGCTGGAAGACTAGCCTTAGTTTAGAAGGTCAGCTCGGGGTTTCGTCGCGCAGGCGGCAGCACCTCGGCTGGCCAAAAGCGGCCCGTAGCCACGGGTGGCATCACAAAAAAGCGGCGGCGGCTCTAGGAGCCGCCGCCGCTTTTTTACGGGCTGGGAAGGCAAGCGCTAGGCGCTCATTTTCACGCGCACGGCAGTCGGGCCTTTCATGCCCGGCTCTACCTCAAACGTGACTTTGTTGCCTTCCAGCAATTGCAGACCACCAAGGGCGTTGGCGTGCACAAAAATGCTTTCCTGGCTAGCGGCATCCTTAATGAAGCCGTAGCCTTTCGAGTTGTTGAAGAACGTAACGGTGCCGGTGCGGATAACGTCTTCCGGCTCGCGGTCTTCCTGCTTGGGCACCCCAACGATGATGTCCTCGGCATTGATTTCTTTTTTCTTCCGGGTCGGGTCCGGCGGGGTCGAGGTAATGTTGCCGTTCTCATCGACGTAGGCAAACATCTCTTCCAGGGTCGAATCCTTCTTGTTGGCCTGGCGCTCATCGCGGCGCTCAGCCTTCTCCTGCTGCTTTTTCTGCCGCTTCTTCTCGTTCTCTTTCTTGCTGAAACTTTCTTGCGCTCTGGCCATAGGGGGGTATTAACTATTCGGTTACTTTGCGATGAGACACTACCACCGGGCGGCAACCGCCTAGGTTATAACCACCTCGCACCGGAATAAGTCCCGAATTTACTTCTTATTTTTTGAAAAAGCCAGCGACCTCGCGGCTGGCTCCGGCTGGCAGGTCGCCGAGCCACACCTCACCCACCCGCACGCGCACCAGCCGCAGGGTGGGGAAGCCCACGGCGGCCGTCATTTTGCGCACCTGCCGGTATTTGCCCTCCGTCACCGTAATAGCTACCCAGCTCGTGGGCCCGTGCCGGTCGTCGCGGATGCGGCGGGCGCGTGGCGGCAGCTCGGGCGTTGCATCCAGCAGCCGGGCCTGGCCGGGCAGCGTGCGGTAGGGCGTGCCGTGAATGCTGATATCGACGCCCGCTCGCAGGCTGGCCAGCGCCTCGGGCGTGAGCTGCCCATCGACCTGGGCGTAGTATTCCTTCTCCACGCCGCGGCTGCGCACCTGCTCGCTCACGCGGCCGTCGGTGGTGAGCAGCAGCAGGCCCTCGCTGTCTTCATCGAGCCGCCCAATGGCCATGGTGCCGGCCGGAAAATCGCCCAGTTCGCCTAGGAAGTGCTTCTTTTTTACCTCCTTGGCAAACTCACTGGTGAACTGGCTGAGGTAGCCGTAGGGCTTGTGCAGCACAAAGTGGCGGTGAGTAGGCTGGTCGGCGGCGTCGGTAGGAGGGGGCATGGTGGGCAAAAATACGCCCCGGCCCAGCCCTTACAGCAGCGAGTCGAGGTTGCCCAGCACGGCGGCGGCCAGGCCGTAGGCCAGCACCCGGTGGGCGTGCCGGTTGAGGTGGCTCTCATCCACAAAAAGCGGCTTATCGGGGTGTAGCAAATGGTGCGAGTTCAGCCAGTGGCAGTTGGGGCAGCGCGCCAGCCGCTGGCGCAGCAGCCAGCCCCCCACGTGCCGGATGCTGTTTTGGGTAGGATGGAGCGTCGGAAATGGTGACAAAAACACGAACGACGTGGCCGGGTGCCGCCGCATGCAGGCGTTGAGCGCCGTAAAGCTGCGCCGGTGCCGGGCCGATACCCACCACAGTAGCGTGGTAATCAAGCTTAGCCCGGCCACCCGGGCCCAGCGGCGCGGCCGCTCAACCCAGGCGGCCGGTTTGATTAGGGGCGCCGCCGCTGGGGTGGGTTTGGGCACTTTGGCCGGCTTGCCGGGCCTGGTGGGGGCTGGCGGCCGGGAGAAAAGCACGTTGCCCAACTGCCGCAGCAAGGGCCGAAAGCTATCCGCAAACTCGTGGTTGCCGAGTTGCAGCACCACGTGTGAGGGGTGCAGCTGGTCGATGAGCGGCAGGTGCTCGGGTAGGTGCGTGAAAGTCAGGTACGCCACCTCGCCCACCACCCGGCCACCGAGCAGTTCGCTCAGCTGCGCCGGAAATGCCTGGCTGGCGCCAATGGGGTAGCCCGCCACGTGGCAGCCGCCCAGCACAACTAACTCTACGGGTTTCATGGGTACGCCAGCGTTTGCGAAAGGAGACTCCTTGGAGGTGGCCGAGTGCCCAGCGTTTAAGCTCGACTGGCAAAAAGTTATTGCCCCTCTGTTTAGACTTGAGGATGAAGCACCTAATTTTTATATGGTGGCGGTGCGGCGCGCTGGCCAACCCAGCCGCCCGGCCCTGCGTTAGGGGAAGCTGCTACTGCATTTTAAAGCGCATACTCCTTTTCCATGTCTGATAAACCCACCATTTTCCCGCCCCAGCACCAGGACGCGGGCGCCGGCAAGCCCGGCCTCGAATACAAGATGACCCCCGAGCCCGAGTATATCCGCGAAGGTTACAAGGGCGCCGATAAGCTCCAAAACAAAACTGCCCTCATCACGGGCGGCGACTCGGGCATTGGCCGGGCCGTGGCCGTGCACTTTGCCCGTGAGGGTGCCGATGTAGCCATTGTGTACTTCCCCACCGAGCAGCAGGATGCCGAAAAGGTGCAGGAACTGGTGCAGGCCGAAGGCCGCCGCTGCCTGTTGCTGCCCGGCGACTTGAAAGTGCCCGCCTTTTGCGACGAGGTGGTGGCCCGCACCGTGGCCGAGTACGGCAAGCTCGACATCGTAGTCAACAACGCCGCTGAGCAGAACTGGCACGACTCGCTCGAAGACATTACCAACGAGGAGCTGGATAGCATCTTCAACCTCAACATCATCGCGCAGTTTCGCATTGTGCGCTCGGCGCTGAAGCACCTCAAGGAAGGCGCGGCCATCATCAACACCACGTCGGTGAATGCCTACAAGGGCAACGAGGCGCTGCTCGACTACACTTCCACGAAGGGCGCCATTGAGGCGTTTACGCGGGCCTTGTCGCTGCAACTGGTGAAGAAGGGCATTCGGGTAAACTCGGTAGCGCCGGGCCCCATCTGGACGCCGTTTATTACGGGCGTGGGCCTGCTCAAGCTGCCGCTCTTTGGCCACGACGTGCCGATGGGCCGCGCCGGCCAGCCTTCGGAAGTGGCCCCGGCCTACGTGTTTCTGGCATCGGAAGATGCTTCGTACTTCTCGGGCCAGACGCTGCACCCCAACGGCGGCTCGGTGGTGAATGCGTAGGTGAAACGCCAGCTTATCAGCTAAATAAAGTGTTTGTTGCCAGCTCTTTATCCAGGGGCTGGCAACATCGTTTTCGGCCCCGCCGTATGAGCCCGAACTTGCGGTAAAAGCCGCGCCTTATTTGCCGCTATCCCTATGAACACCAAATTTCTGCTGCTGGCCACGGCCGCCGCTTTCACCTTCGCTTCCTGCTCGCAGGAAAAGAAGACCGAAACGACCGAAACCACGACCACGCCCGTAGGCACTGCCGAAACCACGACTACCACGACCACCACCGTGGATACCGCTGGCTACCGCACCAGCGCCGACCAGTTAGCCAACCAGGTAGCTACCGACGTGCGCGCCACCGATGCCGCCGCCAAGGCCCGCCTTCAGCAGATTTATTACAACCGGGGCCGCGCCCTGCGCGACATTGATACCCGCTATACCGCCGATACCGCCGGCCGCTACGCCGCTGTGCGCGCCGCTAACGACCTGACTACCCGCGAAGTAAAAACGGTAGTTACGGACCCCACCGCCTACCGCACCTATACCGATAACCAGGGCAACTACTACGCCGGCCCCTACACCGCTGCCACTACTACCACCACGACGACGACCACTACTACGCCGGCCCGGCCCCACGTTGGCGCTAGCGTAGGCCAGGGCTCGGGCGTGAAGAAGGTGGAGAATAAGGACGACAGCCACAAAGTGAAATACGAAAACGGCGCCAAAATTAAGCGCCACGACGACGGTTCGGTGAAAATCAAGCGCGCCGATGGCACCAAGGTTATCATCGACGAGAATGGCCACCGCACGGTGAAAAAAGGTTTGAAAGCCATCTTCTAAGCCGGTACTACCCCAGCTTTTAAAGGCCCGCTACTCACTTGGTAGTGGGCTTTTTGTGGTTTGTTGGGCGCAGCAGGGCTGCCGCCAAAGCGCCCACCGAGAGGGGCGGCTGGCCGGCCGGTGCGAAGCAAGTCGCGCTGTATCTTTCAACTCTTCCAGGTACCAAGCCCGGCGCCCGGCCGGCTGCTCTTTTTGCTCTCATGTCTGACCCTGCCACCCAAGTGCCGCCCGCCGCGCCACCCGCCGCTTCTGCCAATCGCTTCGCCGCCGCGTTTGCGGCCCTGCGGGCTAATGCGCCGGCGCTACGGAGCGAGGACGTGGCTGCCCGCCGCCAGCGGCTGGCCCGGCTGGCCGGCTGGCTCACAGCGCACCGGGATGATATTCAGCAGGCCCTCTACCAGGACTTTAGGAAGCCGCCCGAGGAAACGGACCTAACTGAAATATGGCCTTCGCTCACCGAAATCAAACACACCAGCCGGCACCTGAAAAAGTGGCTGGCCCCGCGCCCGGTAGGCACGCCGCTGGCCCTGCTGGGCACCAAGGCCTGGGTGCAGCCCGAGCCGCAGGGCGTGGTGCTTATCATCGCGCCCTGGAACTACCCCTTTTACCTGGCCCTCGACCCGCTGGCCTCGGCCATTGCGGCCGGCAACGCGGTGGTGGTGAAGCCCGCCGAGCAAACGCCCGCCACCTCGGCCCTGCTGCGCCGCCTAGCCGAGGAGCTGTTTCGGCCCGAGGAAGTGCTGGTGCTGGAAGGCAGCAAGGAGGTAGCCGCCGAGCTGCTGCGCCTGCCCTGGGACCATATTTTCTTCACTGGCTCGCCGCAGATTGGCAAAGTCGTGATGCGGGCCGCCGCCGAGCACCTCACCGGCGTGACGCTGGAGCTGGGCGGCAAGAGCCCCGCCATCGTGGACGACACGGCCAACCTGCGCGACGCGGCCGAGAAAATCGTGTGGGGTAAGTTTCTTAACGCGGGACAAACCTGCGTGGCGCCCGACTACCTGCTGGTGCAAGCCGGCGTGCGCGACGCGCTGGTGGCCGAGCTGCGCCGGGCCATCGGCCGCTTTTATGGCCTTGATAATGCGCATATTAAGGCGTCGAAGTCATTTGCCCGCATCGTCAATTCCCACCACTTTGCCCGGCTGGCCGGCCTGCTCGAAGACGCCGAAGCGCGCGGCGCCACCGTGGCCCAGGGCGGCAGCTTCGACGAGGCACAGTGCTACATCGAGCCCACCATTTTGACCGATGTGCCGGCCGGGGCGGCCATCCTGGAGGAGGAAATATTTGGGCCGCTGCTGCCCATCGTCACCTTCCACAGCCTGCCCGAAACAGTGGCTTACGTCAACGCCCGGCTCAAGCCGCTGGCGCAGTACGTATTCACGACCAGCGCCGCCAACCGCCGCTACCTGCTTGACAACATCGCGGCTGGCGGCGCGGCCGTCAACGAGACGATTATCCAGCTCGCGCACCCCGACCTACCCTTCGGCGGCGTGGGCAACAGCGGCCTGGGCAAGGCCCACGGCTACGCAGGCTTCCTGGCCTTCAGCAACGAGAAAGCCGTGTTGCAGCAGCGCGTGGGGCGCACCGGCATCAAGCAATTTTACCCGCCCTACACCGGGCGCGTGCGCCGCCTACTGGGGCTGCTGCTGAAGTATTTATAGACCCTGTGTCTTACTCATTCTTGAGAAAAACACTGCTATGGGACGAGCTAAGCTACAAGCGCACCCCTGTACACCAGAGGAGTATTTTGAAAGTGAGGTAGGGACCAGTAATGTAGGAATAGGGGGCGCTAGTGAGGCTACCGCTTCTGCATCTCGGTCTGAATCTGGGTACGCTTTACCTGCATCTCGTGGTAGGAGGTGGGGCCCAGGATGGTACGCAGTTGCTTGTCGGACGATGAGTTGATGCGGGCCAGTGCGGCGTTGAGCTGCGGCGATTGGGCGGGGTGCTCCTTGCGGGCGGCGTTCACCTGCTCCACGGTAGAAGCCAGCACCTGGCGCACTTTGGTGGTCTGGTCGGGGCGCAGGTGCAGCACGGTAGTCATGGCATCGGCGAGGTCGCGGGCAGCGGTGGGCGGCGTAGGCGAATCGGGTGTGCGTACGGTTTCGACCACCACGGGCGGCGCGGCCGAGTCGTGATGGCGGTGAAAGATGGAGCAGCCCGAGGCCGCTAAACTAAGCGTGAGTGCGGAAAGGAATAAGCGGGCCGGTGTCATGGCAGAAGAGCAGGAAGCGCGGGGGAAAGCAATTGGCTACGGTACGGAGAAACCGCCCGGCCGGGTAATGCCCGCATCCAAAAAGCCACTCAGGGAAGCTACGTGCTACTTCAACCCCTGCGCCGTGTAGTGGGCCAGCGCCATAATAGTGAGCATGGGATTGACGCCGCTGCACGCCGGAAAGGCCGAGCCATCGGCCACGTAAAGGCCGCGTACCTCCACGGTTTCGCCGCTGGGCTGCACGGGGTGGGTGCGAGCCTGGCCGCCGAGGCGGCAGGTGCTCATCTGGTGGGCGCTGTAGAGGCCAAAGCGGTTGGGGTGCCAGGGCAGGCGTGGCAGGCTGGCCAGCAGCTCAGGGTTTTGGAGCATGCCCTGCTCGGCACGCAAGATAGGTAGCGTACCGTGGGGCAGGTACACGGTGTGGGCGCCGGCGGCTACGTGAATTTCGGCGGCGGCGCGCACGCCGGTCAGCAGGCTCTTTTTATCGAAGGCCGACAATCTATAGTCGATGAGCGGCGCGCCGTGGCGGTCGAGATGCACGCGGCCCCCGTCGCGGTCGCGGGTGAGCACGATAAACGAGCCTAGGTGGTCGGCGGCTTGCAGCAGTTGGCGGTGCTGCGCGCCCGAGCGCCAGGGCAGCACCATTGCCAGCAGGCCGGGGTGGGTGGGCGGCGTTTCGAGCTTCACGCCAAAATTGGTGCCGTCGAGGCGGGTGTAGGTGTCGTTCACCACGCTCATGCTGGGGCCGTGCCACGAGTGCATGGGGTGTGGGTAGTGGGCGGCCACCGCCACGGTGGGGTGCAGGTGCAGGTGGCGGCCCAGATGCGGGTGCCGCAGGCCCGAGCGTAGCAGCAGTGCGGGCGTCTGGATGGCGCCGCCCGCCACCACCACCCGCTCGGCCCGCACGGTGATGCGCACCGGCTGGCCAGCGGCCGTAGTGTGCACCGCTTCGGCCCCGGTGGCGCGCCCGCCCGCGATGGTCACGCGCTCGACCCGCGTATCGGGTAGCAGGCGCGCGCCGTGGGCGGCGGCCGTGCGCAAGTAGGTGTTCAGGGTACCTTGCTTGTGGCCGTGGGCATCGCCCAGCGTGGAGTAGCCCAGGCCGGCGAAGTGCTGGTCCGAATCGGTTACCCCCCGCTCATTGCGCGCAATGAGCCGGGTGGCCTGCCCGAGCCGGGCCGAGCCGTCGCGCAGGGCCTGGTTTTGGCCGTTGTGGCGCGGGTAGTCGGTATTCACGCCGAGGGCGGCGGCCACGGCGTCGAGGCTTTTCTGAAAAGCGGGGCCAACGAACTGCGGCGCGGCGTGCTCGCGGGCCCACTCTTCCAGCACGTAGGCGGGGGTGCGGAAGGCACCGGCCCAGTTGACGGTGGTGCCGCCGCCCAGGCAGGCACCGGCCAGGAGGCCCACGCCGCCATCGCGGGTGCTGAGGGCGCCGCGCGCGTCGTAGAGGCGGCCCATCATATCCACCTCGCGCTGCGTAAAGTCGGGGCCGTGCAGGTAGGGGCCGGCCTCCAGCACCAGCACATCGTGGCCGGCCTGGGCCAGCTCGCCGGCCACCACGCCGCCGCCCGCCCCCGAGCCAATCACCAGCACCTGGCAGCTATACGTGGTGTCGGCCAGCGGCCTCAGCGGGTGCAGGGGCCGCTCGGTGGCGCCGGGCGGAGTACCATCGGGTGGGGGCAGGCGGGGACCGGGGTAGCCCAGCGCCGCCCACGCGGGGTTGGGGGTGCCATCGGCTGGGCTGTCGCCGTAGTAGAGGAAGGTGCACAGCTTGCGCAGCGCCTGAAAGCCCTTGCGCAGGGGAGCCAGCCGGGAGGCCGCCCAGCTTTGCAGCAGGCGCTCGCGCTGCGCGGGCGCCAGGGCATGAAAGGGCCGTAGCGGCCCCCACCACGTGAGGCCAGCCAGCGGCTTGCTCAGCAAATCGAGCAGCTGCCCAAACTCGGCCTGCGCCCCCAGTGGCTGCGCCCGGATGGCCGCCGCCAGCTTCTCCAGGTCGACCAGCGCCGAGCCGGGCGGCTGGCTGGCCGGGACCGGACCGGCCGGAATAAACGTATCGGCCAGGGCGCGCAGGGTGACAGTGCGGGCGGGGGTGAGCACAAACATGAGGCAATGGCTAAGAGCAGCTTACGCGCGGCGGTTGAGGCGGAAAAGATAAGGTGCGTTCCGCAAAGTAGTAGGCGTGCCGAGTAGTTTGGCGCCGGATTCGCCGGCCCGTCCGACCTTTGCCGCATGGCTACCCTTTTGCGCACCCCCGAAACCCAGCACCGCATCCACTTTCAGGACTGCGACATGCTGGGCCACCTCAACAACGCCCGCTACCTCGACTACTTCCTCAACGCCCGCGAAGACCAAGTGGCCGAGCACTACACCCTGAATATGGGCGAGCTGGCCCGCGAGCAGCAGGCGGCCTGGGTTATCACCAAGCACCACCTCAGCTACCTCAAGCCCGCGCGGCAGGGCATTATGGTGCGCATTAGCAGTCAGCTTATTCACTTCGACAACTCCAACTTGGTGGTAGAGATGCAGATGCGCACCGCCGACGGCCAGCGCCTGCTGGCCCTGCTGTGGTCGGAAATGACTTTTGTGAAGCTGCCTGCCGGCACCCGCACCGACCACGCCGACGCCCTCATGGACCTGCTCGACCAACTCGACGTGCCCGGCATCGACTACGACCCCGATGGCTTCGACGACCGCGTGAAGACCGTGCGCCAGGAGCTGAAAAAGGTGCGCCGCGCCGCCGGCCAGCCTGACTAAAGGCCCGGCTGGATTAACCCGGCCGTAGCAACCTGGGCTGCCGAAAGGGCGTAAACTAAAGAACCCCGGTGGCAAACGCCCGCCGCATGTTCCTTTTCCACTTCCCCATGTCTCTTTTCAGCAGCGATAAACTTAAAGGCAAGCGCATTGCCATCCTGGCCACCGACGGCTTCGAGCAGGTAGAGCTTACCGAACCCCAGAAATTCCTTAAAAACGAAGGCGCTACGGTCGACGTCATTTCCCTTAAATCAGGTTCCATCAAAGGCTGGGACATGACGGACTGGGGCGATAAGGTAGACGTAGATAAAACCCTCGACGACGCCAAAGTAGCCGACTACGACGCTCTCGTGCTGCCCGGCGGCCAGATTAACCCCGACAAGCTGCGCGTGGAGCCTACGGCGGTGAATTTCGTGCGCGAGTTTGCCCAGTCGGGTAAGTTGGTGGCCGCTATTTGCCACGGCTCTTGGACGCTGATTGAGGCCGATGTGGTGCGCGGCAAGCACATGACTAGCTGGCCCAGCGTAAAAACCGACCTGCGCAACGCCGGCGCCCAGTGGCAAGACTCGGAAGTAGTGGTTGATGGCAACTTCATTACCAGTCGCAAGCCGGAAGACCTCGACGCTTTCAACAAGAAAATCGAAGAGAAGCTGCTCGGTAAGGCCGAATAGCCACTCGTAGCTTCGGCTACTCCTAAACAGATAGGCCGGTCATTGTGCGCAATGACCGGCCTATCTGTTTAGGAGTGCTAAGGTATCACCGCCCCAATATCCACCACATCACGACGTCAAACACTAGCAGGAATGCCCCTTGCAGCTGCACCGAGCGGCCGTAGCCATACAGGCGCTCGGGGCGCCTGGCGCTGGGGTAGGTGGCCCGGTTGAGCAGCCACAGCGCCACAAGCAGGTAGCCCACATCAAGCGCGGCGTTGAATAAGAATATCTGGCCGGTAAGATGCATATCGGCCAGCGCGGCGGCGGGGCTGAATCCGGCCGGCGGGTGGCCCGGGTGCGTGCGCAGAATACCCACCGCCGCCAACACCGCGTTGACAAATGCCCAGGCGCAGTTCATGAGGTGGAAGTGGTGGAGCCACTCGCGCCGGTCTACGCGCGGCAACTGGTAGCCGCTGGCCGTGAGGTTGAGCAGCGCCCAGGCCCCCAAAATGGCCAAGCCCCGGCCCAGCAGCATTTCGTGGTGCTGGTAGGCGGCTAGCCAGGCCGGCGCGGCCGGAAGAACAGAAAGCAGCATAGCTACAAAGTACGGCCCAGGCTAGTGGGCAATGCCAATGCCCAAGTACACTTGCAGCACCGAATTGCGAATGTTGGCGTCCGTCACGAGCGAGCTTAAGGGCTGGCCGTTGTAGGTGAGGGCCGCGCCGTCCTTGTAGAGGTTGGCAAAGCTCAGGTCGTAGCGCACGCCCAGGCGGGCGGGTCCCAGCCGTGCTTCGGCCCCGGCCACGCCGCCAAAGTCGAAGCGGTGGTAGCCGCTCTGGCTCACGTCGAGGTCGGTGTTGCCGCTGCGAGCACTGGTGAGCACCGACACCTGCGGGCCGAGGTGAAAGCTGAGCGTTTCGGTGATGTTGCCCACAAACATGACCGGCACGGCGAGGTAGTCGAGGCGGTTGTCCTGCTGGCTGCCGGTAGCCGTGGCCGTGCTCTGGAAACCCTTGCGCGAGTACAGCGCCTCTACCTGCACCGAGGCAAAGTGCGTGAAGCCATACTGCCCATAGATGCCGGCGTGAAAAGTCTTGAGCTGGTCGCGATTGGTGAAAATGCTGGTGCCGCTGCCCTGCAAGTCGCTGTAGCTGAGGCCGCCCTTGATGCCGAAGCCAGTGTTGCGGGAGGTAGTGCTTTGGCCTTCCGAATAGTCGCTGGCCGAGGGCAGGCCCTTTACCTGGGCGTGGGCGGTGCCAGTGGCCGCGAGCGAAGCGAGGAGCAGGAGCGCGTGTTTCATACAGTGCCCAACGCCCGGCCGGCCCGAAAGTTGTAAAAAAGCGCCCGGCAATGGGCTGGCCGCCGTACTTTTGTGGCTGGCCCGCTCAGCAGGCCCCGCCGTTTTGGGGAGTTAGCTCAGCTGGTTAGAGCGCTACCTTGACATGGTAGAGGTCATCGGTTCGATTCCGATACTGCCCACTAATACCCCTCTAACGATTCGTTAGAGGGGTATTTTAGGTTAATGCCCCCGGTTTTGTCCCAGGCCTACTGGGGCCACTTGTGCCATTACGTCCTTCGCTGCTGTACGCCGGGGGCGAGGCTTTTTAAGGTAGCGCTCGTAAAAGGCCTCCCCAATCTCCTGACTGTGCTTGTCGAAGTTGGCATGACGGGTAATAGCAGATTCGACCATGAAGAAGCACTAAAAAAGCGTCGGCTTATTGGCCGGCGCTTTAGTTTTAGAAGACTTATGACTGGGGTTGCACACTATACCGCCGTACTGGTCGAGTTGGGAGCGCCTGGCTGCGATGTTGGCAAGGTGCATACTGCTGGCACGGTAAAATTGGCCGGGTCAATCGGCTCCGATAGCAGTTCAAAGGCAAAATAGTCGGCGAGTGCCAAACTGGTGCCCACGCCTACGCCCGACTGTGACTGCATAAACGTGACTGGCCGACTCAGCTTGCCATCGGCCGTCAGTGGGGAATACCAAGTCCACAGATAGGTAGATTCCGGGTAGTTAGGTGCTGAGGGCGGAAACAACACGGAGTAAATGAGGATGGTGGTATTGGGACACAGCACGGGGTTATTAGTGATGGTCGCCCGAATAGTAGCCTGAACGCCCGGAATGGAAACCCAATCTGGTGCTTCCTGTGGAAAGTGCCAGGACGGAGGACCAAGGCATGACTGCGTGCAGTCCGTATTAGTAGTAATCAGAAAACTGGTATCACTGCCCGCCGGTGACGGCATCCCCGCCGGCGCGGGGCCCGTCAGCAGGGCTTGCTGCGAGGCCATTGGCTTCTGCGCCGGCAAGCCCCGGTTGTAGGTGTTGAGCATTAAGGTGCTCTGTGCCCGGTCAGTAGCCACAGCATATTCGTTGTCGGGCTTCCAGACGTATAGCACCCGGGTGGGAAGGGGGTTGTATTCCTCATTCACAGGGGTCATGAACGCCGTCATGCCAAAATTCGAGTTGAATACGAAGTTGGAATAGCCCTGCGGATTACCTAGCTCAAAGCCTTCAATCATAGGCTGCTGCCAGGGTGCCGGTGGCAAGAGGACATCAACATAGTCAATAAAGTAAGAGAAGTACGTAAACGAATACATCTGGAGTAGTGGGAGTTGGTTCGGGTCGCCTTGCGTGGGCGATGTTGGGCCCTGGCCGTACATCATCCGCACGGGATTACGACTCTGTACATCGAACCACATCCAGGTTGCTGCGGGTGGCCCCGAGGGGAGCGCGACGGGGATTTTCCACCACTCGGCTGTTTGCGCCTGCATCCAGTTCAGGGGCGAGGTACCTGCGCAGGTAGGTGGGGTGTTGCCAAACCAACCGTTAACCGGCAATTGCCATCCCATGTTGACCGGTGTCCAGGTCATGCCTTGGTCGGTCGAAAGCTGAGTGCCGAGTTGCGGACTAATAGTGTACCACCACGTGCCGTATTCGGTGCCAGTAATCTGGGCTGAGAAGTACTCACCTTCCACACAGGATAGGTTCGCTAGGCAAAGCTGGTAGAACGGCGAATCGGGTTGCTGATTCCCATCCTGCGGCGGGCTAAAGGGCTGTAGTAAAACCACTGCGCTCCAGCGAGATGGCATAGTGGGCGCGCTGGGTGGGCACTGCCCTAAGCTGGGATAAGACTGAGGAGGAATGGGGTCAACTTGGGCTACCATATTTGCAAAGCGTTAGGAAAAACAATCTGACAAAGCAACTACCTCCACTACCCGCCTTACTCACGTAGAAATACTCGTTTCTAAAAACAGGTACTTCTACGGTATGCATCATACGGGAATTGCTATACTCATCCTCTAGCCAGCCCTAACGGCCCGGCCCGGTGCCCAGCCCACGCGCAGCCTCTCTCGGGAGCGTAGGCAGCGCGGTTGAAGTGCGGTAGCTGAGGCGGCCCACGGGGGCGAACCGTTGATTGCTCTGCGCGCTGCGCCGCCGAGGACGCAGGACGCTCCTTAGCCGTTGGCGTGGGCATTGGGGCTGATAGGGTACCTACTCAGAGGTGGTAAAGGCGAGATGCCAACGTAGTTGGGCTACTGGTTAAGTGAGCGTATTCATAGGTGTAAGACAGCGGAGCCGAGCCCTGTACAACCAAGCTCATAGCCGTGGTGGCGGGCACATCATGGCCTTTGCAGCGGCAAAGCCTAGGCCGGCGCCAACCGGTGAGTTGCCACACCTGCTGCTTTTCGATGCCACAGCTTCATTTTGCCCCATCATAGCAAAGGGGCAGCTATTCCCACAGCCTAGCCGCCGGCGCCTCTACGTACACTTGGGGCTACACTACCTACGGCCAGTTCGGCACTCCTACCCCCAGCTCCGTGCATGCCGCCGAGGCCAGTTGCTTCACCCAGTGGTGCGGCCTAGTCGCCAGCTTCACGGCCGACCACTCGCTGATGCTGAAGGCCGGGGCCGCCGGCTACAACGCCTACGGCTAGCGCGGCGATGGCACCACCAATTCACTGGTCTTTATCTGCAACGCTGCCCCCTGCCAGTGGAGTTGGTGAGCTTCCCAGCCACGACTAGCGGCCCCGCTGCTGGGCCACGGCCTCGGCGCCCGCTTCGACATCGAGCGCCGCCTCGATGTGACTTCTTATACAAAGGTGGGCGAAGTGGCCGCAGTCGGTAGCAGCCCTACTGCTACCGCAATGCCCTGGCTCCGGTCGGGCTGGTGTACTACCACCTGCGGCAGGGGGCTAGCGCCGCGCTTGGCAGTGGGGTGAAGCAAGTTTAGAATAAAATGGATAGCCCCGGCCCAATAGTCTGGGCTTTTTTACTGTCCTGCTTCATGCTCGCTTAGTATTTATTACTAATCTACTTAACCAATCGTTTCGTATTATTGCCGCACTATCCACATTTCCTTTTTAAATCATGGCCATCAATCTAAACGAATTGCAAGACCTGCTGAATAAAGCAGAAACCAATACTGCCCACGAGAAAGAGATTCGCAAAAGCCTGACCCGCATTGAGAGCCTGATGGCTACCGTCGGGGAGGAAGTGACGAAGGTGTATGCCATTCTTGACGGAGCTGGGCCAGCTAAAAAAGCCCGCAGAACGAGCGAGGCCGACGCAGAGGCTCCCTACGGCCGAAAGGCAGATGGCACGCCAAAGAAGCGCCCTGGCCGGGTGAAAGCGGAGGTGGCATCGTAACTCTTGCTCTAATTACAATGCCCTCTAGCGAACAGCCCCGGCCCAACAGCCGGGGCTTTTTCGTAGCTTAGTAATCTTCACCTTTAAGTATGAGTAATGTACTTTTTATCGACCAAAGCAAGGCCAAATATGCCCTGTTATGTTCTGAGTTCGAGCGTCTGTTTTCACTGACGCTAGCGACTTAAAACTATCCGATAATTTATTGCTGACACTGGCGAACGGTTCTTATAATCTTGATGCAGTAAAATATCCTGGCTTAAAACTCAATCCCCATGTAATCGGACCTGGAAAAGGAGGATTGACATACAGCACTAATTAGCAGTTCATCAATGCCTGCCGGCAACGAGTCTATATAAAAAACCATACTGAATACTTGGCTAAACTTGATGGACTTGTTAAGGTACAGAACTGGGCAGAAGCTTTGTCTGTGTAATTAGAAACCCTTGTTTGTTTTAAAACGTGGGGGTCAAATCTCTTACGTAAGCGCCTCTACGAATTTGTGCGCATCCTTTTGGCTGAATCTTTCGAGTGGAGCTTCACGGCTGAGTCGCGGCATAAGGTTATGCGGCTTCAAATAAGGGATAAGGTGCGCCCTATTTCGGAAAATTTGTACACGAGTATTGCCCCGGCGTATAAATCTCAGGTAAGGAATCCCATAGCTCATTCTAATTATTCGATAAGGAGCAGAAGCCTTCACCCTAACAACGATGACGCTACCAGTTCATATTCGAAAACAAGGAATACTGACTTTGACGAATGAATAGGCATGTTCCACATTACTCTTACCATTTGTAATGAGTTAATTGGCCTAGGGAATTATGGGCGCTGTGTACGAGCGTGGGCGCGTCGATGTCGGGGCCCCCGTTGGCCAGGGGGTGGCAGCCCGCGTTGTCGGCTACGGGAGTATGCGGCCCGTTCTGGTCGGCCGTGAGCTGCACGGTGGCCCGGCTCCCATCTTACCCGGTGTATCGTAGGAGCGGTACCGAACCCTGCGGCTAGTTTGCTAGTCAGCCTCACCCAGTAGCACAGAACGGCACTTTTGCCGGTTAAACCATTGAGCACAATACTGCTCGCATTAAATGCCCTTCCGAGCTTTTCGGGAGGGCATTTTTTATAAACCAATCCGTAGCGGTAGCGTAGACATCTTGCTTATAGCCACTACGTTTGCCGTGGCTTCTACTTTCTTCGTGCTATGCTGTTTGCCATTCTGCTGCCCGGTATCTCCATGATTTTCCGGGGTCATGTTCTGAAAGGGATTTTGTGCGGCGTGCTGCACCTGACGCTCATCGGCTGGATTCCGGCGGCCATCTGGGCAGTGGCTTCCTACCAACAGGACCAGGCCGAGAAGCGCCACCGCGAAACCCTGGAAGTGCTGGCCCGGCAGGGCCGGGCGCTGTAGGGCGCGGCGCTAGCGGCTCAGGGCTAGCACCTCTTCGAGCACCTGCCGCGAGTTGGCCAGGCGGGGCACTTTACGCTGGCTGCCCAGCCGCCCCCGGTGGCGCAGCCAGGCCTCGAAGGTGCCGGGCGGCACAAAGTGCACGCGCGGCGGGGCGAGGGCCAGGTCGCGGTGGCGCTTGGCGTCGTAGTCGGAGTTGAGGCGGCGCAGCTCGGCATCCAGCTGCTGCGTGAAGCGGGCCGCGTCGGTGGGCGGCAGGCCGCTCAGCTCTATGGCCCACTCGTGGCCGCCGCGCGAGGTGCCGATGGCGGCCTCGAAGTAGATAGGGGCCGCCGTGAAGTCGCGCACGGCGCAGCCCGTGGCCCGGGCCGCCGCCGCAATGGCCGCCTCGGCATTTTCTACCACCACTTCTTCGCCAAAGGCATTGAGGAAGTGCTTGGTCCGGCCCGTGATGCGCACCCGGTAGGGCCGCAGCGAGGTAAAGCGCACGGTATCGCCCACGAGGTAGCGCCACAGCCCCGCGCTGCTGCTGATGACGAGCGCGTAGCTGGGCCCAATGGTCACGGCTTCCAGCGGCACGGGGCGCGGGTCGGGGCTGTCGAACTGGTCGGCGGGCAAAAACTCGTAGTAGATGCCGTGCGCTAGCAGCAGCAGCAGGTCGGGGCTGCCGGGCTCGTCCTGCAAGGCGAAGTAGCCTTCGGAGGCGTTGTAAATCTCCAGGTAGCGCAGCTGCCCGCCCGGCATCAGTTCCTCAAATAGCCCCTGGTACGGCCCGAAGGCCACTGCCCCGTGCAAGAATAGCCCGAGCCGGGGCCACACCTGGCGCAGGTCGGTGGCGCCGGCCAGGGCCAGCACGCGGCGCAGCAGCACGAGCATCCAGGTGGGCACGCCGGCCAGCACGCGCACATCCTGGCGCAATACGTGCCGGGCAATGCGCTCGATTTTTTCTTCCCACTCGTCGAGCAGGGCCAGGGGCAGGGGCGGGGTGCGCAGCGTTTGGGCCCAGCCCGGCAGGCTCTGCATGATGAGCGCCGACACATCGCCGGCCACCGCGCCCCCACCAAACGGGCTGGCCCCGAGGCTGCCGCCCAGACTCAGCGTTTTGCCCTGCACCACGCGCTGGCTGGGGTAGAGGTGGGTGGCCAGGGCCAGCATGTCGCGCCCGGCGCGGTAGTGGTTGTCGTGCAGCGCCTCCTGGGTGAGTGGAATGTACTTGCTGCGGGCGTTGGTGGTGCCGCTGCTGCGGGCCTGCCACTGCGGGGCCGGGCCGGGCCACAGCACGTTGGGCTGGCCGTGCAGCACCTTTTCCAGCTCGGGATACAGCTGCTCGTAGGTGCTCACCGGCACGCGCGCCGCAAACTCGGCCGCGCGCAGGCCCGGCGCGTAGCCGTAGCGCCGGCCCCAGGCCGTGCCCTGTGCCCGGCCCAGCAGGTAGCGCAGCACGGCCGCCTGCTGGGCCAGCGGCTCGCGCCGCACCCGCGCCAGCCGGGGCAGGCTAGCCAGCTGAACGGCACGCGCAATAAGCTGGTCGAGCACGGCGAATAGCTAAAGGGTAGAAGGGGTGAAGAACCGAAAGGGTGGCCAGCGCAGCCGGCTGTCCTGTGGCGAAAGGGGCGCCTTATTCAAACGTCTTGCGCTTAAACTCGAAGTTGCGGCCCAGGTACACGCGGCGCACGGTTTCGTCGGCGGCCAGCTCTTCGGCGGTGCCGGCCTTCAGCAGCTTGCCCTCGAAGAGCAGGTAGGCGCGGTCCACGATGCTGAGCGTTGAGTTCACGTCGTGGTCGGTAATGAGGATGCCGATGTTGCGGTGCTTGAGCTTGGCCACGATGCCCTGAATTTCTTCGGTGGCAATGGGGTCTACGCCCGCAAAGGGCTCGTCGAGCAGCACAAATTTGGGGTCTACGGCCAGAGCGCGGGCTATTTCGGTGCGGCGGCGCTCGCCACCGCTCAGCACCTTACCCAGGTTTTTGCGCACGTGGCCCAGGCTGAACTCGTCGAGCAGTTCCTCTACTTTATCGCGCTGCGCCTGTTTGGGCATATCCGTCATTTCGAGCACCGCCAGGATGTTTTCCTCCACGCTCAGGTCGCGAAACACGCTGGCTTCCTGGGCCAGGTAGCCCATGCCGCGCCGCGCCCGCTGGTAGATGGGCAGGCGCGTGACTTCCTCATCATCGAGAAAAATGCGGCCGCCGTTGGGTTTTACCATGCCCACCATCATGTAAAAGCACGTGGTTTTGCCGGCGCCGTTGGGGCCCAGCAGCCCCACTATTTCGCCCTGCGCTACGCTGAGCGACATGTCGTTGACGACGGTGCGGGCTTTGTATTGCTTGACGAGGTGCTCGGCGCGGAGTATCATAGGCTATGTGGCAAAGGTAAAACCGGCGCGCCGTGCGCGCCGGAGCGGGTAGGCCGACCCGCCGGACATAAAAAAAATTATTTTTAATAAGTTATGTCCCGGCCTTGCCCTAGGGGCCGGACATATGCTTTCTTTTTAATAAGTTATGTCCGGCCCCGTACCCAGCCAGCGGGCCGCGGCCCGAGCGTAGGCCACGCGGTGCGGCCAGCAAGTAGCTTTACGCGCCACAACTACCCGGCTGCGGCCGTTAACCCCTTCCTTTCCTATGCCCCCCATCGACCCCCAAAAGCAGCAGCTTTTTGATGCCCTTGCCCAGCGCCTGCACGCGCAGGGCCTGCGCATAGACCGCCACGACCCGAGCCGGCCCTGGGGCGGCTTCTTTGTGCTCGACGAGAGCCAGGCCCAGCAGTTTGCTGATTTATATTTCAACGGACTGGAGGTCGATAAGCTGCGCATCTCGGGCCAGCTCAGCCCCAAGATTCTGCTCGTGGCCCCGCACCAGCGCCTCAGCTGGCAGTATCACCACCGCCGCGCCGAAATCTGGCAGGTGGTGGAAGGCCCGGTGGGCGTGGCCATCAGCGACACCGACGAGCAGACGGAGGTAAAGGCTTACCAGCCCGGCGAGCGCATTATTTTGAAGCAGGGCGAGCGCCACCGCCTCGTGGGCCTGGCAGGCTGGGGCGTCATTGCCGAAATCTGGCAGCACACCGATGCCGCCCAGCCTTCGGACGAGGACGACATTGTGCGGGTGCAGGACGACTTCGGCCGCTAAGCCCGGCCCGCCGGAAGGGCGAAGCGGCAAACTGCCGGCCCGTTGGCGCTGTTACTGAGGCCACCGCGCCCGACCTTTGCGGCTTCGTACTTTCCGGGCAGCCTCGGCGCTGCTGCTTTTTATGGTAGAAATGAGTGTTCGCCGCCCGGCCGCCCTGCGGCTGGGCTGGCTATTGGTACTGCTGCTGGGCCTGAGCCAGCTAAGCCAGGCGCAGATTGAGCGCCCCGTCACCTGGAAGTTTGCCGCCCAGCCGGCGAAGGATGGCGAGGCTACGCTCACCTTTACGGCGGCCATTGCCGGCAACTGGCACATCTACTCGCAGTTTATCGAGGAAGGGGGCCCCGAGCCCACGAGCTTCAAATTCACGCCCTCGCCCGACTACGAGCTGGTGGGCAAGGTGACGGAAAGCCCCGAGCCGGTGAAGGCCTTCGAGAAGGCCTTCAACATGAACATTGCCTACTTCCCCAAGCGGGCGGTGTTCAGCCAGAAAATTCGCCTCAAGGCCGCCAAAACTACCGTGAAGGGCACCCTCACCTTCATGGTCTGCAACGACGAGAAGTGCCTGCCGCCCGACGACCTCGACTTCAGTATTGAGGTGAAAGGGCCGGCTACGGCCGCTGCCCCGGCCAAGGCACCGGCCGTGTCCGCCGCTACCCCAGCCAAGGCTGTTTCTGCTGCACCCGCAGCGGCTATTGCCGCGTCGGCCACCCCGGCGGCTACTGCCGCTGCGGCCACGCCGGCTACTGCCAGCACGCCCGCCCCGCCCGATACCGTGGCCTTCCGCCCCGAGGCGGGCGCGGCCCCAACGCTGGCCCCGGCTGCTTCTGATTCGGGTAGCGCGGCGCCCGCCGTGGCGGCGGCTACTGCCCAGGCCGTGGGCGCGCCGGCCGCCGAGCAGTCGCTGTGGGCCATTTTCCTGGCCGGTTTCGTGGGCGGGCTGGCCGCGCTGCTCATGCCGTGCATCTTCCCGCTGCTGCCCTTCACGGTGAGCTACTTCACCAAGGGCGAGTATTCAAAAGCCGGCTCGGTGGGCCGGGCGGCGTTTTATGGCTTGAGCATCATCGTGATTTACGTGGCGCTGGGCCTGCTCGTGACGGTCGTGTTTGGGGCCGATGCGCTCAACAACTTGGCCACCAATGGGCTCTTCAACCTCGTGTTTTTTGCCCTGCTCGTGGTGTTTGCGGCCTCTTTCCTGGGCGCCTTTGAGCTGACGCTACCCAACTCCTGGATTGCCAAAACCGACACCCAGGCCGATAAGGGCGGGCTGCTGGGCATCTTCTTCATGGCGGCTACGCTGTCGCTGGTGTCGTTTTCGTGCACCGGGCCCATCATTGGCACCTTGCTGGTGCAGGCGGCCAGCACGGGGCACCTACTGTCGCCGGCGCTGGGCATGTTTGGCTTCTCGCTGGCGCTGGCGCTGCCGTTTACGGTGTTTGCGGCCTTCCCGGCGCTGCTCAAGTCGCTGCCCAAGTCGGGCGGCTGGCTGAACTCGGTGAAGGTGGTGCTGGGCTTTCTGGAGCTGGCCCTGGCGCTGAAATTTCTATCCAACGTGGACCTGGCCTACCACTGGCAGTGGTTTGACCGCGAGGTATTTTTGGCGCTCTGGATTATCATCTTTGCGCTGCTGGGCTTTTACCTGCTGGGCAAAATCCGGTTCTCGCACGACAGCCCGCTGGAGTATGTGTCGCTGCCCCGGCTCTTCTTGGCTATCCTGGTGCTGGCCTTCACCACCTACTTGGTGCCCGGCCTGTGGGGCGCGCCGCTGCAAGCCGTATCGGGCTTCCTGCCCCCGCAGCACACCCAGGACTTTGACCTCTACACGCCCACGCTGGGCGGGGGCAGCGCCGCCGGGCCAGCCGCCGCGCCCCACGCGCAGCACAAGTATGGCAATATCTTTCACGCGCCGCTGGGCCTCGATGCGTACTTCGACTACGACGAGGCCCGCGCCTACGCCAAGCAGGTCAACAAGCCGATTCTCATCGACTTTACTGGCAACGCCTGCGTAAACTGCCGCAAAATGGAAGCCTCGGTGTGGCCCGACCCGCGCGTGCTCCAACGTCTGCGCAACGACTTCGTGCTGGTGCAGCTCTACGTAGACGACAAAACCGACCTGCCCGAAGCCGAGCAGGTGGTATCCAAGTTCAGCGGCAAAAAGCTGCGCACCGTGGGCAACAAGTGGAGCGACTTTCAAGCCAGCCGCTACAACGCCAACTCGCAACCCTTCTACGTGCAGCTCGACCCCGCCACCGAGCGCGTGCTGGCCACCCCCCAGGGCGCCAACTACGACCCCGACAATTTCGTGCGCTTTCTCGACAGCGGCTTAGCGGCGATGAAAGCCGGCCGCCGCTAGGGTGGCTGCCGCCACTACCGAGCCAGCCGGCCGCCGCTGGCTGCGCGCCGGGTTGGCGCTGCTCTTCGTGGGGGCGGGCCTGCTGCATTTCATCAAGCCCGAAACCTACTTGCGCATCATGCCGCCCGCGCTGCCCGTGCCCCGGCTGCTGGTGCTGCTGAGCGGCGTGGCCGAGGTGGCCGGCGGGCTGGGGCTGTTGCTGCCCGCTACCCGGCGCTGGGCCGCCTGGGGGTTGCTGGCGCTGCTCGTCGCCGTGTTTCCGGCCAATGTGTACATGGTGGGGCTAGCCAGCGAGCTGCACCTGCCGGCGTGGGTGCTGTGGGCACGTCTGCCGTTGCAGCCGCTGCTGGGGTGGGCCGTGTGGCAGGCGGCGCTGCGGCGGGGCTAATGGGTTACTTATTGCCGCTTCCGGGTACTATAGGGTGGACTGACTTCTGCGCAGAAGAGCCGCTTTTTCAGATACTTCCTACCCCCCGGATAAGCCATGGAAAAAGTGCTTTGCCTGCTCGCCGTGCCCTTTGCGCTGGTCAGCTGCCACCAAACCCAACAAGTCGAACTTACGGCCACTGCCGAGCCGGCCACCTACGCCGCCAGCCCGGCCCCCGATACCATCGGCGATTTGCCCGGCGATACCTATGCCAAAATCAGTGAAAACGCCTTTCGCCCGGTGGCTCGCGAGCCGCTGAGCACCTTCAGCCTCGACGTGGACCGCGCCAGCTACGCCAACGTGCGCCGCTACCTGCGCGAAGGCCAGCTGCCCCCGCCCGATGCTGTGCGCGTGGAGGAGCTGCTCAATTATTTTGACTACGAGCTGCCCGCGCCGGCCGCCGCCAGCCCCGACCCGGTACGCATCAGCACCGAGCTCAGCGACTGCCCCTGGGCGACTGGCCATCAGCTGGCGCGCATCGGCATTCAGGCCAAAAAAATAGACGCCGCTAGCCTGCCGCCCGCCAACCTGGTGTTTCTGGTCGATGTGTCGGGCTCGATGATGGGCGACGACCGCCTGCCGCTGGTGCGCGCCGGCTTGCAGCTGCTGGTGCGCCAGTTGCGGCCCCAGGACCATGTATCCCTGGTGGCCTATGCTGGGGCGGCCGGCCTGGTGCTGCCGCCCACCTCAGGCGCCGAGCAATCGACCATTCTTGCCGCCCTCGACCGGCTGGAAACGGGCGGCTCCACGGCCGGCGGCGAGGGCCTGCGCCTGGCCTACGCCGTGGCCCGGCAAAACTTTCAGCCGGAAGGTACTAACCGCGTTATTCTGGCTACCGATGGCGATTTCAACGTGGGTGAAACGTCCGACGCGGCCATGGAGCAGCTCATTACGGAGCAGAGAGGATCGGGCGTGTTTCTAACGGTGCTAGGCGTGGGCCGCGGCAACCTGCGCGACAGCCGCATGGAGCTGCTGGCCGACAAGGGCAACGGCAACTACGCCTACCTCGACAACCTCGATGAGGCCCGCCGCACGCTGGTGGCGCAGTTTGGCGGCACGCTTTTCACGGTGGCTAAGGATGTGAAGCTCCAGGTCGAGTTCAACCCCGCCCGCGTGGCTAGCTACCGCCTCATCGGCTACGAAAACCGCCTGCTCGCCAACGAGGATTTCAACGACGACCGCCAAGACGCCGGCGAACTGGGCGCGGGCCACACCGTGGTGGCCCTCTACGAGCTGGTGCCCGTGGGGGCGGCTAGCTCCTTGGTAGATAAGTTGAAATACCAGCCCGACCCCGCTAGCCCTGCCGCGCCGTCCACCGCCGACGTGCTCACCGTAAAGCTGCGCTATCAGGCGCCGCAGGGTGGCCCTAGCCAACTGCTGGCCCAGCCCCTGGCCGGCGCCGCCCGGCCCATCGCCGAGGCTTCGGCCGACCAGCAATTTGCCGTCGCCGTCGCCGAGTTTGGGCTGCTGCTGCGCCAAAGCCCGCAGCGCGGCACGGCCACCTACGCCAGCGCCGCCCAGCTAGCCCAGGCCAGCCGCGGCGCTGCCCCGGACCGCGCCGAGCTGACGCAGTTGCTGGAGCTAGCCCAGGAAATAACGGCGGCCAACCCAACCGCCAGCCTCCGCTAGGGTTACGTAGCGCGGACTCCCAGTGCGCGAGTGCGGGCCGCTACCCAGTGGTTCCCTCGCGGACTGAGAGTCCGCGCTACTACTTTCGCTTCTTATGTCGCAGCCTACTCTTCAGCGCCGCTTGGGCCTTGTGCAAGCCACGGCGCTCAACATGATTGACATGGTGGGCATTGGGCCCTTCGTGACGTTGCCGCTCGTGATGGGCTTCATGGGCCCCAACTTCCTGCTGGCCTGGCTGGTGGGGGCGGCGCTGGCGGCCGTCGATGGCCTCATCTGGAGCGAGCTGGGCGCGGCCCACCCCGAGGCTGGTGGCTCCTACCGCTTTCTCAAGCTGGCCTACGGCGAGCAGAAATGGGGCCGCTACATGTCGTTTCTCTACGTGTGGCAAACGCTCATTCAGTCGCCGCTGGTGCTGGCCTCGGGCGCCATCGGCTTTGCGCAGTACTTCAGCTACCTCGTGCCGCTGCCGCTGTGGTGGCAGCCCAAGCTGGTGGCTGGCGCGGTCGTGCTGCTGCTAATCGCGCTGCTCTATCGCCGCATCGAAGACATTGGCAAGCTCGGCGTGGCGCTGTGGGTGGGCGTGCTAAGCCTCATGGCCTGGCTAATTTTTGGTGGCCTCACCCACGCCAACCACCCGGTGGCCTGGCTGCCGGCCGGTGGCGCGGGCGCCCTGCTGTCGTGGCAAGATGGCCACCTCACGGGCCTGCTCCTGTCGGCCGCGATGGGCCAGGCGGCCGTCAAAACCGTGTATTCTTACCTCGGCTACTACAATGTGTGCCACCTGGGGGCCGAGATTATCAAGCCCGAGCGCGTCATTCCGCGCAGCATTTTCCTGAGCATCCTGGGCATTGCCGCGCTCTACCTGCTGCTCAATTGGAGCGTGGGCACCGTCATTCCGTGGCGCGAGGTGCAGGGCTGGCAGGCCGGCGCCGGCGACAAGTCGCAGTTCATCATCAGCGTCTTTATGGAGCGGCTCTATGGCCCGGCCGCCGCGCAGGCGGCCACGGCGCTGGTGCTGCTAGTGGCGTTTGCGTCGCTGTTTGCGGTGCTGCTGGGCTACTCGCGCATCCCCTACGCGGCGGCGGCCGATGGCGAGTTTCTGCCCGTTTTTGGCAAGCTGCACCCTACCAAGCAGTTCCCCTACGTGTCGCTGCTGCTGCTGGGCGGCGTGGGCTTCGTGTTCAGCCTGCTTTTCCGGCTGGGCGAGGTGATTTCGGCCATCCTGGCCATGCGCATTCTGGTGCAGTTTGTGGGCCAGGCGGTGGGGCTGGTGCTGCTGCGCCGGCGGCGTGGCACGGCGGCCCTGCCCTTCAAAATGCCGCTTTATCCGCTGCCTGTTATCGTGGCGGTGCTGGTGTGGCTGGCCGTGTTTGCGGGCATCGCGCCGGCCGAGGTCAGCTGGGGTGGGCTGCACTTCAAGCTCTACTTCCAGCTGGCCGCTGTGGGCATGATGGCCCTGGGCACGGTCGCCTTTTTGCTCTGGAGCCGGCGCGAGGCCAAGTGGCCGTTTGCAGCGAAATAAGCGGCTATTTTTCAAGAGATTGACTTGTAAAACAGCCCCTCTGTGCCGCTAGCCCAGCCAGTGCAGCAGGCCGCCGGCCACCAGCGCCCCAGTTAGGGTATTGAGGAAGTTAACCGCATTATTGCGCAAGTAGCCCCACCGTTCTAGCGTAGCTCCGAGCACTGAGTCGGCCAGGTTACCGGCCGTGCCGGCCACCAGAAGCCATCCAAAGGCCGGTCCCCACCCAACTCCCAGGCAGTACGCTGCCGCTATGACGGCGGTGCCGGCCAGCCCCAGGGCCGTGCCTTCCAGGCTGACCACACCGTTGAGGCCGCGCATATCGGGCCGCAGGGTGAGGATATTATAATAGCGGCGGCCGTATACGTTGCCTAGCTCGGAAGCCAGCGTATCGGCGGCAGCGGCGGCAAAGCTGCCGGCCAGCATCAGGTGGGCCAGGGGGGCGCGGGGCGGCCACTGCCAAGCCAGTAGGCCGAGTAGGCCCGCCACGCCGGCATTGGCCACCACCTGTCCGGCCGTACGGCGGCCCCGATTTTCTTCGGCCAGCCCGAGGCGGCGCTTGTCGGCCACGCGCCAGCCGGAGGCGGCCGTACCAAGACCAAAAAACAGTGCCAAGAGTGCCAGCCCCACGAAGCCGCTGCCCAAGAAAATAAGCAGCCCCAGCCCGCCGCCCGTCCAGGCGGCAGCCGTAGTCAGCTTGCCCGCGCGCACGCTATACGTCATGCCCAGGCCGAGCAAGCCCACTACCAGGCCCAAGCGCAATAAATCAGTCATGCAGGCGAAGTAAAGGGTCCGGCGCATTCCAGTAGCCAGGGTCGGCCGCCGGGTGCTAAGCCAGACGCTTCTCGTAGCAGAAGAACCGCAGCCCCGGCCGAAACGCCAGCGTTATCTCGCCCGCAAAGCGGTAGCCCAGCTTCGGGAAAAGCCGCTGGGTGGCCGCGTTCTCCGAGTTGGTATCGACGCGCAAGGTGCGCAGGCCCAGTACCGTGGCCTCGTGCTCGGCCTGGCGCAGCAGGGCAGCGGCCACGCCCCGGCCCTGGGCGGCGGGGGCCACGGCCAGCCGGTGCGTCACGAGGGCCGGCTCCGCCGCGTCCCAGTCGGCGTCGGCGTATTCGGCGTCTTGGTCTTGGGTGAGGGCGGCCACGCCTTCGAGGTCGCCCAGGCGCTCGGCCACCCAGAGGTGCTGCCGGGCAATATCCTGCCGAAAGACGGCCTCGGTGGGGTACTCGCTCGTCCACTGATAATTGCCGCTGGCATTCATCAGCGGCACCACGGCACGCACCAGCGCCACGATGGCCGGCAGGTCGGCCACCGTGGCGCGGCGGATGGTCAGGTCAGTTGTCATACAAGGCTTAGCCGCGCCGCAGCACCGCGGCCGCGTCCTTGGCAAAGTACGTGAGGATGGCATCGGCGCCCGCCCGCTTGATGCTCATGAGCACCTCCATCATAGTTTTTTCGCCATCGACCCAGCCGTTTTGGGCGGCTGCCTTTATCATGGCGTACTCGCCGCTCACGTTGTAGGCCGTCACGGGCAGGTTGGTGTTATTCTTCACTTCCCGAATGATGTCGAGGTAGCTCAGGGCGGGCTTAATCATCACCATATCAGCGCCTTCGGCCTCGTCAAGCTGTAGCTCGCGCAGGGCTTCGAGGCGGTTGGCGGGGTTCATCTGGTAGCTCTTCTTATCGCCTTTTTTGGGCGCCGAGTCGAGCGCGTCGCGGAAAGGGCCGTAGAAAGCCGACGCATACTTGGCCGTGTAGCTCATGATGCTGACGTGCGAAAACGCGTTGCGGTCGAGCACATCCCGAATCCAGGCCACGCGGCCATCCATCATGTCGCTGGGGCCGATAATGTCGGCGCCGGCGCGGGCCTGGGCCAGCGCCATCTGGCCGAGCACTTCGAGGCTGGCATCGTTGAGAATCTCGCCGGTTTCCTGGTTCACTACGCCATCGTGACCGTCCGAGGAGTAGGGGTCCATCGCCACGTCGGTCATGAGCACCACGTCCGGAAACTGCCGCTTGATGTCGGCCACCGTCTTCAGGTAGAGGCCGTCCAGGTTGGTCGACTCGCGGGCCAGCGGGTCTTTCACCTCGTCGGAAAGGCCCGGAAACGGCGCAAAGGAGTGAATGCCCAACTCCACGGCCGCCCCAATTTCGTCGATGATGCGGTCGGCCGAGTAGCGGTACACGCCGGGCATCGACTTCACTTCGAGGCGCTGGTTCTGGCCTTCGATGACAAAAACCGGGTAGATAAAATCGTGGGCGGTGAGGCGGGTTTCCTGCACCATGTCGCGGATTACCTGCGACTTGCGATTGCGGCGGGGGCGGTGAGTTGGAATCATAGCAAAGAGAACAGCCAGCCGCGCCATTTGTGTGCCCGGCCCAGCGCAAAAGTAGCCCAGGCCGGGCCCCACCGACCCACCAAGGCCGCGTAGCCCCTGGCCGCCGCTAGGCCTTTTTCTTCTTCTTGCCGCCGCTCAGCAGCATATACAGCAGTGCCAGCACCACCAGCCCGGCCGCCGTGTAGCCCAGCGCAGTGAAAAAGCCCACGCTGAAAATCAGGTTGACCAACGCCGCCAGGCCCGCCAGCACGGCCAGCACCACCCCGATAAAAAACAGGGCTACCCGGCCCAGCCCGCTTTCGGCGGCGCCCTCGGTAGTATGCCGGCGGCCTAGGTGCTGCGGCAGCCGCTGCGCTGCCCGGGTAGGGGCCGCCAGGGCGGCGAAGGTGGCCGGCGGTAGGGCGTGCAGGGCCGCAGCCAGGCGATGCCGCCGGAGCGGCCGCTCTGCCTGCGGCCCCTGGGTAGCGGCCGGGGCCGGGGCCAGCCCTGCGCTGGCGGCCCCGGCCGCCGTTGGCTGGCTACCAGCCAGCGGCACCCCGACTGTGTACGACGAAGCCGGCGCCGGCTGAAACTGAAACGCGACTTGCTCGCTGCGGCAGCCAGCCAGCAGCAGGGCGGGCACCAGCCATAGAGGTTTTTTCATGCAGCCTTATACTCAAAAAGCGCGGATAACGTCGGCAATAAGCACGCAGGCTTCGCGTAATTCGCTTTCGGTGATAACCAGCGGCGGCGCAAAGCGGATAATGTCGCCGTGCGTGGGCTTAGCCAGCAGGCCGCGCTCCATCAGGCTCACGCACACGTCCCAGGCAGTGCGGCCATCGGCGCTGGGCCTGATAACCACGGCGTTGAGCAGGCCCTGGCCGCGCACCAGCTCCACGGTGTCGGGGCATTCGCGCTGCACCTGGCGCATTTCTTCGCGGAATATTTCACCCAGGCGGTAGGCATTATCGGCCAGCTTTTCATCGAGCAGCACGTCGAGCGCGGCCTGCATCACGGCGCAGGCCAGCGGGTTGCCGCCGAAGGTAGAGCCGTGCTGCCCCGGCTGAATGGTAAGCATCACCTCGTCATTGGCCAGCACGGCCGACACCGGCAGCACGCCGCCGCTCAGGGCCTTGCCCAGGATGAGAATGTCGCCGCGCACGCCCTCGTAGTCGGTCGCCAGCAGCTTGCCGGTACGGCCCAGGCCGGTCTGAATCTCGTCGGTGAGCAGCAGCACCTTATGCTGGCGGCACAGCGAGGCCGCGCCGGCCAGGTAGCCCGTGCTGGGCACCACCACGCCGGCCTCGCCCTGAATGGGCTCGACCAAAAAGCCGCACACGTGCGGGTCGGCCAGCGCGTCGGCCAGGGCAGCCAGGTCATCGTAGGGCACTACCTGGTACCCCGGCGCAAAGGGCCCGAAGCCGCCCGTGCTGTCGCCGTCGGTGCTAAACGAGATGATGCCGGTGGTACGCCCGTGAAAATTATGCTCGGCCACGATGATGCGCGCCTGATTGGGGGCAATGCCTTTTTCCTGGTAGCCCCACTTGCGGGCCAGCTTGAGGGCCGTTTCCACGGCCTCGGCGCCCGAGTTCATCAGCAGGGCTTTGTCGTAGCCAAACAGCTCGCACAGCTGCTTTTCGGCCGCGCCCAGCCGGTCGTTGAAGAAGGCCCGTGAGGTAAGGGTCAGTTTTTGCGCCTGCTCGGTGAGCGCCCCAATGATGCGCGGGTGGCAGTGTCCCTGGTTCACAGCTGAGTAGGCCGATAAGAAGTCGAAATACTGCCGGCCAGCCACGTCCCACAGGTGTACGCCCTGGCCCCGGCTCAGCACCACGGGCAGCGGGTGGTAGTTGTGGGCGCCGTACTGGTCTTCGAGTTGCATCAGCTCCTCGGCGTGCGAGGTGGCGGGGGTGTGGGTGGCGTGGGACATGGGAAGAGCTATAAGGAAAGCGCCGCGAAGCGTGGCGTAAATTTACGCTGCTCGCGCTAGCTTCTATCGGGCTGTTGTGCTCCCTCTTATGCGCCTTCGTTTCCTGCTTTTGGCCGCTTTCTCGGGCTTCAGCCTGCTGGCGGCGCGGGCGCAACGCTGGCCGGGAGAGTCCCGCTCCGTGCGCCTGCCGCCCATTGCGCTGGTTATGCCTTATCCGGCGCGGCCACCCGGCCCCAGGGCGCTGCCGCTGGCCACCGCGCCCGTCCCGACGGTGCGGTCCGCCGCCGCATATGCTCCCCTTCACCCTGTTTCGTTGCCAGCAGCCCACCCGCCACTAGCGGCCGAGGCGCTGCTCCCGCGCCACGACTTAACGGGCGCGCCCGCCGCCCCACCCTACGACCTTTACCAGGGCCAGCCCGCAGAGTTTCGCAAGCGCACCCTGCCCGCCGTGTGGGCCGAGCCGCTGCCGCTGCACGTGCTACGCGGGGCACTGAGTCGCTAAGTTTGCGCCCCACATGCCTGCCCCCGACCCCCGCCTGGCCGCCTTTGCTGCCCAGCCGCTTCAGCCCGGCGACTTTTACTACACCCCCGAGGGCTACCTCGTGTTTACCGAGCAGTATCACCGGCGGCGGGGCTTCTGCTGCGGCAGCGGCTGCCGCCATTGCCCCTGGAAAAAAGCCAAGTAGCTAGGAGGGAGAACGCAGCTGGCCAGCCAGCGCAACCCTAGTCGGCAATTTCAAATTCCTCACCCCTCATTCTCAATTGATTTGGTGATTAGCCGAATTTTGCCGATATTTGCGGCCCGTTTCGGAATAGCATCATCTAACCCTTCGATATCATGGCCCGAGTTTGTGATTTGACCGGCAAGCGTACCCGCGTAGGCAACAACGTATCGCACGCCAACAACA
>Ga0160427_10000296_pt1 | contig 32088 bp, 41 predicted proteins | sample SolpanmetagenomL_FD_108194 | JGI IMG/M metagenome (GOLD analysis project Ga0160427, IMG submission 108194) | Solar panel surface microbial communities from Lawrence Berkeley National Laboratory, California, USA - L | ecosystem: Engineered > Built environment > Solar panel > Unclassified ...
CCGCTAGTTTGGTGTTCCTGCTCTCGAATATCTCATTCGGAATCACAATACGCTAGTAGCAGAAGGAAAGACGGGGAGACTACTGGAGACATTTCAGGAAACAAGATCAGCTGAATAAAGTATAAATCCCACATAACATGTTGAGGGATGCACTAATGGTTGAAAGCGTAATTCATCCTGCAATTCCAGCCCTGTCGTCTTCCCACCCCTCCGGCTCTCCCATTTTGTTGGCAGACTGTCACAATGCTCCATCGATATTGTTGATTACTTCCTTAGTCTCCAGATTCCTTGTCAACTTCGAATTGTGCTTTGTCTCTTTTCTGTGTCGGAGACAGATCCTCAGACTCCCACAATCTCCTGCGTGAATATGTGGTCTCAACCTTTTCCTTTCCGCATCTGTCACACTTCCGTGGTTCACGCACATCGTGACGTGAATGTACGGTCTGCTGTCGGCAATGGATACCGGCCCCATCGTCGCTGCGAGGACAATAGTACGAATTGTATGAACTCGCGCACCCATCTACAACCATGCTTATGGTCATCTCAAACACTCTCGTCTTGAAATCGGGCACTCTCTCGAGAAATTGGATGAATCGAGGCTCCACCAGTAGGATGCACAAGCGTATTTTGATTTCCTGGAAAAGATGCTGGTTCATAACCTCATGTTCGTGAACTGTATCAATGATGGCGTGGATCACCAGCAGTACATCCGAGTGGTTCCACGATGTTGCGAGCAAGCTCCTGAAGCGTGCCAATAGAGTTGGCTTGATCTCAGCGACTTCATACCGATCGGCCATCTTGTATAGCGTGATTATAGGTAAAATAGTACGGACTGCAGCTCTTGATTGCCATGGCATAGGATCTCTGTCTGAAGGGCAAATCGTGTTACCCCAGACGCCTTTTCCAGAATCATAATTTTCGAAGTCCCGTTCAATGGCCACCAGCTGCTCGAAGACAGTGGGGTCGTTGCGGAGAACCTCTTTGAGGTGTTCGAAAGAACTCTTCATATATCCTAATACCTCGTTGATGGGAGCACCGTATATGTGTTTGAGTATTGCGTCAACAGCGTCGATACTTGCTGCTTCGTCCTCCATAATCAGCTTCCTTGTTTGCGCCTCCTATAATGCATCCTGTTAGCACGTTTTTTTCATTGGATTCTTTTGTTCTTAGTTGTGTCTACCTTCCAATTGCCAGCGAAGATCTTCTGGAAATAGTCATACTCTCGTAGAATAACCTCATGCACCTCAAACTCTCGCCCGTGGCAGCAGATACTGAAATCGCTTAGTGGATCCTTGCTGAACTGGCTGGATAGTGTTGGTAAGAAGCTGCCACAAACAAGACTAGTTGTATCATTGACTTACGCGTCAATGACTTTGCCAATACGATCTCGCACCACCATTGCCATCGTCATGTCGCCCACCTTGATGTGAAACTCTGGATGTGTCTTGATGTAATCCGTGAAGCGCCACTCCGCGATAAGGATATAAAGACGATTACGTATGGCGTCGAAAATGTGGCGATGTAGATGATCTTTCTCGGGAAGTGACGAGATGATGAGGTCAATGATATTGAGTACATCAGAATGGCTCTAAGCGGTGTTGATCCAAGATCTTAGGCGTGGGTATATCATCTGCTTCAAATTCTGGAGAACATATCGATCCGCCAGAGAGTACAATTGGATAAGTTCAATTGAGACTTCGGATGCTACTCTCGATTGCCATGGGTCTGGGTCCTCATCATACTGGGCCAGTGCACTGCTCTCCAGAAAGTTTTCCGAGCCCAAGCCATACTCATCACGAACTCTGTCGCCCACTTCCTTGTCAAGCTCTGGGGATAGTTCTACAGAGAAAGCGAGGACAGTATCAATATCAGCGCCATACGTGTACATGATCATTGCTTCGACTAGATAATCGGCAACGTCCGGTATGATCAGCGCTCGCGTTTGTGCTTCCTACAATGCGTGAGTACTTTCCCAGTTGTGCCTTGTAGCTTGTCTCTACCGTACCTTCCAACCACCATTGAAGAGTTTCTTAAAGTACACAAACTCGCGTAGGACTAACTCATGTACCTCAAATATCCGGCCGTCGCAGATGATGGAGAAATTCGAGTCTGTGATGTTATTGAAGCCCCTAGATTACGTTGGAAAGAGTTCACGTTTTGCAAGAATCGAGGGCACTCACGCTTCAACAACTTTGGACAAGTAGAGCGGCATGATGTTGTGATATCAAAAAGGTTTGCAGGTGACCGCGCAGATGTGATGTCGACAGTCCAGCCTCAAAGTGAGCTTCTGACTCGTAGGATAGTTGCGAGTTACGGCTCTTCTGTGTGACTTGCAGCAGAACGGTCAAGCCGCGATGATATTTTCTTCACATTGAAATGAGGATTTGAGTTGTTGACATCGAAATGTGCCAACGTTTGTTTTGTGTCGCGAAAGTCACGACAGATGTCGTTTGGTCGTGTTTCAAGATAACCGTTGGGCGAAGCGTCACGTGATCCATGTTTCAGCCTTGCTTCAGCCTTGTCTCAGCTTCCCTTCTTCAGCTTCCGCGCGTCTAGTGCCTTGTCTTGTCTCATCTCTATGCGGGAACCCCGAAAGCGCACTTCCAGGCACATCCACATCCTTTGCAGACCAGCAGTCCACAAGACGCCACTCCGAGCCAAGACATGGCCAAGACCAACTTGTCCCTTCATCAACAAATGTCAACAACATCATCCTACCAGAATGGTCAATTGAATGGCGTCAATGGTCACGCCAAACCAGGCACACATTCTGCAATCACTTCCAACAATCCAGACCAAACCGACAGAACACGATGGCGGCTCATGGGCGACAAAGGAGAGCAGCGCTGGACATATCTCAAGACACAACAAGAAGTAGAAGCATGGCCACAAAGCACAGTAGACAGATACCATCTCGGCATGCCTCTATATCTCCCAGACCTACCTACACCGAAAACACCACTTGACTCCGCGCGCAATGGCATCGAATTCTTCGAAAAGCTTCAACTTCCTCCGGGCCAATGGGCCTGTGAATATGGTGGTCCTATGTTTCTTATACCTGGCTTGATCATTACGTGGTATGTCACGAAGACGCCCATACCAGACGAGTTTCGAATAGAGTTCCGCAATTATTTGTTCGCGCGACAGCATAAGGAAGATGGTGGCTGGGGATTGCATATTGAGGGTATAAGCAGTGTTTTTGGTACAGCGATGAACTATACTGCACTGAGGCTGTTGGGTGCGGATGCTGAGGATGAGAGGATGATCAAGGCACGGGGACTATTGCATCAAATGGGAGGAGCAGTCAATGGACCACATTGGGCGAAGTTCTGGTTGAGCGTGTTGGGTGTATGTGAATGGGAGGCAGTAAATCCTGTGCCGCCAGAACTGTGGTAGGTTGAAGCACCTTTCATGAAGGTCATATGCGAGTCTAATCAATATAGGCTACTCCCAGACTGGGTACCAATAGCGCCCTGGAGATGGTGGATACATATGCGTATGGTTTTCCTACCCATGTCCTACATCTGGTCAAGGGGCTTTACTTACTCTGGCGACGACCTTACCCGCTCTCTCCGTAACGAGCTTTACCCAATGCCCTACCCCAGCATTACTTTCGCTTCTCATCGCAACACAATACACAAAAACGACAACTACCATCCCAAATCCACCTTTCTCAACCTCATCAACTACTTCCTCGTGCTAATTTGGATACCATTCCTTCGCCCTCTCTTCTCCCTTCCTCCTTTCAATCTTGTAAAACGTGCCGAAGCATGGACCTGCTACCTCATCCACCTCGAAGACACCAACTCCGACTACGCCTGTCTCGGCCCCGTCAATGCCGTCATGAACACACTAGCCTGTTATGTCAAAGGTGGATCAAATGACCCGGACTTCCTCGCCCATCTTCCTCGTCTTCACGACTTTCTCTGGCTCAAATCCGAAGGCATGCTCATGAACGGCACCAACGGCGTGCAATCATGGGATACAGCTCTCTTCATCCTCTCAGTCGTCGAATCCTGTCCTTCCCTAGCTACATCATCCCGCTGGCATCCCATGCTCCTCTGCGCCCTACAATTCCTCGAATCCCAACAAATGATCACAGAAGTGGAAGACCTGAAAGGCACATACAGACAACAACGTCTCGGCGCCTGGGCTTTCAGCAATCGCGTCCAAGGTTACACAGTCTCCGACTGCGTCTCCGAATCCCTCAAAGCCGTCCTCCGTCTCCAACACCTTCGCGACCCAATCAACCTCTCAAAACACCTCTTCCCCACCCTCGTCAACACCACCCGCCAACAACAAGCAATCGACGTCCTCCTAACAATGCAAAACAGCAACGGCGGCTTCTCCTCCTACGAACCCCGCCGCGGCAACGCAACCCTAATGGAATCCCTCAACGCAGCCGAAGTCTTCGGCAGAATAATGGTCGAATACGACTACCCCGAATGCACAACCGCAGTTACAACTGCCCTCCACCTCTTCCGCACGCACCAACCTTCCTATCGCCGCTCCGAAATCGATCAAACTATCGACCGCGCCCTCGCGTATATCCGCCGTGCCCAACGTCCTGACGGCTCCTGGTACGGCAGCTGGGGCATCTGTTTCTCGTACGCGGGCTGGTTCGCCCTGACATCCCTCGCGACCGTAGCAGGCGAGAAATACAACAACAGTGAGCGCGTGCGTCGAGCATGTGCCTTCTTCGCCTCGAAACAGGGCTCGGACGGCGGCTGGGGCGAGAGCTACCGCGCCTGCGAAATCGGAGAATGGGTCGACCATCCCGAGGGAAGCCAGGTTGTCATGACTGCATGGGTGTGCTGTGCCTTGATGGAGGCCGAGTTTCCAGATTTGGACGTTGTGAGGCGAGGCGTTGAGTTGATTGCCCGCAGGCAGCAAAAGAATGGCGAGTGGTTGCAGGAAGGGATCGAGGGCGTGTTTAATAAGAGTTGCATGATCTCGTATCCGAACTACAAGTTCATTTTTCCGATCAAAGCTTTGGGAATGTATGCTGAGAGGACTGGAAATGCGGCTATGTTTTGATTGTTAGTGGTGGGAAAGCGAATACTCTCAAAGTAAAGGACTATGATGAGCTTCACTGGCGTGAACGCCTAAAACAGAAAGTCCAGGACGAAAAACAGCACGAAGCATCGCGTGCTACGAAGCACTGACACACAGAAAATGAATCACGAAGGAATGCTAAGGCAGAAACAAAGGTGTTGCTCAGAAACGTCTCAGGACGCCAACAAGCAGAACTCATGAGTTCCAGCATTGCTTGTTCTGTGCTAATGCTATATACCGAAAGTCGTGTGTGTCCATGTGCACAAATCAGTCAAATGAAAGACACCCAGCGCTATGCTTATGCTATGCTAATGCCCATGCTTCCATTCAGTCATCGCTTTCTCAAATGCAATGTTCATATTCTTTCGTCATATCATTATGCTCACTCACAGCAATATATCGTCGAGTGAGCCACCATCTGATTCTTCTCCATCTTCAAACGGTCATTTCCTCATCTTCCTCCACTCTCGTAATCATGTCCTTCTTGTCGTCGACATCCATTGCATCTCCAATTTCAGGTCCTTTGGCATCACCAGCAGCGGCGCCAGCCTGCATCAATTCTTCAAGGAAGAGCTGACTGTTCATAGCTTTTGCTTGACGATCCGAACTTGCCGGTCGCTGTGTCGAGAAGGCCTGGTAGCTTGGATGCGGACTGTTTCCCGAGGAGAGTAGTATTGCAGGATTGTTGATCTCCTCTTCCATTACCTCCTTCGCATCAATAACTACTGGGGACCGACGTCGGTGCGATAGTGATGACAATTTTCGGGTCGGTTCATTAGCTTTTACTGTCGAGTCGCCCTCACTACTTGTACCATCTTCGTCGTTCTTTGCGTCATTCGAGCTCTCCATGATTTGCACGGAAGATGTTGGTACGCTCGAATCGCTAGATGCAGATGCAGATTCAGCACCTGATGATTCCTCGTTCTCACCAAGCGCGACGGCCGAACTAGTTGATCGAACAGTACTGGTCTTGCTAATTAAAGCAGGAGACTGTATGAAGTCCATGCGATGTTCGTGATCAGGTGTTGCGCCCAGCTCATCAGGCGTGTCCCTCAGGGCACTGCTTCGTCTGCGCTTGAGACTTGTTGGTTTTGCACTTTGGCTCGGCGAGGTCTCGAGTTCAGCAGATCGGCGTCGAAGGGCGTTGTCCAATTTGTCAACAACGTGCGCGATCCCTTCTGGTCGTTGTTGGGTTTGTGTTTGAGGCATTTGTGTAGCAGTAGTCTTGGAAGCCGTAATTGTGTCCTCGTCATCTGAGTTTGGCATTTCCACTGATGGAGCTTGTGCCAGCTCTTGAGGCTGATGCTGCTTAATGACTGGCGATACGAATGGTTTGTTGATCGCTGAATCGATTTTTCTCTTTATTGACCGAAGCTTACCTGTAGTACTACCGGTTTGAGGTTGAGTGGCGGGTTCTACAGGTTGAAGAGCCTCCCCTCTCCCTCCGAAGATCTTCTTCGTATTTAAAATCCTGGTGGCGATCTGAATTGTTGCTTCCTCTTTGCAAAAGGTCGGATTGCGTTCGAGATACTTGGCGTAAATTACTTCACGAAAGCCTTCACGCATACTAGACGGGTCTTTGCTATCAAACCAGTCCTCCTCCTTGAAATCCTTTGCAAGGAGTTTTGCCATGAATCTCGCAGGGTTCTCGAGGAATTTTGCAAGATAGTAGATGAGGTAAATACCGCAATCACTGAAATTAGTCTGAGTAGGTATGCCCTTTGCACTCATACCTTGCCGTTTCATGAACGCTTCTGGTATGACTTTGCCTTTCTTACTGTTGGCTTCTGCTCGAAGGTAACTCTTCAGAACACCAACCACTGGCGAGCGAGTAGTTCCCAATGAATCCAAGGTGACGATCATAGGGCTACGTACGTCAGCATCAGTTATCATAGTGTGTAGGAAGTACTCACGTGGAGGGGTCAAATTGTCGTCGGCGTTGGCCTTGCGTCTTTGCATTAGATTTACTGTCTGCAACGTCTAGCCTTTCTGGTAGTGATGATGGCGGCGCAGAAGCCGGCTGGTTGATGTTTTCAGGCACACCCGCTTCCTCGGTCGTGATGCTCAAGTTGCCGACCTGGAGTGGGAGTTGTTCTGTCTGATCGTTGTCCAGGTTTTCGTTCTCATCAATATTCGTGGCTTCCTCCTTGAAGATGTTCTTTATGTTGCAGATGATTGCCATGTACCAGTGCATACTACAAAAGAGGTTGTCAACAAGCGTGCTGTCAAGTCAACAGACTCTACTTACTTCTGATTGATAGGCACCACGACATGATCATACTGAAAGATGTCTATCTTAGCAGTCCATCTCTTGACCGCATCATAGGTGATACCCTTTGGTGGCCCGCCTGTCAAAGATGTGTAGAAGTAGGTGTTGAAGACATAGATCTTGTCATTGAGTCCAGGGTAGAGCTCCTGTGCGAATTTGATGCCAAACTGTACCAAGTTGTCGTTGAGCAGCTGCTCATCATCTAATCTTTGTAGATCTTCGAAGTCGACTGTCGCGCGATTTGGACCTGTACTAGGATAAACCAATGCCTTTGGCCACGGCTTGCTGGATTCGGGGCGATCCTTGAAGGGCGGGTATTGCGACTTGGGCGCTTCCACGAGAACTTTTGCTGCTCTAGGTCGGAGCGGAATATTAGTCTGCAGTCCAGCGGGCTCTATCTGAGATGATCCTGCTTTACGAGTAGAGCGGCGCATAGGTGTCATTTCTGGTGAAGCGTCGTCTCCGGAACCCATGTCATATAAGATCACATCATGCTTGTCGGTATTGAAATAACGACTCTTGGGATCTGCATCTGCTTGCCCAGAACGCAAGTTGTCTCTCATCTTCGTACGTTTGGCAGAGGTTGCCTCAACCGTCCCACTCAAAATGGCTTTGGCTTGACGTGAACGTGATGGTGGACTCCTCTTGTTAGTTTCTTCGGCTACTGGCGGAAGATCAGTACCTTCAGATGTATGATTCGATAATTGCCAGTGACGCTCGATACTCTTCCGCAACCATTGTCTGTTCATTGTTAGTCTGAATAGCGAGTAAAGTAGTGTACGCTGAATTGAGCTTACTCAGTCTTATCTGTAATGGCGTATTTGTGCGTATCTGATGACGACCTCTGAATGACTTCGTTAAGCTTGAGTCGAAATCCTACCAGATCAGCATGGTCAGAGAAAATGAAAGCGGCCCAGTAAGCAATCGGTTTGGGCTTGCCCACGTGGATCGTAGGCCCTTCCACGACGACGGTCTTCGCTGTGGGCTCGTTCCCACCAGCATAGTATTTGTTGATGTTCGATACATCAGCATAGTAGCTTGTATCGGTTCCCTTAACGTGTATTTGGAAGCAGTTCTGTTCGCGGATGAACCATACATATGTGTCTTCCATGTCTAAAGTGTGACTCCAGGCATCACGGAAAAGCACAAGTCTGCCCATATTCTGCGAGCCTTTGAGCTTCTGTTCTGGGGTACAGGCTCCTGATTTGTCCTGCTTTCTAGACTTGGAAGAAGATTTGTAACCCGCATTGCTGTCTCCGGAATCTGAGTCGTCAGATCTGACCTGAACGGTTCCCACATGAGACCTGTCCATATCTGGTGCTGGTCTTCTGGCTACTCTCTTCAGTTGTCCACCTGATTGGGTCTCGGCGCCGCTTACACCGCCGAGCATTTCGACGTGAGGGAGCCGTGCTTGTCTAGGGCGCGCAGTATTTGCGGTCATCTGCGGACGATCCTGCGCCACGACCTGCTTTTGTACAGTGTCTCCAACCTTCATGGCCGGAGAGTTGTTGCTTGGCTCCTGTATATCTGAGGTCGGGGTACCAACTGTGCGCTGTATGATACTGCCATTAGCCTGCTCGACGGCTTTGACACTGTCTTCATCGCCGTCCAGATCGATAGCTCTGGTGGGCGATTTCGGTATGGAAGGCGCAGCAGAAGCTTTAGACATGCCGGTCGATCTCGTACTCTGCGGCTGTGTAGCTCGCTTGTCTCGCGACCTGATAGTCACTGGCACTCCTGAGCTGAGGCCGTCTCTCTGTGGATGTGCGTAACCTACAACATTGACGTCCTTATTGAATCCATCACTCATTGCTGCAGCACTGTTGAGTTTCTGAGTTGTTCTCGGCAAATTGTTCATATCACAGCTAGGCATGGTGGTGCCGCTACCATTACTCGAACCTCTGCCAGGTGGTGTGGGCGCGAATGCAGGACTATTGATATCATTTCGAAGTCGCTCCGGAAGTGTCCTTGTAAGAGTTCGCTGCTTCTTCGCTGGAGGTGGTTGGTCTTGTGCTGAAGACGACATAGACATCGCAGGTGAAGCTGATGAAACTCCAAATGGCATCATCGATGCAGCCGGTCTTCTCCCAGTGATGAAGCTCGGTACCCCACTTGAAAACGACCCCCGATCAAGTTTCTTGCCACTAATACTGTCATGAGGTTTGTATCCTCCAAGATCTTTCTGTGAAATCGGTCAGCTTGATCTAAGTATGTTCAAGCACACTACACATACGAGCTTTTTTGTCATCGCAGCAGATCCAGACTGTCGAACTACTGAGACTGAGTCCCCGGATCTGATTCAATTTTTAGTGAGTGAACATGACTGCCCTTGAAGGAAGACCTCTCACGCGTAATTGGGTCTGGGGGTCGATCCTCCGGACGCGTCGACCTGTGATGGTGACAGTACGTCCTTGAACTCAGCACTGCAGAATAAACAATGAGCCGCTTTCTTATCTTTCGTTTTGTGGTCTGACGCGCACGATTTCTCAGGTGACCAGTACGTTTCTCGCTGAGGTAGCGGAGGAGGTGTGGCGTCGAGATCGATGTACGGGATGTCTGACAAGATCCGATCCTCCTGTATCATTCTTTTTTAACAAGGGATCTTATATGGCAGTAGCAGTGCGCAGTGTTGAACACACGTTCTCTTGTGATCTTTGGGCCTGATCTGCTCCCGTAATTCTGCCCACTCCTTCGTGCACTGCATTCGTTATGCTGTTGAAGATCGGTCTTGGGTCGAGCAACATGTGTGAGCTCGCGGCGAAGTTTCGAGGATTCGATGACGTGATATCGTGGGATTTGGAAAAGCGCGTGTGCTTGGGTTTGGGCTATGACAGAACGTGAGGAGATCTGCTCATTCCAGGTTGGATCAAGGCATCACAAGAACGAGAGAAAGAAAGAATGGAAGATGCAAGTCTGCACAAAGTGATGTAATTATTCAAGATTGTATCTGACTTTCCCCGCATTTTTCGCGGAGGAACTGCGGGTGTTTCAGAAGTGATCAGAAAAGCTCCTGCCTCGTTTCATGATCGCTGATGCACGCCAATCGCCCTATACACTTCCAATGAATAGTCGTCTCCCTGGAGACCTCAATGATGCCAACCTGCGCTTATGTGTACCTCAAATATGTGCAACGGAGCTCTCTAGCTTTCAATTTTCTCTCTTGCTGGTGCAGCATTCTCGTTGGTGACTCGTCTCTTCTCGCCTACACCCTTCTCTTGACGAGCTTGATCGATGGCCGAGCGCTGAGCGATGCTGTCATCGTGGCTTTTCCAGACTATTACAGTGTCTATTGGAAGGCTGAGAACACGCTTGATTGTTTCACTGCGACATTGTTAGGCTGATGGTGAACACTCTTCCTGATGCTCAGAACATACCGAATCTTGATGTTCCGCCCACCATCGTTTTTCGTCCATACGCTGAAGACATCCTCGCCACTTCGCACACTCACTACCATGCCACAGACCTCCTCGCCCGCTTCTGCAAATTGGTCGCCCATGACTGCGAGAAGTACATCCTCCCAATACCGGTCAATGACACCTTTCTTCAGCCTGATGATCCACTTTCCACCTTGCTTGTTTTCCTCGTCTTCCCACATTGGTCTGATGTTCTCTTTGAACAAGTGGTAATCTGACACTACTGGCAATGCTGAAGGGCGTTTCATATGCGTATACACTCGCCAGAACTCTTGTGCTGTGCTCATCTTGTACATTGGTTTGATGGACTTCTCGTAGTCGGAGTTTTTGGATGCGGGAGGACGGTACCAGATCACCCAAGATGTCTTCAGAGGCCATGCTGTTTTCGTACTGATACCATTTGTTGCGCCATGACTGCCAGCGGCTTTGTTTCCCTGTTGTGCTACTTTTACGCCGGCTTTGCCTGATCTTTCTGGTTCTGTAAGCGGTGTATTTGCTGTAGATGTGGTTGTCTTGAAGTCGAATGCGGTACCAGGAGTCTTTGGGGTTTTGGCGGCGGAACCAAAGGAAGCGAAGGCACCAGATCCTAGGCCAAAAGCAGATCCTGCGCCAGGAGAAGATACACTTGCAGTGGATGTGTTCAAAGCAGGTATACCACCAAAAGTACTGGCACGACCTGGAGTCGTGGGTTCGTTAGAACTAAAGCGCTTCGACGTAGAGAATCCCCTGGAATGGTTGTCGCTCTTATGGTGATCGGAGGTAGTGGTAGAAAGGGAGGGCTTTTGAGTGCTGGGACTGTATATTAGTTGGGATTTTAAATGCAGTCCCTCCTATTACTTACTTTGCTCTTCTCGACCACAAAGACGTATCGCGACTATCCATGAAGACAATGTGATAGGTAGCAAAGTGATTACAGAGCGGAGCACTATAGACGCAACACACTGCTCACTGGAGGAGTTGGAAGTTTGGAAGAGGAAAGTGGCGGTAATACAGGCGTTGTGGAGGGAGATGCAGGGTAGAATTGAGTTAACAGGAAGACCGATGCGAATGATGTGAGCGCTAAGGGTTGGTGGGAAGTGTCGTACAAGTGGAAATGCTTAAAAACAAAGGCGCTAATATATTGTATACTCTAGCTTAACAAACCTCGAAAAGTAGCGAGGTGATGCCAGGTCCGGAACGAACTCCTTCAGCGAACAAATAATTCGTCCTTTGTTTCTCCTCTTCTTCTTCTTCTTCTTTTACAAACCAGACCACCAACTCAAATCATCGTCTGCTGTATACATTTTCCATCAGCCTGACGATTCCGCAGCGTAGGTCGAGACTGATCCATCAACTTCGTAAAACCATCGTCACGAGGGCCTCTTTCGAGACGAGCTTCCATGACTGGAGATGACCTTGAAGAATTGATACAAATCCGAACGTTGTAAGAAGTGCGAGTTCCCATTGAGGTAAGACTATACAACGCGTGATTCTTGATAAACCCTGAGATGAAGAGAATAGAGATATACTCTGGTAAGCTGAATACTGTCTCAACCTCGCATTACACTCGTGCTCAAAGAGCATGGCGATGGTCGAGCATGATGCGTAAAGGCAAAGTCGGATCTCAATGCGCTTCGAAACGTGAATCAAATGATTTGTTATTAGCTTGTGGCTAATTGAGTGTTAGATCATATCCTGTGGTCACACCACAATCCTCAATAATAACTAAATCAAACCATGTAAGACAGTTTATCCAATCTGACACTTTGTTTCATATCTCAAAATTTTGTTTTACTCTTCTCATGATACTGATGTGTGATTTGCTTCGATGCTTGCAGTGCTTCACAATGATGATTCCACGTCTTCGACCTATTTTCCGTCAGAATATCAAAGACCTGTTCACAACTCTCAAGCGCAATTCATCTACATCTGGCGCTTCACCAACCCCACCACATTCAAAGATCGATCGCATCAATTCTCGACTGCCTCGCTTCTTGCAGCGTTTTACGGTACCACTACGCAATGCTCCTGTCTCCCATATCACAGCTTTTGTCATCCTGCATGAGCTGACGGCCGTTGTACCTCTTTTTGGACTTGCTGCCACGTTCCACTACACTCAATGGCTGCCTCCTTACATCAGCGAAGGTGCATGGGTTTCTGCTGGTGTTGAGAAGTTTGGCAACTACTTCCGTCGCAAAGGATGGCTCGGAGAAGAAAGCGGAAGTCGTGACAAGTGGTGGGGACGTGGTGAAGGAAGTGTCAGGATTGTTACCGAGTAAGTCTTGCCTTGGACCATGTCTTTACTTTCACTATGCTGACTACCTCGTAGATTCGCTACTGCATATGCAATCACGAAGCTCCTCCTACCTCTCCGGTTGATCCTGAGCGTATGGGCAACACCTTGGTTTGCGCGCATCACCATCATCCCGTTCCTTGGACGATTCAGGAAGATGTTCTCCCGCAAGAAGACAAGTGCTCCAGTTGCAGGAACAGGCGCTACTGGAGCTCGAGCTTTACCCAAAGACAATCCGAGTCCTCCTCCTTGAGTGGTGATATATACCGTCCAATGCATATCGTTGCTAGGCAAAGCCGTCACACTATCACCGTTCTCGGATCTTCGCTTATCTACGACGTCCTAGAATCAAAGAGGCAGGTGGTGTTTCAGCCGCGCTTCAAGTTCCACTTTTTGCCCGTTTCATCTTCGTTACCCCAGCCTTTCGTACATGCATAAGTACCTTGAAGTACTACTCGTCTACCTATCCTCAACACACTCCTTCTTCCTCATCCTTCTACATGCAATTCCAAGCAATGACGCGATCAGTCCCAAGCGGCCTAGGAGCACCATACGACGAAGTTGACCTGCCTCGAATCGAAATTCCTACTAGACCAAATCGCCGCAATCGCTCGTCGTCCGATACTCCCATCCCCCTCGCGGCTCAGCAACCCTTCACCGAATTCAAGCCCCGACGATTCGCAAAGCCCTTCTGCAAGTTCCTCACGAACAATCCTACAGTCTTCCACGCTTGTTCTGCTCTCGGAGCTCAGTGTGCTGAGGCAGGCTACAAGAAACTGTCTGAACGGGATATCTGGTCTTTGGAAAAGGGTGGCAAATACTATGTTGAGCGTAATGGCAGCTCGCTAATTGCTTTTGCTGTCGGCGATGCGTACGAGCCAGGAAATGGTGCTGCGATGATTGCCGGGCACATCGAGTAATAGAAGTCTAGCAGATCGTAGAGAACACTATTAATCTATTTCTAGTGCATTGACGGCCAAGGTCAAGCCTATACCAACGAAAGAGACGAAGCAGGGTTTCGTGCAGTTGGGCGTTGCGCCATACGCTGGAGCGCTCAACATGACTTGGTGGGATAGAGATCTGGCTGTTGCGGGACGTGTGATGGTCAAAGAGGATGGAAAGATTGTGACAAAGTTGGTGAATCTGGATGAGCCAAGTATGTGAGAAGGGCGTGTCGATGGAGTTCATTGCTAATATGTTATGCAGTCGCCAAGGTACCTACACTTGCTCCTCACTTCGGTCTACCAGCTCTTGGTCCTTTCAACCCGGAAACACAGATGGTCCCTATCGTGGGTTTGGATAACTCTGATCTCGATGGTGATGAGAACAAGCATAAGAAACACACTATCGGTCCTGTCAACTCATTTGCTGCCACTCAACCACCTCGCCTGGTCAAAGCCATTGCAAACCAGCTTGGCATCCAATCGTTAGGAGACATTGTCAACTGGGAGCTTGAGCTATATGATTTGCAACCCGCCACTCTCTCAGGATTTGACAAGGAATTTCTCTCTGGCGGCAGAATTGACGACAAGCTCTGTAGTTGGTCTGCTATTCAAGCACTTCTAGGCTCTTCCTACACACCCACCGACTCGCCATCAGACGGCAACGGCTCTAGCATCATCAAAGTTGTTGCCCTTTTCGACGACGAAGAAATCGGGTCTCTCCTCCGCCAAGGCGCTCGCGGTAACTTCCTTCCTTCTGTGATCGAGCGCATCGTCGACAGCTTCGCTTCCTCAAACGCATCTTCATCAACGCCTCGTGTAGCAGCAGCTGGTGGCAATTTTGCCGGAGCAAATCTCATTAACCAGACTTACGCCAACTCATATTTGATTTCTGCGGATGTATCGCATGCTGTTAACCCAAACTTCCTCTCCGTTTACCTAGAACACCATATGCCACGTCTAAATGTCGGTCCCGCCGTCTCACAAGACCCGAATGGCCACATGACTACCGATGCAGCATCTACAGCGTTGATCCAACAAATTGCAGAGAAGTGTGGCAGTAAATTGCAGGTTTTCCAGATCCGTAATGATAGCAGGAGTGGAGGCACTGTCGGACCGTAAGCACTCTACTTCATCAATTTGCCCTGTGGAATTGTACTAATGAGGCGTATAGGATGTTATCAAGTCATATGGGTGTGAGGGCCATTGATATTGGACAGGTGCAGCTGAGTATGCATAGTATCAGAGCGACGACTGGAGCGCTGGATCCTGGATTGGGTGTGAAGTTGTGGAAGGGTTTCTTTGACTTTTATGAGGAGGTCGATGCTTCGTTTAGGTAAGGAGATACAGGACACGGAATGGGAGATTTTCTGAGCTGGCTGTGATATAGTTGATGACCTGCCAGAGTTGTGGATACTTGTGGTATATAGATAGTATTATATTTGTAATCTGATATTTTCCAGTAATGTATCAGGGTAGCGATCGAAGTCTCGGCATTTATAGGTCGTGGCGATTCAAGTCGTTTGACTCTCATTGTCTCACTTTGTCAGCAAGAACCGCCAAATACTGCATACTGTGAATACTGCTCTTTGCTAAGATCCAAAACCAGCAGCAACTACGTGACCCTCTCTCCATATCACCCGCCACCATGAAAACCCTAATAATAGAAAAAGACCTCCCCTCCTCCCTAACCATCACAATAATCCCCTCGCCCCAATCCAAACTCCCCCAAAACATCCTCCTTCTCCTCCACGGCCTCGGCGACAACCACAACCCCTTCGCAACCCTCGCCCGCCAAATGCAACTACCAGAAACCCTCGCCATTGCCATCCTAGCTCCCTCACCTCTTCCCGCCATGTTTGCGCCGGGGGGACCAGGGCCGCATAATCACTGGTGCGATGATGTGTTGTTTGACCCGAGTCCTTCGGGGCCGCCGGTGGAGTTGGATGCAGGGTTTGGAAGGGCGAGAGGGATGCTGGTGGATGAGCTTGTGGGCAGGGGATTACGCGGGGAGTGTGGCGTGAGGGAGAGGGAGGTTATGTGGTTTGGTTTTGGGCAAGGCGGGATGGCTGCTTTGGACGCTGCTGTTGCTGTTGAGGTTGCTGCTGCTGAGAAGGAAAAGGGTGGTGGTGGTGGTGCCGATACTAGTGCTAGTGGTAATGCTGAAATGAGCGGTGTCATCACGATAGGAGGACCCCTGTCTTCATCAACATTTCACTACTTCCATGCCTCAGAATTACGTCGGTCGGGAAAGAAATGTCGCACGCCTGTGTTGATTTGTGGTGGAAATCGAGAGAGTGCGGTTACAAGTGAGAAAATCAAGAGGTTGAAGGAGGTATTTGAAAGTGTGGAAGTCGTCAAATGGGATAGAAAAGGTGATGGGATGATGAAGAGTCGTGAGGAGATGATGCCGATTATGAGGTTTTTGGGGAAGAGATTGAGGAGTAGAGCTGGTGTGCCTGAGGGTAGTGTTGAAGTTTGAGGTGGAGGGAGAACAGTGAACAATAGTGATGGCAACGTGCGGTATGGTCGAGCTGCACCGTGGTGGAAAGAAAGATCGGGGTTCCTGCACATTGCAACCAACACTCCTGTCAATACACTGAAGATCCCGGCAGTCCAGGAAAGATCAGGTTTGTTACGAAGAGGCAAGCTCGCGCCACCGACCACCACCTCTCCCACCCACCCATACTCGCAACGCCATGCTTAACACAAACAAGGCACAGAGTCTACCGAAGAATCTCCAATGCTCATCATAGTACTGCTTACACGTCGTCGGACAAATGGTAACACCCATTCTTAACGCAGACAAGGCACAAAGACTGCCGACACCACCGCCCTCGCCCACCCACATCACAACACAGCCTACAAGTCCCCTATTATCGTACCGCTACATACTCCGCCTCAAGACTAGAGCAGTACCGAGATCAGACAGGTTGTCGTGCTTCTAAGTGCTGGTACAAGGTCTGACAAAGCTACCTATAATCCTCACTCATCCACTCAATCTTCGAAAAGACAAGCCCTCGCATGCTGTAGACATTTTCGAAACTGCTATGCTGCCAAAGTAATCACAGATCTCAACACACATCTCGCACGTCAAATCACCGATATTCTGTCTATAGCATTTGCCTCGCTCGCTGTCTTGTCGGATATGTCTCCACCGCCTTCTTCTTCTTCTTCTTCTCCTCGGCTAGTTTCCCAACTCCAGCAATAAATCATAACTCGTAGTTTTGGGACAACCAAATGGACAAAGCCAGCGTCGTGAAAGGCTGCTAATTTCAGCTCGTTGGTAAAATGCATGGCTTAATCTTTGAGACAAGCATATGACTACTGGCAGAATCAACCAGGTAACTATCTTTGACGCCGCTGACAGGAGAAGTTTACAACCTCGATACCTCCCAAGCGGAGGATCCAAGGCCGGATTAGTTGGTAGGAAGGGGTGACGAAGCACCGGGTCTCTTCAGCATTACCCCTGAAGGTTCAACCGTCGAGGCCATCCAATTGCCCCCTTTGAGTTTCCCAGAGTGTGGTCCGCCATAGATACGCCTGGCTCATGAGAAATAGTGATGGCTTTATTCGATGTGACCAGTCTGCTCGGCATTGGAGCAAAAATGGTCGGTTGCATACTTGATATAAGCACTGTTGTCAATACACTGGCAGGTCTGACTGGACAGTCCAGCCCAGAAATGACAACACTGATAAATCAAAAAGCAAGGTCTGAGAAAAGAGGAATAACCATGTCGACCGAATTGAAATAACCACATATGCTTAATACAAATCAAGGCACAAAGATTTGTTACAAAGCATAACCGATCACCCCCAACGTACTAGCATCACAACATTGCGTACAAGTCCCCAAACTACTAGATCCTCCGCTCAAGGCTGGAAGTAGCACAAGATCTGATAGTCTGTCGTGGCTTTAAGTGCAGGTACAAGGCTTGACAATGCTAACATAATATGGAGATCTCGTTCATTCCTTCCCCATCTCATCGAGCTTGAGTACCATGGTATGGTGCGACATTCTGAAACTGCTATTTCGCTACGCATGGTAATGCACTCATTCATTTTAGCAGGGCCAGCAATCAATCAAAATCAAGTACTGTATCGTCAAAAAGTAAGCCACCACCGCCACGACGGCCCTATTGCTCCATAGTGTTATCTGGCTTTCAGACTCAACGCATATACATTAGCGCGAAGCTTTGGTAGCAAAGCAACCTCTTTCTCGGCCTTGTCGGACATTGTACATATCTCAGTACTGACCATCAGACCCAAAGCTGTCAAGACCTACGATACGATGTACTGCCTTTTTCTTCTCCTCCCGCAGGTAGATTTCACATTCCAGAGATACGTCATTGTCACCCGTAGTTTCCGAACTGTTATCAAATGGATGAAGTGAGCTCTCTGGTAGTGGCAGGACGGTCCCTTAGTCTTCGGCTTAGTGGTACTAATAATGTTGCTATCTATGATTCAGCTTGTTCTGCTTTTGTTAATAAAGCTGTATCGCTGCCACGGGGTAAGACACGAGAGAATCGAGTCCGATATGTTCCTAGAACTTAAGGAGGTGATGATGAATGGACTGGAAACTGACCGAAGCTGACGGTGCGAGAAACGTGGACGTTAAGATGTACAATAAAGCTGGCGCAATATACTACACGCTTCGGTGGCCTAACCCGCCAACTCGACCGCGTAGGCGGCGGCGGGGTCAGGTAGGTAGGTGAACTAGCGGGCGGTATGTCTATTACGCGCTGCAAGGCCTTATCCTCTGTACAATGTCACCAACTGGGCACTGACTGAAATACTCTGCAAACTTCACCGACTTGGAGATACCGCAGCATCACATTGTGCCCAAGCACTTCCTCCTCCCAAATGGCCAGTCAGTTGTGTGAAGCTGTGAGCACTCTCGAATATTCTCACCCTTTCCAGATCTGTAAGCAACACGCCACAAAGTCTTCATCGTGTCTTTGAAAGTCGAGGGTACGAGTGGGGAATGAAGTGGTCAACTCCACGTGAAAGATCCGACTCCAGATGTCGCAGATGTAGGGGCATACACAACCCTTTTGTGAGTTTTTTCGCTTCAATGATGAAGTCAGATGCGTACGAGATTGCTCGACGGTTCTGGGAAGTACAGTTTCGGACTATTCCTTTGTGTATTTGGTGAACAAGGTCTTATAGTCTTGCGTGGCATTCACAATCTTGCCATAGTTTATACTCGAAACCTCTGTCTGTTCGGCGAAGCTTACCTGGAGACAAGATGCTCTTGAGCGAAATCGCTACAGGGGCGGCCTCTTGCCCTCCTCCTCTACGCAAACACCATAACGTGACGAGCTATTTGAAGCACGAAGCCTGCTGGTCGCGCCTGTTGAGAGTACAATGAAGCCGGCATACTTCAGCTCGCACAGTGTCGGTAGGTAAGATGTCGTGGCATATTCAACTTTTCGAAACACGAGAAAAGATTAAGCTTGGTATCAAGGGCCTGCAGTTTTCAAACCTCTGACACTTGTATACTGTGATTTTGTGTGTCCGAGATAGATCTGCTAGATATGATGGTCTGCTTCTCAACGCAGTCATGGGACATGTATAATGAATCCTCTTGCTGGGAGCTGAATGGTGCAGTTGAGCTCGTTGCCTGAGATTATCTTCCTGCTTTCTTTCCATGAATGATGGTCGTGGAGTGTGATGAGTCCAATTCTTTCTGCAAATGTTGTTGGGAACATGAATGTAGGGCTTTCGACAAGTTGGTGGGATGGGATGGGAGAAACAAGAGCCGAATTTTATTTCGAAGACTGAGGTGGTTGGGCAGACTTCAAAGCTCGGGTGGTGCCTGTTTGTTGGATCTGTATGTAGCTGTGAGGTGTTTGTCTTTGTTTTGAAATGTCTGTGCTATACAATTGTTGATATCGATATAATCGTTACATACTACTTATACTTCCTCCTCAAGCCATTTCAGTCCTCTCCGCTTATCAATCTTATCCCCTTGAGCACTCCTCACAACATCATTAGCATCACGTATCAGCCTCTCCAGCTTCTCCAAATGCTGATCCACCACCGGCATCTTATCCTTGAGCACCTCCTTTGCCATTCTCAACCCATTCCTCACAGGCACCCACCTCATGAGTTCGTAATCAGCCGAAGCTGCCCAATTCGCCTTAACTTCACCTTGATCCCTCACCTCCGTAGCAGCAGTGTTACCATTCTCCAGCGTGTTAGCAGACAGGTTACTCACCAGCCGCTTCACATACATCTCAACCTTGCCATCCACATCCTCACCGCCCTGATGCCTCACCGCCCTAATCCCCACCAACTCAACCAGCACACCCAGCACATCCGCCTCTCGTCTGGGATCGGCGCCTTCAGGTCTCTTGTGCGCATTCCCCCAATGTAAACTCCCCTCCAGTGCTTCAGCAATGTGTTCCGCATTCCTCAACGCTGCGCCAGTTTCAGCTTTAGACCAGCCACTCATCGCCCCTCGACTCCGACACCCCCACATTGCCTCCCGTACCACGCGCACATCCCGCAAATACAGCCCCGTTCGTCCCGCAGCACGCACACACTCAACGACTACAGCAGACATGCCGCTGTTTCCCGCATCCCGCACGATCTTCTCCAATTGCCACGTCTTCCAGCGTCGGCCGGCGGTGTTCATGCCTTCGAGTAAGGCCACGAGGTTGTTCCAATCAGAGCGCGAGGACATCAACTGCATGGCCCGAACGATAGAGCGCCAGGAAGAGGGAATGTCTTTTGTCATGTCCAAAGGTTGCAGCGTTACGGATTCAGACCCGATTTCTAAGACCACGGGATCGGAGCGTAGGAGGGCGTGGTGCCGGGTGCGGAAGATGAGGGCGCGTTGCGGGGTGCGTAGGTGTGCGGGGAGGAAGATGCGGGAGCGGATTTGGGAGAGGAGGGTTGTTAGTTCGGCTGGTTGGGAGGGGGTGGTTGTGAAGGTGGGCATATTGCCTGGGGAGGGTGTGTTAGTGGAGGTGTGTTGTTGTGTAGAAGTGGGAGGTTGTTGGTCGAGATGGAGTGCTGGGAATGGCAATGGCAATGGAACAGTTCTGACTGACCATGTTTTTGATGGGAGCGGGTTGTGCTGAAAGTGCGGCGTGTGATGTGGCATGATGGAGTGATGGAAGTGCGGTGGAGAGCAGTGCGGCATTGGCGTAGAGCCATTTCGAAGGATTTGTCTGCCATTGTTTGGACTGTCGGTGTTGTTGGAAGCTTGATGTGTTTTAAAAGTGTTTCGGATCAAAAAGATACTGTCACGTGATAGAATACATAATCATGGTGAAACATCAATTCGTCTTCAAATCTCTCGCAGATCAATACCAAACACACAACAAAACAACAATGTCGACGATACGAATAGCAGCACGACGGCCTTGCCTAACATCCCTACCAATACGCACACTCATACCATCACCACCCCCCCATCGCACCCTCAGCACCACCCCAATCCGCCCCGAAATCCTCGGTCTCGACCGTCAAACCTACTCAAAACCCCAAATCCCACAACGTACATCCATCCTCACTCCTCATCCCTTTCATCCTATCAAAACCCCAATCCTAATACTATGTTCATAGACCTCCGCGAAAAATACAACCGCCCAAAAACCTACCCTCCCCCTCCCTCTCCAACCACAACCTGCAAATCCCCCATCCTCACCCTCTTCACAACCCACCAACTCCCCTCCCTCGACCCCACCGGCGCCCGCACCCGCCTCTTCTCCCGCACAAACCCCGAAGCCGCCCGCGTCGGCGACATCCTCCTCGTTCGCCAGAAATCAGGCGATCCATTCGCTGGTGTCTGTCTCAATATCCGTCGGCAAGGCGTCGATACTGCGATTTTGTTACGCAACGAATTGACGCGCGTGGGCGTCGAGATGTGGTATAAGATTTATAGTCCGTTGGTGGAGGGGATTGAAGTTGTACAGAGACGGGTGAAGAGGGCGAGGAGGGCTAGATTGTATTATTTGAGGAAGAAGGAACATGATGTTGGTAGTGTCCAGAATGTGGTCACGCAGTATATTAGGCAGAGGAGTGTGTTGAGGAGTGGTGGTGGTGGTGGTGGGGATCAAGGTGGAGGCGCGAAGAGTGGTGCGAATAGGGATAAGCGGAGGGTTAAGGGACAGGGTGGTGGTGGTGGTGCGGGAAAGAAGAAGTAGGGCGGATGCTTCTGTGCGATGTAGACATATCGTTTGAGATTACGAATTGTGCAAAATGAAGGAGCTTCAGCGTAGCAGTCAAGAGTGAGCTGAAGTGAAGAGCGCAGGAGGAAGAATTGTGTGCTTTGTATATGTGTTCTGATTGCAAAAGAGAGCAAGGAAAAAGGAAATTTTTAAAATTCTGAGTCTCACAGTCTCTACTTATGTAGGCGTGCCTTGTGCGAATGTTTGTATCGTTTGCGACACTTTCCCTTTTCCGCCTTTCACCGCCCGCGGTGGCACTTTCAAGTGACTGAAATCTAGTGACTGAAATCTCGAACACCTCATCTTCCATCCCATCATCCTCACCATCTCTCTATGTCGTATCTTTTCCGACACTCTTAGGTACGCAATCACGTCTGAGATCTCAGACATTTTCATCAACGGCAGTATGCTGGAGCAATGTCTTCGCTGGTTGGTCGCCCAATATGACAGTAGAGTAAGACTTTCTCATATACTAAACATTTTTGAGAGCTGTTAGCTAATATCATAACAGGAAAACTACGACGGCATATCGGCATAATCTGTAAGTGAGAGTCTGCATTAGTCTAATCGCAAGTTTCAGAAAAAGCCAGTGGTGCATATATCACGCAAGCATGCGTATATTCTGCGTCCGTTTCAGATAGCCACGGCACGAAATTAGAGAGATTATATAAAGCTAACACGAAGAGTAGTAGTATGGTGAAAGAGTCCTGGCCGAGCACATCAATGTTACTGTCCAGTACACCTGCCCTGATATATCTCAGATAATCTGGTTCTGGATTTTCAAGACGAGCTTTGGCATCTAAATCGGACCTCTAGTCTGGGTGGGTGGGGCAGGCGGTGGCTGGTGGAGGGGGTGGATGGGTAGGCGGTCAAACTCACCACGTCGCAGAAGTCAGCGTCCCTGCGAGCAGTTTTGACTCAGGGGCATTGACAGCAGTCTTCACCACCCGAAGTGAGCTATGGGATTGTCCTAGATATAGGCAAGCTCCCCAACGAGAAGAAGCCATAAGCGATAACGATGGGAATAATCGTATCTAGAGTATTCACGATTATCGAGGCGAATACCACCCCTCCGAAAAGCATTACGGCCACCCGTGGAAGGTCTTCCAAACCCTCTCTCTCTCCGCGAAACAACATCGCCTTATCGCCAGAAGAGACTTGCATTGGATTTCCTAAAGTCAAGCTACTAGGCAAACATGCCAATGGATTTGGAGTATGCCACCCACGATGAGAAACTGGTAGCCACTCGCGCACTAAAGTTTCCCAAAACTCTGAAACAGCTGGACATCTACCTGGGCCTTTATCGCTAGACTGCCTAGGTAAAGTTTCAGACGCTACCACGACAAAACCGCGGTTCTTACAAGGTCAAGTGCGAAGCCAATCCGGGCGAAAGAAATAAGGCGGAAGGAGGTGTGTCTACTATGCGGTCGAGTTGTTGGCTCAAGCCGGGGATGCGTATAGTATGTTCGTACGACTTTTTCTCTATGACAGGCACAGGCTCATCTACTGCTCCACGCAAGAACGCAGTACATGTACGGGGCACTTCTTCTTCTCACTTATATACTCCTCTCCGTCCAACATCTGATGTGGAAATACTGACATGATGAACACGAGTTACCAACCTGATGTATTACGACGACAAACATCGGAGGCTGGAAACATGCCATTGAGCATGTGTATGTATTGTACAAGCCTACCTAGACTAGCGTCAGATGTCATTTGGAAGGCGAATCTGGCGTGGAAGAAGAAGAAGAAGACGAAGATCAAGAAGGAGCAGGTTCTATTCTGGCTGTGATGCAGATGTCAGTTTATTGGATAGGATAGTAGTTGATTGTGCTTTGTGCCTCAATATGCAGTAGTCGTGATATTGGAGATCTCATGCGTGACCATTCTTTTGTTCTTAGTGTACTCTCTGATAGGTGTTTGTGTTATGTTGTATCATACCTATCCTGCAAGTAGGTACAGTTCATCGATTTCTACCTCCTCTTCCTCCTCAATTCATGCTTCAGATGACTGTTGCATGCCTGCAACCATTCTTTTGTTAATGTTACGATATGTCATCATCATACATTGTATCACAAAGTTCTGAGTTATAGGAAATCAAGAACGCCTATATCAAAATATTATACTCGTACAAGGTATCCTCTTATCAAATGCCGAGTCACGAGATAGCTTCTAGCTTATTTATATATGGCTGGACATTCAAAAAATAAATGAACTGTACCTCCGTAGAGAAGTGGAGGCCAGGTGCTCAAGCAAGCAATGAGTTAAGAGATAGGTAATAGGTTGCGGAATAAGTCGTTGTCATTACTGTTGGATGTGGTAATGATGATCTTTTCATTCTGTGGTACTAGACTCCGCAGCAGCAGCAGTAGTAAGTTTTTATACAAACTTTACAGCATGGCCGATTTTTGATTCTACATTCTGTGAAAATCGCCAAACCTACAAAATACAAACATTGATCCCATTCTGAAATGATTATACTTATGCTCGATCGTGCTCACATATGGTAATGAATGCAGGTACCATGGCTTTATTCCGGAGAAACAGTATATCATGCTGGAAAAGACTTACTTACTACGACATCACACCACCTCGTCTCGGACTTCCCCTCCCCTTCTCAAACAGCCATTTATTATTCAATCCCAGACTAGCATTGCCCCTTCCACTTCCACCACCACCAGGACTCTGTGTATTCAGATTCGCACCCAACGCCAAACTCGTCTCATTCATCGCCTTTGCATACCCCGTCGACGCTGACGCACCAATACTCTGTCTTCTATTCTGTCCAATAGCTTTGTGAAGTAACGGACTAGCTGAGGGAGAATACGGCGCATTGCCAACTGCCGAGCCAACAGAGCTTCGACCTGAAAATGGTGACCCTGTACTTCGGTTGCTGCTTGGTGTGATTGAGCGTGCGTAGCGAGGCGGAGTGACGTAGTTGCCTATTGCTGGACTTGCTGGGCGGAGTGACGGGTCGAGACCGAGGAGGGACCGTTGTGATGGTGTGAGTGGGATATCGGCGAGATCGTCTTTTGGTCCGAGTAAGGGGTAGATGGCGTAGAAGATGCCGGAAAGCGGGATTAGGCGGACAGCCCAGAGAGCGTAGAAGGTGTAGGGTGTGATTGTTTTTGCGAGGTCGTTGAAGCTGGGACTGCAAAGGCGATATTTGTGAGTAAATGTCTCCAAAGGCGTGCTTTCTTGGGAGACGTACTGTAATGAGCGAAGAGAATCTACTGCTGGGAGAAACAGAGTGAAGACTAAGAGAGCGACGTTCCATAATACAATCTTCACGTTGCGGTCATCGAATCGTGATTTTTGCATGCGCTTTTGGATCTGGTCGAATTGGGGATGCTGCCATGTTCCGGTGGGTGCATTGGATGGAATGGCTTGTGGTGCTGCAGATGGTGTTGAGGGTGCTGAAAGAGACATGTTGGAGTCGTGGTTGCTTTTGGTGGGTTTCGTGAATCGTTGTTATATTGCGTGGTGGATTGAATTGACGACGCCGGTTTTTGGTGCTGGATCTAGTGGTTAGTAGGTTAGTAAGCACACAAGATGAAGGGGTGACAAGACGACTTAGATTGTGGTCGTCAACATTGTTTTGTGAAAGACGGAATGTTTGTTTACTGTCGTCTTAATGATGACTCGCGGTGGATTATGTAATATGGGTGTCAGCAACATCTGAGGTTTCACAAACACAAGCTCACTACTACTCTCGTACATCTCACTTGATGCTGCTTACTGTGTCACGAAAGCAAACAGGAAGAGAAAACGTTGCGGTAATTAGTCTACAGAATGGCAGAGATGTCGTTGCTTGAAACGATCGACGGCCACCTTGATGAATTCTTCAAAGGCTGGAATTGGCTATCTACTATACTGGCTTCAATACTGATCCTTTACCTCGTCTATCCTTTGATTGTCTCAGGAGAACCGGACACACATCCTCTGCTTCTCTCACGTCAAGCCAACATATCTCAAATACGACAGCCAGGTGAATCAGCAGTCTATCGTTCTCTTGATACACCTCACAACTTCCCACTCAAGAGTGGTTTGAATGTAAAGGAGGCAGGAGCAGCGAGGTGGGCTACTGGCAAGGATGGTGATTTACGAGATGTTTGGCGTCGTGCTTTGAATGGATCTACGACAGAGCATGGGATGTCAATGGGCGAGACTGGTAAATTTCATACGGTGATTGGACAGCGAGTGATTGATCATGACCTGAAAAGTCTCACCACGGAAATCAACATTATTGGTAAATTTGTAAAAGAGCAGAATGTTGCGTCTGTGGCCGTGTATTTACCCAACTCCGTTGAAGTCTTAGTTGTTATCTTTGGTATGCTTGATAAGTTTCCCTTTACTTACCTCTAGTTTGACTAATTCCCCATATAGCTGCGGCTTTCTACGGTTTTACTCCAGTACTGATACCATACGGCCTGCAAGAAGACGTGACGATTCAGCTTCTCCAATTAGCGAATGCAGAATTTGTGATTGGTACTGCTGGCTCAATAGCGTCAGACGAAATGAGGAAGCATTGCAAATCCATCAAAGGGGCTATCTGGGTTGTGGATCGTGCCAATCGTGAAGTGGACTTTACTGAGCGCGACAGAAATGTCAATGCATGGCACGAGCTAGTAGAAAAGCACCCCAACACACCATCCGAACTATCAGAAGACTCGACAGCACAATCACCACCAGGAATCACCAGCATCTGGCTAGGCGAGAACCCCAAACATGGCGAATTGGTCACATTCACACAAAGCGTAAGCTACGGCAAGAAAACATCTCGCTACACACATCTTCTAAAAATATTTCATTTCAGAATATTGTATCCGCAATCGGCGCACAACTATCCGCCCTCCCCCACACCCAACGAATATCAAACAGGGACCTCTTCCTCCCCGCCGACTCCCTCACGTTCTTCCCCGTCCTCATCCAAACCCTCACAGCACTCTACTGCAACGCCTCCGTCGCGCTCCACTCCGTCAGTGGCCACGACATCGAGCTCCCTCTCGCCGCATCCAACGCTCTAACACCTACAATAATCGCCTGCTCCGCCGAATCAGCCTCCAAACTGCACGACGTACTCCGGTCCAAAATAAGTACTTCACTCCAAAAGTTCGCTCTTCGAAACCAGCTCCAAGCCCTAGAAGCAGGTCACATGCCGCGCCCAGGCTTCATCAACAGCCTTATCCCTTCCAGCACCGTCACGCTAGGAAAGCAAAGCACGCCCGGCAAACTCCGCCTCCTCTACCTCTACGAACGCTCAAACGCTGAGTCGCCGCCCTTGTCTTCGCACGAACTTGCTGAACTACGCGTCTTCACCGGCGCAAGGATAATATATGCCCTGACAACGCCCAAAGTCGCAGGCACAGTCGCACAAACTGGGCTATTCGACTATCGTGTCGGTGGTGGTGATGATGGCAGGGGAGAACGAAAGGCGCATTTTGGAGTGCCGGTTAGTAGTATCGAGATTAAAGTAGTGGATTCGGAGGAATATAAGACGGTGGAAGGGAAGAGGCCACAGGGAGAGATTGTGGCAAAAGGTCCAGCGGTCTTGGGAGGAAGTGCGAATTTGGGTGTTATTGGGAGTTTTAGGGAGGATGGAACGTTGAGTTTGAGTGTGTAAAGTAGAGAAGCTGGATTGAGAGCCTGGGCTGGTCGTTACCTGAATTTGGGGTAAGCAGATGGGTTGATGAGGGGGAAGAGGTGATTGTGTATGATCTTGGTGGACAGGTATCGTTGGCAAGGAAGCGGGTGAGTACGATATTCTACATCGAGCCAAGTGGGTAGAGTGTGTGAAGTGTCTCATATATGCTCATTCACGAAGCTGAATGCGAACGATCTTGCCTTGGCCTAAACGGACCATCTGGCCTTATTATATCTAGACACATACTCCTTCGCCAAGGATATTATAACCGTTATCAGTCAACACGTGGCAAATAGATCGTCATTCAGTGTGTATACAAGACCACCATCCTCCCCTGTTAAGGCATTTAAGTGAACATCCTCTCAATCTTCTAACCACCCCCTCTGCGAGACACCAAACACAGAAACACCATCTTTCATAACTTCAAGCACACCGCTCCATCCCCCACCACCTCTCCCACTACACCCCACCTCATCTCCCTCCTACCACAACATCCACAATGGCCGCAACGGTAGCATCGAAACGGCTCCTCCAAGAATACAAAAACCTCACCAACGACCCACCCGACGGAATCAACGCCGGCCCGGTCAGCGAAGACGACCTCTTCGTCTGGGAAGCACTGATACAAGGACCAGAAGGCACACCGTTTGAAGGAGGCATATTCCCGGCAGAATTGAAGTTCCCAAAGGATTATCCTTTGGCGCCCCCGACGATGCGGTTTACGTGTGAGATGTGGCATCCAAATGGTAAGCAGCAACGTTATGCTGGTTGTTTTGAAGACGAGGAGAGGCAGTCGTGAGGAATATAGGTGGAGACGAATTGGAAGCAAACAACCACATAAGAAGTGCTCTTCTTCTGGGAGAGGACAACGAAGCTGACAAACATGTATCACCATTTCAGTATACCCGACAGGACTCGTCTGCATATCCATCCTCCACGCACCCGGCGACGATCCAATGCACTACGAAAAAGCTTCAGAGCGATGGTCACCTATCCAGAGTGTTGAGAAGATCCTGATAAGTGTTATGAGCATGCTAGCAGAACCGAATGATGAGAGTCCTGCAAACATTGATGCGGCGAGGATGTGGAGGGAGAGGAGAGCGGAGTATGAGAGGAGGGTCAGAGAGTGTGTGAGGAGGGGTTTGGGGCTATAAAGTTCGACAGCGGGGATCGATGGCGCTGACAGAAAGAGAGAACGTGTACCTGGAAGGAGCCGGGCGGTCAAGAGACTTGTTGTGAATCGAAACGCTAATATTTTAGCTCATAAACAGGAGGCGTTCATGGAACGGCGTTCTCAGGGATGAGGAAGCATTTCAAGGTGTTTGCCATGATAGCTGGTATCATTTAAGCAGGTTATATCTTGTTCAAGCATTCTGGATCATTAAATCCATTTACTGTAGGCAAGTTACAGCAAAATACCTTTCCACAACACCTAAAGCAGATACACGTTGTCATACATCCTCCTCGGAAATCGCTTGTGGAAAGCTTCCGGTACCAAGTCACACGTACGAGAACGCTCAAGGAAGTATTTCCAATTGGCTTGCATCTATGTTTGCCTGTGCTACCACGTGTTACTGTGGCGTACCAACAGCGTGTTTGATTCTTTATTTATTGCTAACTTGCATCGTCGCTGACGGATTCGACCACATAGAGACTCCCGTGGTATACAAGTTTGCTGTGTTGACAAGAAGGATCGTGACCACAGGCTTCTTTTCAACATTGTGTTTGTTCACTCGTTCACAAGAACTACGTTCGACATTCGTCATCTATACTCAACTACGCGTTTCTCATTATCCAGGCTCCATCTCTGCGCATCAATCAACAAGCATTCGATATCTGCGTCCTGCAATGTCTCAGGTAGTGTCTCTAACAGAGTTTGCTGCTATCCTTATCTATCTCTGGTTCGCCTCATGGAAACGCCGCGTAGTAGTCGCCAGAACCATGTTTCTCTTCCACTACCTTGCATCAAAAACCTATCCACTTTCGATTCTGACGTCGTCGACAGTCACCGTCATTCTAATCTGCTCCTTGTCATTGCTTAGGAGATTGATCGGCAAACACGAGAGCAGACACTAGAAGATGGTTTGGGTCCAGGACTCTACTCAGCAACTCGACACGACACATCCTCAAGTGCGCCAGAATATGGCAGGCATAGTCCGATACCTGACACTTCCCAAAGCTTACGAGCGTATTTGTCCTTACTCTTGCCGACTGCAACACCGGACAACTGGATATCATGTATGACCAAAGGCGAGCACATCTGCAAAGCAAGCATGCTTTTGGCCTGGTACCAGACCAAGCTGTGCACCACCATGCGCAACACCACAGGGTGAAGATCATTCGCAGTACTATCAGCAACAACAAGGGCAACAACGTCCACGACAACAACAGGAGCGACAGTACGAAAAGCAAGAAGATGTGCGTCAAAGAGAATCATCATCTACACCAGTCTCGTCACCTAATCCAGACCATGTTTACCTGGCTTCCACGAGGTGGTCTACAGCGACGGGAGAAGCTCGCAAATCCAGCTTTCCCATACTACCGGATCCGCCAGATCTCTTGCACTGCTCGATCAAGATATGTGTGTGCACCCGCCAAGCTCGGACCTTTACTGCTTGCGACCACGCTATCGAACAGCTATTCATGGAGGGCTTACGGCGTGCCGATAAGCTGCTTCGAACGAAGGTCTTGCAAGATTGGGTTTTGCTTTGGCATTCAGACAGGTGGATTGCGGTCAAAGCGGACGAGGCAACGGTGCGAAAAGCGAATTAGATTAATGGACGATCGTCTTACTTTATGAGCTTGAGGAAAGAGTTAGGTACGACGAGAAAAAAGCATTAATGAGAACTCCTTCTCTCTGGTCGAAGAATGTTCCTGCTGCAGCCAACCTCCAGCACACTGACTACTTGACGTCTCTCAGTTCGAGCTTCACGACTTCGAGTCATTCTTCGCTACATTACCGACTAATGACGGCTGTCTGCAAGGGCGCACAAGCGCTGATATACGCCGTGACCAGATCAGTTTCTGGAATAAACATATTCTACGCGGCTGGCCAGAAAGGCGTGGGAGGCGTAGCAAGAAATGGCAGCTGTGTACGGAAGAAGTCATAAGTGAAGTGCTCACTGCTGCGAAGTTGAGGAACAAGAATGAGCAGGAAAGGAGCGACATGTTTAAGGACGAATATGGAGAATGGAGAGAACGCAAGCGAGAAAAGCGGAGGGAGATGCTTCAGCCGGATAACAGTGTGGATTGAGACACTTGCGTGTGTTTAGGCTTCGCTGAGGGGCTTAGGATGCGCTCATCAGCTTGACATTTTGGGCCAGGATCTGTTGCATTGTGAAGCATGTACATGAAGGGGAATAGGCTAGGGGCACATCTTGTAATCATCACTAGAGGCGTAGTCTAGGATACAGCCCACGGCTCTTTCGGTTCTTCATGTACAATGCCATTCGATAAGCTGCATCTTCTCATCACAAGAGTTACTTGAATGACCTTCCATATTTGTTGTCACTGTCGTATTTCACCTTCGGCCTATCGCTTTGCGTGAAATGCGAAACCAGGTTAGCGTGCCAAGCCTTGAAGCATCAAACCATCATGTCCGTGGACGAAGAACGACCGTGCCGTCTTCTATAAAGTGATGTCCTTCCCCCACTCGACTTCAACTTATCAACTTATAGGTAAAAAACCACATAAACTTCGATCTTCTCTCTCCTTCTTTCACAATGTCTTCCTACGTGATCTCGGGTACCTCGCGTGGCATCGGCCTCGAACTCACCAAGCAACTCCTCGCCCTCCCATCCTCACAAATCAGCACAATCGTCGCCCTTTCTCGTAGTTCTCCCTCAGACGGTCTTCAAACTCTTCTCAACACCCACACCGATCGTCTACACCACGTCATCGCTGCAGTAGACGACAACGCCAGCGTCCAGAAGGCTGCTACAGACGTCGAGAAGATACTAGGCAACAAAGGTCTTGATGTCCTTGTCAATAACGCAGGTATCCCGAGTTAGACTCCAAATGGCATCGCCACTATAACGGACGATGGCTTGATGGATATGCTGAATATGAATGTTGCTGGTGTGCAACGTGTTACTGCTGCGTTTGTTCCGCTGTTAGAGAAGGGCAAGGAGAAGAAAGTCATTGATGTGTAAGCTGTCTACGTCTGAACTGTAGGAATGCAAAGTGGGATTATAGTACTGAATGGGGTTTTTGCAGATCATCAACAGTAGGCTCCATCACTCTAGCGAAATATCTAGCGCACTTGCCTACACCAGCATACAAAGTGTCAAAGGCGGCGTTACATATGCTGAA
>Ga0160427_10000300_pt1 | contig 31933 bp, 2 predicted proteins | sample SolpanmetagenomL_FD_108194 | JGI IMG/M metagenome (GOLD analysis project Ga0160427, IMG submission 108194) | Solar panel surface microbial communities from Lawrence Berkeley National Laboratory, California, USA - L | ecosystem: Engineered > Built environment > Solar panel > Unclassified ...
GAATACCGGATAGAGAAGCTTTATCTTAGGAGGTAGCTTTAAACGGTATACTAGCTTCCTAATATACTCTAGGATTTTAAATAGCCCGGAGTACTTCTTACTAAGCTTCTTATTAGGGCGCGTCGTACGTAGGTTTTTCGTTACTAAGAATACTCTACTTCCTACGTCGAACTATATCAACTTATACTTTCGGTTATAATACTTAGCCTATAGCTCTTAAGTATATAGTAAGCTCTTACGTACCGTAGTCCTATTAGATACTATATAGGTAATACGCGCTATAGCCGCGGGAGCGTTAGATTACTAAACTAGCTAAGCTATCGGCTAAACTAGATTTTAACTATTCTAGGTTTTAACTTAAGTTATATTATGTCCCTCTATATAGGAGTAAGAAGGATTCCGAGCCGTACTCGAGTATTATAGGTAATTACTAAGTAGAGGAATACTTTTTTAAGTTATAAGTATATTTAGCTTCGGGAAGGATTTCTATCTAGTTGTCTTAGGTCTAATTATAGTATATTTGTATATAAGCTTCTAGCTTCTAGTTCTAACGTTCTATCTAAACCGTTAGTTTAGGCGTAGAAGGCTATACTAAACCTACGTTTAATAATAAAGTAATATATAATATTACCCTAATACTTACTCGTAAATATCGTTCTAGGGTCTATTACGAAAGATTTAGGAGTATCGTACTTTAGTATTACGGTATAGTATAATACTTCCGCTAGCGACGGGGTATCTATTATCTTATTTACTAGTACGTAAAATACTAGCTTACTAAACCGATTACAAATAACTAGTATACTATTATAGATCCGCCTATCGACTAATTTCGAAGGAGGTAGATCTATTACGAAGTGTATACTATAATCCCTTTATAGTACTAGCGGCGCCTTTAGGGGTTATAGATATCTATACGGGGTATACCTCTTAGACTTTGAGCTATTATAAACGTTATATAACTTATAATAGGACTTAATATTAGAAGTTAACTTCGGCTAGTAGTACTTTATCTATAAGATACTAATCGTCTTAGCCGGACCGTAATACCCTACTATAGGGTTATTATAATTACGATTAATTAGTTCCTCTTGTAATACTACGTAGGGAGGAATATAGATTAGCCCTCGTTATATAGTTATACCGTTATAGATAAACTACGCCCCGGTAGAATTGTCCTTAGCTAGCCCCTTAGAGGCTAGCTTCTCCTACTCCTAAATTACCTTAATAAAGTTTAGAAGTAGTATAGGGGTTTTACCACACGCTGTTTCGAAAATAGTTATAGTAATAATATAAGCCCGTAGTACGAGAAGTCTTAAGCCTTCTACGCTAGCCGTAAATCTATATAGTATACTCTAGGATTCTATAGTATCCCTAGTAGAAGTCTATAACTCTACCAGTTCGGCTAGCTCTAGGGTTAATAGATAATTAAGACCGTTATAAACTTACTCAGCTAAAGACTCTATAAGCTCTATATCCCGAGGTATTAAAGCACCTCTACTAGATACCGTAGCTAGTACGTCGGCGTACGTCGTAGATAGTATATCGTTATACGTAATAGAGCGTAGTTTTTACTACATCGTCGGTAGTATTAGGTTTAAACCTTTAGTCTTCGAAGACGTTAGCTCGTAATTAGGACGGCGCGAAGATCCGTTCGCCGGGTTTTTACTTCTAGACTTATACTTAATAGTAAAGTCCTAGATAGTAAGTAGTTTAGTCTAGTAACTCTATCGCTGTAATAGCTTCTTCGTACTTATAAAGTAACCTAAGTTCTTATAGTCCGTAATTATACGTATAGTATAGGTAGCGCTCTTAATGTAGTAACGCTAATACTAGAGAGTAAAGACATTTACTATAAGCTCCTTATTATAGACTTTATACCGGCTCTTAGTAGCATTGAATTTCTTTAACTAAAATACGACTAGTCTAGAATACCGCTCGATGTCCGTATCGGTACCGTTAGGTTATAGAAGGATAGCTACTATAGTAAAATTCGAAGTATCTATTAGAACTATAATAGGCTAGACTAGATCGAAATAAGCTAGTAAAGGAGTAGTTAAAAACGTAGCGCGTAGCTTACTAAAAGTATATTTGGCTACTTCGGTCTATTTATACTTTATCCGGTAGTTCTTTTAAGAGCCCTTTAAAGCGATATTTAATGGAGCTATAATTTTCGAATAGTTATAAATAAACCTTCGGTAGAAATTTGCAAAGCCTAGAAATATCTAGATATCCTAATAGTAAGTAGGAATAGGCTACTCCTAAATGGTAGTAATATAACTTTAGTCTATAATAATATCTACTAGTATTACTATAAAGCCTAAGAAATCTACCGACTCTATATCGAAAGTATACTTAGTAATCTTAGTATATAGCTTTTATTTACGCAGGTATTATAATACCTAGCGAACGTGGTCGTTATAGTCGTTAGGGTTCTTTAAAAAGATAAGGATATTATCTAAATATACGACGTAAATCGTATCTACTAGCCCACCGAAAGCTTTATAAATATAATTCTAAAAGGTAGCTAGAGCGTTAGATAAACTAAAAGGTATAACTATATATTCGTAATAGCTATAGCGGGTACGAAAGGTAGTCTTCTATTCGTTACCCTCCTTAATACGTATACGGTAATAGGTATCCTAAAGGTCTAGCTTAGTAAACCGCTTTATATAAGAAAGGTGGTCTAATATCTTACTAATTAGTAGTAGGGGGTAGCGGTTCTTAATAGTAACCGTATTAAGACTACGAAAATCAATATATAGTCTTATACTACTATCTAACTTCGATATAAATAGAATAGGAGCTTCTATAGATAACTTACTTTCTCTAATCTAGCCCTTTTTTAAAGTACTATTTAGGTACTTCTTTAATAGGGTAGGCTTCTACTATAATAGGTTATAAATCGGTATACATAGGGCCGTTTTACTAGGTATTAGATTAATAGTAAAATCGAAGTTAGAATAGGTGGCGATAATACCAGCTAAAGTTCTAGAGAAAACGTCTTCGTATTCCTAGTACTTTTTCGGTAATAGCTTAACTAACTTAGTATTCTCTAGAGTCGTTATAGCTATATAACGGAAGCCTACCGGCTAGTCTCCGGGACTATCTAGGTATATAGGTATAGGTAAGTTAAGCTCCGTAATGGGATATATATAGTATATAATATTACCTTTATTAATTACCTAAACGAAAGCAGTAAGGGTATCGATACTAACCCAATTACCTAGGTTCTTAGGTAGCTTAATAAACGTGTCTTAGCGCTATCGCACTATAGGATTAATAGCTTCGAGCTAGGAATATCCTAATATTATATTATACCTAGTAAACGAGCTAGAATAGAATAGATATTTATCTTTACGGTATCCTCTAGACTCGTTATTAGCTCTAATATTAAGCTAGAGAGCAGAATATAGCTTTATAGAGCTATTATCTAGAAACCGGGTATTTAGGAGGATTCTATTATATATAACTAAGTTAAACTCCTTAGCGAAGCGCTAGTTAATTAGATTTATCTCCGTACTACTATTAAGTAGAGTATAGAGGATACGCGGCTTCTATACGGTAATAAGGGTAGTCTCTAAGACTATAAGTTAGGGAATATACTTCGAAATTCCTACTTAAGGACCTAGCTATAACGAAGCAAAGTACGTAACTAGGTCTAAGCTTTTTCCGGGTAGTTTCGGGAGAATTAGCCCTTCTTATATAGCTAAAGTACGTCGTATCCGCGTTTTCGGTAGCTACTAGGATAATAGTATTAATACTAGCTATAGGGGTATTAGTAATGGTAGTAGTTTTCCGGTTAAATAATCTACGGCTACTACGGGTGTTACCTCGATTATTACTACCGCTACGGCTACGAATATTAGTTATAGTAGCTAGAGCTAGAGTACTTATAACGGTGTTTTTAGAAGTAGTAGTTATTTTCTAAGAGTTTAAGGACTTATTAGACTAACGATTACCGTTACCCCTACGGTTATTCTATAGGTACGAGCCGGGAAGTAGTCGGTTATTAATATTCTTTAGATTAGATTCCTAAATTTTAGCCCGTTCGATAAGTAAGTAAACGTTATTAATATCTATAACTTAATTAAAGTCTTATAGACGGTTTCGGATCTTAGGCTTAAGATAGATAAGGATATCTATATAACGGTAGTAGGGGTTCTAGTTATAGTCGAGCTCGTTATCGAGAGACTAAGCGTAGCTCTAGAAATTAGTAATAGATTAATCGTTACCCTAACGTAATTTCTTACGCTATAGGATAAGCTCTATAGAGCGAAGGAGCGGGTTAGAAATATGGTCCTTTACGGTAGTTTTAAGCTCGGTCTAACCGTACGGTTTATTTTTCTAGATAGTATAGATTCGGTTACTATTAATAAGGCGACGTAGTTTACCGTCGAAATAGATAGAGGCCTAGAGGGCACGTTACTTGTCTTATCGATTATTAATATAGTATAGCTAGAATAGGGTTTCAATTTTATATACCTATTTATTATAATCTTTTAAGCTTAACTCCTTTAGTAGAGGAGCCTTTACTTTAAGGAGGGAGATTATAGAATTATAACTATAGCCTTAGGGTCGGTTCGAACATTGTTGTCGTTAGCATAGGGCGCTTTAGGCTTATCGCTATAGAAGTAGCGGGAGGAAGAGAAGCTACTAGTAACGAGCCTTTATCACGTAGTAGACCTTTAAGCGTAGTCTTTTTACGCGTTAGGCTAAGGAGATCGTCGATGGCTAGGCTAGTAAAGTTACGTTATTAGAGAGCGGTATAGTAATACTTAAGGTTTATAAGAAAGGTATCTCTAAGCTAAGGATCGTTATAGGCTATTATCCTAGCAAAGCTAATCGGCTAGATTAATAGAAGTAATACGAGAAGTATAGAAGTCTTAGGAACCCGCTAGAGTATTTATAGGTCGCTTATAGAGGTCGACCGGCTCCTAGTTAGTAGAGCTCGCTAGTAGATTAGTAGATATTAAATAAGTTACTAGTCGTCCTATATGGCTTATATGGCTATATAGACGCGTTTTTGGTACGAAAAGATTAATTCTAGATTAATTTAGTAGCTAAAAACGGGCTATCGAATTAGCTATTTCCCGAAGGATAGAATGAATCGAATTATAAAGGTTTTAGATAGGTAATTCGATAGTAATATCTCTATATTACTATAAGACGATTCGTTAGAGGAGGGTTAAATCCTAATACGTAGAAATCGTTCTTTAAGTATATCTAGGCTAGGGGTACCGGGGTTCTCCCGTTAGCTCTATAGCTATTAGCTTACTTATTTGGCACGTGCCTAGGATCTCTCCGGGCCTAGTACGGCCGCTCTAACTTATTATATAACTATTATATAAAGAGGTCTTATACTATCGCTTCCCCCTCCCTTCTTTATTCTTTACCTATTATACTTTATTTAATAGTATCTAAAGTAGCCGGAAAGAGTCGGCCTAGTACGTATCTAGTATAGTAACTTTAGTATCTATATAGTTATAGAATAGTATTAGTATTATCGGCTTATTAAACTATTTCGACCCTACTAACCTACGGATTATAAAATTATATATATAACTAAGAGAACGCTTTACACCCTATTCTAAGCGACTTCTTTTTTATTTATTTAATAGGTATTATAGTTTAGTCGATTAGTCTATTTTTGACTACGTATTAACTATCTCATTCCCTAGTTCCTATCTTAGGTTAACGGTTAACAATATATCGTTTAAGTTCTTTCTAAACTTAGTCTCCGACGGCGTTAGTACTTCTTCTAAGTACTACTTTTCTAAGTCGCTATTACTAAACCATATAACGATATTACTCTATATAATGTATAGACACGCGTAAATGTCCGTAATACTACTCTTTAATAGAGTACTACTTATTATAAGAAGGCGCGGTAGGCTATTTAATTAAACGAGATTCTATATAAGATAGCTATTAAGACGTTTACGCAAATAAAACTCGTTAAATATTAAGATACATCCGAGAATAGATCTTTTACTATTTAGGCTATACTATTCTAGTTATGCTTTAAATCGACGTCCTACCTCCTATTATAATAAGGACGATACCTCTTATACCTATTTAAGAGAGCGAGAGTAGTAATACTAGTAATATTACTATTTATAAGAACATTTTTTTTAGGCAGTTCGGCCTAGATTATCTATACTTTAAGTAATATTTAGCCTTTATATCTCGAAGTTAGAGATTAAAAAATAGTAGTAAAGATCTACTCTATTAAGAGGTTAAGCCGTACTAATAATAAGCGTTATAATTAACTCTACTATATTATTCTCTACCTAGGGCTTTTTTATCTCTAGATAAACTTAGCTAGAGCGCCTTATAAAGTACACACACCTACTAATTCGAAAGGGCCTAATACTTCTTATCTTTATAAGGTAAGAGGCAAGCTAGGGAAGAAGCACGTTATACTAGATAGGCTTATTATTAGTTACTAGAGTAGTTCCTTATTAATAATTAGGAAGCCCGGTTTAGTATAGAGTTTATAAAGTACGCTAGCGTTAGGCCTAATCGGTTTATAGAGGATCTTAACTTGTATTTGCAAAGCATATTAGTAAAACGTTTTATTAAGTATTAGAGTATACTACTAAGGCGTTAGATATAGAGCCCGACGAGTATAAAGATATAGAGCGCCGTAATTGCCTCCTCTTTATCTAGTAAATAGAGACGTTTTTGGCCCTTATTCTTACGATTAGGTTTAGTAATATCGGGATAATAAACCTCGTTATTGATCGCTGCTGCTTATTATTCTATAGGAGAAAATAGTATAACTACGCCTTAGAGATACTATAGGTTAGATACCTCTTTAGTATCGAATACGCTAGGCCTTAACTCCAACGTACTACTATAGCTATATATCTTATTAATATCTCTAGTTAAAAGGACGGGGTTTTCCCCGTAGACTTAGCTATTAAGCTCCTAAATAAGGAAGTTAAAGAGATCTAGAGATATTGGTATAGCTCTAAAACTAATATAGCTAGATTGATCGAGTACTATTCATTAAATAAAATCTTCTTTAGGCCGATAAGCGAGTATATTTATTGCCTATTTACGAAGTCGAGTAATAGCTAATACCCTATACTACTACGCTAGAAGGATCTATAGCTATTAGCCTCTAAACTAATATAGTCTATAGGTAAAAAACCTAGTTATAACTATAAAGACCTTACCTAGGTATCTTATCTCTATTTACTAGGGTTTAAAAAGCTTCTAATACCTTAATATTCTCTTAACGTTAAGTGAAAATTCTAATTAAGTAATTACGTAGGCTCTTTAGAACTTTAACGAAGCTCTAGTATCTCTCGCTAGACTAGAAGATAAGATAATTAAGGAGATAGATAAGGCGGCTACTTTAGAGGCTAGAGAGGCTATAAACTACTTCGCAACCGCTATTAAAGTATACTACCCCTACCTTTATAATAAGATATTACTAGCTAACCGCGTGCAGTTATTCGACGATAAAAAGTATTAGTAGAGAGTTCTTCTAATACCCGTCGTAATATTAATGGAAGAGGCTCCCGTACTAATACTAGCGGTACTAGTAGTACTATTAGTAACTATAATAGTAGAACTAACTATAGTAGTACTAAGAAGGCTACTAGAGGTAGACAATTATAATTAAAGACGATATTAAATTTTCTTACTAAATTACTTAATAGTATTCTTATCTCGTTACCGAAGAACGGACTCTAGACCTAATTCTTAAGGCTACTACCCTAGGCTATAGTACTATAACGCTTAGCTATTCTAGCTATCTCTTTATCGTCTATAATAAGTTAACTAATCGGGCTAGGGAGAGTAGAGAGTAGGCCGCCTTAAAGATTAGTCCGATGATCTAGCTAGTCTTACTACTTCTTAAAAACGTCTTTAATCTATTCTCTATTTATCCTACTTATATACGGTAGTAGTAGTATATTATCCGAAGGTAGTTTAGGTAGTTACTAATAGCTTATTAAATACTATAGTTGCTATAGCGCGCTAGTAATACCTCCGTAAAGGGAATAAATAATACTTCGCGGGTATAGCTAGATATATTCTATAGATTAAAGACCTCTAGTTATTCTTTCGATAGTATTAATCGCCGAGTAATATTCTTTAGTTTAATACTCTATTTTTGCCCCTTACTTTTAGATCCTAATCTTAATACCTTCTAGCTTAGCTATAAAGGTTATAAAGGCTATAAAGTACCGTATTTACGCTTTTAAGGATTAATACTTAGGCCTTAAACCTAAGCCTTAATAACACTAATAAAAGTAGAAGTACTAGTACTAATAGTAGTACTAGATGACCTCCCTGCTCGGCCTAGCTTTTAAACTAACTCTATTAATCCTATATTATCTTTCTAGATTACCTATTTTATATCTATAAGATTTACCCTAAACCCGAAAGTAATAGTTGTAATAACGACGAGAATCTTCCTCTTCTTAAAACCCTTAAATATTATCTCCTTTATATAATTAGCGAGGTTAGTATAGGAGGACCATATAAGCCTCTAAGAGAGAGCCTCGTCTATAATAGGTACGTATTTTACTAGCTACTTCTAAATTTAATCCGCTAACTAATTACTCTTAATAATCTTTACGTAGTAGTAAATAGCCTTTAGCTAGATATTATAACGAAGATCTTCCGCTAATACGCCGATAGTTTTTTCTAGTAAAATTTTAGGCCTATTTATAATCTCTATTAAGATATAGACGTCCGGCCTATTAATGCTAGTTCTAATTAGATGAACGTTTTTAAACGTACACGTTATTCTAAGTTCTAACTACAAGTATAGGCCCGTATTTATAAATATTTGTACGTGATTAAAAAGGGGCTGAAAGGGCTAAATCGCTTCACATCACAGCAGCCATGGTTACACTTATAATAACTCTATAATAGGTTATCGGAATTACTTGATTTCTAAACCGTTTAGCTGCAAATATACTTCTTTCTCTTCTCTATAATTTTTATTAATTATTATTCGCTGGTTTTGGTGATGCACGTCTCCCTACTATTATACTAATTAAATAGCCCCTTTTTAGCTACGCGGGGGAGGCGGAATTTCTACCTACTTTAGCGCCCGCTAAGCCTTTTATCGTATAATAACTTTTGGTAACGCCCGACGTATTCTCTCTACGGGAGTCGATCGAACGACTAATATTAAATATTTTAATATTATTGGATAGACCTTAATGAGCTAAGTAGGGTACTATAACTTTCGTTAATTATTATGTAGTATTAGTGATATGCATTAACTTTGTACTTCTAGGAGTATTTTAAGGTTATAGGGTAAGGGCTATTCTAGAGAAAAATATCGAATTAATTATCTTTCTAAATTCTTTCCCTAGATCCGGGGTACGGGTAGGGCTCGGAATTATCGCGAGTCAATTATTATAGTATATTTAGATATTTTAGGTATAAGCGTTACTATTATTCTAAATATTACTATATAGTTAGATAGTAAGCCTTGTAGTTCTTCTATCCTTATAAAGTCTTTTTACTAAGATCCCTACTTTCTACTATAGGTAACGTATAGCTTATTAACTACTAGAAGCTAAATCCGCCGCCTAAAACTACGATACTTTAATATCTCCTCCTAAAATCTAGGTAATAAAGCGATCTCTAGGCTTAACTATACGTAAGAGAGTATAGACTAGCGGTAATATTACTACGTACGGTAGTATTATTATTAGTACTATTAAGTATAAGCGGCTTACTCTATAAGTAGTTCTTTACTACCGTAGTATATTAATCCTATTTAATAGCCTTTAGTAGACTAATTATTAAGGTAATGGGCATCTCTAGATCCTCCTCTAGATCCTCCTCTAGATTCTTCTCTAGATCCTCCGTATCCTCTAGATCCTCGGTATTCTTATCTAGCTCCTCTAGTACCTCCGTATCGGTTATAGGATTACTAGGCTTCTAAATAAGACTCCTAACGAGCGAGAACGCTTTGAAGATAATACTCTTACCGAAACTACACTTCGTAATAAGAATAACGTCCTAGCCTAGCCTTAACCTTCTAATAGCGTTAATTTACTAGTACCTAGGGCGAGAGAGATATAGGCTCCGTATTAGCTTTTTAGTATATTAATAAACCTAGCTATAGAGCTAGGATCGGGGCTAGTTTTAGAGCTAATTTAGAGCTATCTCCGTAAAATTATAAGCTCTAAAATTAAGCTAATTAGCCTACTCCTAGAGCTATTTTTAGCTCGATTTTTAGCTCTATTTTAGTAAGGAGCCTACTATTTAAGCTATTTTTTTCGGCTAGCTCGAGCTTCTCGAGCTAATTAGCCTATCTTAGAAGCTAACTCTCGGCTCGATTTTCGAGCTAATTTCGTCCTATCTTACCAAAATTATTAGCTCGATTTTTGAGCTAATTAGCCTACTTCTAGAGCTATTTTTTAGCTCGATTTTTAGCTCTATTTTAGTAAGGATACTACTATTCGAGCTGTTTTTTTTCGGCTCGATTTTACTCTCTATATAGCTATACCGAGCTAGTAGGGCTCGTATTTACGTCTTTTACTACATCGCCTATATTAATTTAACTACTTATCGGATTATTTTTAAAGATAGCTAGAAAGAATCGTAGTAGTCTATTGCCTATTTATAATCGCTCGATTTTATATATAATAACGTTACTACTAGAGTTACTATTAGCTTTCTAAATACGTTAAATAGAGCTCGTATATACGAGGTATTTAAATACCTCGGGCGTTTAGCCTCTATATAAACTAGTCTAAAAGAATTTCCGTCTACCCTAGAATAGGACTAGTTGAAAATATAGAGGCTAAAAACGTAAGCTAAGCTATCTCTAAGAATAATAAATTTCTCTAGACCGTTATTAACTTAAAGACCGATTCGCTAATACTTTAGTATAGGACTATTTCTACCGTCTAGACCACCCGTTCGAACGGAGAGCCTAAAATATTAAGCTATATTAAGCTTAACCGTAATAGAATTTTCGACTTTATAGCTAGTACGTGGTAGTATAAACTACTTCTTCTTAAAGTAGTCTACTAGTACTATTAACGCTATTATAGAAGATAGGCTAAACTATCGATAAGTCTGGGAGGTTAGAACTTAGGTCTCCTACTAAATGTTGATACTATAACTAGGTTATTCTTAAGAGCTATTTCAAGATTAAACCACGCCTTAAAAACGTCTTTAACTATATTTCTTAAGTATAGCGAATTAAGTATATAAAGATAATTATTTGGAGTTATATTCGGTAAGTACATTATATATCTACTCGTACTCTAAAGAAAGCAGGCCGTATATATACTCGTGCCTAATCTCCATATACTATTAATCCTAGAGATACTAGCTATTATTATACTATTATTTATTAAAGAAGAACTATAAAAAGAATAAAGAAAGTATATATGGCAGTTAGCGCAGCTATATAATATACGTATTTATATAGTAATTTAATGAGTTTTAAATATATACGTCTCATATTATTAATAGGTTATATTCTATTTTAAGTGTTAAATGGTTAAAGAACGCTATAATTATCGTAATATAATTTTCCTTAGTAGCCGATAACTAGCCAACAGCTAGCCTAACGGTTAGCCAATAGCCGATCTAGTAGCTAGCTAGTAGTTAGCCAACCGACGATTAGCTAACGGACTATCTTACTCTTATAGTTAAGGAAAAGCTAGTAAGATAAGTAGTAGATAACTAATAACAAGTTTAGCGATTATCCTAGGAGTAGAATATACCCCGTTACTACGATTTAGCTTAAATATAACTTACTTAAGATGTAGTTAAGGTATTTTAATAGTCTAGTTATTAGCCGATAGTAAGCCACGATAAATATAAATTTAAGTAACTAGTTTAACTATAATAGTAAGACTTCCGAACTCGTCTAAACTAAAGAATCTATTTATCTTACTTCTCGAGACCGTTATAATTCTTATACTCGGCCTCGTTCTTTCTTTTCTTCTCTAAGCCCTTAGCCTTATCTTCGTTTTTTCTACGTAAGGTAGGACGCGTTTTATAACTTCGAACGTACGCTCTATCTATTAACGATACGTAATTTAATTATATACCCCTAATTTAGTAGACGATAACTATACGTCTTTTTCGCCTACTATACCTTTTTAATTCTATAAACTCTACCGGTATACTATCGTTTAGTCCCTATAAGAAAGATTAGATTCTATAAAATTATACGCCTAGCGATTATTATAGTAAGCCTAGTACTTAGAATTATATTTATTCTAATTAACTAATTAACGGAGCTAACGCAGGCGGTTTTTAATAGTTATCTTCTTAGCTTATTTATTTATAAACCCGGCTATAAACCCTATATATACGTTTATATTCTAATTAGTATAGATAATTTAAGCCTTAATTTTTATATTATAAAGAAAGAACTATAAGTTAGTTTTAGGTACTATAACGAGAAAAGCCGGGGCTTATATAATTAAGAATAATAGTAGAGAAAGAATAATTAGTTATTATTAGTCCCTTCTCTAGATCTTTATCGCTCCCCTAATACTTTATCTTAAGACTAGGTACTTAAGTATAGGCTACTTTATTAACAACTTAATAAGTTACAGCACTAAGGGCGTAATCTAATACTTTTCTTTCTCTTTAATAATCTTTAGCGCTATAGGACTATCCTAGTTTTATTTTTCGAAGTCGACCTTCTACGTTAATAAACCTTCTTTCTATAGTAAGTTAAGTATTTCTTAACCACCGATAATAATTTTTACTAGTAAAGGAAATCCTATAGCTATAGCGGCCAGCTAATAACTACTCTTAAATATAGCATCCCTATCGATATAGGGTTACTTCTTACTAAACGGAGTATCTTTTTTCTTAGCTACGTTAAACAAATATTCTCTTTATACTAATCGACTTACTTATTTATATTTAATCGTAATAATTTCAGTTTAGCTTTATACTTACTCGGTATTCTATACTAAATATTAATATATTCGTAATATATTAGTAGTACTATTAGTCTACCTCCTTAAAATATACCCGTACTACGATGTATTATATAGGCGCTTAGAAGATTCTACGCGATATCTAGCGCTTTAAGTAACGATATTTATAAATCCTTTAAGATATTAGGAGTATCCTACTCTATCGCCTTAGTATATATAGTTATAGTATTCTTCGCTATTTTAATACCTAAAATAGCGAGATTCTTGTCCTCGAGGGTGTTATATTCTTCTTTAATAATAGGCTCCCAAGAATATATAACTATATCTTTTTTTCTAGTATCCGTAACTCGTTTTACTACTCTACTCTATATTAAATCTAGTATACCTTTAATATCCGAGATAGTTATTTTAATAAACTCTTGGATTACTAGAAAGTATTTATAGATTTTTTATTATTCCGGTGTTAGGGTTCTTCGTCTAATAGAACTTATTTATAACGACTATACCCTACTATATATCCTTTAGCGGGTTTATAATCTTTACCCCCTATTCTTCTTTATCTATAATTCGATTAGTAAGATTAACTATACTAGTAACAACGATAGTCCTATAAGGCCTAAGACTTATATCGTTAGATGCTAATGCTTTTTTTTCCTCTATTAATAGCTCTATATAATTATTGTCGCTTACTCCCCCTAGATAATTAATATTAGAGTACTTCGCTTTATCGCTAATTTTATCTTATATAAGACGTATAGGCGGAAGAACCCGGTAAATTTTATGGCCTTATTAAGTTCCCTTACCTAATTCTATATAAGATTTACCGGCGTAATAATAAGAACGGAATCTTTATAAGATATAAATAGATACTCGCCGTTGGTATATTTAAAGAAATATCTAATACTAATCATTCTCGCCTTATAACGTAACTCTTTAGCGTAGTCTTTAGAAAGATATAATTCTAGAGATTTACGGACATCGTAATTTGGTAATTATAGCATTAAGAATAATAGTCTTATCCGCGTTAAAGACGTTTAGAAATATACCGTTCTTTATCTTCTAGAGAGTCTAGTAAGTAGAAAACCATTAGTAAGAAAATAACGATGGTTTAATATATTTTAGCCTAAGTATTAGTCTACTACTATAGTTACTAGGATTAATATATATAAAATATACGAATATCTCTCTAATTCTCCTCGGTAAACTAATTATTAAGTACCCTATCGGCCGATAGAGAAGTTAGACTAGAGAGTTATTAGTATAATAATGTTCTAGCAACGGTCGATATATATATACTTAATTCGCTATAGGTATAAACTAAGGGGTATTCGTATTATCGTTATAGAAATAAGAACTTTCCTAAGATATACTTCTACGTTAAGAGACTATATAAAGCGAGGCGGCGTTATTAATTAGTCTAGTATTAGATCTATAATTAGAATAAGTTTTACTAGCTAGTATAGGTATAAGCGTAGTTGTTCTTTAATATAATACTATTATAGTCGTTCTTCGGGTAGTTCTTAAATTATTCTCTTCTTACTTATTCTATTAAATAACCGAAGTTCTTACTATAAAGATTAAACTCTCGATAGCGGTATCGCGATCTCTATTAAACTACTTAGATATAGGATAAGGTCTATACTAGTATCGTAGTAGTAAAAGATATCTCTCTAAGAATAAGCTCTTAGCCTATACTACCTTAGACTAGGTTACGCTATACTTATCCCTTAACTTATCTTTAGGTATATCGGCTAGTATAATAATTTCTTTTATACTAGCCGTTAAATGCTTATAATCCGCTTTACTAATATTATAGAATTATATATAAGTACCTATAATAGGAGCTTTGGGGTTGGCCGGGTTCTAGCGATACTAATTATTTTTTTAATAGTTAGTTTCGGGTATAGGTAGATACTCGTATTTAATATCTTTAAATTATAATATACGTAGGTCGACCGTAATAGAAGCTATAATTTAGAGCGAGGATTAGTATAATAATATATTAATAATCATTAGTACTATAAGACATAATATTAATAGCCTATTCTATTAATATTTACTCCTAGTAGAATATATAGCTAGTGAAATATATAGGAGTATAATTATTGTCTTACCTAAGTTACGTATATTAAGAGTAGTACTAATAATAAAGGACGAGATAAATAATAAAGATAAAGAATAAGACGTTAAAAATATTAATATATCTTATACTAAGATAAGGGTCTAGGGCGACTAGCGGCCGACTTCCTAGGCTAATACTAAAAACTTATATTTAAGCTAAACAATAATAGACTAACTATTTATATAAACTATATTAAATATAACTTATATATAATGTCTCCGTACTACTAAACAAAGGAGAATATAATAGCTAGTACTAGTATAATAACTTTTGGCGTATAACGTAGCTACAAAAGATGCCCTTATTAATCCCTTTATTAATACTATATATTATCGATTTAACGATCGCTTATTACTAACTAGGAGAAGTAGAGGGGATCTTTTATATTACTTAGTATAACGACGATCTCGTTTATATTCTACTAACTACTATTACCGGTAGGTTATCTACTACTCTTATTATAAAATAATTTAATTATTAACTATACTATCTATACTACCGAATCTCTTACTATACGCGCGCTTATCTAACTATAACGTTTACTTATTAGTAGCTATTTAAGATAGAGAGTACGAATTAAGATTAGTTGGATATTTATCTACTAGATTCGTCTTAAAACTAATACGCGGAAAAGTAAGTAATAAGAATATTACTACTAGATCTAAATATATAGAGAAGAGAATATAGCAATTAATATGCCTCTAATTAGCTATTTATAGTACTCTCTCTATCTAGTATTATCTTAACTAATACGATATTCCGTAGACCTATCTATAACTACTAGTATATCCGTTACCTGAAACGAGTACTAGAAATAGGTTTAATAGGCTATTTATTTAAGATAATAAGATAAGACTAGGGAACGAAAGAGGGAAATGTAAAAGGTGAAAGTAATAAACATATGTAATGCTAAGGATCTTAGGGCTAAGTAAGGCGTACCCTACCCGCAGTTGCCGCTTACGTGATCTCGAGCCTTATACTTCTAAATCCTAATCGTTACACTACCCTCCCCTTTAAAAACGCATGTCCTAGGCGTTAAATACTATAATTAAGGCTTAAAAACCATGTAGTAATATAGAGCCACACCGTAAGAACCATTATTGATTAGGGTAAAGCTTCCTACTAGGTGGTTGTTAACTATTAAGTATAGAGTATTTGCTTGCTTTCAATGAGCTCCGAATTTTATGTACGCGATGATTAGTTAGAAGCTAATTAGGTAGGCTTAATCTACTATAGTATAGGCCCATTTGGAGTATTATCCGACGTCGGTTAGTTAAGCCAAATAGGTTTCGGAGCTATTAGATAACTACTATAGAAGTCACGTAGTACGTCGATAGAGTTGCGAAAGTTATTAATGGGGTACTAGGTTAAGTCCCTACCGTATCCGTGCCAGTTGGCCTAGGCCTTAATTACCCTATTAATTCTACGTACCGCAACGATATCGTTAACTAGCTACTCGGGTTTATCTTTACCTTCGGTAGCCCGAATGGGTAGTAGTTTAGTAAATTACTAACCCTCTATTAGGGTATTTAGATCTATTAATAGTAAGCTGGGATGAAATACGTTATAGATTTTTATTATAATAGGCAGATCTAACTTATAGCTAATACCGTACTTCCGGAGTACCTTAAACGGGCCGATCTACTTATAATCGAGCTTCTTACTAGGCCTCTATATCTTAATATACTTTATTAAAAGCCATACTAAGTTACCTACGTTATAAGTAACGTCCCGACGGTATTTGTTTAATTACGTTATTATATACTATTATACTACGGCGATATTGGCTTTATAGTACTCCTAGGCACCCTTAATACCGTACGCTAGGGCGTTAGCTTTACCCTATAGGATTCTTTCGCGTACTATAGGTGCTCCCGTTTTATAGGCGTTAGCGTTAAAGCTTATACGTAATAAATACCCCTAGGTAGCTTAAAATAGTAACGTTCCGGTAGAGTTAGATTCGGCTACGTTAATAGTAAATTCAGTAGCTAGTAGTAGGTCAACCCAGTTGTCCTAGTATTCGTTTATAAACGTTCTTAGGTACCGCTCTATTTCGGCGTTTAAAACTTTGGATTATCTATCTATTTAGGGATAGAACGTAGTAGAGAGCTTCGCTTTAATATTTAGGATTATATAAAGCTATTAGTGAACCGCGCTAGTGAATTGAGGTCCCCGATCGGACGTAATAGTATTATATAAGTTGTAGTATTTCTATATATACTTATAGAGTAGCTTCGCTGTCTACTCCGTAGTAGTCCCCTTCTCTCTAGCCTTATAGGCGATATAGTAACGTTCCTTTAATAGTCTATCGACTACTATAAGTATAGCGTCTATATTCTTATATAGTAGTAGCCCTATAACGAAGTCTATTACGATATCTAACTATAGGCGATCTAGTATCGGGAGAGGTATTAGTAGGCTAGCCGGTACTTTATGTCGAGGCTTAGCTCTACGGCATTTATAGTAGTTGTCGATAAACCGTTTAGTATCTTTATATACAGTAGGCCAACGGAATAAGCTTTTAACTATAATAAGTATCTTTTTAATCCCGCTATAGCCGATTTCGAAACTATTATAGATCTCCTAGATAACCTAACGGCAAAGACTATTTGGTATAGCTAGATAACCCTTATAGTAAAGTAATCTATTTAATGTCTCGCAGGAGGTTAGGCTATAGCCATATAACTTTCCTTTAGTCTATTTTATCGAACGTAGCTTCGTAAAGGTCTTATTATTACGGTTCGCTCGAGCGATAAGATTAGGTAAGTTCGCGTCGATGTCTTCGTTAACCTCCGAGTATTAGCTTACTTGTTCTTTAGGACCGACAACGACCGATCCTTTAGCTCGGTTAGTATATTAGTTAAGCTCGGTTACGTATAAATTAGCCTTAGTAGCGGGGTAAACCTTAGGTTTAGGCCCTAATCGGGTCGTATTTATAGTGTTTACAGGAGTAATCGCTATAATATTCAAATCCTCCGTAACATCGTCTGAGAGTATATCCCTAGTAATTACTATTTAATTAAGGTTAGGATCCTCTTTAGCACGGGAGACGTCAGCCTCCCTCCTAGTTAAAGCGTCAGCTTTACTATTAGCTACTCCCGGACGATATTCGATTTTAAAGTTATATTAGGAAAGGAGCTCTACCCAACGTGCTTGTCTTCGTAATAGCTTCTTTATTATTATAAAGTACTCTAGTAACTTGTAATTAGTAAGTACTCGAGTTGGCTTATCTTCTCCAGCGGATTACAACTCCGGCCTCTATTCCTTAAAGTAACGGATAATAGTAAGAAGCTCTTTATCGTAAATCGCGTAATTATATTTAGTAGGGCCTAAGCTTACGGAGAAATACGCAACAGGGTATAGCTGTCCTTTATCATCCTTCTATAATAATACCCCTACTATAATAGTATCGGATGAGTTACATTTAATAAAGGCCTCCTTCTTATAATCGAAGTGCCTTATAATAGGCTCCTTTGCGACCTCGAGCTTGATAGCTTTAAAAGCTTTATTACATAACTTATCCTATGGTTCGGCGTTCTTTTTAAATAGATTATTAATTGGCTTTACAAGGCCACTAAAGTCGCGGATAAAACGTCGATAATAGTTTATAAAGCCTATAAAACGTCGATACCCTTTAATATCCTTTAGGGTCTCCCATTCGAGGATCGTGGAGACCTTAGATAAGTCTATTTTTACGCCTCCTTTAGTAATAATTAAGCCTAGGAATTTAACCTTAGTGACGTTAAATTTATACTTTTTAATATCGGCTCGAAGGCCTAGCTCCCTAAGTCGTTGTAGTACTATACGAACGTATTTTTTATATTCTTTCCTACTATTACGAACTTTCCGGCTCTAGGTAGTCGTTGCCGACCTCCCTGAGCCAGTCCGAACGCCTTACTAAGCTATTTAATCGGTAGTAGCGACGGGCGGTATGTACAAAGGGCAGGGACGTAATTAACGCGAGCTAATGACTCGCGCTTACTAGGCATTCCTCGTTGAAGAGCAATAATTGCAATACTCTATCCCCAGCACGACGGAGTTTAACAAGATTACCCAAGCCTTCCGGCTAAGGAAAAGTACTCGTTGGCTCCGTCAGTGTAGCGCGCGTGCGGCCTAGAATATCTGAGGGCATCACAGACCTATTATTGCCTTAAACTTCCATCGGCTTGAGCCGATAGTCCCTCTAAGAAGCCAGCGACCAGCGAAAGCTATCTATATACTAGTATATCGTCGACGTAGATAGACACGAACTTATCTAGTATATCGAGGAATTTATCGTTTATAAATCTTTAAAAATGGGCGGGGCCGACGCTTAATCCGAATGGGAGAACTAGTAATTTATAATTACTATACCGTATTATAAAGGTAGTTAGATTAGCGTCCCTATCGGTAGCTATATATAAGTTATTAAACGCTGCCTCGATATTAAACTTAGTATAATACCTTACTTTAATAACTCGGGCGATTATTTCGTCGATTAGAGGTAGAGGATAACTATCCTTCTTCGTAACCTTATTTAGTCCCCGGTAATCTATACAAAGTCGTAAGGCTCTATTTGCTTTACGTATAAACAAGATAGGTGACGCGTATTTAAACGAACTCGGCACGATCTATCCTTTTACTAGGTTATCCTTTACGTATTTCTCTATAATCTTAGCTTCTTCCTCCGACATCCGTCGTAAGCTTTATATATATAGTAATACCGCTCCTTCTTTCAACTCGATAGTAATATTATAGCGACCTCGTATAGGAGGTTTTTCTAATAGGCGCTTTTCGAATACGTCTAGGAAGTCGTAATACTCTTTCAGCAATACGTCTCTAGCAATAATATCCGGTACTTCTTCGAGTCGTTTATACTCCTAGATATCCTTTATAGAAATAGCGAATATTTCGTAGCCTTTCTCCCTAGGGGACGTAGTAATTAGTTGGACTATAGTAGTATTAATGGCGTAAACGTAAACTAGACCTTTAGCTTTTAGAGTCGTTAAAGTCGTAACCCGCTTTTACTTCCGTTCTTAGTATAGATTTATGGCTAGTAAGCTCCTAAGCGTCCGCCGGGGAGCTTATTTATAGTCCGACCTCTTTAGAATCGTTATTAGCTAAGGCCTTTTATAAATAGGTAATGGCCCTTTAGTATACAGATTACGTTTCTTCAGCTTCGGCTGTTTATCCTACTCTAGCTTTTTAGAGCTCTCCGAGTCGTTATTCCTATAGATTAGCGTATTAAAATTGGCTCGAGAGCTCGCTTCGATTACATAATCGGTTAGTAGAACGTCGGTTAAGCTTAATTCAACGTTAAATGAGCTTAAATTAACGTCTTTAGAATTACGTTTAAATAAAGGAATATAATTAATAATAGGGTAACGGGTAGACGCCTTCTAGCAACCGTATTAAGCGTAGTCTATCTAAACCAGCTAAGTGCCATCCTCCTTAAATATAAGCGTATACTAATACTAGTACATCTAGGGCTTGCCGATGAGTAGATCGTAAACTCTAATATTTACTATTATTATAGTCATTAAAGGTTGTAGATGGTCTCCGATCTAAATAGGTAGTATAATAGCTTATCGAATAGCACGAGCGGGGCGACCGTCGAAAGTAGTAATAGGCTTCGAGCGCGATAGATCGAATAGCTCGATTCTATACTTTTCGCAGAGTTGTTTAACGAGACATTTATAAACAAACGCGCTAGCGGTATAGCCCGAATCTATAAGAGTAGCGGATAAACGAGTCGGTAAGTTAGTACTTCCTATCTAAGCGTTTACGTGGTAAGCGTTACCGTATACCTCTAACTAGACTATAGAGATCTAGATCGCTTCGTCGCTGTTGTTCCCGAAATCGATTAAATCCTCCTCTTTATTCGCCTATTGGCTACTACTTAGGACTACGAGTTAGGCTACGCTTTTCCCGAAGCGGTAAGAGATATAAGGTACTTTATAGTATAAGCGGCCTTTACGGTTTCAGAAGCGTTGCAATTAGGCCTACGATAACCTATTTAGCTACACGCGAAGTACTCGTACTAAGCTTAGTCTAGACCCGTAAGAGGACGAGTTATACGAGAAGGGCGATCTATACGTAGAGCTAAGGCCGGTTAACTAGTTACTAGGGCTATAGGTGCGTTAGTTACTAGGCGTAGGAACCTTCTACTACGCTAACGAGTACTATTAGTAGGTTACTTATTATAAACTCTAGTAGCGGTCAGTCGGCGATCTAGGGATTAAACGTCTATTATAAACTCTACTATAGTATTACTTTCGTATAGGCCGAGGTGCTTCTACAGAGTAGTTAACAGCCTATTATAAACATTAAGGAGCTAATCGTCTTTAGAAATCCCTACCTAAACGGCTAGAGCTCGGAACTTATATAAGAACGTAGTCACATTAGAGTTACCCTACTTAAGCTCCTAGTAATCCTTTCAGGCGATTTGCTTCGCGTTACGGTTAGCGTACGTATTAGTAAGCTCTGTTATAATTTCGTCGTACGTTATATAGTTGTCGACTGCTCCCTATAACTAACTTTTAAGATAGTTAGAAGCTTATCCGCTAATACGCGATTATAGGTAGGCGGAACGAGCTACTTTAGTAGGGTAGCGGTCTCTATCTACCTCTATCTTGAGCGCTATTTATCGCTTCTAAATAACGAAACGATGGTAAGACTATCCTATAATACCGTTACCGGAGAACTGCTTAGGGTTAGGTAGTTTATTAGATTTACCTCCATTCTCTAAAAGCGGAATAGAGGTATAGCGGAGGGCTAAAGCGAGCTTCTTACGGAGATTATCGCGTTCTAAAGTAAGCTAATCTAGGCGTAGTTAATACCTAGCTTCTTTGTCACGAGCCTATATAGCTAGGTCGGTTTAACGTTCGACGTCCTATTATAGGGTAGTAATATCTCCTTTAAGCTCCGAAACGCGTTTATATAAGTTATAGTTACTATTGTTTAGAGTCGCGTTATTATTAACATGATGCTAATAGGACTATAATAAAGTCTAAACGAAATCCATAGTATAGTTAATATCTTCCTAAAGGATAGCCAGAAACCCCGTTGTTCCGTCCTCTTCCTAGTTTAGGGTATTAATACGATCTACTAGCTAGTTATAGCGCTTAGCGGCGGTAATCGACTTACGGTAGTAAGGTTCGTCTCTATTATTTAATCTAGCTATCGCTGCTAGTAGAGAGAGGATTCCGATTTAAAAAGAAAACGAAAATTTAAGTAAACGCGTAGTGAAACTACGTGATCGTAGCCAGGAACGTATTTATTTAACTGTTTTAAATCGGTTAGAATTATAGAGTAAAAATAAGTCTTATTATAGTAAAACAAGCACTAGAAACAGGTTTAATAGGCTATTTATTTAAGATAATAAGACTAGGGAACGAAAGAGGGAAATGTGAAAGGTGAAAGTAATAAATACATGCAATACTAAGGATCTTAGGGCTAAGTAAGGCGTGCCCTACCCGCAGTTGCCGCTTACGTAATCCCGAGCCTTATACTTCTAAATCCTAATCGTTACATTACCTAACCCGTATATCTCCTATCTACTAATAGTATAATTAGTATTTTAAATCTAGATAGTATTCTAAATCGGGCGATTAGATATACGTTAGCTAATACTTAAGTAGTTTTCCTAATTAATAAGATATACTCTTCTCTCGTGTCGGAACGCCGCTAGGCTCTTTATCGACTAGTTTAATAGGATCTTAATTAATACATTATTACTATTAACTAAGGGATATAACGATATCGCGCTCGTTAATACTATTATATACTTATCTCCCGGTATTTTAAAACAAATAAGTTATTTAAGCTAAGAGCCGTATTAATACGTATCTTCTAGGGCTTTAAGATATTATACTATTCTAAACAGGTGAGTACCTCGGACCCTTTTAAGTATACGATGTTTTTTTTTAAAAATATAGATTCCGTAAGAGATAAATATAGTAATAGCGTACTCTACGTAGGATACTATTAAATAATAATTATATCTTAGATTACGCTCTACTTAAGCTATAATATTATTCTAAGAAGATAACTTAACTCGTCTTATTAGTATAGTAAAGCGTTCGTAAAGTACGAAAACCTAGATCGAAAATCGATTTTATCTCTTAGCCCCTTTTAGCCCCTTTCTAATCTCTTAGACCTAATGGGCCTAATACCCTATACGTGTTCGAAAAAAGTATACTAGGGCTTACTAGGCCTTACTAGCTAGTAAGGCCTAGTAAGCCCTAGTAAGTCTAGCTAGTAATAATTCTTTACCTATTCTTATTTAAAGCTTACTATCTAGGCCTTGCTCGTTTAAGTCTAGTTTATCTATAAAATAACATTATTTAGCGTGAAAGCTTCTAAACATTACTACTATACTATTATTTTAGCCAATAATAATCGAATAAAGTGTGCTTACTAGCATACTTTTAAAAACGACCTCTAGAGGTCGTTTTCGAAGACTTACTAGCTACTAAGCCTTTATAATCTATTCCAAAGGTTCGAAATAGGCTTAAACTAACGTTACTACTAGTAAGAGCTAGTATACTTTTTTTAAATACGTATAGACTGTAAGAGGCTCTTTCTTTATCTCTATCTAGTAATTCGTCTTATTCTATATATACTACTATCGATTTAAGGCGATAATTACTATAAAAAAGTATTATATAGAGTACTAGTTATTGCGCATATTTTAAGCCTAAAATTATAAATTATAAGTATTATTCGTTGTGTAGTTAACGTTCTAACCTACGTTTTAAGATATATAAAAAAAAAACGTTATTCGCTCTTAGGGCTTAGAGTACTTACCTATTTAGGATAGTATAGTAAGCTAATTAGTCGCGATAAGAGCGAGAGTATAGCGAATAGTTCTTTTAGTAACTTCTTCTATAGTTTTAGAGCTAGACGTAGGCTCGAAAAGTATATAAAGTATAGGAGAGGTATACCGTTGGCTTCCCGTTAAGGTATAGGGCTTTTTATCTATAGCTTTATTTCTTACCGTTATAAGATAAAGAGAGTCTAGATAGAGAAATATAACAAGTTCGGTATTATGTTACTTTAGTAGTTAAGGCTTACCGGTATAATTCTAATTAAAAAGCGATAGAGAAGGGTTATAAAGTTATTAAATAAAGACCGTAGTCCTCCTTACCATTCGGTAGGAGCCGTTAAATATTACTAGATTCGTTACTTACGCGGAAAAAACGATAGAATCGACGATTAGAACTATTAGAAAATAAGAAGTATTTACTACCCGACTATTAGAGCGGTCGAGGAGGCTTAGAATTAGAGATAGAATTGAAATATAACGCTAGTAGTTAAGCTATAGCTAGAACAAAATATTATACTTTAGATAGAGCCGTCTAATAACAAAGTTAATTACTTACTAACTCGTACTTGGTAGTAGATATAAACTTATAAATATTTATTTCATAGAAGTCGTTTATTAGACCCTTATTATAAGTAAAAGCTTATAGCCGACGGTCGAGTCCTATAGACTAAGGCTTACCTAGTACTCTACTAGCCGAGGGTTAGCTAATATTTTATTATAGATTCCCACCTATCTTACGAGCCGTATGACGAATAATTTGAAATACCTCTAATACGAGACAAAATCTATACTATTTATAATAAGGCGTTTAAGTCGCTAAACGGGTCGCAATAATATACGGCTATAATATACCTAGGTACGCCTCTTCGTAGCGAATAATTAAATCCTATTAAAGATAAGATACCGGTAAGACAACTTTAAATATTGCCTATAGAAGTTATAGCTAATACTAGCCTAATAGAATAAGTTATTCGCGAATTAGGAGACTTCTAACTAACCGATAAAGGATAAGAATTATACCTAATAGGGCAACTATCTATTACCCTTCGAAAATACGACTACTATAGAGAATAGTATAATATCTAACTATTACGTTAGTAGAGGTCGTTTATTAATATTATTATCCGCTAGAGACGTATAATACGAGAAGGAGACGCAATAATCAGCTAGATAGTCTATAGATAGTAGTAAGATTATACGAAGTATTATTTCGTAAGACTAGATAATACTAAGTCGATCTAGATAGAACGTACTAGAAACTACGTAAGATACTCGATATTATCTATTTAAGAATTATAAAGAGTTTAACTTCGCTAGGTAGTATAGGCCTTATAGACTTACGAAAGCGGCTATTAATACTACGCTTAGAGACGAAATAATTAAGAATAGAGATAACTATATACTAAGCGCCGAAGTACTTTAAAATAAATAGAATAATATTAAGTAAGGTATATCGTGTAAAGAGTAGAGCGTATATACGAATATCTTTCCTAACTAATATAGTAAAGAAGAATACTATATACTATTATAACGTAATAAGTATCCTACGCTTTCTAATAGGTTATTTTTTTTATAGAAAACCTTATATACGCACCGGTTAAATAATATAATTATAATAATAAGTAGATCTACTCTAAAATTTATATAGTAGATTAGTAGTAGAAGATATAAGACTTATTACTAGACGATTAGGCCATAATTATTCCGCTATTAATAGCTTTAGATAAGACCGTACTTACAAGATTCGGAAGGGATAAAAAGGTATAGCTAGTATACCTTATAATTAAGAATCTTAATACTACGACTAGATAATCGATAATAAGGCCGGCGACTATCCTACTAGACCTACTACTAGTTATAAATAGTAAGGAAGGGGATCCTATTAATATAAAATCCTAGATATACTACGATACTATATAGGAAATACTCTAGTATAGTACTATGAAAGAAGTCTGGTTGCGCTCTAGGATTTTTCCGTACTTTCGCTTATACTCTATAAGACCTTATTACTTTAACTATTAATAACGCAATAAACTCACGATAGTTTAGCACCCTAATTAGTGGGAATCGAGGCTGCAATAATGAGCTTTCTACTACCTAAAGAAGTACTATATGCGCCCTCCGTACGGCTAGGCAAATACTTCCCGAAATCGCCTCCGTAATACGCTATTCGCGTATAACGGTATTACGAATACTTAAATGGTTTAAAGAGCTCCAATACCTTAGTTCTAGGGCTCGTTCTAGAGCTCCCGAGATCCTTAATAACCGTATAAGGATATATATCGTTCGTTTAGCTCCTCGGGAGCTGAAAATTACCTATCTATTACTTATAGGTACGCTAGGCCTATAGTATTATCGACGCGTCGTTTACGACGTGTTAAGGGTAGTAGAGATTACGAATTAGAGGGTAAAAAAAAGGCCTACTCTTACTAAGGAGCATACGCGTCTTAGATTGGCCTTTACGGAGGCTTATCTTCTTTAGACTATTAATAATTAGGCTCGGGTTATTTTCACCGACAAATACTCGTACGAAAGAGGTAAAGGCAAGCGCCCTATTTAGGTGTTTCGAATAACCAATGAGAAATGGGATAGGAGGATAATATAGATAGTTAAGAAGAGTAAAGATATCTATTAAATATACTAGGGAGATATATAGCTAGGTGGGAGAACAGCTCTTCTTACTATAGAGGTTAATCTAGTAAACCTATTACTACGTCAAGGATATACATCGTAATTATATATCTAGGCACTCGAAGAGGGACTCGTACCCGTTTACTAGCCTAGTATAATATTTTAATAGGATAACGCGCTAATCTATACCTTAAATCTTACTATAGAATAGCTCGAATCTAATGGAATTTGGACTATGGAATGGCCCCCATTTTCTCCCGATATAAACGCCGTTAAATATATATAGGTAAGGCTTAAAGAGCTCATTATTGAGCAGCACCCTAAGCTTAAACATATAGGTAAAACTAGGGAGGCTTATAACCGTTTAAACGAGGCTATAATATAGGCATAGGTAAGCATTCCGGAGGAGTATATTACGTTATTAATTACGTTAATGCCACGCCGTATACAGGCTGTTGTTAATGCTAGAGGGTAATATACTAAATACTGATCTTGCGCTTTAATCCTAGCTAGTTTTTAACTAAATTAAACGTGTTTTAAACGTTCAGTTTATTGTTTAATAATTGAACCTTATGGCTAGAGATGTCGGTATAACCCCGGCGCAACTAGACTAAACCGTAGTACTATATACGTAGTACTTTACGATAGAGGATTAGAACTAATATATTTTAGTAATAGAGAAGGCCGCGAGAACTAGTATAGATATTTAATATACCGATAGTAGGTTACGAAGGTATTATCTAATAATTATAGGTTTCTAGGTCAACTATAAGGAATAGGTACTACTTATAGGCATTAAATTAGGGAGATACTATACTTTATATACTATACCGCCGAATAAAAGAGAGCTTCTTAGCGAAACCTAGTCTTAGAGAATATATAAAGGCACGAAGGTATAGATCGAGAGATAACGTTAAGGTCTAGTAGATAGAATAAATAAAGACTAGGTATATAAAGTCGATAACTTTATATAGAGGCACGCGTATATAAATATCTACGATAGTATAATAATTAGTATCTTATATTAACTACTTAAGGGCCTAGTAAAACACGCCGTTAACTAGACTACGACTCTACTCGGGCTACGACCGGTATATTAAGCCGCTAGCTAAATAACTAAAGATACTATAAAGAAGAAGAAAAGAAAAGAAGAGAAAGGATAGAAGATACTAGTAGCTAACGGCCCGATAATAGTAGTAATAGATAAGAGATTCGTATATATCCCGAAATACCTAGGTCTTAAATATTTTATCTAATTCTTAAAGATTACTTAATAGATAAGAAAAGAGAAAAAGATAATAGTCTAACTTATAGTGCCTATGTTCGTACCGCTATTAAGGGGCGAATTCGCCGACGCTATCTATTATATACGCGCCGTATACGACTTTATTATATTAGTATAGTATTACGTATATAATAAGAGTACTATAGGCTACTTAAAATATACCCTATATAGGTTAAAATATTTTATAAACTTATTTCGCGGACTATAGAGGTCTAATAAGGGGGTAGACTAAGGAAATTTTAATATTCCTAAATTCTATACTCTAACGTACTAGCTAGTAATAATATATAGATATAGTATAGCTACTAGAGTTAGTACCGAAATACCTAAGCGTATATGTATCGAAGCTATTAAGGACCCTTATAGTAGGACAAATAAATACAATAGATATAAGGCATAGATAGTAATAGCGGCTACTAGGGCCTTTAATATAGCTACGTTAGAGGATATAATTAATAAGCTATAGTTCCGGCAATTAATATAAACCGAAGAGAATAATAAGGTTAGGATTATATACGCTATATATAGTTCCTAGGATTTAAATAAAATAGGATAGTAACTTACTAACGCTAAGGTAAGTAAACTTAGAAAAGTTAGTCTACTCTCTAAGAACTAGCGCCGAGCGGATACGGCCGAACGAGAAATAAATCTTCTAGGATTTATTATAGCCCTAGTAGTATTTATCCGCGAGAAGCGTAATAGAATAGAGGGTACTAGGTTTAACGACGATAGAATAGAGTATATTAAGAATAGCGCTAAATAGGCGTTAAGCTATTTCGTTAAGATCTATAGTATACTTATTTACTAGAAACAGCACGGTAAGGACGGGCAAAACCTAGATACTATAGTAAAAGAGTACGTTTAATACTTAGACGACTAGTAGTACTAGCCTAATAACGTTTAGGTAAAGAAGTACGCCTATACTACGGTTTAGAATAAAAACGCTACGGCCGGAATAAGTAGTATACTTATTAGAGAGGTTATACTAATTATTACGGTTATAGACGGCGCGATATATAACGATAGATATAAATACGAGCTTTACTAGAGAATAGTACTAGATATATATTAGCCGTAGAATAAAGAAAGAGCTAATAAGATTAACGGTATAGTTCGAGTAAAGAGAAGAAGCTCGTTAGCCGATAGTCGACGAAAATTACTAGGCGGTCGCCGTATTTATAAGCTACCGATAGTTATACGTAGTACCTACCTAATACTAGTAACTACTAAGGTAGACTACGATACGTACTTTATTAATAATTATATTAATTAGGATATATATAATACGATATTTAATAATAACTTAAGAAAAAAAAGAGAAGCTACGAATAGGGCTAAGGTAAAATATAATAGAATACGTAAGGCTTAAGCTAGAGCGGCTTAAGAAGTATCGGGCTAATATATATATAAGGTAAAAAGACTATAGATCTATAATAGATTAATATTAGAGATATAGCTTACTATAGTCGCTACCGTCGATATATAAGTACTTATCTCTTCTATAGCTAGTATATCCGCGTTTAATCTTAGGTTTAATAAGGAGTTTGTATTTATAGTTGTCTTCTATATAGGTAATACATAGATATTCTACTAGTAGATAGAGTAATAAGCGTTTCTAGACGAGTGCCTAATAGGCCTTATATCTACGTCCCTAAGGATATCTAGTATAATCGATATCTTAGCGATACTAATAAACTTTATACTACTTAGTCTTTATAGTCTCCTATTAAAGTTTAGCTATATTACTATATAGTAGATATTACGAACGTAAATTAAGTTCGGCTACCTCCTACTTAAGTCGGTTACCGATAAATAAATTATATACCTACTTAGGCTAGTTATCTAGTTTTATACTTCTTAAATCTCTTATTAGGCTTATACCTTCAACGGATTTAAGCTTTAGAGTAACTTTAAAGAATACTTCTTCTATCCTAGCCTTAGCTCGGCTAATTATTAGCTTTAATTAACCCTTCGCTTTCTAATTAGAATTATCGTTCTAATCTACGGTAACTCGCCTAGCTCTAAATAACGCCGATCTACTCTTTTAGTTAGGATTATAGTTACCGGAGTTATCTTAGTTGATATACGTACTACTAAACTAAATATCCTTTTCTCTTAGTATAGGGCGGTACTTGTAAGATGTACTACCGGTCTTATTACTTAAGAATCCCTACTCTTCTTTCTTATTTAATACTCTTAGAGGTAGATAAGAAGCGTTATCTTTAATATTAAGAGAACTATTATCGTTATTGTCTTTAAGCTATAGACTATCCTAGGTATAGTTAATACGGTCTATATTAGTTTTAAACCCTTCGTCGTCTAAGCCGAAATATATATTAAGAGTATTTAAGGTACCGTCTATAGCTTCGGAGACCTCTTTCTTACTATCTTAAGTATTAAGAGTACTATAGTAAGGATATTAGATAAGGAGTTTTTATTCGTAGTTATATTAGTTAATCTCGTTATAAGTCCTCCTAGTTTACTAATACTATAGAAGACCTTAGATTAGTTCGTAATATAAAATAATAATCGAGTAATAGCGTAGAGGGAAGTATAAATTCGCTTCGCGGTAAGAAGACTATAGCTTTATATTAGGTATAGAGAAGTCGAGCGACTAAAGTAGGAATTTAGTAGTAAGTAGAAGAGGTATATAGGTTATAAATATTATATCTTTATACTACTTAAATAATCTATTAGGCTAGTTATTAGCCGACGGATAGTCTAACGTCACGTAATACTAGTTATAGTAAATTTATATTATTATATAGTAACGTATATTCAAGTATATTATACCTTATAAAGTAAGTAGCGGTGGTTAATCCACCTAAGTATCGACTATTCTAAACTAAATAAATTAGATATAATAGACGGGCTTAATATATCTTAAGTAGTATATATTACACGAAAGCGCCTAAACGACTAGGCTTATATATTCGGCTAACTCTATATCCTACCCTAGTAGCTTACTAGGATCTAGCCGATAATAGTAGGCGGTCGTTCCGACTATAGTATTATCTATATTCGAATAGTATTCTTATTAGTAAGAGATAATAGGTATTTAACCGGTAGCCGTCGCTAGAGGGCCTTTAGAGTAAATAGTTCCGTACTATACTAAATACCACGCAACCTACGTATAGATATCTTAATAACTAGAACCCACATAACCCATGTATAGATGTCTTAATAACTAGAACTAAGATATCGACTATACTCCCCTCTCTATTACGGTATATAACGGGTAACGACTACGCTATTAAGACCTTTATATAGATCTTTTATTAGAAAAGACATTTTCGGACTAGGTATAATAGAAGAGAATTATTATAAAAATTTTAGAGTAAGGAGAAAGGTACGCGGTAATAAGCCTCTAGATAAATATATATACGACGAACTATATATAGAGGAGCCGTACGCTATAGAAAGATATCGAAGTATTTATATAACTCGCGATTACGTTAATCCGAGCCGGTTCTTTTAGCGTAGTTAGTAGAGGATTATTTTATAACGCCGCTATAATCGGCGTCGTCTCTAGATCTATTAGAGGATATACTATATATTATAGAGATAATTAGAAAGACTATAAGCGAGTATATAGATAAGTTTATATACCGTAACTATACGGTAAAGATAGGACGTATTAGAGACGAGTTAATAAGATCTCTCTAAGCTCGCAAGAGCGAGGGCTTTAAATATTATATATCTTATAGAAATATTAACTATAAGAATAGATAGAGTAAAGGAAAAGACGCCGCTAAAAAGAATAATAAAGATAATAACGAAAGAGATAGAAGTAGAAGTAATAGCTAATACGAGAATAAAGCTAAGAGTAAAAGATACCGTTTTTATCTATCTTTAGGAGATACCGAATATAGTTAGCGGCTAGACAATTATAGTACCTAGACTATTACTAATAAGTCTAAATCTAATAAAGAGGAGATAGTCTATTACTAACTACTAAGTATGGTTTTAATCCTAAAGTATATATAGACTAAGAGGAAGAGGAATAACGACGGGTAGAGTAGTATAGTAGTTAAACTAAAAATCGAAGAGGATAGTTAGTAGGAGAATTGTAATAGACCGATGGGTAGTACTCTATAGGTATAGAATATCTATAGGCGGAATAGTACTACGTCTATTAAAAGGGATATAGTATAAATACTATATAAATTAAGGAGAGAGAGAACTCGATATAA
>Ga0160427_10000301_pt1 | contig 31891 bp, 39 predicted proteins | sample SolpanmetagenomL_FD_108194 | JGI IMG/M metagenome (GOLD analysis project Ga0160427, IMG submission 108194) | Solar panel surface microbial communities from Lawrence Berkeley National Laboratory, California, USA - L | ecosystem: Engineered > Built environment > Solar panel > Unclassified ...
AGCAGTATCCAATAGCAAAACATCCATCACAACAATTATTTCAAAACAACTTGAATTACACGGATGATGCTAACCACCTATCTGTATTGCTTCTCGATCCCATGGCTTACAATCCCGGTGTTCTGGCCTGTGCTGCACTTGGTGAAACACCCTTGTCCAAGGCAGTAGCTCAGGCGAACAAGTCCGACTTGGCAAATCTGCTAAACTACAATGCTTTCGCTGGGAGAGCTTTCCCAAATCAAGCATATTACATTGACGACGGTATGAAAGGGTGGGGTCGTTCATGTGTATTGCCTCATGCTAATTTATATTTAGCTGTTTTGGCCTATCAACAAGGCGCCCCAGGATTTGTCTTTTCAGGTCTAGGCAAATACGAGGGTCAATCACTTCCAGTTCTATGTACACAGTCCGCCCAAGCTACTCAGCCAGGATCTTCCACTGCATCTGCCTCGAATCAAGTCTCTGTCAACGCCGCAGGCAACACCATTGTCGGCTTTCGAAACAAAAAGTCATTCAGGTTCCTTGGAATTCCATATGCTAACCAACCCGCTCGCTTTGAGTATTCAACAATATCAAACGTGACTGGTCAAACACTGCAGGCGACTGCGTATGGTTCAGGATGTCCTCAGTATGGCTCTGGCAGTGAGAATTGCTTGTTCATGAACATCCAAACCCCGTAAGCTGTACTTCTCCGTCTATTGACAACGCCCGAAATACTGACATCAATCCAGATTCTTGCCAAAAGCAGGCACTAAAAAGAATCTGCGCCCAGTCCAATTCTGGTAATTGAATATCTACATCAGAAAATATAAAAGCTTGTGTAATAATTGTATTATAGGATTCATGGCGGAGGTTTCGAGGGTGGCTCTGGCTCTGACCCACAAACTGATGGTGGCAACCTTGCTTCTCGTGAAGACATTGTCACCGTGACTTTCAACTATCGAATCGGCACACTTGGCTTTCTCGCCATTCCAGGAACCGATATCAAAGGCAACTTTGGCATAGGCGACCAAGTCAATGCCCTCGATTGGGTATTGGCCAACATTGCCAGCTTTGGAGGTGACCCCAAGCAAATCACTATCACTGGAGAATCTGCCGGCGCAGCATCTGTCCGAGTACACCTCGGCTCAGCACAATGCATTGGCAAATTCCAGGGTGCTATCGCCATGTCTGACCTTGGCGGCGGCATCGACCTAGGCGAGCCCAGCAACTGAGGAACGCAATTCACGAATTACTACACTATCAACCAATCCTACGCCGTGGCTGGTCAATCCATCTTCCACGCCGTCGGCTGCAATCAGACCGCCATTGCGGATCAAATCACTTGCCTCCGCACCGCTAGCACCGGTGTTGCAATCAATGCCCTCCGCCCGGACGCACGCTACATTGTTCAAGATGGCACGTTCGTGACCAGGGAGTCACTCGACCTACGCAAGCAGATCCTCACACACCGCGCACGTCCCATACATCGGCGGCAATGTCCTGAACGATGGCGCATCCTTTACCGGTCTCTCTACAACATGCACCTCGCTTGCGGACTGTCTCGCCGCGGACATCGCCTGCACTCCCGCCTACGCCAACGCAATCATCGCGTGCGGCCTCTTCCCCTACGTCAACTCCACTGGAAACCTGCAGCAGGACGCCTTCAACGTCTCCCAGCGCGTTGTCACTCACAACATGTTCCGGTGCGTTGACCGGGCCACATCCTACGCCGGTGCTGTCTCTGGCGCCTTCGCCTCCGCTTACTACTATCAGATGAACCAAGCCGGCTTCGGCTACAATTCCAACAATGTACCTGCTGCAGGACCTGGCCCACACTACCTCCTTCATGGTAGCGACATGCCCTGGCTTTTTGGTAACCAGATCAGCTATACGGACCCTAAAGCCTTTCCTACGCAGCTGGTTACCACGATGTACTTTGCAGAGTTTATGCGCTCCGGACAGCCGAATCCCGCCGAGGCGTATCTCATGGCGCGAGAGTATAAGGACGCGCTCAAGGTTGATCGACAGTCGGGCCCGTGGAATGAGGTTACTGGGGACAGTGGGAAGCAGGTCAAGCAAATGGATTATCCGGCGTATGATGCCAAGTGGGTTGATACTCCGCAGTGTGCATGGCTGAACTACTCGATCAGTTACTATCTGACGGGTAGGATTTGATGGCAGGAGATATAAGGTGTGATGTGTACGGTGCAAGATGTGAGATACAGGTATGAAGTGGAGGTATGCGATGCAGATGTGGAGTATGAGATCTGGGGTGGGAGGAGGAAAGTAAGATTCACTTATGTGCGAGCAATGGTTAATTCTTTTAACCCTCTGTGAACTCGCCTAATACATCACGGTCTTCCGCTAATCTCTTAATCTATTATCCTCTTCCATTATCTTCGGCTACTTTCTTAATCTTCTATCCTCTTCCATTATGCTTCACCGCCTTATTTGGAGGCTGACCGAGATTGTACCTGTACGTGAATTGATTACTATAGTACTATAATGCAGGCTGTAGCTGAAAGTTCGATGAAACAATGAAATGAATACAAGCACGCTTGTGCACATCTAAGACACCCTTGAGGCAATAATAAAAACACACCAAATGGCACTAAGATCATGTCGATCGATCTTTTCATTCCTGATGTCGTGTAGCTCTGCTTACACATATTATGATGTTTAGAAAGAGAGCAGAATATCCAATATCAGCGGATACAGCTATAGCCTCACAACAACATAGCCGAAATCACAGCAGAATCAACTCGACTTCACGTCACCTACATAGCAAGAACGGTGCCTCTAGACCCAGCTACTAATGCTAGTGACGCCCTTGCTTACACTTGTAGACATTAGATGCCATTCGTCGGAGTAATAGCACAGATCTTTGTGTATGGATATGCTACCACAGTGCTACCGCACTGTCGTGGACGAAGCTCAGCGTGCTGAGGCATGATACCATAATTGTATTTGGCGTCACTTTGATTTGAGAGCGTCCGTCAAAAGAACGACACCCATGGATGGCACATCTGTCACAAAACGGCACTATTTTAGTACTATCGAAAGCGGCGTCAGGAGCAGGTGAATATTGCTCAATGTCATATTCTCAGCAGAGTGTCATCATGATATGAGTCTCATATATATCACATCGTTGCAGAATTCGTGAGGCCAGGGCAAAAGTTGGTATGAGGTATCAAGGTGTGAAGAGTGCCGGTAGACCTTCTGAACTTAACGAATGTAATTAATTTATAAATATCAGTTGAGGGAGACTCTAGGACATTAGAGATAGGCATAAGGTAAGTAGCTCGAAGAAAGTTAGGGCCACAGCAGTCCTAGCCCACGAATTCTGATTACGACGTGATATGTTCACCATTAATCATCTTTCGAATTATTACTACGCATTCTTACTTTTCTCAAGAGCTTGGTGTCATTCCAGTAGGAAGCGTAACCCTGAACGCTAACAGTTGAGAGTCCAAGTTGAAGCCACTCGTATCACTATAGTTGAATTTACCGCCATCGAGGTGACCGTTCTGCGTGATGAAGTCATTGTCGCTAAAACGAAATAATCAGTAGTTATACTTCTTCAATTTTAAAATCACAAAAACAACTTACGACATGCTAAACAAGAAGAACTGTCCATCACTTCCCCCGTTACTGGGCGTAACCGGCGCCAGTGCCAAACTCTCCCACTTCTCGTTAAGAAGCCCATTATCTTGCGCTCCACCGTTGTGGAGGTAAAACCGGTTTAGCTGCGAGTTGACATTGTAATCCAAGAACGAGCAGTACGTCGCCGCAGTGATGTTGGCAGCTAGCACACCTCCTGGGGCAACAGCAGCAGTGGCATAATCATACATGCCGACAATGTTCGTTGCGGTCGAAATGTCGAAGATATCCGCGTGACGGTACACGCTCTGGCTACTCGCCTGGCCGCGTCCGGCGTCAGAGTCGCGCGCCAGGACGAGGAATTGGTTGCCATCGAGATAGTGAATCTCGGATTGTGCGGCGATGTGGCTCTTGCCGGTGCTAGCTTTGACGTAACTGGGCAGATGGACGACGTACTCGCCGACTAGCTCGGGGGTGCCGACGGAGATGTCGTATTGCACCATACGGGTGTAGCCTTCCTTTGAGCCTGAGGTGCCGCCGTCTTGGTTGGTTGCTGCTTGCAGAAGAGCGTAGAGATATTTCTGGTCAGTGGATATCGTGAGGCCTTCGAAACCGTGGTTATTGTCTCTGCCTGTAGGGTTGTCGGCTGGGCTGACGTCGTCGGTAATGCCGGCCAGGGTTTGGAAGTAGGTAGGCGAGTCTGCGGAGAAGCTGATGCTGTTGTTTCGCATGGGGATGTATGCCATCGGGGGCATGATGGCTTGGAGCATCTTGCCTCCCTTGCCGAACTGGTAGATGTAGGGGCCATATTCGTCGGAGATCCAGAAAGTGCCATCGTTAGCGACGACCAAACCTTCGTTGTCATTGACAACTCTGTTACCACCAGGACCTGGGAAGCCAAAGCCGTCTCCAGTGAACGTGGTGGATGGCAACTGGGGAAAGCCTTTGAAAGTGAGGTAAGGGCCTGTCGGGTTGGCGTCAAGACCACTTGTCGGGTTGCCCTTCGGGTCGGTTAAGAAGATGGTGTCTTCGTATTGTAGCTCGATGTTTGTGGTTACCGGAGAGCTGGCGCTGTTGTCGTATACTGGAGAGAAAGTAATGCCGAACTTCTGGACACGACTCTGATAGTTGACCGTACCTTCGGTGTTCCAGCCTCTGTCGGGGATTGCATAGAGTGTACCGGTGTAAACACCTTTCTTGTTCACCTTCCAACTGTTTCTTGGAATGGCAATGCTCGATCCGATACCTCCGATGGTATCACCACGGCTGTCATAAGCATCACTGGGGACGTACCCATAGCCAGCCAGCTCATTGTACTGATATGTCTTTCCGTTGCAGGTTGTGCTGGAAACAATACCAGATGCAGTGCCGTTGGTCTGACGGGGCACAAGGTGGGCTGAAGCAGAAGCCCCAATGCTAGAGAGCGCAAGAAAGGTGGTAGATGTCTTCATGGTGATAATGGAAATGGAACGATTTCGGAATGTGTCTCCAAAGAAAAGGAACAATAAACAGACGCATTTTGAAGCATTTATCATATACATTTCTGCTTCACGCTAGTCACATGATAGTCGCAGCGATGAGGTTCGAAAACAAGTTGGCATTGTCCAATCGATGTCGCACGTGTTTCTTGCCGGAGATGCTTGCGCCAAGGTGTGGCAAAGAGATAGATAAAGGGATTTGCAGACTTGTGACATTTTCGCATTGGTCTTCTTCTTCTGACTTCGGATTCTTAAGGGTGACAACCTGAGTGTGTTGTTTTACATACGCTTCTTTGTTAGAGTATCATGGCACTGTATGCAATCGCGGTTGGGCATGCTTCCAATTCAATACTCACCTTCGTCGGCTCCCAATACTCACGTCAAAGTCTTCCTGCTTAACCACGCTTTGAACATCTGCAATGCTTCCACTGGCTTGTCGAAAGGCACCATATGACCTGCTCCGTGCACTCGGGCGTATCGTAATGGCCCACTCTCCCACCACAAACCGCCACTCCAAGCTTGTTTGTTGTTCTCCTGTTGGTAGCGAAAGTCGGGCAAGCCCTTCCATTCGAGGGATCCAAAGACTCGCTGTGACATGTTAGTCTCATCGGATAGCTTCGATTAAGTTGGTGTACTTACTTCGTTGCCGACGAAGTTGCCTAACGCGTGCCAATTGTCAGCGTTGTGATCTCATTATAGGGGTTTCTAGCAGGATGATGGAGACTTACAAATCCAGTCGTATGTCCCAACATAGATTAATACTCTAACCCCACTGTGCAGCAGACGGGCGACGTAGGGCCGAGTGTCGATAATGTAGTCGTTGACCTTCTGAAACTCCCTCCCAACTTTGTTATTGCAGCCAACGAACTTGGGGGCTGCCTTGTCAACGCCAAAGGCCGTACGCACTGCCTCGGTTCGGAGGAAGGTCGTAATGGAATCCATGATTGGATAGCATAAGTAACCTATGCAAGGCTTGCTGACATCGTAGTAGTTCAGCCCCGAGTAGATGTACGGCAGTTCAAGCTCATTATCGCAGAAGCCTCTCGAGGCGCCGCATATGATCGGGTCTGGGTAGTTGTGGCATGCATCTAGAAGATACTCGCAGCGTGGTACGGCTGCTGACATACGGTCGCAGACGGTGGAGTTGAGTAGTGGCCCAATGCCGGTGACGTTGGTGCAAGAAATATCGTAGGAGGAAGTCAATTGCTTGGTGTCGGAAAAGATGCCATTTCCTATTAAGACGGATTCAAGGGGTATTTGCTCATCCGATCCAGAAATGGCATTCATCGCCATGATGTGTTCTGCAAATACTGGAATGTAGTGCCCGCCGTAGCTCTCGCCTGCAATGGAAAATGGTAGGGATTTAGCTTCTGGAAATGCCAAGTACCAAAGTCTCATGAAAGCATAGATGTCTTCGCTAGCAGCAAGTGTTCCTCCAGTGATCTCTGATCTATTGCTAGTGTACGAAAAACCGACACCAATTGGTTGATCAAGGAAGAAGACATTTGCAGCTTCGATCCAGCTGTTCGGGTTCTCCCGAGCTGACTTCCCTCCGTCATTCACGGTGCAAGGTCCCAATTCCATGAACAATCCTGTCATACTAGAACATCCTGGCCCACCGTTCAGCCAGAGGACTACTGGGTCCTCCTTAGGCTTGGAGCGTGATTCAAAGTAGGCAAAGTAGAAGTGTTTGGATCCGGAGTTGAGATAGCCAGTATATCCAGCCGTCGCTCCAGGACAGACATCTGCCAGTGTTGGTGCGTCATCATCTTCCTTGTTGACCGTAAAAGGATCGTGGGCGGCATGAGCAGTAATGGAGAGGCTATGATTAGGATACAAATCGTGTGTAAGGATACGTGCGGCAGGAGATTCTGGCGATGTGAGAGGGACTTGTGGTGCAACGCTTCCAGCAACTACTGTCACAGCAGAGAGCAACAATGCAAGGGAAATCAACGGCATGGTCGCTATACAGGATTTGAAGGATGTATTCTGGGTCAAGCTGATACTGAGGCTTTAAATAGAAGATGTCTCGGTCGACTGATAAGCGATAAGAGCCATTCTGTGTGTGGCAAACCTGTTTAGGCAGCTCGAACATGTATGCGGTTAGACTGTGAGCAAGGTACACGGCAACCCCATAACCGATCATCGCCAATCACGCGACCATTCAGGTAGCACCCTCTGTCGATACCTTAGCATACCTTACTTTCATCTACGAGATCCTCTCCACGTGTTCATGAGGGAATTTCTTCTCAACATTCTCAAAGCCCTCAGAGTTCTTCAGCTCCTCCGAGTTCTTCAGCTCCCAATCCATACCACTCTCGCCCTGATTCTCACCATCACGATGTTCCTTTTTCCCATCAAAGATCTCCGCAATCTCCTCCAAACTGCGTCCCCTAGTCTCCGGGAACAGAAAGTATATGAGAAGGATTGAAATCGTGAGCAGAATGCAGAAGACAATGTAGTACTTCCACCCGAGTTTCTTCATGGCGATTGGATTGCAGAAATTGGCTATGATGAGGCCGCAGTAGTTGACGGTGTAGGCCCAGGTTACGCCGCGGCTTCGGAGTAGAGAAGGGTAGATCTTTCAAGAATGTTAGAAAATCCGCACACTTCGGAGCTGTTCGTGACTTACCTCGACTACGTATGCCGGATTGAGAGGGGTGTAGGCAATGGCGTAGAAGAAGTTGTAGAAGAAAAGGAATGCAATCACAGCATGTCCAGCTTGAATATCGTGATTCTGTCCAAGTCGTCAGTATGTGTGAGTCGACATCCAAAGTCAGCACTTACTCGAGTGAACACACTATTCAAGATCGTCCAGCAGACGTATGATGTGAGCATGCCACTTGCTGATATCAAGAAGAGGGTGCGCCGACCCATGCGATCAACCATCAATGCTCCTCCACAGACGGCTGAGAACCAGTTGAAGATCTGAAGCATTCCGTTTAAGAGTGTTTGTGTAGATGTTGCCGTAATGCCAACTGTGTTGAGGACTAGAGTGAGGTAGTATGAGATGACCGCGTTACCGCTCCATTGGGTGAAAATGCCGAGGATTGCTGCGATGAGTGATCGCCGGCGGTTGGCTGGAGTTCTGAAAAGGTCTAGGTAGGAAGACTTTGAGTTGATATGACTCTCCATCTCGATACTTTGCTCCATCTCGCGAAGTTCAAAGTCGACAAGTGGTGATGTCTCATCATTGTCTGCGTGGAACTTCACGAGGAACGCTCTTGCTTCCGTGATGCGACCTTGAGAAACCAACCATCTGTTACTTGTTAGTCGTCATACTCAAGACTAGCGAGACTTTGCCTTACCTAGGTGATTCTGGGAGCCAGTAGAAGCCGAGGAATTGCAGGAAGGGAAACGCTCCTTGCATGATCGAGGGAATTCTCCAGCCCCAATTCGAGGTCATCTTGAAGGTAGCATATGTTGTCCATGCAGCGAGGACCCCGCCAACAAACTGTGTCCTGCGTCAGGTCTGTACGAACATGGGCAAGCCACACAGATATCAACTTACATAGAAAGTATTGTACAATGCGGTCACTCTACCACGATGGGTTGGGTACGCCAACTCGGTAACCAAAACAGGCGATGGTTGTGCAAGGAAAGCTGTGCCAAAGCCAAGCACGAAGCGTGCTGCAATCATCATACCAACGTTTTGTGCTGCACCTTGAACAACGGTGCCGATGAGTAGGAAGCCGAAGCCCACATACATAGGCATGCGTCTTCCGTACTTGTCTGATAGAAACGTGGCAGGGAAAAGTCCAAGGAGCTTGCCAACGATATAAAGTGCATTGATAGAACCAAGAAGGGCGGCTTCAGGGTGGTGGAAGTAGTCCTTCCAGACCTTCAAGGACTGGAGGCCGTTCATCATGGAGCCTAAGCATTGTCAGAAGACCAGTATTGATAGGCTATAGAGATGATATGACTTACCATCAAAACCAATGATAGCAGATGAAAAGAGAGGGACCAACAGGATCAAATTCAGGCGAATAAGATGGCCAGTTCTATACCACGGCTTTGGGTTTTGTGGCAGATACTGGACGACTATTAGCTTCGACTCTGTGCAATGCAGTATGACATCTCGAAGAGCGTTGACTGACCTGCAAGAGCTCAGTTCCGACCGCATTGAGGTTGCCTTTGTTGGTAGACTTCGGAAGTCCCATGCTGAATTGACCTCGGTGTATGGTTATTCACTTTCTGTGAATGGTAAGATGCTGATACAACAAAAAAGAAGACGAAAGAGGTGCAGGGGAAGTCCAATTTATGTTGTGGTACGACGGCATGAGGTACAGCTTAGAGACAACCAGCGCGCTGGATGGCTCCCCGATGTACCCCGCACGCGAGTCTGGATTGTGGGGCTCAGGTTGCAAAATGTGCGTAGTGGTCACATGATCTCGTGGCCGGGGAGGACGGCTCAACGATCCGTACGTGCAACCGAGAGATCTCCGCTTGGCAGCGGGGTGTGCCACAAAGCAAGTGGTCCGGAAGCTGGAAGGTGGGGCCATGAGATGCGGTGAGAGGCGCTCCGCTTCTTGGCAGTGGACATGGTTTGATCAGATGAGTGAGATGCTGGTGCTCGACGTTGTTTTCCCCAGGTAGTCCAAGGAATTGCAAAACCAAAGACTTCACTCCGTACGACTAATGCCGAGCAATATAACATAGCCCACGTCCTTTGCATTAGAAGCATTAGAAGCATTAGAAGACCAACAAGGGGCTTTCTGTAACTCTCTCTCCTTTCGACTGCTCACCATGTCATCTATAAGTAGTACCAGCTCCACTGGCATGAACACGCCTGAAAGTAGCAGTGCTGGCAATATGAACGTCGAAGACTTGATCAAGCTATTAACGCTGGATGAAAAGGTTGCTTTGACACGAGGTACGTGCTCTCATATTTCTGGCACTCGAAGCTTCATTCAGCGCGATATTCTCTCACGTCAAGTTCCATCGAAGAGATGGACGACGTTGGCTTAAGCAAAGTATGCAGAGTGATAGTAACATAATCGACCTGACGGAGGAAGTCACACCACATAATACACCGGAAGCTCAGCCCGGGATTGCCGGATCGTAGGCGAGCGAGACTAGGTTGCTCCTATCGAAACCGGCGACTAGTCCCCTAGATATCCTTACGGCACTCTCCTCGCGTGCTTCCGATGAGCTCAATGTGGCTTCAACTCTGGCTGCGATTCCGGTAAGGATATTGGCTAACGTCTTCACAGCTTGCGACATGTGGCATACAACTCCCATTGAACGACTGGGAATACCTTCCTTGCGAGTGTCTGACGGACCAAATGGTGTACGAGGTACAAAGTTCTTCGATAGCACACCAGCTGCCTGCTTCCCGTGCGGAACAGGTCTAGGCGCAACCTGGGACACCGGACTACTGAGAGCAGTTGGCAATTTGTTAGGCCTAGAAGCTAAGGCAAAGGGCGCCCACATCTTGCTAGGTCCGACAGTCAACATGCAGCGCAACCCTCTCGGTGGTCGAGGCTTTGAATCTTTCTCTGAGGATCCAGTCTTATCTGGCTTGATTGCGGCTGCATACTGCAATGGTGTACAGGATCAACGCATCATTCCTTCGATCAAGCATTTCGTATGCAATGACCAAGAGGACAAGCGTATGCTGGTAGACATTAATGTTAGCGAGAGAGCTCTTCGCGAGATCTACCTAGCACCTTTTATGCTTGCTGTACGTGATGCTAACCCAGGCTCTTTTATGACCGCATACAACAAGGTCAACGGAACACATTGCAGCGAAAATATGCATTTGCTAAAAGACATTCTTCGAGAAGAATGGGGCTGGGACGGGCTAGTGGTTAGCGACTGGTAAGTACGCCTGTGTGAACTGTACTATGACCCTCCAGTGTTTACAGGTGTGAGGAGACTCCCGCCAAACTACGAGAGCACGAAGGGGTTTATATATTCCTATCCATCCCTGAACTGAGCTCACTCAGAGATATTAACAAATTATGCAGGTACGGGACGTACAGCACCACCGAGGCAATACAAGCAGGGCTTGATCTCGAATGTCCCGGGCCTTCTCGATGGCGGACCATGAATCTGACGCACGCCATCAATTCTGGAAAGCTTGACGAGAAAGTACTGGACGAAAGAGTTCGAAATGTGCTGAAAGCCGTGGAAAAGGCTCAAGCAAGCGGTATAATTGAAGGTGCACCAGAGACGACCAGGGATACACCTGAAGACAGGCAGTTGTTGCGTCGCACGGCAGCTGAGTCGATAGTGCTTCTGAAGAACGAAAATGGCCTGCTTCCGTTTGCAAAGAACAAGAAAGTGAGCTCGACGATGTGACATCCTATACGATTTCTTTACGCTAACCTGATAAGATTGCAGTTATCGGATCAAACGCACGCGTTGCCACCTTTTGTGGCGGAGGCAGTGCGTCGCTCAATCCATACTATTCTACCTCCGTCCTCGACGCTGTCAAGTCAAGGTCTGAGGACGTGGTATACGTAGAAGGTCCCTTCTCGCATCGCGAATTCTCGTTACTCGACAATGTCCTGACCGATACCAGAGGAAATCCTGGCTTCACGTTCAGATGTTACCTTGAACCTCCTGAAAAAACGAACAGAGAATGCATTGACACCATGTATGTGAGGACCACGAAGTTCTTTCTGACGGATTACTCCCCACCTCGACTTGATAACTCCTTGTTCTGGACAGAGATGGAAGCTACTCTGACGCCGGATGTAGATGGTCTTTGGGAGTTTGGACTGTGTTGTCAAGGCACGGCTATGCTATACATTGATGGAGTTGAGGTGGTCGACAACTTGACCCATCAGGAGCCAGGCAATGCTTTCTTAGGTGCAGGCACGAAAGAAGTCACTGGATCCATCAGCCTCAAGAAAGGAAAGGAATACAAATTGCTCATACAGTTTGGCAGCGCGCCCACATCGAAGCTTGTTAAGAAAGGCGTCGTGACGTTTCGCAAAGGAGGTGTGCGCTTACGTGGAGGGCCACATATTGATGTTCAAGCTGCAATAGAAAATGCTGTCAGGGCAGCAAAGCAAGCAGACCAGGTCTTGATCGTAGCTGGTTTAAATGTGAGTCCAAAACCCATCCTTCAAAAGCAACTCGACCTACTGACAATTCTGAACAGGGCGATTGGGAAGTCGAAGGTCAAGACCGATCTGATATGAGCCTACCACCACATGTCGACAAGATGATAGAAAGCATCTTAGATGTCCGTCCAGACTCTGCCGTTGTGATACAGAGTGGAACTCCAGTGGCCATGCCATGGGCTTCCAAAGCAGCATCTGTTGTTCAGATGTGGTTTGGTGGCAACGAAGGCGGTAATGGACTTGGTGATGTGCTCTTCGGGGATATCAATCCAGTATGTGTCTCCAAATCAAATCTTCACATTGGTTGCACGACACTAATACGGATGCTGTAGAGCGGAAAGCTGCCACTGACGTTTCCGAAGAGAATCCAAGACAGTCCCGCCTTTCTCCATGCTTTTAGCAACAAAGGACGAATGTTGTATGGCGAGGACATATATGTAGGCTACCGCTATTATGATGCCGTGGATCTTGCCGTTGAGTTTCCTTTCGGTCACGGTCTATCTTACACGACGTTTCGAATGCACAGTCTTCGAGTCGTCTGCAAGGACGGCATCCTATCCGTTAGAGTGAGCCTAGAGAACAGTGGCAAGCGTGCGGGCGCGGAAGTAGTCCAGGTGTATGTTGCACAGCGATGTCGGTCGATAGCACGGCCACCGAAAGAGCTTAAGGGGTTCTCGAAAAGGTATCTCCAGCCTTCTGAGACGGCTGAGGTGTTGATAGAGATTCCAGTTAAGTACGCCACGTCATACTGGGATGACAGCGTTCGAAAATGGACCTCAGATGTGGGACCATACGACGTACTGGTTGGTAACAGCAGCCGTGCTCAGAAGTTCCTCATTGACAAGTTCGAGACGAACGATACGTTTTCTTGGAGTGGTATATGATACACATACTGTTTACATTAGCACTAAATAATTCGGTATGTCCATCAAAGCTATAACCTGGTTGCGGAACGACGTCGGTGAAGTGGTGAAATTGCACACTTTTACCACTGAATATGCCCCGTTGCTCAGTTGACCCAGTAACGACATAGCTTCTTGATGTTGTCGTGGGTTGATTCTTCCGGAAAAGGGTGGTGTAGCTTGCCTTGATTCTACGCGAGGTTGACTGGGATTGGAATCATGATCAGACAAAAGCTGGAGGAAGCGTAGAGTGGCAGCACGCTTCAAACCCTAATTTCATGCTATATCTGAGCGTTGACGACTGAGATCCCCACGACATAATGGACTGGAAATAAAAAGGTGGATTGTTAAAGCTGGAAGAAACAGTAGAGTGGCAGCACACCTCATGGCCTGTTTTCATGCTGTTTTCAAGCGCTTTGGATACTGTAATGCGCTGCGAAGTTGATTGGGAAATTTCGCGAATTGGCGAAGCTGGAAGAAGCAGAAGGGTAGCAGCAAGTCTCACAATCTATTTTCATGCTTCTTGAGCGCCCTGATTACTGTGATCCTATACGAAGCTGGATAGGATTTCTGTGAATTTGTAAAGCTAGCAGAAAGTGGGTTAATAGCAGCACGCGTCACGGCCTGTTTTCATGCTATTCTCGAGAGTCCTTGCTAGCTTATCCATGTGAAATTCACTCTTTGTCTGGTCACGTCTTCGAAAGCTGATAATTGATTGTTTAACAATGTCGTGGTTTGCGTCGACACTAACTAAGATGTGACATCCTTCGTGGCAGGGTGGAGCAAGCTGGTAAGTCGAAGTGATTGGCGCGTCCTGAATAAGCTTCTTTTGAGATATAATAGTACGACAGGCAAGATGTAGGCGGACGTTTGAAGTGTGACTGATGCTTTTGCTGCAAGAAAGGATGATAGCTTCATAAAGCTAGCACTATTGCGAGGACTCTTAATTCAAATTGGGAGATGAATACAAGGCTTGAAGTCTCAAGGTTTATGTGTGGCTGTTGCTGCTAAAAGACCGCAAATGGTTAACGTGGCAAAAAGTTGGCAATTGCCAGATCGATGATATTGAGAGATATATACTAATCACTGGACAGCAAAACCTTTGCAGAAGTTCCTTTCAAGAGGCGATGCATATTCCACAAAGCAGGCGAGTTATGTGCAACTGCTGCAACAAATTCCAGAGTCCTCTTGACAAGTGTTTTCAGCAGAGCACGATCGATCAACGCTCGTAAATGGTGATTCATATAAGTAGCGAGCAGAAGAAGCATATTACCGCATTGCCTGTCACGTTGGTTAGCCATAAGCACGGATACGCCTTGGTATTGCACCTACGCATAGGCTGTGCCCCATGGATTGCTAAGGACGAGCTTTGCAGGTTCAACTTGATGGAATGCTGCTGTGCTTCGTATGAGTGCTTCTACGCATTTGCCTGCATACAGCATGACTAGTGGCCGAACTGACTGCGAAGGGTGTGTCATACCATGTTCAAGGACTCTGCGCAGATACGGTCGATAGATGATCACGACACCCCCATGATACTTAGCCCGCACACGCTCTGCTAAGACACCTTCCGTAGACTGTTCCGCCGAAGGTTGCCATACCCATAACGGTGCGATCGCGTGGGAGCCTTCAAGGCTGTCCCGCAAAGAATCCACAAACGATACAATGTTTGGATCATTCAATCTCTCAATTGTGTATGCTGGCCAATGGTCAGCGGGTATAAGTATGACGGAAGACGAGAGGACTGCATACATTCTTGGATACCAGGGCCATATAGTTCAGCATGTATGTGATTGAGACGTCTTCGTAGCCATAACAAAGCGAGATAGCATTGCATGGTCTCAACGTGGAAACCAGAGTTCACGCAGATCTCGAGGTCAGGCCACGGCATCGTAGACTCCCACGTGAGTATTGCCGACGGTGGAACATGTAGCTCCGCGATAATGTCGCTGTTGTTAATCCCATTAGAACGCTAGCAATCCTCATGGTCGTTATGACATACCTTTCCAATTGGAGACAGCTCCAGAATAGTATCACTAGGTGGTTTAGTGCCGCCGGGACTCGTTCATGTTGTGCGGCCATGGTAATCAAAGCTAGACGAGACGGCTGCAGTGCCAGGTACAGAGAGTGAGAAGCTCTGGCATAATATGCGTGGCTTTCAAGTACATGTGAGTACTGCCCTTGATACAACCCAGCTAACATGTTAGCTTGTACATGCTCTTGTAGTGAGAGTTTCCACTTGCTGTGGTCGTGACTCATCAAAATCGTGGCAGCTCTGAAGAAGACAGAGCCAGGAAGTGGCACAAGTTCTTGACTCATTCTAGCACTTGATAGGGTCGAAACATCCTGAGTATCATGCTGAATATTTTCGCAGGCTTGTCCGAGAGCGAGTACGAGGAGTAATAAGGTAGCCTGAATTGATTGCGATGGCGTAAAGCAGGGATAGGTGATATGCTGAGTCCCACCCTCTCTGTCATGCGATTGGAGTGACAGTAGGAAACTTGTCATATCTTTCTCTATGGGCACAAAGCTTGCCAGGAGATGGTCAAGCTGCTGCGGACTGATAATCGGATGCATAGTGCTAACACGTGACAGATAGGTTTGCGTTAGGCGTGAGATTGCTTCTTGGTCCACGGCTAGGCCATCTAATCCATCGCGCTTCACTGTACCATTGACCACGTCTGAATCGAGCGGAGTCTGCTCCAACGATGGATGCAATTGCCCAAAGTCAATGCTACCGTTGGGTTCTTCAGGGGACAATTCGGCCTCTCCTAGTTCCTGTTCAAGAGGGTCCGGCCACTTCCGATGTGTAGGCATAAGCGGCTGCGTAATTCGGCGCAAGGCAGGCCAGTCAAGTATGCCGACCCATCTTGTCGTGTGGTCAGCTGGTATAGTCGCGTCGACTAACATTGATCTTGCTGGTACTTTCTGATCTTTTTCAACATGGTTTTGTAAAGCAGCAGCATGTATCGACGAAGAAGTTACAACTCTAGGCGAGCGGACGTCGTTCCCCAACGTATTACTGATGTCTTGTGCCTGGTCATGTGCAGAATCGTGGACAACATGCTCAACGTTGCTGCCGTGTTGAGTCAGAGAAGGCACAGCTTTTGCTATAGTGTCTCGTAGCTCTTGGTGTGAGCTCAATAATCTGTCTAGCTTGCCAAGAATATCTGCTTGCGCACTTGTAACACTGCTAACATCAGACATTGCTTGAGTTATACATGACTGTGTGCTGAATACATACACTATGCGAGGCTCGACAGGATCACGCACACATGGGATACCTTTTGTCATGCAGATCCTGCACTGCGGCGCCTCGTCACATTTTGTCTTCGAGATGCGACAATTTCTGCACGCCTGGCTTACACATCAGCTTATTCCGAGTCCTTTCTGTGGGCGGGAAAAGCTTTGCTGTACCTGTATTGCTCGAGGTGCGCGTGGGGGTACGCGTGTAAAGGAAGACCAAGCTCCATCCTGCTCAGTCCAGGCCGTCGTGGTTTCTTGTGGTATGCCTGGATTTACTAGATTCCCGTTGAAGTCACGTTTATTGTTGGGATGTGACATATCAAATGATGCTGTCGTCGTTATCATTTCGTCCAGTGGCGGCCGAAGTCGCTCAGCCCCTTGACGCCGAGCGCCGAATGCCGAGTGCCGACTGGGTATGCCAAGGTGAAGCAACAATAACATAGCACTTCCAGGTTCAGGTTTGCTTCGTCAATGCTCATCAACTCTTCCATCTCCTGGCCAAATTTAATCTGACCACCGATCGCACTACCTTCGATGTAGAGTGGCAGCTTCTCTTCCACGTCCGCAAGCTGCACCGCCACGCTTGCGACCTCTAGTTAGGATGGCGATGGAGGCGAGCGAGGTAGTGAAGGTGTCTTTGCTGTCAGCCAAGAAGTCCTGAGGAGAAGGTGACGATGTCGGACGAAGCTCGGAAAGAGGCGAGAGTGGCATCGACGACGCGGCTGCACCAATGTAACAAATGGTTTTGTCGCCAATCAACTTCTGTCTGTAGGTACAAAGCGGGAACTGGTTTTGTCGACGTCAAATTCAACGACCATACCTTTCAATGTAGTTAAACGTCTAATTCGATGATCACCCAGAGAATGTCAACTCTTTCTTGCTGGTAGAGGATAGGTATTTTAGGTCATCCACTGTGAAGTCAGAAGCCCAAGTGAAACGTCCGTCTGTCGCATTTACCTTCATAGATGCGCTTGAACATGGCCAACAATTATCACTATCTCACGCACTCTTCGTTATACATCACTCGTTCCAGAATGACGAGCTTGGTCGGATTTGTGCTCGTTCCAGCAAAACAACACTAGCTTTGTGCTCGTTCCAGCGAAACAACACTAGCTCCTCTCACACAGCACTTATAAAGCGACCATGTCCCGAGGTCTTCATACTTGAAGACTTCATCATATATTTCCTCCGCACTAATATTTGCTAACTTACAACTTACACCACAATGAAGAATGCTTACCTTAATCAGAAAATGCTTCTGGGGTCGCCATGCCGCAAATGAGACATCTGAGAAGGCCAAAGCCAGTCTGGATCACAGATTTGAGCGGTTGAATGAGACATCTGCGAAGGTCGAAGCCATTCCGGATCAGACACTCGAGCAGGTCGAAGCCAGTCTGGATCAGACATTTAGGCACGTCGAAACAAGTCAGCCAGAACTCCAGCTCACGTATACTGTCACCCAGCCATCACCGGAGACTCGTCGCAACGCGCGTGACGTTCCGCTATCAATGCCGGATATCTTCAATCTGCTTGCAGAGGTCTTGCCACTAGCCGACGTCGTTTCGCTTGCTCTTGTCAGCCACTTCTTCCTGGAGATTCACGGCTTCAGATTACTCTTACTTAACCTACCCGAGAACGCTGGCCAAGAGTTGAGCTTCCTCGCCCGCTTCAATTGGTATGACACGCATCCGACGAAGATATTATGCATGGTTTGTGCTCGTTATCACTCGTGAGAGGGGAATCCGTATCGATTTTTGGATTCACTTCATCCTAGTCCAAAGTTTCAGCTCTCTCTGTGCGGTCGTAAGCATCACGTTGCGGACGTCATAGTCAGTGCACGTAATACGGTTTCCAGTACGTGTATACAACTTATGAAGCGTTACTTGGCCTATGACAAAACTCTCCACGATGACGCTCATGCTCGGACATATGGCCTCAACCCGATAAGAGTCCGCAAGGTGTTCATGGAACCCCATATGCAGCATAGAATGCAGATCAACCTGACACCTTCTGGAGAAGCTGCTTTGCGGATCATATCGTTCTGGCAGATTCGCAAAGTGAACGGACGACCAGACTTAGCCCAGACTGCTCAAGCTAACGAGCTGCCATCACTCATGTGTAATTGCCTGAACGTCGAACCGATCGAGACAATCAGAGATGGCTGTACAGAGGCTTTTGCGCAGATCAGGGCCTGCGAACTACAGAAAGAATTGTGCCATCAGCTTGAGCAATCTACTGTGAATGTTGTCGGCTGGGACTGTAATTCGAAGGTGGACGTCCCCTTAAAACTGCACGAGGAACGATACATCAACTGGTGCGCCGCAAGCTGCCCACTTTGCGGAATGCGCGTAGGCGTCGTTCTCTTGCATGGTTATCCCGACTACTGCCACGAAATGCGCATCGTTCGCTATTATGGTCTGGGGTCTGTCCAGACACACAGTGTTCCGTGGCGCGTGAGGATTTGAATTGGGATGAACAAAGAGGTGGAACCTGGCGAAGTAGATACGAGAACAGCAAATATGAAGTGATAACCGGAAATGCCATCTGACTTTCTAGCTATGCTGAACGTCGTTCTCGACCGACCGCGACACCTTTCACAGAGGTTACACTTAGCTCCAGCACCTTCAATCGAACCATATAAGGCACATGGAGTATACCTTGACTAATGCTGAACATCGACAGCGGCGACGAACCAGCAGTATCAGCAAACGTAGAAGCATCAGCAGAAGGGCAGCAGCAATAGCAAGCAGTGAGGAAACGAATCTAGTAGATGAACTAGATCATGAGCTTGATGATGAGGTAGAAGACGGGTCAGAAGACCACCAAGAAGACGAGTGAAAGACGACTTACCAGAAGACGATCCAGAAGACTTACCAGAAGACGAGCAAGGAGACGAGCAGATGCATGAGCTAACCTTGAATCGTCGCCGGATTGTCCCCAAGCAGATAGTTGGCCGGGAACTTTCAGAGCTTAAAGGAGAGGTAGACGAGCCACGCTCAAAGCGTCGCCGGATTGTCCCCAAGCAGACGTTCAGCCAAGAGCTTGCAGAGCTCGACACCAATGTCGTTATCAGTTCGACTAGGCGATCTCTCCGCTCGACTAAGAACCAAAACATTACATACAACTATCATGACATCGACGACAAACAGTTCAATGCTATCGCAGTGCGCAACGCTAAGAAGGCTGCTCGCAGATGAACTTCTTTAGCGTTCGATTCGGGTTTGAGCTGCATATTCTAATCAGATATAGGCTACATAGTATAATCAGAAGCATATAATATATTGTGCCAGTGGCAGACGTTTCCAGCACAGACAAGATCCTTACACTTCCCTTATTTCAAAAATGAGAGGGCAGAGGGAAATGTGGCTGAACATGCCAGGGAACGAGCGCGAGTGGTGGCGGGTGGACCGTGAGTTGCATAGAGAGCGGTGTGAGAGGGAGTGGAGGTTGAGGGGGAGGTGAGGGAAGATGCGTGGAGAGCGTATGTGGGCGCTCAAATGGAGAGGTTTTTTACGTTGGTCGAAAGGAGGCCCTACCATAACAACATGGCCGTCGGAAACTAGGTCACAGTTACGACAACAACGATATTCTTCAGAGTGTTGTCCCAAACGACGCTTGACGCGAAGCACTACCGCCGAGCGGTTAACCCAAGTACAAAGGTGTTAGATATTCAGCAGGAGTTAGGAAAGAGAGAGAATCAAGCGCATGTTTGCATGAGCTAGATCACGCGCTACTAATTCATGTTACAGGTCGCTATCAAAGGCACCGAACATATCATAGCCACAGCTAAGGGAATCGCCAGGATCCGATATGAGAAGTGCAACAGCGCTAGAGCCGAAGCTGCCCACTACTCCAAACACTTTCCGTACAATTCAAACCCAAAACCTAAGAGTGGAAGGAGAGAAAGGAGCAGGAGAAGGAGCTGGAGAAGATCAGAATGAAAGGGAGATTGGAAAGGGTGGCGGCCTCTGAAGAGGCAAAGGAGAAACTGAGAGAGGAGGGCCGGAGAGATGCTAACGTTTTTGTTGGAGAGGGAGGAAGAGGACGAAAAAATCTGGGATCGCCGGATGGAAATATTTCTGAACTCTCTGAAGGAGTTTCAAGGAGGAGATTAAGGAGGAGTTCAAGCCCAAGGAGAAGCCCAGGGAGTTCAAAGTTCTGGTAAACGAAGTTCTGTAACACAGGTTACCAACTCCGGATGGATCAGCCTTTGAAGTATTCGGACAGTCTGAAGCCCAACAAGCTCAAAGTTGAATGGTTGGTAATATGGACATCGAAGACTTGATCACGCTACTGACGGAGAGGGTGAGAGCTTACGAGTAGAGAAACAAGACCGTTCGTGAAGCTCTCCCTTATAGCATTGTAACCTGTATTGATTCAGTCACAGTTTGGAAAACCAAGCTTGTCTGCTCCGTCACATACAACAGTCGAACAGCTTCTTTGCTTCTAGATGCGACTTCAGCTGCCGTTTCAGCATCTCGTACGTGTCACCAACGCCGAGAGCGCCAATTCCTTCTAACTACGCGCTGAGAGTCAGCACCTGTATCACAATAGGTTCGCACACAATGGACATACCATAACGAGCAAGCCGGCTTGCTCAATTGGTTGGATGAGACTTGGATTATTGAGCATAAATTCCTCGTATCTCTTCTCGAACATCTCCTCGTCGTCATGAGGTCGCGAAGCATGTCTGCGAGCGAGATATCGCGCTTTGGCAATACTGTACTGTGATGCGATGTGAATGGCAAAGGTGTAAGTGAGCTAAGAAGGGGACAAGAACGTCAGCACGACAACCTAGATGAAACAGTGTGAGCAAACTCTGACCTCATCAGAGAACTGCTTGAACTGCTCTTGGTTGCGAGGGAAGCCGTCGAGGATGAAGACAGTCGCTGCATCCTTCTCAAACTCTTCAGCGACCTTGTGTTTAATGATGTCCACTAGAACGGCACCACTCATCGAAGTCTGTTTTGCAAGGTCTTGAGAAGCCGAAGAGTTGAGTGCGCCCTTAGTAGGAAGCTCACGAAGATGATCGCCGATTGAGAGATGGTGGAGCTTCGTGTGGACAAGTTCGGGATCATTGGCAAGCTTATGGCACATGGTACCTTTGCCTAATGCTGGGCAGCCTTCACAAGTAGTTAGCAACGAGCTATGAGTAACAAACTGGAGACGGACCAAAGACGAGGATGAAAGAGCAAGCAGCTTTCCACGCTTCGATTTTGCTTGCAGTAGGTGTTTTAGATTGCTCTCTTTCTGGAGCGTCCCGGGATGTCTTCCAGGATATTTTCAGAAAAGCAGCACAAATGTGCCAAGGAGGGACTCACACTGCTGTCAGCCATGATTGAAGTAACGTACATGGCATCGAGTTTGATGTTTGATGTTGTTGATTGTAAGCTTGTTCTTCCTTGATATTCTGCTTGAAAGCCTGATTACTGATCACAAACAACCAGGATTACCAACACGAGACCTAACCACATGGGTGAATCACCTTGATGATGCCGCCTAACAATACAATCGGATCTGAATATGAGAGGGGAATTATCAATCATTCAGCAACAACAGAACCAGGGAATGAGTGGAAAACTGGGAACGTATAATCTTCAATAAGGAGGGGAGGAGTGAGGACAAGGTGAGACGAAGCTAGACGTAGGCAAGGCTGTAAGCTGACTGCAGGAGAGGGGTAAGATGGGTGCACATGCAATGCATGTCAGATTTGGATTTGGGTTGTGTAGCATGAATCTCACTAATTGTTCTGCACTACTTTATGGGCTAGTTCCTAACAATTACTCAATCCTCGTCGCCCCTCTCACATCATCCACCCCGCTACTCTCTACCACCGTCGCCTTCACCAGACCTAAGAAGGGAATCTCCGCCAATTGCTTCGTAATATGATGCAGCGTCGGCAAACTATTCGCATCACCTTTGTTGTACGAGATCTGTGCCGTAGACGCAACCGACTCCTCCTCGACCTTTCTCTCGACGCTTGCGGTGGAGTAGGCACAGAAGACGGGATAGTCTGCGTCGGCGTGGCCGGGACGACCAACGGCAGGGATGTAACGATGATACATCAAGCCGTTGTCTGGTGGTGGAGGAGGTGGACCACGAGCACCTGCTCCTGGAGCTCCTCCTGCTGCTGGTGCACCATTTGTGGCTGGTGGTCCTGCTGCTGGTGCTGGTGCTGGTGCTGGTGCTGACGGCGCGGTGCCATTGGTCTGTTGCGTCTGCTTCTGCAACCCACTGACACCCATTTCCAAGAACTTCAACCCCCTCCACGCCGCCTTCACAACTGGATACCCCCCTTGTTGCTCAACCTCAATACTACATGGCAATTTCGGGAAGCCCAGCTCCTCCCTTCCAGAAATAATCGGATCCGCCAAATCCTCAAACAGCACCACAAGAAACGTCCCGAAAATCTTACTCCCGTCCTTCTTCATGTAGCATACCCCATGCAGATACAGACCTAAGTGGTTATACCCGCCGCCGCCCAGCCAGTCCAGGTCGCTTAGCGTGCTGCACGCCCAAGTTGCTTCAGCGACCGTGGTCCGCGCGACGAAACTGAAGCCGGAGGGGAGGAAGTTGTCCAGGAGGGTGCGCGAAGTGCGGAAGCGGATAGATATCTTACGCTCTTTGGCGTGCTCGAGGGCATGCGGGTGGCCTGAGACTGTCTGGCGTGGGCCAGGGAAGGGCCCGAAAGAGATGGGCGCGCGCAAGTAGGCTGTTTGTTGGGTGGCGAGGTGTTTGGCGAGTGCACGGGTGGAGGCGTGCCATTCGTCGTGGCCGAAGTTGTAGATCGTGTATCTGCATCAAGCTGTCAGCTTTCCACGTGTTTGGAATGTTATCTCAGTGTGAAGGGGAGGAAGGCCAATGCATACTCCATCATATCAAGCTTTTTCCCGGATTTCTCTACTTCATCCAAATCGCGACCCGCCAGCCGTGTGTACTCCTGTATTCGATCCGCTCTCACCTTCCTACACTGCTCATACAGCCTCAACCTGTCTGGGACCTCCTCCGGCTTCGTCCCCGCTGGTAAAAGCGCAGCAATCGAAGCGGCGTCCTCAATTGCTTGCCCACCACCCTGGCCTTGATGTGGCAAGAACGGGTGAGCGGCGTCCCCAAGTAGGGCAAGTTTTTGGTTGATCCAGGTAGGAATGACAGGCATATCGAGGAGGGCCCAGACTTTTAGGGTGCTGGGATCGACGAGCGAGAGGATCTTCAGGACGTCCGGGCAGAAGTCTTTGTAAACTTTGAGGAGGGTTGCCTTGCTGCCGCCTTCGTTCCAGTCTGTAGATGAGGGTGATTAGCCATCGTACATTCGCGAAACACTTGATTCGATCTCGCAATCTGGCCATGCTTCGAGCGTGACAGGAGGATGTGGCAGGTCTTATGAACAAATTGCATCACGCGTACATACCATTCCCGGTAGCCTCCGACTCTGTAGACGGGTGAATTGCGACAAAGTTCAGCAGCGTGTTGTGAGAGCATGGGTACTACGGGCAATGGTCAGTAACGCTTTATTTCGTCATTCGCTAGCACGATGAATTACTGACCATAACCAGGCGTCGATCATTGCCAATGAACATGATTAGAATGCCGTCCTTCTCAACATATTGCCTCAGCCCGGGATCGGCCATGACCTTGTCCTTTTCGATCAAGAAGCGAAAAGCACTCTTGCCGCTATCGAAGGGCTTTATTTGCCCACCCTCGACAAAAGCTCGGCATTTAGACTGTGTACCTCGTCTGTTAGTCATTACCCATGATACAACGTGGGTTGGTGTCGCAAGCATATACTTACACCAACACCATCCGCACCTATTATCAGGTCGGCTTGGAGTTCTTCGCCGCTCTTCAACGTGACACTGCCTTTGCTGGGATCGACGTTCATTACTCGACAGCCTAGTCTGAGGATCGCTGGCTCGCCTGGGTCTTTCGAGCGTGAGGCATGCGTTTTGAGCGTGTTGTGTAGATGTACTCGATGGACGAGTTCCCACGGCTATTCAATCATCAGCAACGAAAGCGTGAGAGCTACTTTGGCTACTATAACTGACATGCTCCCATAGACCACGAGTACGGGTTCCGTCTACACTGAAACGTATGTGGCCTGATGGTGTATAGTCGGTAATCTTGTGCGTATTAGTAAAGCGTGTACCCGACGACAAGCAAAGCGAGCAAGACATACACCCAGACATTCATTACCCCCAAACTTGTCCGCATATAGACCGAATCTGCGCAGGATGCCGTTGGCATTGGGTGCAAGATGAATGGCTGCACCAGCCTCGTTTGCAAACTCTGACTGTTCGAGGATCTGAAGGACTATCTGTTAGGCATATGACGCAAAAAGTGATCGTCTCAATGCATATGGCCTACTGTAATTCTGTGGCCTTGCGATCTGAGGGCGATTGCGGCCATAAGTCCTCCTATGCCAGCGCCAACGATTATGATATTCAGAGCATTGGACGCAGCATCATGTAAACCATCATTCACCTGTCTCGTCCGTTCGGTGGGCAGTCTGACGCTACTCATTTCTCAGTGACTCCGATGTGATGCGGTGCTGTGCTTGGAGGCTTTAGGTTGATCTTCGAGTACGATACTCGTCAAAAAGCAACTTGACAATGGTTCTCCAAGACGCGCCTGGCGGACCGTGTTTATGGCTGCAGAGCGCGCAGCCGGGCACTTACAGCCATCATGATGATCTCGAATATCATAAGGTGGAACGCTAAGCCTCCATTGAGGTGGAGGAGGAGAGAACTTGAAAGTGAGGATCCTCCACATCCCGATGTGTAGCGAGCAGGCGCAAAAACTCCGGTGGCCGAACGCCCACAACCACGAGGGACCCACCAACACGGTTAGACCTTTACAAGTATCTACCTGGATCAAGTCTTGGGTGCCTTCGTGGTTGTTGAAAAGCAAAGTGCTTCAAGATGCCAAACCAGATCAAAGACCTCCACACAATTGACGAAAAGTCGTTTCCATACATCTTTGAGCAGAATGTCACAGTGCCTCTAAAGACGAGTGATGGTCTTGTCCGCCTGAATGTCTACCGCCCACACGGTTCAGGAGAATCAAAGCGCGTGCCTGTAATTGTGACATATGGTAAGCAATCCAATGCTGCCTACATCCGCTCTACGAATACTCGAGCAACATTAACGCGAAACCCTCAGGACCTTACGGGAAGGACATCCCTTACGAACTCTTCCACGCAAAATCTTTCGCCGAAGTCAATCCGAACCAGAAGAGTGGCGAGCACTCTTGCTGGGAGACGCCGGATCCAAACTTCTGGACCAGCAGCGGATATGCTGTGGTCCGAGCTGATGAGAGAGGTCTTGGTCAATCTCCTGGCAAACTCGACACCATGTCTCGAGGCACATCAGAAGCATTCTTTGACGTTGTCGAATGGGCAGCAGAACAGCCTTGGTCATCTGGCAAGGTCGGCCTCCTTGGTATCTCCTACTACGCTGGGAGTCAATGGCGGGTTGCCGCCAGGAAGCCCAAAGGATTGGCCGCCATGATCCCGTGGGAGGGCATGAGCGACTACTATCGTGATCGTTGCAGGCAGTACGTTATGATGCTCAAGATGTTTCCATTGATTCTCCTCTTACTTTTACTCAAGTGGCGGTATCTTCTCAAATGCTTTCATCAAGTTCTGGTGGAACAGGCAAGTCATCACGAATCAATATGGTCGGCCAGGCCGGTCAAGTCGCAACTGGGGACCAGATACATTAGAAGGTGAATATTACATCCATGATCCACATCTAATATTTTTGAAGCATCATTTTCTAACTCAGATCAGGTGACCTGTCCGAGGAGGAGCTTGCAGCAAGCCGTCAAGACCAGAACATCGACAATGCTTCGAACCACTTCCGAGATGATGCGTATTATGCCTCAAAGGAATATGACATGGCCGACATTGAGGTCCCTCTGCTGTCTGTTGGTAACTGGGGTGGTATCTGCTCCACTTGCGTGGCAATGTTGAAGGTTATACTCATGCTGGCTCCGAATTCAAGTAAGTGTCAACTACTATAAAAAAACACAAAATAAAATCGCGGCGTGCGTACTTACACATCAATAGATACCTTCGTCTTATTACAGGCAGACACGACCTTCCTTTCTACTACGATGAGGAAGTCGAGGTACAGAAGAGTTTCCTTGACGCTTTCCTCAAGGGAGAGGACAAGCTGGGATGGAGCGAAAAAGGCAAGCTGCCAGCTGTTGATCTCGTCCTCAGAAAGGGCAATGTCGGCTTCAACAACGCCAAAGCCGAGAAGGCCTACGAGAGGAGGACCGAGAACGAGTGGCCAATCGCACGCACAGAATACACTCCTTACTATCTACAGGCTGATGGCACATTAAGCACTTCCAAGCCAGTAGACACCAAGCAGGTTACCAAGCGTTCGTACAAAGCACTAGGAAGTCTGCAAGATCCTCAGCTATTGCAATTCAAGACTGAGCCCTTTGAGCAGGAAACGGAGGTTACTGGTCATGTTGTCGCGCATTTGAATGTCTCTCTCACCCCAGATCCAGCAGGGCCAACTCCGAGCGACATCGATCTCTTCGTCACGTTACGCTATATCTCGCCCTCTGGAGAAGAAGTACACTATACTGGCACTGCAGGCGATCCGATTCCATTGACCAAAGGTTGGCTGCGATGTTCTATGCGCAAAACGAACCCTGATCACCCCAAGCATCGCTCGTATCTACCACATAGAGACTATTACAGTACGGATGTACTGCCAGTCATTCCAGGAGAAGCATACGAGGTGGATGTGGAGATTTGGCCTACGAATGTCGTCGTTGAGAAGGGCGGCTGCTTAATTTTCGAAGTGGCTAGTGGTGACACACAAGGTAGTGGTCTCTTCTGTCATGACGATCCGAATGATAGGTACGTTTACTCTCCACCAGCTCAGGTCTTTGGAGAAGAATCTAATCTCTTCCATTAAATGTAGGTCTGAGGAGAAGCTCAGGGGTATGAACCACGTCCACTTTGGTCGAAACTTTTTGAACTACGTGACGCTACCCGTCATTCCACAAAAGTGAGAGAGAGAGGATATAGAGGATGACGTACAGTGCATGTAGGAGCAGGAGCTTGCAGCACTCTGTATAATCAGTATAGGATATGTTATCACCATAACAATGGACAACAACATCGCATTTGCTTCGTCGACAACAGGGATGGCGTCGCATCTTGGTAGAAAGATGACTAAGCCACCGAGATCTAAAAGCTGGGGCCGGCGCTAGCCAGATCCGATAGTTCTAGCCATGGTACTGATACACCTTCGGATGCATCTCCCCGCCTCTCTCCACATAACGAATCTCGACGACCCTCCCTTCTTCTTTCTCCTCCTCTTTTCTGTCCCTCTTCTTCCTCCTCCCTCCTCTTTCCCGTCTTCACCTCCTCCCCCTCCTCATTTTCCTCCATGGCAAGGGTCAACCGCGTCTAGCCTCCACCTTCTTTCCTTTCGACATGAACGCCGATGCCGGTATTCAATCATCCCAAAGAGGCCCGGCCACAACTCCCTTCCAATGCAGCTCGTGTGGCCAGACGTTTGCCCGTGTAGACCACTTGGCGAGGCACGTTCGATCTCACAGTAAGGAAAAGCCATTCGTGTGCCCAAAATGTTCCAAAGCCTTTGGCAGAATGTGAGTTACAGTACTATTTTCATGAGTCATGAGGTCCTGTTGTGTTAAAAGATTGCTAGAGACTTGATGAAAAGACATGTGGTATGTTCTGTGATGTAAGCTATATTACCGTTTAAGTAATCGTTTATAACGATCAAAAGGATTCTAAAACATGTGAGACCTCGCCTGTTGCGAAACGCCGAAAGATAGCCAGGAACAAAGACAGAGTAGGTCAAGCCTGTCAAAGTTGTGCCTTGGATCATTTGAAGTGTGACGACCAAAAGCCGTGTGCACGATGTGTCAAGAAGAATCTTGAGTGTGTAACAACAGCAGAACCAGCTCGTTACGATGATCCTTTGAACACAAGCTCGGTCGAGGTGTGGACTGGTGCACCGTCTGGCAATGTGCCTGCTTTGGAAAATACAGAGAGTCCGGAGCGCGACATGACAGACTTCACGACGAGCGCTGCGGCAATCCCAGAAGATATGGCCATGATGCCATCGCCTCAGCCATATTCGATAGGAGCTCTTCCAGACAACGAGCTACAACTTGATTCTGCTGCAAATCCTCCATACTTCACGTCTTTCGCTCAGCCAGCCTTTGGCCTGAGCGCGCAAAACTCAGTTTCGGTGACGAATGGAGTGGCCGCCTATCCTGTGGGAGAGACCCTACTACATCCAGCTGAGCCGGACTACAATGCTTATGTCGATCTACCTCCTTTCCTACACAACATGTTCGCCTCGTTACCGCAAGTGCATCAGGGCTTTGGCTCTGGACTGGAAACCCCCCGTGGCCTCTTTGACTTTGGCATCGAATCTGATCTGCAGCTGGACACTTTGGACTTTGACTGCCTAGGAAACTACAATGAACGCGTACCATTCGACATCGACCAGCATAGCCACCCGTCAGTCACAAATGAAATGCCTCGGGACATTCCTAGTCCTTCTGGTACTGGTGCTAGTGCACAGGCATTTCATAACTCGATATGGCGCTTTCATCCGCAACCAGAATCATTGAACAGCACGAAGATGTCGAGAATGGTCGAATTTTCTGAAGGAGATAAAGCAGAGCCGACGGTGAGAGTGGACCAGAGGACTACTACAGACAGACTGGATCAAACATCTCGTGATAAAATGATTGCAATCATGTTCAGAGTCTGGAGCGACGATAAAAGTACGGCGAAACCTTTGAAAGTTATGCCATCTCTCGAACTGCTTGATAGTCTTTTGCAGTTCTATTTGACATTAAAAGAGGCCAATGCGGCATCGTGGCTCCATATTCCCAGTGTGTATCCTTTGCCACATACTCGACCAGAGCTTCTGCTATCAATGGTTGCCGCTGGGGCAACTCTATTACCAGATCTCAGCTTACGTAAGCTTGGGATGGTCAGCAAAACCTACCATCACACATCTTACGCATACTGACATACATCACAGGCATTGCAGGAGGTTGTCAGAGATTACATGCCTATCTGTTTCCTCGATAACACCAGGATTCGCGACCTCCAAACCTTACAGGCAAATATGCTACAGCTGGAAATCGCATTCTGGAGTGGCAACAGCATGAGGATGGAGCTTGCAGAGAGCTTCCAGCAACCGATCCTGACTATGCTCCGCCGAAGAGGTCGATTGAAGAGGTCAATGTATAAGACTGTTGCGCCGAGAGACGATGACGACGAAGCATCACTCGGTGCGAAATATGCTGCTTGGATCGAACAAGAGTCTTGGAAAAGGCTCGTGTTTCGTCTGTTCCACTTTGATACACATGCGTCCATGTCCTTACTCAGACCTCCATGTATGTCAGCTGCAGAACTTACTCTCCCATGTCCAGAACCAAATGCTTTCTGGTCGGCGCCCTCACCTACAGCTTGGAAGATGGCGTTCACTGCGTTGCCCGGCAGCCCACACGCGGTGCCCTGCTTACCTGATCTACTTGGACAATCCGAACTCCGCTTCGAGACGCATGCAGTGGATGTCAAAGAGGCAAGTATAGTCGTCATACACGGCTTTTGGCGTTTGGTGAGCCATTACCAGGAATGGAACACAGTCTTTCGCAAGCCGACACAGAATCTGGATGGCGATGTTGGCGGTGCTCGCTACCAAGAGCTAACGAAAATGCTGGAGTCCGCGAAACTACGATTGGAAGACTCTCACGTTCTACAAGGCAATCACGGCCTTCTCTTCGAGCTTATCCTGCTGCACCTGAACATCTCTCTTGATGACGTACAACACTTTGCAGGCCTAGAAGGATTATCCGAAGCACAAAGAGTATATCCGACACTTCAAGGCTGGCTCAAAACACCAAAGTCACGACAGGCTCTCTGGCACGCTGGGCAGATATTAAGGATAGCAGAGACAATGCCTCAGAAAAGTATTCGTGACTTAGCCGCGGTAGCGGTGTATCAGGCCACATTGACAATATGGGCGAATGGGGTTCTCAGGCGCTCTACTGAGGATGTGCGCAAGTCGAGTGTGCAGATAGAGCCACCCGTGATCCCCAGCGATGTTATCATCCTAAACACCACAGAAGACTCCAGAGTCAGACGATTTGTCGCTTTGAACCGTGGCGTCCCTGCGCTGACGTTTGGCAATTCTTCTCACCAGGTTCCGATCACTGACATCAAGCGTATGGTGGAGTGTGTGCTGCATCTACTTCGCACTAACCATGGTGGAACCCCTGGAGAGGAGCCTCCTCTGCTTGAGAACTTGATGCAGCTCATGACGAGCTTTGCAAGCGTGTAGTGAAAACATCACATCACAACATGCAAAGGATGTAAAGAAAGTTATTGGTAACAGTCACAATACCTAGATATACCAGCTCTGTTATATTCTCACGCCTTCTTGCGCGTGTTGAGCAATTGAGATCCAAGGGGAGCATGTACTTCTTTCCACCTTAATAATCTATAGGCAACAGCCACAGAACCCAGGTATACCAGCTTTGCTATTTCCTTACACACTCTTTTGCCTTCTCAGCAATTGAGATCTAGAGGAGTTATGTGGTTTTATACACTCTAATAGTCTATGGATACCAGTCACAGCAAGAAAAATGTTAGCTTTACTTTGTCCTTATATCCTCTTGCGCCGTTTGAGCTATTGAGTTTCAGAGGGGTTATGGACCTTTTTTCATTCCGAATTCCCGGATAACAATCGCAATAATGGAGCAGAGTTCACTGGATACATTCGTTGAGATAGACATCGATAATCCGAAAACAAATACCTTTATTTACACGGAAACACATTCGGTCAACCATCAATTCGCCTTTACCTCCCTCGCCTTCGACCACTCTCCAATCATAAATTGGCTATTGCACCTGAAAGTTGCAGCTAGTCAGTCGAATGATCTTCGCGAATCAACCGCGCCAGCCACAGCATAGACTCACATATTTGTCAACTCCCACGTCTCTGCGCCCAGAACGCCTTTACTCCCCCGATCCTCCTCATCGCCCGCAGCGCCAGCCACAAACATAGCAGACATGAAGTGGTCATCCGTGCCATGGGCATCCCGATACTGAGGATGCTTCATCAACCTCGTCACCGCTCGCCGCAGATCAGGCCCAGAGTTGTGTGTCATGACATCCTCGACGGACTGCCGGAACTCCAGCGCCCAGGCCTCTGGAGGCGTGTCTTGTGCGAAGTTGTCGCAGTAGCGCACCATTGGCAGCCATTTGTTGCGATAGAGGTTGTGTACGCCGCCACCGGAGCCGACGATTAGGTAGTTGTCTTTACGCAAGGGGCGGAGGGTGGAACCGACTTTCACTGGAGTGATGAGCGAGTCAATATGTTGTCATCTTGGCTGCGAAGAAAAGCCACAGCCACAATCGATGGAGCTCGCGTATAGCTGGCTGAAATGTGTACGTACTGTGCAAATGCGGATCAAAGCTTTGATTCATCGAGACGAGCACTGTCGGCGGACAGCCATTGGGGAACATTCTGATTAAAATGAGGAACGTGTCGTGGATCCAATCGAATTTTGCATTCGGGCCTGCGTTGAGACCGGCATC
>Ga0160427_10000303_pt1 | contig 31678 bp, 29 predicted proteins | sample SolpanmetagenomL_FD_108194 | JGI IMG/M metagenome (GOLD analysis project Ga0160427, IMG submission 108194) | Solar panel surface microbial communities from Lawrence Berkeley National Laboratory, California, USA - L | ecosystem: Engineered > Built environment > Solar panel > Unclassified ...
CACTAGTCCGAATGCTACTTATTCAAGATATAGAAGCTAAAGCAGCTCGTCAAACATGAAAAAGCCCAACCAATCGGTTGGGCTTTTTCATGTTTACAGAAGTAGTACGTTGATTATGGGGCCTTTATTGGATGCTTTTGCAGGAGGCGTTTCCAGCACGTAGAAGCACTTTTTTGAGCCGTATTTTACTCACCCTTATTGGAGTAGTCAATGTATTGCCCGACTTGCATTCTAACTGCAAGTATCAAAGCTACATGCAACAAGTGATTGGTTTCCAGAATGCAAGGGATTACTGATTAGGTTATGTCTTATGCTTCAGCGTATTCGATAGATTAACTTTAAGCTATCTTGCTTCGAAATCAGATACTTACTTCTGGATGTGAATGGCTACTAAAAAAAAGGGTGATAGCACTACAGCAGCAGGCCAAGCTCTAGGATTTGGTATGCAGTACACTCGTATGACGCATCTGCTTCTTACTTCTTCAGAAGGTAGTATTGTTGGGTTTGAAGTTTTAGATGACGTGCATGTAGAGCACTCGGATGGGACCAGAATTCTGGAACAGTCTAAGAGTTCTTTAACAGGAAACCCCCTTTCTAACCAGTCAGCTGATTTATGGAAATCTTTGGCAAACTGGGTGGAAATTCTTGAATGCAATAGCTTCGATTTAAATAAGCTTCGTCTAATTATTTATAGCTCAAATCACAATGTAGGAGAAGTTGTAAATTTATTTGCAAATTCAAAAACTTTAGAAACTTCGAAAGTAGAATTCGTAAAGGTTAGAAATAAATTCTTGCTTAGTTCTGATGATAGTAAGGGTGCGAAGTATAGAGCTGGTGAAAAGACTAGTTTTCATATGCACAGATTCTTCGATAAGCCAGATGTAGCACAATTCGTGATTAGAGCTTTTGAATTTTGCTGTAGTATAGAGACTCCTGAAAATGATCTAATAAAATCGTTTAGTCAAATTCTTCCCGAGAAGCAACATGCTGTTGCTTCTCATATGTGTGGATGGGTCAAGAATAGAGTTGATGAGTTGATAAGGAATAGAATGGATGCGTGTATTTCACACGAGGAATTCTTTATCGAAATGCATTCTTTTAATAGAAAGTATACTGAGAGGGCAATATTAAAAAGTCTTGCTAGAGACCCTACAGATACAGAAAAGGATTCTTTACAGACACAGCTGTTTGTTCGGCAGTTAGAAATTGTAGATCTAACCTTTGAAGATAGACTAGAAGCAATTAGGCAATATTTCAAATCTGCTTGGGACAGAACCCAATGGAGTAAGGATGGAGTGGTACATGCTGATTCTTTTGATGAACTAGATGATGAACTGAGATCTACTTGGAAAAATATCAAAAGAGTAGTTGATATTGAGCAATCTGATAAGGAATCTGCATTAAGAGGCCAGTTGCTACTCTATAAATGCTTAGATCACAAAGCTAAACTTGAGAATTGTGAAGCTCCTAACCATTTCATTCCTGGATGCTTCCATCTACTTGCTGATGGACCTAGCCTAAATATTGGCTGGCATCCTGAGTATGTCAGCAAGTTGAAAAAATAATTATTATTCGTGCAATATTATATGAGTGAATTAGCTAGAGAGGTTAACAATGTTCAAAATCCAGCTCTTGGTGCATTTTTGATATGGTCCTTCGTTAAAGGGTATAATCAATCACATGCTTCTAAAGGATTCCCACCATTACAGCTATTATTTTTGGTTTTACCTATTGTTCTTCATCGTCAGACTTATGAACTGCTAAAAAGCACTCAGACTACCTCGGGATTAAAAACTTTTTCTGGAAAATTTAGCAAGTCATCAATATCGCAAAGAGATGTTCTTGTGTCTTTGCAGCCTCGAATAATACTATGGCGTAATTTATCTTGGGCATCGATACAAATAGCGCTAGCAAATAACCTAATCGTTTTAGAGTTAGAAGGCACAGTGTTGCCAATTAGTCAAGATATGCCTAAGCCAAAAATATTAAGTCCAATAAAAAATTTAGTTCGCGAAAGTGAAAAATTAGGCGTATGGTGCGGTCAGTTATCATTAAGTGAGATTGGCATTTTGCTTCACATTCAATTTTAATACTTATGATTTTGCAATTAAAAGAACTTATACTATGGCCGCGTATCAGTAGTTTAGGCCCACGTAGGTTATATTTTCAGCCTGGAAAATTGAATATCATTACTGGGGCTTCTAGAACAGGAAAATCAGCGATAATTCCAATTATAGACTATTGTTTAGGTTCTAAAACATGCTCTATCCCAATTCTAACTATTAGGGAGGAATGTTCATGGTTCGGTATTTTAGTGCAAACTTCTCAGGGAGATAAATTATTTGCGCGGCGTGAGCCGGGCAATCAGCGCGAGACAGGCGACATGTTTGTTCTGCAGGGCGATTCAATTAGCATTCCTGATAAGATAGAAACGCCAAATGATACTGCAGAAAGAGTTAGACTGCTTTTAGACGAGATGTCAGGACTAACCAGTCTGAATTTTATAGAGGGAGAGAATAGCTCTTCAAGTACTTCCCGCCCAAGCTTTAGAGATTTAAGTGCATTCATATTTCAACCTCAAAATATTATTGCTAATCCTGATGTCTTGTTTTATAAAGCCGATACTTATGAGCATCGTGAAAAATTACGGGGAATATTTCCTTATTTGCTAAATGCTATAACTCCAGAAATATTGGCAAAGCAACATGAGTTAGCCCGCTTAGAAAAGGATTTAAGACGTAAAGAAAGAGAATTAAGAGCAGTACAAACAGTATCCGTACAATGGATAGGTAGTGTCAAATCAAAGATCGTCGAAGCGAGGGAACTCGGTCTGATTGAAGAAGTAGAACAAAATCTTTCATTGAACGCAATGTTAGATATTCTGCGTCGATTAGTGAGTCGTAATGATCAGCAAATAAAGGTAAGTGAGATAACGATATCAGCATCTATAGAAGAAATTGAAAAGCTTAATAAACAGGATTCTAATATATCCCAAGAGTTAACGAGTTTGCGTAAGAGACTACAGGAAATGCGATTAGTCAGAAATAGTGCAACTGACTATAGAGATGCCCTGATAATTCAACGAGATCGCTTAAAAATAACTGATTGGTTATTGATGAGAGGCGATAATTTCAATATTTGCCCAGTTTGTAGCAATTCAATAGGAAATAACTCTGAGAAGTTGATGACATTGCAGCATAACTTGAGAGCTCTAGAAAATTCAACCTCAGAATCCGAAGTGATTCCTGTAGTTTTTGATAGAGAATATGAACAGACTAAATCTATTGTTCAATCTAAAGCAGAAGAACTTGCGGCTATTCAAGCTAGACAACGTACTTTAGAAAGTAGATCTAAATCTGCTGCTAACTACCAGTTTCAAGCAAAAAAAGCAGAACGCTTTATCGGTGGGTTAGAGGAAGCAATAAAGACCTTTGAAAAGGTTGGGGTAGACAGCGATTTAGCAAATGAAATAAATCTTTTGCGTTCAGAGATTCTGGTTATAAAAGAGAGTGTAGATCCGAATGCTATAAAAGAGCGAATCAAGTCTGCTCTTGATTCGATATCTGCTTACTCAGCGAGATGGCTGCCAGACTTAGACGTTGAGGAGCCTATTTGCAATATTCATTTGGATATTCAAAACTTAACTATAAAAGTTAATTATGCAGGCCGTCAAAGCTTTCTCTGGGAGCTTGGCAGCGGCTCTAACTGGTTGTCTTGTCATTTGGCAATAATGATTGGATTGCACAAATTTTTTAGGACATCCAAACACAATCCCGTACCTGGCCTCTTAATAGTAGATCAACCTAGCCAAGTATACTTCCCTAAGGTTTTGATCCGGCGTGCTAAGGAACTTGAAGCTATAGACCCTAGTTTTAGAGATGAGGACATTCAGGCGGTTAGAAAAACTTTCTCCTTCTTAAATAATGCCGTTAATGATGCTAAAGGCCGGTTACAAGTATTGGTCTTGGATCATGCACATGATGATACTTGGGGAGAATTATCAGAGGTGTATCTAGTAGAGGAGTGGAGAGATGGAAATAAACTCGTTCCAATGGCTTGGCTAACAGATGTAGATAGCGATATTGAGGTTATAGAACCCGTAGATTAAAATATGACGCCCAATGGGCCTTGTACGCTCCCGCTTCGATGAGCAAGTGTTAGGTAGAGGCTATTATTCTAGCCGAGCAAGTGACTCGAACAAAGGCTAACGGGTCAATCTATAAGCCCAGCGAATGCGCTGCGTTGTAGGCAATAATATCATCAAGCCGCGAGTAGCGGCTAATCATGGCGTCAGTTTTCTGCTTCGTCTGATTTTTGATGAATTCATTGGACTGGCCGTTGAGCTTGGCCGTGGTAATAAAGGAAGCCCGCAGGGAGTGAGCCGAATACTTTGCCCCCAAATGCTCCTTTACTAGTAAGTTCACGCGGCGGTCGGAAAGCCGTCGGCGCGAGGGCGTGCCCGCTTCGCCAGTCTTGCCCCGCGCCAGCGACACGAACACTGGGCCTTCTGTGCGGCCACCCAGCAGCTCTACCCACGCTTTATAGGCCCGAATGGGACAGAAAAGCGGATTAGAGGCGTAAAAAACGGCTTTTTGCTCCAATTCTCCTGCTTGGTTGGTTTTGCTTTTGGGCAAACTCAGAATAAGGGCCGCGTCGGTCAGCTCGATGTGCTCCAGGTTCAGACCCACTAGCTCGGAGCGGCGGAAGGCCCCCGTGAAGCCTATTAAAAGGAGTGCGCGCGCGCGTACACCCTCCGGCCTATTCAAGTCAAGCTCGGCAATACATTTTTTTAGGTGGGCTACCGAAAAAGCCGGCGCTTGCTTCTGCTTTTTACCCACGACGCGCGCCACACCCTTGCGCAACACATCCAGGGCTGGCGCACTGATAGCCGAAGGCAGCCCGAGCAGCTGGTGGTTTTTTTCGATGGCGGCAAGGTGCCGGTTGATGGTGGCCAGCTTGCGCGGGATGTCGGCTAGGTGCGCGACGTAGCTGGCGAGCGTCGCCACAGCGGCCGGCCAAGGCGTGAATTCGTGTTGGGCACAGAATGCTTCGTAATTCCGCAGGTCAGCCGAGTACGCGAGTCGGGTATTCTCCGCGCCTTCGAGGCCAAGGGTCAGGTAGCGTCCGACATTCGGCGCGACCTGACCGGCCAGGTCATTGGCTAGCGCCAGCGCCGGTAAGTCGCCGGTCACGGCCGGCAAGTTCTTTTTTCCTGTTGTAGACATCTACTTTGGAGCAATCGCAAAATTTAGGGGTCGCAATTGCGGTTCAAAGGTAGGTAAAACTTAGGTCCGATAATTAAGGCTTATGGTACCTAAGTTTTACTTTTGTGTCCTGCACTGTTTGCCGGTCGGTGATCAGCTGCTGCCGGCTTTGGCTGGCAGCTCCACCCCGCCTAGCGTAGTTTCGCATGCGCTAGTTATTCCTACTTTGTCCAACTACCTGTTTATTGACGAGTGCGGCGACCCTACTTTCTATGGGAACCGCAAGAAACTCCTGGTGGGCACCCCCGGCTACCAGCCCTTGCTGTTGATGGGCTCGCTCACGACTAGCAACCGGCGCCAGTTGCGAGCGGCGGTTATGCAGTTTCAGCAGACCATCCTAGCAGACCCCTTATATAATACTATCCCGTCGGTCGCTAAGCCCGGCTGGTACCTGCACGCCAAGAACGACCATCCGGAAGTGCGCGCCAAGTTCTTCGAACTGCTGCGGCAACTGCCCGACTTCGCCATCCACATCGTTATCGGCCGCAAGAAGCTGGAGGTCTTCAACCGCAAGCACAACAACAGCCCCACCGAGTTTTATTTTGACCTGCTGCACCACCTGCTCAAGGATTGTCTGCACGAACCTGACCAGACCTATGCCATTTACTTGGCGCAGCGGGGCAAGAACAACAGTGACCGATTTCAGGCGGCAGTAGATAAAGCCCTGCCCCCGACTGGGCAGGCTGCCGGCGCATCGGGGCCGATAGTCAGTAAGCTAGCTATTGTGCTGAGCAGCGAGTACCCCGAACTGAGCATTGTAGACTATTGTCTCTGGGCCTTGCAGCGCTATATCTTCAAGGAGGAAGGGCGCTTTTTTAAAGCGTTGGAGAATCGCTACGCAGTAATCGTCGATATCTACGATGAAGCCCACTTCCCAGCTAACGGCCATATTTACGGGCCGCACAATCCCTTTACGATTCAGCAGGCCAGTCCCTTCGAGAAGCCAGTCTGAGGGCCAACAAAAAAGGCAAAAGGTTCTCCTTCCCTCGTGCCAATACTGGCAACCCCCGCACGAGGCGAGTTCTAGAAGAAGGCCAACCTTTTGCCTATTAGTATCGCGGACAGTGCTTTTTACCGGCCTTAGCAAATCTACAACAAAACGGAACAAAATGTTTCGTGTAGCACAAAGAAGGTCATTATCGACATATTTGAAGGCTCGTGTTACTTGAGCAGAAACTGCGCTACTTCACTGCGAATTCGCCGCTGATAGTGACATAGTAGAAATCAATTGCCTATAAAAGGCTGTACAGTACACACTACGAAGTGCCAGCAAGGCGCATTGTGAGTGGTAAATTACGGAGTTATTTGCAGTTGATTTCTCAAACTACTATGTTCTTTATTATCTTAGATACCAACGTTTTTACTGCGGACTGGCACTTGAAATCAGTGGCGGCACAGGCCTGCTTAGATATGTGCCGGAAAACTGGTTCGCTTTTTTTCATGCCCCGGTTGGTACTGGAGGAAGTAGAAAAGCAGTATCACGAGAAGCTGGTCAAACAGCAGGTGGACTATAATCAACAGGTGAAAAACCTTAATCGGTTCTTTGCAACGGATAAGGTTCGTGCCTTGCCAGAAGTTGACCCAGCAGTGGAAACGCGGAAGTACATTCGCAGCCTACTCGCCAAACTTGGCATCAAACGCCGGAATGTGTTGGATTATCCACCCGATGCATTGCCCAACCTAGTACACAAAGCCATACATCGGATCAAGCCATTCACAGCGCATGGAGAGGAATTCCGGGATGCCCTACTGTGGGAAACGGTGAAAGCAAATCTGTGCCCGGATGGTGTAGCTACAATGGTCTTCATTTCGCAGGATAGCGCCGCTTTTGTGGATAAAAATGACCCAGCCAAGCCATTCCACCCCACGCTGCTAGCAGAGGTAGAGGTTCAGCGGGTCCGCAATGAAACCGCTCGTAAAGATGACTGGGTAGACAATCCATACTTTGAATTTCATAATTCACTGAAAGCATTTGTTGGCCAGCACTACGAGCACGTAGCACACATTGACCTGCAGTGGATTAAGGCCATCGTCAATAAGAATCGACTCAAAATGATTCTGAACGAGTTTCAAAAATACCGGCTCGATGGGATGGTAAAAGGAGCTATTGGGGCGGTGAAGAGCACCTACGGCAAGGAAGTACTAGATTTTGCCATCACGGATTCCTGGCTGAGTATGAAGCAGTACGCTTGTGACTTCGCAGATTTCGTTGTCTACGATTTTAGTCAAGATAACTACGGCCTAGTACTCGGCACGACTGGCAAATTCTTACTGTGCGTGCATGGTCAGGATGCCACGCTTGAGGACCCTACGATTGTGCGTTTCTTCGATGTGGGCTACAAAGTTGAATTTGGACTAGGCATAACACGGAACGCGGCAGGAGATTACCAGGTGGATTACTCAGAACTACCTTCTTTCGAGCTAGACGCGAATTACCAACGCAAGGCTAAGCAGGAGGGCTTACCAAGTGCTCCTTCACACGCTCAAATTCAACAAGCTACTCAAACATTAATCGATATTTATCAGCGTGCAACGAATAAATGAGCTAAGCAACATAGGCAGTTAGTACAACTATACCATATCAGCGACACGCATTGCCCTGCTAGGATCACCTCATCTCAAGGCCCGAAAATATGGTTGAACAGCGGCTAAAACGCCTGATAGTCCCCTCCATATGAGCCCATTCGAGGAAAGAGCCAGACGAGCAACGCACTAGCAGGATTCACCTTTAAAGCTTGCCGAGCGCGATTTTAAAACTCCACCATAACTCAATAAGTCATGTGACAGATAGGGTAATAATGGCGTAGTCATCCAAATTGGATAATTCGGCCATATGGCAATAGTAAAGTAGATAGGTGAAAATGAGCTAGCTTCCCGCATTATTCTTTAAGCAGCTTCCATAACTGCTTGTGCCCTCATGGCGAAGTCTTTATAAAAACTCATTTCTATGTGGGCTGACAATGAAACAACCACTGACCTGCTTGGCTTTTCCATTCATACTGACCTGATACGCTCAGTTATATTGGAGCCTGGGCTACTACCTGTTACCATTGGAGTATATGGTGATTGGGGTGGCGGGAAAACCAGCGTTCTAAAAATGCTCCAACGTGACCTTAATCCTGAGGAGCACGCCCAAGATTCACCTGAGCATACTAAACTGCAACGCGTTGCCTGTCTGTATTTTAATGGCTGGTTATTTGAGGGTTATGATGACGCAAAGTCAGCGCTTCTCAGCTCTATTTTGGTTGAGTTGGGCGACCATAAGCGCTTCGGCCCCAAGATTCGTGATAAAGCTTTGCAGCTTATTAAGTCAGTCAACTGGATGCGTGTAGCCCGGCTAGGGCTAAAGGAAGTCGCACTGCCAGCGTTGTTAGCGACAGCTACGGGTGGGGCGAGTTTACTCCCCTCAGTTGTGGCCAACCTAGCGGGTGTTGTGGGACTTGGGAACAAAGAGAAGCAAAAAGAAAAAGAGAGCAAGGCCTTAGAATGGGATGAGTTGTTCGGCGAGGCCGCCAAAGCTGAGGGTAGCGCAGATGTCCGCACGTTTCGGCAGGATTTTGCCAAGCTAATTGCTGATAGCGACATTGATACGTTAGTCATCCTGATTGATGACTTAGACCGTTGCTCCCCTCAGCGTATTGTCGATAATCTAGAAGCTATTAAGCTCTTTCTAAGCGTCGAAAAAACAGCTTTTGTTATTGGAGCCGACCCCCGCATTGTGCGCCACGCCGTGCGCACCGTTTATGGACAGGCAGCGGGCAATTCCGAGTTAGAGGGCTATGCCGACCTAGTTACAGAGTACTTGGAAAAAGTTATTCAGGTACCTTATTACTTGCCATGGCTGTCTCCTTCAGAAGTAGAAACATACATTTCACTGCTATTCTGCCAGCAGCACCTGGAGCCTGCCCGCTATACGGATGTCTGCACTGTTTTTTCTCAACAGCGGGCGAAAGACCGATACAGCGTCTTTGGGCTGGCAGCTATTAAAGAAGTTGTCAATCCGCTACCGCAGCCTTTGGCCGATAGCTTAGCGTTCACCAGCGAAGCCAGTGCTCTGCTAACGGAAGGGCTAAAAGGTAATCCACGACAAGTCAAGCGATTCCTAAATGCGCTGATGATACGTCAGAAGCTGGCGAAGGTAGCCCAGATGATACATCTGAAGGACGAGGTGCTCGTGAAGCTGATGCTCCTGGAATATGCTCACCCTAAGCAATACAAAGAGTTGTACGAGTGGCAGTCGCAGCACAAAGGGCAGCCGCCACAGCTGCAGAAACTGGAGGTCTTGGAAACGCCCCCAGGCGAAGATGCTGACGCGCTGGTTCGACAAATTGCTGAAAGCTGGACGGGAACCCGGCTGCGGCGTTGGGTGACGATGGAGCCCCGCCTAGCTGAAATTGACCTGCGCGACTATTACTGGATTTCGCGCGACCGACTGTCTTCCACATTCAGCGGGGTAGCCATGATTCCGCCGCTGGTGCGCCGCCTGTTTGCAACACTAATCAAGCAAGACAGTGCGCTGAATGAAAGGGCAATCCCCGAATTACGTCAACTCTCGGCAACCGAACGCAGTGCGCTTTTTGACTTGTTCAGTTCGCACCTGAGGCAGCAACCCGGTGACATAAAGGCGTTTGATGCTTTGGCCCTTTTGGCGCAACACCGTTTGCCGGACGCAGCTACGGCGCTGAAGGAGACACTGGAAGTAACCGATGGCAAGAATGTGCCCGCCCCCGTGGGGGTGCGGCTGCGCACTATTATCAAAGCCGGGGGCGAAGAGGCTGATATTTTGAGTGCTATCGTGGAGAAACTACAGGCCACCGACACCCGGGCCGGCCGGGCCGCACGGCAGAAAAGCTAATACCTATGGGAACTTCTACTGACTATAAATCGCCTAGCGGCACGAACTGGCGCGGTCATAAATCCCGCGTAACGCACGCGGCCTCCTCGGGCACGAATGACAGCAAAAAGATCGAGAAAGTAGTCGGAAGTTTTTTAGCGGCGGCTGGCTCTCCAACCACTGCCGCTACGGGCTCGGGCACCGGTGCAGGAAGTGGTGGTTCAGGCGGCGGAGGGGGTAGAAGTAGTGGTGGCCGCAGTGGGGGTGGTTCTCGTGGTGGGGTCGGCGGCCGGGCTGGTCGGAGCGCTGCCCGGCGTTTGGGCAGCTTCGCCTATAGCGTCGGCTCCCAAGGGTTAGCAACAGCCCTTCAGGATTTGGGGCTCGGTAGCCTGATAGGTAGCAGCGCTGAGGCTATTCAAGACGCCCTTATTGACGTGCTATGCGAAGATGGAGGCCTGCTTGATGAAGGTGATGCCCGACAGGCCATGGATGATTCCCTTATCGAACTGCTTGACGGAGCCCAGACTTACCAAGAGGTAGAAAATGCCTTGAATAATACGCTGAGTGCCGCGAATCTGCGAGACGTATTGTATCGATTCTTTGGTAATTACATCTACCGGCAACTGGTACGCCATCACTATGAGCGCCTGCTGCGAGCGCAGGGCCAACAATCCACCGAAGACTTTTTTCAGGAAGTAAAGTCCACCATTAGCAGTTCCATCAGTGAATTCGTCTCCAATAACCCGGCCCCAATTCTGAATTGGAATACTACTGACGTAGATGGTTTTATCACCCAGGTGCAACAAGACATCTTCGACATCTTTCAAGCCTAACCATGGGATTCACGTTAACCATTACCGAGCCTACTACTGCTGGAAGGTTTGCCCAAGTACACCTAACGGACGGGATAAAGTCGGCAGCACTGAAGTTTGAGCAGGCAGCAGATTTGTTGCGTATGTACCGGGTTGGCACCCCTGCCAGCGAAGTGGTGCTCGATGTGCTGCTGCTGGGAATTACAGCATTCGGCCTGGACCGCCTAGTGCCCCGCAACGATGCCGACGACGCCTGGACGCGGGAAATCCATATAACCTTGCCCGTTTCTGATGTACTCCTTTGGGAGCAGGTGCGCGAAACGGCCGAGCGTTGCTTGACATTTATTTCCGGCGACGCCTGGCAGCTAGACTTTGTGGCCCGCTCAGAAAAGCTAGTGCTTCCAGCCGTATCGACTAATTTTCCGGTGGCGCAGGTAGTCTCACTGTATTCCGGCGGGCTTGATTCCTTTATCGGGGCTATCAACTACCTAGCAGCTAATCCAACAAATGCCATGATTCTAATTGGACACCGTGATTATCGCGGTGTTCGAGGCGTGCTCTCTGATCAGGCAGGAACCTATAATGAGCTAAAACAGGCCTACCCCGACCGGGCGTACCTGCGGCAGGCCGTTGTAGGGTGCGTACCGGCCACAGAAAACACGCTTCGCAGTCGCTCCTTTCTCTTTCTGTGCATGGGCTTGGTGGCGGCTCATGGCTTAGGCGATAACGTAGCGCTTCTAATACCGGAAAATGGTAACATTGCCTTAAATGCCCCACTAACCCCTTCCCGGACGGGTAGTTGCAGCACCCGCACTGTTCACCCGAACTTCCTTGCCTATTTTCGACAAATGCTGACCGGCTTAGGTATTCAGAATCCCGTTGAGAACCCATTGGGACTCGAAACTAAGGGAGAATGTGTAAGCGGCTGCCTCAATCAGGCATTGTTGCGCAGTGCTTATCGATTTACTAACTCCTGCGCCAAGCGTAGCCATCGCAGCACGTGGCTCAATAAACAGGCTATGCACTGTGGCCGCTGCATGCCTTGTATCTATCGCCGGGCATCTCTTCATGCTATTGGAGCGGATACAGAAACGTATGGCCGTGATATATGCACTGGAGAAGTTGACCCACAGGCTACGTTGGTGTATACCAATGATTTTCGAGCCTGCTTATCACTACTGCGCTCGAATCCTAGCGAACGGCAAGTGGCCCGCGCCCTTTTAACCAGTGGGCACTTAGACCTAAGTAACTTGGCTACTTATGCAGCAGTCTTCCGACGGGCTTTAGGCGAAGTACGTAGCCTACTAACGGCAAAAGGAACACCTGCTATCAAAAGTGCGGCGGGCATTCCATAAGTTATTGTTTATGCTTGATACTCATTGCCATATCGACCAGTACCCTGACCCATTGGCCATCGCTCAGCTAGCAGAAAGAAAAAGAGTCACCACTATCGGGGTAACGACCCTGCCTAGTCATTTTCAGGAGGGCAAGGAATTTGTCAAGGATTTTCGATACGTACGCTTAGCGCTAGGGCTGCACCCTCTTGCAGTCGAGCAGCACACTCCCAAGGAGTTAGCATTATTCAAGCAGTTACTTCCCTCAACAGCTTTCATTGGGGAAGTAGGGTTAGATTTCTCCCGGCACGGTAAGGCTACTGCTGCGCGTCAGCAAGCAAGTTTTCAGTACGTGCTGGAGCAGATAAAAAGCCGGCCGCGCTTCCTAACATTGCATTCTCGCGGGGCAGAAGCCCGAGTTCTGGAAATGCTTATTGAATATCAAAGCCCAGTTGCGGTCTTCCACTGGTATACCGGCCCAATAGCGCATGTTGAGAAGATTCAAGCGAGCGGACACTATTTTTCCATCAACCCAGCTATGCTACAATCGGAAAATGGGCGGCGTATTATTCAGCAAATAGCACCTGCCCGTGTTTTACTGGAAACCGACGGCCCCTATGTGCAGGTAGAAAACCGTACGGTACTGCCTACCGATGGAGAGCTGACAATTAAACGCCTTGCTGCGCTGTGGCAAATTGATGCTAACGAGCTACAAGCTCAGATTCGCAACAATTTCAATTTATTAATGCAGCCAATAAAAGCTGCGGCTGCAATAGGCAAAGTAAGTTAGGCCGCCCAAGTCTGGGACTACTTCTCTACCTTCTCCTTGGCCCGCGGCATATACTAGCTAGGCTCCTTAATTCTGAAGTGTTTTGAGTAATATAAAAGCCGAACTACTGGCGCTGGAACAGCAGATTGACTTGGATGTCAATAGTCTACCTGTATTACAACTTCCAGTACGAGCAATATTAGCCTCATTGCATTTAGCTTTGGATGGGCTGGCTAATGGCTCTAGGATGGGTAGCGGTCAGGCAGGTGATGACGGCAAGCGAGATAGCCTGCTTTCCCGAATCTCCTATTTGATTGACTTACTGAAGAAGTCCCCACTGGAACCTATTGGAGGAAGTGCCTCCGATGCGTTGAGTGCCTATAGCCAGCAAGATCCTACTCTCTCGCAAACCATTCTGCTTCTGCATTACGCGCATTTCTGTGAGGAAATGCCCAAAGTACATAAAGATTACTTGCAGGTCCAATCTATCGTGGATAACCACGTTGTGTTAGAACACGCCACAACTGAATTTTCAGATTCAGAAGCTAAGGATGTTATACTTAGTGAACTAGCAGGTAGCGTCATCTTGAGTGGGTTGAGCCGGCTGGACAACGTTTTTGACAAGCTAGCGATGCAATCGCCCACGTTTGATAGAGTCCAGATGGACTTTCTACTGGATGCGTTGTGTCAGCATTTTCAACGCTACGTTTTTGATGTAGACATATTGACTGAAGCTGGTTTTGTGACCGCCACCGGCGTAAACCGAGACGTATTCCGTCGTTTCCGGGCTGCCTTACTGGCAATTGCTGATTTCTGTGATGGAGTAGCCGGAGCGCTGTCCAGAAGGCTAAATGCCGATGGACCACCATCGGATCAAGCGCTAGCTGACGAGTTATTAGAGTGGATTAGCGTATTCTGGATAGAAAAAGACTTTCGTGAAATTGTCGCTGGGCTGGCTCGTATTACCCCTGCCGAACTAGGTAAGTTACTGCCGTTTTTTTTTCTTAATCTAGATGCTGCTAAGCTACATGCCGACCACGCAGGGGACGGTTTCACTCCGCCTCTGTTCCAGTTGGGCAACGGCGTTTCGTTCACCTCCAGTCTAATCAGAGCTGCTGTGGGCGAGCGCAACATCCTATTCGGAATCAATCGCTTAAATCGGCAAAAATTTGATAATGTAGTCTCTCAACATTTGGAGCCCAAACTGTTGGCGGATACAGTTAGCTTATTGAAGCATTTCGATAACTTAGTGCTAGTGCAAAATTTCGATTGGGGACAAGGTGAGATTGATTTGCTAGTATATAGCCCAGACGAGAATTCGGCACTACATATCCAGGCTAAAGCCTCTCTGGCGCCCGAAGGTGCTCGCATGATTCGGGCCACGGAAGCTCGCATAGAAGAGGGATTGGTGCAACTGGCGGCATTTAGGCGATTGACACAAGAACAACAAGATACCATTTTTTCCAATGCATTAGGTAAATCTGTGCGTAAAGTGACCGTAGTGGATGCTGTACTAGCAAGGGCATGCTTTGGCACGCACCGTATCTGGACAAAGGCTATTGGCACCAGCTTCATTACTCTACCCCTGCTGGCCTTGGTATTATCTGAACTGGAGCGCCGAGGAGAGTTGTTTAGTGTGGTTAGATTTCCAGCCTTGGTGAATGAGTTGCTGGGTAACCTGATGGCTGCTGCTGGACCACGATGGGAGCCAGAAACGATAGAACTAGGTAGTGCTTCGGTATCGGTGCCTATGTTACGGTATGACCATAGTCCTTTAATTCAAGCTAAGGTATTAATATACAAAGTGTTTGACCGTAATATTTTGCAATAGTATTATAAATATTTTATAATGTATAATCAAAATATTATGTTTACCCACGGCCCTCCTTTGTAATTCCCAAATGCTTTGTTCGACCCCTTGATATCCTATTGCGGCGTGCTCATTCGGGATACGCAAGGCCAGTCCTACGGCACGTTGTGCCACTACGACATGCAGCGCTGTCAGGAGCGCACGACGAACCAGCCGCTATTAGAAGCGGCTGTCGCCCTGCTCTATCAACAACTCCACGGTGGCGACACTTCCCAGCCCTCTGTCGCCTGACTAGGTAGCTCCTTGCTAAAGCGGGTCGATCTGAGCTACTAGTAAGAACGCTTGAAACTAGCCCCACAGGAACGGGTAGGGCTGTGGTTATAGCGGTGCTAGATTTCTGAGTTGTAGAGCTGTAGGGCTGATAAGCATGCTTAATAGCTGCTTCAGTAGCAACACAGTTTCCTTAGCGCTACCTATCCGGACCGAGTATCATAGGCCACTATAGGTATAGTTTGTAACTATTATCGTACCTAAAGGCCTCGGCATTGGGTTATCAAACTCAAGGCTGATAATAGGGTGTTATCAGTCCTTATCACCCCAACCGAAGAAGCGACGCACTTTACGTAACTACGCCTTGGCTGCAACTCGGTCGCGTCCTTTCCTTGCGCGTCGCATTGGGAGGCGGTACCAACTTGTGCGTTGCGGGAGTTGTCAGACTCCCGCTTGGACTGGCCTTCTCAGCAGGAAAGCGGCTACACGAATTAGCCCAGGTACGATTTGAGCGACCGTGACCGCGAGGTGTGCTTCAGACGCCGGATGGCTTTCTCCCTGACCTGCCGGACCCGCTCGCGGGTCAACTTAAACTGCTCCCCGATTTCCTCCAGCGTTTGCGCCGCGTGGCCATTGAGCCCGAAGTGGAGCGTAATGACATCGGCTTCCCGCTTAGTCAGCGTCGAGAGCGCGCGCTGCACCTCCCGGCGCAGGGAGTCCTGTAGCAAGCCCGCATCCGGCGTTTCCTGCCCTTCCTCCTGCAGCACATCGAGTAAACCGTTTTCCTCCCCCTGCACGAAGGGCGCATCCATCGAGACGTGGCGACCCGAGATTTTCATCGTGTCCACCACCTCCGAGGTCGTTAGCTCCAGCAGCTCGGCAATCTCGTCGGGCGAAGGCTCGCTCTCAAACTTTTGCTCCAGCTCGGCAAACGAGCGGCTGATTTTATTGAGCGAGCCCACCCGATTCAGCGGCAGACGCACGATACGGCTCTGCTCGGCCAAGGCTTGCAAAATGCTCTGGCGAATCCACCACACGGCGTAAGAGATGAACTTGAAGCCCTTGGTTTCGTCGAAGCGCTTAGCTGCCTTGATTAGGCCTAGGTTTCCCTCGTTGATGAGGTCGCCCAACGTCAGGCCCTGGTTCTGGTACTGCTTGGACACCGATACCACAAAACGCAGGTTGGCTTTGGTCAGCTTTTCGAGCGCCGCTTGGTCGCCCTCGCGGATGCGCTGGGCCAGATCTACTTCTTCGTCGATAGATACCAGGCTCACTTTGCCAATTTCCTGCAGGTACTTGTCGAGCGATTGGCTTTCGCGGTTGGTAATCTGCTTGCTGATTTTTAACTGTCTCATGCGGGAACGGTGCTGCTTAGAAGGGGCACTAGCCAGCTGTAACTCCCGGGGCGGCGGCTTGGTTCGACGGCCCCGGCGACGACGCCCCGCCGCAAGGAGCACGACTGGGACAAAGGGCTAACTGCTATTAATGGAGACAATTCGCTATGAATCGACAGGTTAAGGCTTGTTTGCAGCGAAGCGGTTTGCCTTTCGGAGCCAATCAACTGCGCTATATCCTACCTATCGCTGCGATTTCCTTATCGCTGCCTATTTGGGCCGAGCATTACAGGCCAAGTTGGGTATCGTTTGTAAGTGTTATGATACCTAAAGTATCGGAAGCCCCATCGGTTAGATGGAACTTCTTTTACCGGAACTGGGAACGTCAATCGGTCACCACGATTTCTTTATTATTGATGTCATACTCTTGGTAGCCAGTCGGAGGTAAGTTGTTGTAGAGTTTTTATCAACTGGCCATACGCTGGTAATTACTCTTATCAAATACCAAGAGAAGCCACCTCAGATTCTGAAGTAGCTGTTCTTAGAGTCGTTGCGTCACTTAAGCTGCAGATTCGGGTAATTTAGGCAGATGGCGCCATTGCTACAGAATAGTAATATTCATTAAAGTCTGAGATAAGTCAAGTAATGTTAGGAGGTTATTTATAGTCTTCCAGCTTCCAGTCAGCTTTCCAGTAAATCTTCGGCATTCCGTTTTCCCAGGTGATGGGCAGCCACACGTACCGGGCGTCGCGGGTAGCGTCAAGGTCGCTCCTTTTCGGCTTCCGCGCATCCTGCATCGCCACTTCTTCAAAGTTCCGTTCCTGCGGCTTATGGTTCCTAAACTCTGGAAAGACCCAAAATCGCCGATGAGTTAAATTTCAGTGACCACGCAGGTCGAGCGCGAAACTTTGGACTAGATTTACCGTCCGCATTCCCGCTCAACACGCCGGCTTTACTTTATGACGCAACGCTACTTTTTACCGTTCCTACTCCTTATTGTAAGCCTCCCCGCGCTGGGCCAGCGCCCCAAGCCGGCGGCCGTCAGCTTGCCCCCGGCCGACACTGTGTATTTCGACCGCGACTGGGAGCGCACCGAAACCCTGGAAGAGGTTTTCTACGCCCGCATTGCCCATCGCGACGCGGCCGGCAAAACAATGGGCACCGTGCGCGATTACTTTTATCCTTCTTGGAAAAAGCAGTGGGAAGGCAAGATGGCCGCCGAAAAACCCGACAAGCCCACAGGCCTGTGCTGCGGCTGGCACGAGAACGGCCAGGTCAGTTTTCGAGGAACCTATATAAACGGAGTACAGCAGGCAGACTTCCGCAGCTGGCAGCCCGATGGGCGGGAAATTAAGTGTGCCTCCCGCCTGGTAGAAGCCCTGCCGCTGAGCAACGCCTCTATTCATTGCAGCAACTGCGTGCACTCCAGCCGCAAGGTGTTCACAGTGGATATTCCAGACGGCACGGTGGGCATTGTCTACAAGCTCGATGTGCGCGACGAGGGCCAGCCGCTGTTGGTCATCAGGTATTCGAGCAGCGAATACTCGCGGGTCGTGAGCTCGATGCGCTGGCCGGCGCGGGTCACGGTGCGGGCGTCGGTGTCCAGCTCCAGGTCGGCCACGCGCAGCACCGCGTGCAGCCCGCCGTAGGCGGCCCCGCGCCGGGCCAGCGCCCGAATGCGCAGCAGCAGCTCCCGGAACTCGAACGGCTTGGTGAGGTAGTCGTCGGCCCCGGCCCCGAAGCCCGCTTCCTTATCGGCCAGCCCGTCGAGGGCCGTGAGCAGCAGCACGGCCTGGCGCGGCGAGTGCTGCTTGATGTAGCGGCACAGCTCAAAGCCGTTCATGCCGGGCAGGTTCACGTCGAGCACCACCACGTCGAAGGGCTGCTGGTCGAAGAGGTGCTGCCCAATCAGGCCATCGTAGGCCACTTTGATGTCGTAGCCCTCGCTTTCAATGCCTTTGCGAATGAAGGAGGCCAGACTGGTTTCATCTTCTACGAGCAGGATGGTCATGGGGCAAAGGTGTGGCACACCTTATGAAGTCGGGGTGGATTGCGTGGCGTAGTGCGGCCTGTGCTCCCGCCGGGCACGGCCCCCTACCCCCTGCTTTCCCCGCGTAGCAGCCGGCGGGGTGGCCAGGTGGCGGAACTGGGGTCACAGGTAGCTTTACGGACCTGATTCTTTCTCCGTTAACCTAAGTGGGTATGTTCTGGTCATCGCCGCAGCCAAACTTTACCAATCCGGCCCTGCCGAAGCATTTCAGTTTCCAGTTCTGGGTAGCGACAGTCGTGACTGGCGTGGCGGCTGGCCTGGCGGCGGGGCTACTCATGAAGCTGCTGCGGCTGGTGCAGCACCTGGCCTGGGCCTACCAGGCCGGCGATTTTCTGACGGCCGTGCAGCACAGCTCGGCCCGGCACCGGGTATTACTGCTCAGCCTCGCGGGCGGGCTGACGGCCGGCGGCCTCTGGCTGGCCCGCCGCTTCTGGCCCAAGCCGGGCTGGGGACTTTCCTCTGGCATCTGGCTGCACGCGGGCGCGCTGCCGCTGCTCGCTTCCCTCTACAACGGAGTGCTCTCCGTCGTGCTCGTGAGCCTGGGGGCGGCGCTCGGGCGCGAGTCGGCTCCGAAGGAGGCAGGCGCGGCCTTTGGGGCAGGCTTGGCCAACCTAGGCCGCCTCACCCTGCCCGAGCGGCAGCTGCTGGCCGCCTGCGGGGCCGGGGCGGGCATGGCGGCCGTCTACAACGTCCCGTTTGGCGGGGCCCTCTTCGCGCTGGAAGTCCTGCTGGGCTCGCTGGCCCTGCCCGCCGTGCTGCCAGCGCTCATTGTCTCGTTTATCGCCACCTGGGTCTCGTGGCTGCTGCTGCCACAAGTGTCCACGTTCACCGTGCCCGTGGCGGCCGTTACTCCGGCCCTGCTCGTTTGGAGCGTGCTCTTCGGACTGCTGGCCGGGGTGGTATCGGTCGGCTACGTGCGGCTGGTGGGGCTGGCCCGCCGCTACCAGCCGGCTGGCAGCGCCCGCTGGTGGCTGCCGCTGGTGGTGTTCGTCGGCCTGGGGCTGGCCTCAATGCCGTTTCCCGAGTTGCTGGGCAACGGCCGCAACGTGGTGCAGAACGCCATTGACAGCCGGATGAGCCTGGCGCTATTCGGCAGCCTGCTGGTGCTGCGCCCCCTGGCCACGGCCGCCTGCCTGCGCGCCGGGGCCCCCGGCGGCCTGTTTACCCCGACCCTGACTTTCGGGGCCTTGCTGGGCGGCCTAGCCGGGCGCGGCTGGGCCGTGGTCTGGCCAGCCGCGGTGCCGTCGTCGTCGCTGGGGGCGTATGCCGTGGTGGGTGCGGGGGCTATCCTGGCCTCGGCTACCCAAGCCCCCTTGTCGTCTATCCTGCTGATGCTGGAGCTAGGTACGCACGTTGATAAATTGCTGATGCCCCTGCTCATTGCCACGGCGGTGGCCACGCACGTAGCGCGGCGGCTGGAAGCCCGGTCGATTTACGCCGTAGCCGGGGCCCACCAGGAAGTACCCGCTACCCCTCCCCACCGCGGCGGCGACTGGCATGCGGCCATTACATCTTGACGAAGGAAACATTTATGGGGCAGCCGGTGGGTTAAGCCGGAACCGGGCCCAGCGTTTTACGCAGCTTGGGACCATCAAAAGGCAGGCCTTGCAGCGGGGCGAGCAGGCATAGGTCGGCACCACCCATCGCCAGCGGCAACAGCCCCAAGGCGGCCAGACCCCAGTTTTTGCGGGCCTGCACCAACCCGGCCCCAATCAGCGCGGTGCCGATGGCAACGCGGGCCGCACGGCCCTTGGGAGAGGCAACCAGAAGCAGGAAATTGTCTATAATGGCCAGTAAACAAGAATCGGCGCTTACTTAAAATTTCCCCTTTTATGTTGTGTAAACGCAACATACTGACTGATTTTAGGCCGGTTTATTGCGTTTACACAACATGAATTGGTATAGTCTTTCTGATACGGCCATCCTGCGGGAAGTCGGCACCAGCCTGCGGCAGATTCGGCTCAATCGCAACCAGTCCCAGCAGGCCGTGGCTACGGCGGCGGGCATCGACCGGGCCACGCTCAGCCTGATTGAGCACGGCCGGCCTACTTCGCTGCTAACGTTTGTGCAGCTATTGCGCACGCTGGAGCACCTGGATGTGCTGGAAGGGCCGTGACCAAGGCCGAGCTTAACCCAGTGGTACTGGCCCGCTTAGCGAAAAAGCAGCGCCGACACGCTTCCGGCCCAGCCGATTCGTCCTCCGCTACGCCCGCCCCTTCCGAATGGTAACGCTGGCCACTATTCGCCTGTGGGGGCAGCCGGTAGGGGTAGTCAGCTGGGATGCCGACCGGGCCCGCGCCACGTTCGCCTACGAGCCCGCGCCACGTTCGCCTACGAGCCCGCCTTCATTCGGTCGCGGCTAGAGGTGGCGCCTTTACAAATGCCGCTGACGCGCGGGGCCGATACAGTGTACGCCTTTCCGCGCCTCAACCCCGAGACGTTCCACGGCCTGCCGGGCCTGCTGGCCGATTCGCTACCCGACCGCTTTGGCAACCAGTTGATTGATGCCTGGCTGGCCCTGCAAGGCCGCAGCCCCGAAGGCTTTTCGCCGGTGGAGCGTCTGTGCTACACGGCCAACCGGGGCATGGGCGCGCTGGAATTTGAGCCGGCGCTGAAAAGCGGGGCGGCTACCGGCTCGGAAGCGGTCGAAATAGCGGCCCTCGTTGAACTGGCGCAGCAAGTGCTTGACCAGCGGGAAGGCCTGCACGTCAACCTGCGCCACGAGTCGACCGAGGCGCTGGCCGCCCTGCTGGCCGTGGGTACATCGGCCGGCGGCGCCCGCCCCAAGGCGCTGATTGCCTATAACGACGCCACGGGCGAAGTGCGCTCGGGCCAGGTGACGGCCCCGGCAGACTTCGGCTACTGGCTGCTGAAGCTGGATGGGGTGCGTGACCAGGTAGTAGCTGACCCTCAAGATTTTGGGCGGGTGGAATACGCCTATTACCACATGGCCATCGCCAGCGGCCTCGACATGACGGAGTGCCGCCTGTACGAGGAGAATGAGCGGGCACACTTCATGACGCGCCGCTTTGACCGCACGGCGACGGGCGAAAAGCTGCACGCCCAGACGCTGTGCGCCCTTGGCCACTTCGACTACAACCAACCCGCCACCTACTCTTACGAGCAGGCCTTTCAGGTGCTACGCCAACTGCGCCTGCCCTACCCGGCCGCCGAGCAGCTGTTTCGCCGAATGGTCTTCAACATTGTGGCCCGCAACCAGGACGACCACACCAAGAATATTTCGTTCCTGATGGATGCGGCGGGCCAGTGGCAGCTGGCTCCGGCGTATGATGTGGCGTATTCTTACAAGCCCGGCAACCGCTGGCTGATGCAGCACCAGCTATCGGTCAACGGCAAGCGCGACCACTTCACGCGGGCGGATTTGCGCCAAGTAGCCAAGGAGATGAACGTGCGCCGGGCAGATGAACTGGTGGATGAGATACTGGCGCAGGTAGCCCACTGGCCGGCGTTTGCCGCCGCTGCCGGCGTAGCCGAAGGGCGGGTGGCTGAAATTGGCGCGGCGCACCGGCAACTACGTTGAGCAAGCCTGTTTAACCAGTTAGCTGTTCGCGTAGCAAACGCGAAAAAGGCCGTTTGGGCTACCAAAAAATCCTTCTCCGGTCGGCCTTTCTCCGGTTGCCCTAGCCCTGGCCCTACCTTTGGCCCATGCGCACAGAGCGGCCTTTTTCAGCAAACCAATCCGACCGGCCCCTGGTGGCGGGGCCGGTGATTGCGCTGGCCTGGCTGCTGTTCAGCGGCTTTATGGTGCTGCTGATTTTCGTACAAAACCTCTCGGCCGGCACGCCTACCAACTGGGGTGAGGCGCTGGGCGGGCGCTTGCTGCACGGGCTGATTTGGGGACTGCTCACGCCGGTGGTGTTTGCGCTGGCGGCCCGCTTCGACCTCACCGAGCGGCGGCGGTGGCTGCCCAAGCTGCTGGCGCACGCGGCGGCCAGCTACGGGCTCACCCTGACCTATCGCCTCGTGTATGCCGGGGCGATGGACGCAGCCGGAGCCCTGCCGGGCGGCTTTTCGCTGGCCAGCGTGGTGGCCAATGCTAATAACTGGGTGCCCATTTACTGGATGCTGCTCTGCATTGCCTATGCGGTGCAGTACCGCGAGCGGTTTCGGGAGGGCCAGCTGCGAGCGGCCCAGCTTGAAACCCAGCTGGTGCAGGCCCAGCTGCAGGCGCTGAAAATGCAGCTTCAGCCCCATTTCCTGTTCAACTCGCTCAACGCCGTATCCGCTTTGATGAGCGCCGACGTGAAGGCGGCCCGCCGGATGCTGGCCCAGCTCAGCCAGTTTCTGCGACTGGTGCTCGACGGCGCCGATGCCCACGAGGTGACCCTGGCCCAGGAGCTGCACCTCACGCGCCTCTACCTCACAATCGAGCAAACCCGCTTCCCCGACCGCTTGGCCGTGGCGTACGACATCGACCCCGGCACCGAGGGCGCGCTGCTGCCCGCCCTGCTCTTGCAGCCGGTGGTGGAAAACGCCGTGCGCCACGGCCTGGCCCCGCAAGCGGGGGCGGGCGAGCTGGCCATCAGTGCCCGGCGGGCCGGCACCCGCCTGCTGGTGCAGGTGCGGGACAACGGTCGGGGCACCGCCGACACCGCCGCCCGCGGCCTGGGCCTGCGCAACCTCGAAAGCCGCCTGGCCACCCGCTACGGCCCCGACTACGCCGTGACCGTGGACACGGCCCCCGGACAGGGCTACTGCCTGCGGCTGTCGCTGCCCTTCGTGGCCGCCGCGCCGGCCGCCCAACCTAGCGTACCTGCATGAGCCCGAGCATCCGCACCCTGCTGGTCGATGATGAGCCGCTGGCCCGCCACTTGTTGGGCGAGCTACTGGCCGACTTTCCCGCCCTGGTCGTGGCCGGCGAGTGTGCCAACGGCCCCGAGGCCCTGGCTGCCCTACAAGCCGGTGGCTACGACGTGGTGTTTCTGGACGTGCAGATGCCCGGCCTCGACGGGGTGCAGGTGCTGCAACAGCTGCGGGCCGCTGGCCAGCCCCTGCCGCTGGTGGTGTTCGTGACCGCCTACGACCAGTACGCCGTGGCCGCCTTCGGCCTGCACGCGGTCGATTACCTGCTCAAGCCCCTCGACCCCGACCGCTTTGCCGACTGCGTGCGCCGGGTGCAGCAGCAGCTAGCCCAGCGCGACAGCCACGCCGCCGGGGCCGACCTGGCGGCCCTGCTCCGCGCCTGGCCCCCGGCCGCCCCTACCCCGCCGCCCGCCTACCAGGACCGCTTCCTGGTGAAGCAGCCGGAGCGGCAGTTTTTCGTGCCCGCCGCCGACGTGTGCTACCTCGAAGCCACCAGCAGCGGCGTGCTGCTGCACCTGACCGGGACCGCCCACCCCCTGCGGGCCACCCTGGCCCAGCTGGCCGAGCGCCTCGACCCGGCCCATTTCCTGCGCATCCACCGCTCGGTTATCATTCACACCGAGCACATTGTGGAGTTTAAGCCGTGGGCGCACGGCGAGTATGTGTTTCGAATGGCCAATGGGCTGCACGTCACGTCCTCACGCAGCTACAACGCGGCTATTCAGCAGTTCTTAAAGCGTTTTGCTTAGCTACCGGGGACCAAAAAAGCCAACTCGGCCTCCAATAAGGCCATCCCACCCCGCCTCCCCACCGCCCGCGCCACGTAGCCCGTAGGTTTGACCACGCAAACGCTACCAACCCCCGTGAAAAATATCCTCCTGTTTTTCGGCCTCCTGCTCGGGGCTACCTCCGCCGTTCAGGCCCAGCACCACATGGCCGGCATGAGCCACGCCGGCATGACCGGCATGGCGATGCCCGCCGCCAAACCCGGCAGCCCGGTGGCCGCCTTCCAGCACGGCATGGACTCGGTGATGGTGGTGATGGACGAAGGCATGCGCCGCATGGACGGGGCTAGCCCCGCCGACATCGACGCCAGCTTTGCGGCCATGATGGTACCGCACCACCAAGGGGCCGTGGATATGGCCCGCCTGCAGCTACTCTACGGCAAGGACCCGGCCCTGCGCCGCCTGGCCCAGAGTATCATCGCCGAGCAGCAGGTCGAGATTCAGCAGATGCAGGCCTGGCTCAAGCAGCACCCGGCCAAGCCCTAGGTGGAGTGTAGCGCGGACGCTGTGAGTCCGCGCGTTGCCCGATTACCCTACGCGCGGACTTGCAGAGTCCACGCTACATTCTTATTGTCCATGAAATATCTTCTCCTGCCCGCCCTGCTGCTGGCCGGCACCGCCGCCCGCGCCCAGGCCGTGAGCCACCGCGACCGGGTGTACACCGCCGACCAGATTTCCAACACGGTGTCCGTCATTGACCCGGCCGATAATAAGCTGCTGGGCCAGGTGATACTGGGCAAGCCGCAGCCCGATTTAACGTCGGCCCTCTACCGGGGGCAGGCGCTGGTGCACGGCCTGGGCGCCTCGCCCGACCATCGGCTGCTGGCCGTGGTGTCGGTGGGCTCCAACAACGTCACGTTTATCGAAACGGCCACCAACGCCATCAAGGGCAGCGTGTACGTGGGCCGCGCCCCGCACGAGCCCACCTTCCGGCCCGATGGCAAGGAAGTGTGGGTGACGGTGCGCGGCGAGGACTACCTCTCCGTGATTGATGCCGCCACGCTGCGCGAAACCCGCCGCGTGCAGGTGCCCAACGGGCCGGGCCAAATCGCATTCAGCCCCGATGGCAAGCGGGCCTTCGTGTGCTCCAGCTTCTCGCCCGAGCTGGCGGTGATTGACGTGGCTACCTACCAGGTTATCAAGAAAATACCCGTCGTCAGCCCGTTCTCGCCCAACATCTTCCCCAGCAAGGACGGCCAGCAAATCTGGTTTACGCACAAGGACGTGGGCAAGGTGTCGGTGCTCGATACCAAAACACTGACCATCAGCGGGGTACTAACTACCGGCCCCATCACCAACCACGTGACCACCGTGGACCTGCCCACCGGCAAGCTGGCCTACGTGACGGTGGGCGGCGAAGACGTGGTGAAAGTGTACAGCCGCGAGCCGGGCTTCAAGCAGCTGGCGACCATTGCGGTGGGGGCCAATCCGCACGGCATCTGGCCCGCGGGCGATGGCAGCCGGGTGTACGTGGGCCTCGAAAACGGCGATTCGGCCGTGGCCGTGAGCACGGCCACCAACCGGGTGCTGGGCAAAATCAAGGACGGCCAGGCCCCCATGGCCCTGATGTACGTGCCCGATGCCGTGCCCTCGGGCGTGGCCAGCGCGGCCAACCTCGGCCAGCAGCTCATCGACCAGCCCACCGTCATCCGCAACCTGCGCCCCCCTACCCCCGGCCCTGCCGCCGGCACCATGAACCTGCGCTCGGAAGGCCTCGTGGACCTGGCCACCTTCAACCTGCGCGCCCTGGCCCCGAATACCGATTACGACATCTTCCTCACCAACTCCGCCCAGGCCCCCTACGCCCGCGACTATCCCCTCACCACCGTGCACACCGATGCCAAGGGCGGCGCCATGGGCCAGGCGCTCGGCCCCGTGCAGCGCATCGCCAGCGGCGATTTGCACCCGGCCGGCAAGGCATTTACGCGAGTGGTGGTGGCCCCGAAAGCAACCGACGGCCCACCGGCGCTGGTGAGCGAGTAGACGGGTTTTTCAGGCCATAATGCGGACTTTTATCCTCCAGGCTGCCGTGGTGGACAACGCAAGCAAAACCGGCCGCGCTACCCAAGTGGTGCCAATCAGCCCCGCGGCCAACTGCTGACGCCCGTGCCCCGTTGAAGTACTAGTAGGCGATGCCTCCCGTTCGGGATGCGCGTGGTGCGCTATTACGGATTGTTTACGAACTGCTTTATGGAAAAGACTACGCATACCCCGGGCCAGGGTCTGAGCCGCCGGGCCGTTTTGAGTGGCTTGGTACCGGCCCTGGCCGTGGCCGGTACTTCGTCGGCCTGGGCCAGCGCCGCGCCTGTTGCCAGCCCCCCGGCCGCCCTGGGCCGCGGCACGTTCCCGGGCCTCATCACCCGCGAGAAAGAGCCGCTGAACCTGGAATTGCCCTTCCCCACGCTGGAAGACCGGCTGGTGTCCAATAACCGTTTCTACGTGCGCAGCCACTTCCACATTCCCACGATAGCGGCGGCAAGCTGGCAGCTCAGCGTCGAGGGCGAGGTGCGCAATTTATTAAAAATCAGCTACGACGAGCTGCGCAAGATGCCCTCTAAAACCGTGACGGCTACCCTGGAATGCGCCGGCAACGGCCGTGCCCGGCTCGCCCCAAAGGTCAAGGGCCTGCTTTGGGAGCAGGGCGGCGTGGGCAACGCCACTTGGACGGGCGTACCCCTCTCGGCGCTGCTGGAGCGGGCCGGGGTGAAGCCGGGGGCCGTGGAAATCATCTTCGAAGGTACCGACCAGGGCGAAGTCACCGAAGAACCCAAGTCGCCGGGCGCCATCCACTTTGCCCGTAGCCTGCCGCTGGCCAAGGCCCGGCAGCCCGAGGTGCTGGTGGCCTACCTCATGAACGGCCAGCCCCTACCCCCCGAGCACGGCTTCCCGGTGCGGCTGGTGGTACCCGGCTGGTACGGCATGGCCTCGGTGAAATGGCTCAGCAAAATCATGGTCAGCGCCGTGCCCTACGACGGCTACTGGCAAACCCTGGAATACGCCTACTGGAAGCGCGAGCGCGGCCTGCCCACCCTCACGCCCGTGACGGAAATGCTGGTAAAAGCCGAAATAGCCCGCCCCGCCTTGCACGAAGAAGTGCCCGCCGGCCAGCCCTACCGCGTGTACGGCGCGGCCTGGACCGGCGAGAGCGAGGTCACCCGCGTGGAAGTCAGCACCGACAACGGCGGCAGCTGGCAGCCCGCCCAGCTCCTCGAAGCCGCCGTGCCCTTCGCCTGGCGCTTCTGGGAGTTCAGCTGGACGCCGCCTGCCGCGCCGGGCCGCTACACTTTGCAGGCCCGCGCCACCGACCGCGCCGGCCACACCCAGCCCACCGCGCACGACCCCGACCGCCGCACCTACATGGTCAATAAAATCGGGGCCGTGGAGGTAATCGTATCCTAAAGCCCGCGCCGCCACTCCTGCCGAAGGCCCCTGCCGCACCCTGCGCCAGGGGCCTTTTTGCGGCTGCCAAGTCCGCGTCCTGGCCGCCACGCAGCTAGCCGCCAGCTATTAGCCAGCCGCTTCGCTGGCTAATAGCTGGCGGCGGTGCACCCGAAAGCGCCACCCGCCCAGCGCCAGCACCACGGCCGCTACGGCCAGCGCCGTGTAGCCCAGCCGCCCGCCCCGCTCGGGGTGCAGCTGCAACAGCGCCAGGCCAAAGCCCACCAGCGCTAGGCTGGTGCGCACGTAGGTAAACAGGGTGCGCTCGTTGGCCAGGCGCGTGCGTTGCAGGGCCAGCCGGTCGGACAGTGGTAGGGCAGGCTTGGGGGTGGAAGCGGGCATAAGGAAGGCAGAAAATGACTTTGAAACGGAGGCTAACCGCAGTAGGTCAAAGTAGCAGGCTTATGCTGGGCGGCAGGTGGGGTGTCCGCCGCTGGTATTTCCTCAGGATTCCCTCAAATTTGGGCGCGAGCTTGCCACTGTTTAACCCTGCCACCCGCCATGCCCCTCCCCCTTCACCGCGAGCAGCACCTGACCAGCTCGGCCGTGCTGCAAGACATTGTTATCGGCCTTTCCGACGGGCTGACCGTGCCCTTTGCCCTGGCCGCCGGCCTGAGCGGGGCGGTGCAGTCGTCGGGGCTGGTTATTACGGCGGGCCTGTCCGAAATCGTGGCCGGCTCCATTGCCATGGGCCTGGGCGGCTACCTGGCCGGCCGCACCGAGGTGGAGCACTACGCCGCCGAGCAGGCCCGCGAGCAGGCCGAAGTGCGCACCGTGCCCGCCACCGAGCGCCAGGAGGTGCAGGAGCTGCTGGTGGGTATGGGCCTCTCGGCGGCCACCGCCGCCCAGGCCACCGACGAGCTGGTGCAGGACCCCGCCCAGTGGGTGCGCTTCATGATGAAGTACGAGCTGGGCCTGGAAGAGCCCGACCCGCGCCAGGCCCCCAAGAGTGCGCTCACCATTGCCGGGGCCTACGCCGTGGGCGGGCTGATTCCGCTCAGCGCCTACTTCTTCACCGCGACCCCGCAGCACGGGCTGCTGTGGTCGGCCCTGATTACGCTGGGCTGCCTGCTGGCGTTTGGCTACTTCCGCAGCCGCCTCACCGGTCAGCCACCCGTGGCGGGCGCCCTGAAAATGGCCGGTACCGGGGCCGCTGCCGCTGGGGCGGCTTTTCTGGCGGCGCGGCTATTTACAAGCGGTTAGCTCTCCTAACAGCCTCGCCGGCGGGTGGTGGCTACGCCAGCGTCACGGCCGCACCCGGCTCGGCCAAGCGCAGAAACTTGATGCCGTGTTTCTCAAAATACGGTCCGTAGTTGTCGTAGCGCTGCTGCACAAAGAAAGGCTTGATATACCCGTCGTGCACCGGCAAAATCTGCCTGGGCCGCATCTTCAGGGCAAAGTCGGCTACTACCAGTTCCGTGAGGAAAGGCGCGGTGACGGGCAGTATCAGCAGCTCTACCCCCGCAAACTGGAGCAGGTTCTCGGCGAAGGAGTCGGCCACGTTCAGCACCCGGCCGTTGACCAGCCAAGCCGTCATTTGGGGCAAGGGGCTGTCGAGAATGGCCTCGTGCCGCACCGGCAGGGCTTGCAGCTGAAACGCGCCCAGGTCGAGCGGACCTTCCTCGTGGATTTGCACGGCCAGCCCCTGCTTTTTCAGCTTGGCGGCCACTTCGCCATTGGAAATAAGGGTGGCCCCACTTAGCTCGACGATGCGCTGGAGGGCATCCACGTCGAGGTGGTCGGGGTGGTCGTGGGTGATGATGACCGTGGCTACGTCCTTGAACACGTCGGGCTGCACCAGCCCCTCGTTGAAGGAAAACTTGCCGGGGTCGAACAGCAGTTGCTGGCCGTTTAGCTCAAACAGCAGGCAGGAGTGGATGTACTTGGTAATGCGCATGGGGGTAGGGATAAAAATGCCTGGTATGCTGGGTAATGCCAGTAAGTTCAGTCGCCCAGCCAGCGGTCGGCCACCAGGCCCAGGGCGTAGTTGAGCTGCACCAGCAGCAGCAGGATGGCCCCGGCGTACACGCTTACGAAGCACAATCCCGCCGCCGCCGCGTAGAGCACCTGCATGAGCACGATGCGCCGTACCAACGCCTGGCTCACGGCCGCATCCACGGCCCGCAGCAGACTGTGGCGCTGGGCGTAGCGGTAGCTGCCCAGCAGGGCCGCGCCCACCAGCAGCAGGTTGGCCCAGTACACCAGCACCGCCCCGCGCAGCGGGAAATGCGTGGTCAGAAAGGCCGTCGAAAACGGCAGCAGGCCCACCACCAGCAGAAAGGCAATGTGCCACCAGGCCAGCCGCCGGTCGCTGTGCTCCAGGTACGTGAACTGCGTGCTCTGGCACACCCAGAAGATGCCCAGCGACAGAAACCCCAGCACGTAGCCCCCGATGCTGGGCAGCAGCCCCAGCAGGGCCGGCCCCACGTCGGCCTCGGTGCGCACGAGGGCGGCGGCCGGCACCCGCAGGTTGAGCACGAGCAGGGTCATGGCGATGGAGAACACGCCGTCGCTCAGCGACTCGATGCGGCGCAGGTTCTGGCCCGCCACGGTGGTGTAGGCCACGGGCGGGGTGTGCAGCCGGGCCACGGGCTAGCGGCGGGGCTTGGCCCGGCGGTGGTCACGGCGGTCTTCCCGGCGCACCAGCTTCGGCTCTTTGCTGAGGCTTTCGCCGTGCCGGATGGTGTGGGCGCGGTCCATTTTGCGGTCGGCCCGCTCCTGCTTCTGCATGCCGCGGGGCGTGTTTTGGGCGGCGGCCGGCAGGCTGAGGGCGAGGGCTACCGCAGCCGCCAGGGGACGAAGAAAAGTCATAAGCGTAAGAAAGAGCGTAAAAAAGGGCCCGCCCCCGCCGTGTACGGCAGGGGCGGGCCACTGGGTTGGGGCGCGTCTACTCGCCGCTGGCCTGGGCCTGTTGCACCTCCTCCCCAAGCAGGTTCGACTCGGGCGTGGCGGAGTAGGGCACGGTTTGGGGAATGAAGTCGGCATCGGCACCGGGCTTGCTGTAGTCGTAGGGCCAGCGGTACACGGTGGGCACCTCGCCGGGCCAGTTGCCGTGCGGCACGTCGATGGGCGTGGTCCACTCCAGCGTGTTGGAATTCCAGGGGTTTTGGGTGGCGCGGCGGCCCCGCCACATGCTGTAAAAGAAATTGAACAGGAAAACAAACTGCGCGAAGAACACGGCGATGGCCGCCAGCGAAATCATCCGGTTGAGGTCAGCAAACTGCGAAAAAGCGTCGAAGCCCGTCCAGGAGTAGTAGCGGCGCGGGAAGCCGGCAATGCCCAGGTAGTGCATGGGCATGAAAATGAGGTAGACGCCCACGAAGGTGAGCCAGAAGTGCACGTAGCCCAGCTTCTCGTCCATCATGCGCCCAAACAGCTTCGGAAACCAGTGGTACACCCCGGCAAACATCCCGAAGAAGGCTGCCGAGCCCATCACCAGGTGAAAGTGGGCAATGACGAAGTACGTGTTGTGCAGCTGAATATCGAGCGCCGCGTTGCCCAGCACGATGCCCGTGAGGCCACCCGCGATGAAGAGCGACACGAACCCGATGCTAAAGAGCATGGCCGTCGTAAACCGGATGTTGCCCCGCCAGAGCGTCGCAATCCAGTTGAAGCTTTTCACGGCCGAGGGCACGGCGATAATCAGGGTCAGAAACATGAACACCGACCCCAGGAAGGGATTCATGCCCGTCACGAACATGTGGTGGCCCCACACCGCGAACGACAAAATGAGGATGGCGAAGAGCGAGCCAATCATGGCCCGGTAGCCGAAAATGGGCTTGCGGGCATTGGTAGCCAGGATTTCGGACACGATGCCCATGCCCGGCATGATGACGATGTAGACCTCGGGGTGGCCCAAAAACCAGAACAAGTGCTGAAACAGCACCGGCGAGCCGCCCTGGTTGTGCAGCGCCTGCCCGGCGATGTAGATATCGGACAGGTAGAACGAGGTGCCAAACGAGCGGTCGAATACCAGCAGCAGCAAGCCCGCAAACAGCACCGGAAACGTGAGAATACCCAGAATAGCCGTTATAAATAAGGCCCACACCGTGAGCGGCAGCTTGGTCATGCTCATGCCCTTGGTGCGCAGGTTGAGCACGGTGGTCACGTAGTTGACGCCGCCCAGCAGCGTACTCACCACGAACAGCACCATG
>Ga0160427_10000306_pt1 | contig 31511 bp, 30 predicted proteins | sample SolpanmetagenomL_FD_108194 | JGI IMG/M metagenome (GOLD analysis project Ga0160427, IMG submission 108194) | Solar panel surface microbial communities from Lawrence Berkeley National Laboratory, California, USA - L | ecosystem: Engineered > Built environment > Solar panel > Unclassified ...
CAGCTTGTCGATGCCGCATTTGGCCGCCCCATTGGAGCGCACGGTGTTGGCGGAAAACCCGTTGTACAGCGTGCCGTCGTACCAGACATGGGCCAGCGCATCGACGTGCGTGCTGCCATGGGTGTACAGTGCCAGGTAGTCGTCGGACGCCTGGAACCCGCTCTTGCGCTGCAGCCCGGCGGCGTAATCTCCACCATCCAGCGTCATGAAATGCTGGGGCGGCCCGCGACGGGGGGCCACGGGCACGGAATGTCCCTGGATCGGCAGCGACAGGCTATACACCTGCCCCCGGCGCACCAGCCCCGCCGCCGACACTAGGCGCTCCGGCGTCGCATGGTTGGCCGTGCCGCGCTCGTCCGCCGCGCCCCAGCGCCCCCAGTTGTTCGGTTCAACCCCTTCAGCCATGCGCCAGCCCCCTTTTATCGATCACGCAGGCTATCGAGCCGGACCGGCTGGTGACAAGCCACGAACCGGGCATGGCGCAGATGCCCGGACGCTATCAGTCGACCAATGCCGCCACGGCATCGATCCCCCGACCCGATTGTATTGGCGTGGATGCGGGGAAGGTTCTGCATTGACGCGCAATACGCGCGGGCATCGCCGCGCCCGAGGGAGAACGCCGACCATGAACACCAACCGACGCAGCCTAATCGGCGGTGCCGCCACCCTGCCCCTGTTTGGCATCATCAGCCGTGCGAGTGCACAAGCGACACCGGCCACGGTTCGCATCGGCGCGCCGAACTCCATGACGGGCGGCTTCGGTGAAGGCGGCCGTAACGTCGCCGCCGGGCTGCAGGTCGCGGCGGACCGGGTCAACGCGCAGGGTGGCGTCAAGGCGCTGGGCGGCGCCAAGCTGGAAATCCTGCCGGCCGATACCACCAGCGACGACCCGGCCACCGCCGCCAGCGTCACACGCCGGCTGATCAGCCAGGATAAGGTCGCGGTCCTGGTCGGCGCCCATACCAGCACCATGACGCTTTCGGCGCAGATTGAGGCGGAGCGGGGCGAGGTGCCGCTAATCACCACCTCATACTCTGACCAGCTGGTGCAGCGCGGCTTCAAATACACCTTCAAGCTGGCACCGCAGGCCAGCACCCTGTCGCAGGAAGCGCTGGACGACATCGTGGCGCTGTATCAGGCGATCAAGAACAAGAAGGTGACGCGAATCGCCGTGTTCTACGGGGCGGACGCTTCAGCCCAGGCGGTGAGCAAGGCTTTGCTGGAGTTGGCGAAGAAGGAAGGGGTGGAAGTAGTCGCGACCTCGACCTTCTCGCCCAATTTGGCGGACCCGACCAGCGTGATCGGCCCGGTGCTCGCATCCAAGCCGGAGGTGCTATTCCTTAACGCCTACGTCAACGACACCATCCTAATCACCCGGGCGCTGCGCAGCCTAGGGGTGATGATTCCCATCGTGGGCGCCGGCTCCGGCATGAGCGTGAAGACTTTGGGGTCGACGTTGGGCAAGCAGGGCGACAATCTGATGGGCATGCTGGCCTGGAACTGGGACCTTCCGACACCAGGAACGGAGGAGTTCAACAAGGCCTACCACGTCAAATACCCGGACGAGCCTTACAGCCCACAGGAGGCCGGCGAAGGGTTCGCCGCGGGGGAGATCATTGCCGCAGCGCTGGAGAAGGCGGGTAGCGCAGACCCCAAGAAGCTGCGGGACGCCATAGCGCAGACCAACGTGCAGACCGTCATGCCGGGCGGTCCAGTATCGTTCGGGGATAACGGCATGCGCAAGGACTCGACCGGCATCCTGGTGAGCTGGATCGACGGTAAGCTCCGCACCGTGTTCCCCAAGGAGGACTCGACGATCTCCCCTCCCCTACCCTGACAAACGCCCGAGGCTCAGCCGCCAAAGGCCGTCTCCGCCAGCCCGGCCACCCCGGGCTGCACGTGCAGTACGGCCCCATCCGCCGGTCCGCGCGTCCAGTCCGCGGAATCGGCCTCCAGGCGATGGCCGATGGTGGTGATGAACAGCGTGCGCAAATCGGGACCGCCGAAGGTGCAGCTCGCGGGCTTGGAGGCAGGCAGCGCGATGCTGCGCTCCCGCCGGCCGTCGGGGTCGTAGCGGTGAATCGCGCCGCTACCGGGCTCGGCAACCCAGAGCCCGCCTTCGGCATCGACCGTGCAGCCATCCGGAAAAGTGACCATGCGATCCAGCGGTAGATGCAGCCGCCGGTTGGCGACGCTGCCGGATGCGAGGTCGAAATCGTAGGCAAGAATGCCCGCCCGGCTGTCGGCGAAGAACATCGTCCGCCCGTCCAGGCTCCAGCAGATGCCGTTGGCGACCGTGATCCCGCTATCCACCTTGCGCACCGACAAGTCCGGCTCCACGCAGAACAGCCCGCCTTCCGGCCGCGATTGTGTGCGTTCCATGCTCCCGACCCAGAAGCGCCCGGCACGGTCCACCGCACCGTCGTTGAACCGCTCGCGAGAGAAATCGACCGGCGGGGTCGGCAACGGCGTGTCCGTGCCTGTTCGGGGATCGAACCACGAGAGGGCATTGCGGGACGCGAGCAGGATCGTGCCGTCGCCGCGGAAGGCGAAGCAGCCCGGCATGCGCGCGAGCGTCCATTCGGTCCAGGGCGCATCGCCCGGCCCGTGGCGTCGCAGGCGGCGGTTGACGCAGTCCACCCAGAAGAGCGCCCCCTCCGCCGCGAGCCATACTGGGCCCTCGCCGATCTCGTCGCCGGACGCGACCAGTATTTCCGCTTCCATGTTCAGCCTCTTCCTGCCGCCGCCCAACGTGCCAGCGGCCGCCGGAGACTGCCATGCCAAGCCGCGATATCGCTGGTATTCGCATTTGCTATTGGCGGCACCCCCGCCGCTTCGTCATCGTTTGCGACAACGGGAACGGGAATGCCGAGTGCCGAATGATAGGCTGAGCGGAAAGGTCGCCTTAGTCGCGGCCAGCGCCACGCGCCAGGGCAAGCACCCGGGCCGCACGGCGTGGGATCTGGGCGTGGAGGCCTATAAGCTCGCTTTGGCCGAAAGCGGCATCGACCGGTCGCGGATCGACGGCCTGCTGACGGAGATGACGCAGGACGGCGCTGGCGCCATGGAGCCAACCCGGTTCGGGCAGATGGTTGGCCTCAACCCGCGCGCCAGCGGCAGCCTACATTACGGCACCGCCGCCTTCACCGTGGCCTACGCCGCCGGGCTGATCGCGTCGGGCCAAGCCTCGATGGTGGCCTGCGTCTATGCCACTAACCAGCGCACCGGTGGCTTCCGTTTCACCGGCAGCTACGACCCGTTCGGCGCTCCCTACGGCTTCCTCAACCCGGCGGGTTTCGCGGGTCTGGGCTTCCAACGCTACCTGCACCAGTACGGGCGGGAAGCGGACCGCGACAAGCTCGGCGCCTTGGCGCTCACCATGCGGCACAACGCCGCGCTCAACCCGATCGCGATGATGCGCGAGCCGATGACGGAGGCGGAGTACCTGGCCGACCGATGGGTAGTGTGGCCGCTACGCCGGGCCGACATCTGCCTGATCACCGATGGCGGGGTGTGCCTGATCCTCGCCGATGCCGAGCTCGCGGCGGACCTGGTGGCGGACCCGGTCCACCTGCTGGGCATCGGTCGGCAGGACGCGCTGCGGATGATGGAGAATCCCAACCACCTGATGATGCCGCACATGCGCCAATCCGCCGCCGAGGTGTACGGCAAGGCCGGGCTCCGCCCCACCGACGTGGACCTGCTCTACGTCCAGGACGCCCACGCCCCGGCAGTGCTCCACGCGCTAGAGAATTACGGCTTCTGTGGCGACGGCGAGGCGCTGGACTTCATCGGCGACGGGCGCATCGCGCTCGACGGGGCGCTGCCCCTGAACACCAGCGGTGGGCAACTGTCGGAAGGCTACATGGTGGGCTGGCTGCACCACGTGGAGCTGTTCAAGCAGTTGCGTGGCCAGGCCGGGCCGCGCCAGGTCCCCGGCAGCCAAGTGGCACAATTCTGCGCCACGGGCGGGTTCCGGGAGTTCACGGCATCGCTGCTTTACGGCACGAAGGCCGCCGCTGCATGATCAGGATCCCGGTGCCGCACCCCGAGCCGGACAAATACACGCAGCCATACTGGGACGGGCTGAAGGCCGGCCGCCTGCTGCTGCCCCGCTGCTGCAATTGCGGCCACGTGCAAATGCCGATGGGGCCGTGCTGCGCCGAGTGCCTGGCGGAGGACTTCGCCTGGGAGGCCATGAGCGGGCGTGGCACCGTTTGGGCCTACGTGGTGTACCATCACGCCTTCCACCCCGCCTTCGCCGACCGCCTGCCCTACAACGTGGCGCTCGTGGAGCTGGTGGAAGGGCCGCGGCTGCTGTCCAACGTGGTCGGCATCGCTGCAGACGTGGTGCGCACCGGAATGCAATTGCAGGCGGTGTTCGAACCGGAAGGAGACGCGACCCTGCTGCGCTTCAGGCCGGCGGGCGCGAGCGAGGAAAAACCATGATTCAGGCCCTGGTCAGCGGCATCCTGCTCGGGGGGGTGTACGGGCTGTTCTCCGTCGGCTTCTCCCTGGCCTTCGGCGTCATGCGCATTGTCAACTTCGCCCATGGCGAGATGGTAATGCTGGGCATGTACACCGGTTTCCTGGTGTTCACCTATCTGGGGCTGGACCCGCTTCTCACCGTGTTCGTGGCGCCCTTTCTGGTCGGCGGTATCGGTGTGCTGGCCTACCTGTTCATCTATCGGCGCTACGTGGGGCGCACCACGCTGCAACAGTTACTGGCGGCCATCGCCCTGGCGCTGATCCTCCAATCGACAGCACAGCTCGTCTTTGGCCCCGAGACGCAGGCGGTGCGCTCCGTCTTCGCCTCGCAATACCTGCTCCTCGGCCCGGTCTTCGTGTCGTATGCCCAAGTCGTCGCCTTCGCCATCGCCGCGGTCTGCGTGCTGGCGGTGGAGGGCGTGCTACGGCTGACGCGCTGGGGCCAGGTGGTGCGGGCGGTGGCGGACGATGCCGAGGCTGCGGAGATCGTCGGCCAGAACGCGCAATGGGTGAACGTCACCGCCTTCGGCTTGGCCACCGGGCTCGCCGGCCTGGCCGGGGCGGTCCTGGTGACCTACTACCCCGTCAACCCGCATGTCGGGTTCGTGCTGATGCCGATCGCGCTGATCGCAACTGTGCTGGGTGGACTGGGCAGCGTGGGCGGCGCCTTCATCGGCGGGTTGATCTGCGGCGTGGTGGAACAGCTCACGAGCGCGTACTGGACGCCGGCGCTGCAGGACATCCCGCTCTATGCCCTGCTGCTGTTGTTTCTAGCGTTCCGTCCCTTCGGCCTGTTCGGCCGAGCTTCGGCCCATTGAGGCATCTCACATGACCGCCACCGTTCCCGTCAGCGCTCCCCGGGCCGCACCCGTCTTTGCCAGGTCCACGTTGCTGCTGTGCGCCGTGCTGGCCGCGGTTGCGGCGTCAGTGCCATTCTGGGCCAACAGCTACGTCACCTCCATTGTGGTGCGGGCGTTGATCTTCATCATGCTGGGTCAAGCCTGGAACGTGATCGCCGGCATCGGTGGCCAGCTTTCGCTCGGCCACGGCGTGTTCTTCGGCATCGGCGCCTACGGCACGGCGCTGCTGTTCAACGAAGCCGGCATCACGCCCTGGATCGGGCTGTGGATTGCCGCCGCGGCCGCGGGGCTGTGCGCGATGTTGATCGGCTTGGCCACCATGCGGTCCCGCGGGGTGTATTTCGCGCTGGGCACGGTAGTAATCTCGCTCGGCTTCGAAAAGATCGCGCGCTATGTGGTGGATCTCACGGGCGGCGATGCCGGCCTGGCGGTAAACTACCGGGGCACGGCGCCGGCGTTGATGCAGTTCCGGGAGCCGTCGGCATTCCTGTGGATCGACCTCGCCGTAGTGGTCGCTTACTTCCTGTTCACCCGTTGGCTGCTGCACTCCCGCTTCGGGCTGCGCCTGCAGGCGGTGCGCGACGACGAGCACGCGGCGGCGGCCAGCGGGGTGAACGTGCTCGGGGTGAAGCTGTCCGGACTCGTGGTCAGCGCCGTCATGACGGCGGTCGCCGGCGCGTTGCACGTGCAGTTCTACCTGTCCATCGACCCCGGCACCGCCTTTGGGCTGTTCCAGGCCATCCAAATCCAGCTCCCGGCCCTCATCGGTGGGCTCGGCACGGCGGGTGGCCCGGTGATCGGCGGGCTGGTCGCCACGCTGCTGACCGAAGGCACCAACTACGGCGCCACGCTGCTGGGCGTTCGCGGCGGCGATGTGCTGGTCTATGGCGTGGTCCTGCTGGGGGTGGTGCTCTATGCGCCGCGCGGCATACTCGGCCTGTTTCGGCGCCGGGCGGGGAGCGGGGCATGACCCACGCCTTGGAGGTTGCCGGCGTCGAAAAGAACTTCGGCGGGCTGGAAGTGCTGAAGGGCGTCTCGTTCCACGTGGAGCCCGGCGAGATCCTGGGCCTGATCGGACCGAACGGGGCCGGCAAGTCCACCCTGTTCGAGATCATCGGCGGTTCCATGAAGCCGGTGAAGGGCACGATCCGCTTCGGAACCGAGGACGTGACCGCTCGACCGGCCCATGTGCGGCGTCGCGCCGGGCTGTGCCGCACCTTCCAGAAAATTCGCCTGTTCGACAGTCTGACGGTGGCCGACAACGTCCGCCTCGCCGCAGGGGAAAGTCCGCCGGCCCAGGGCACGGTCGCCGCCGAGGTCGAGAGTGTGCTGCGCCTCCTCGATCTGCAGCGGCTCGGCGCGCGCCTGCCCGCCGACCTCACCCTGGCGGAGCGCAAGCGGGTGGAAATCGCCCGCGCCGTGGTCGGCACCTGTCGCGTACTGATGCTGGATGAAAGCCTTTCCGGCCTCACCAGCGACGAGGCGGCGGAGCTGATCGACGCCGTCCGCACGCTGAACCGGGACCGCGGCATCTCCATCGTGCTGGTGGAACATGTCATGCCCGTGGTGATGGCGCTGGCGCAGCGGTTGATCGTGCTGCATTTCGGTCGGGTTATCGCCAGCGGCCCGCCGGCTGCGATCGTCAACGACCCAGTCGTTGTGGAAGCCTATCTCGGAAAGCCCGGGGCATGAGCCTGCTGGACGTCGAGGACCTGCGGATCAGCTATGGCGGGCTGCGCGCTGTGCAGGGGGCGAGCTTCGCCGTGGAGCCCGGCGAGATTTTCGTGCTGCTGGGAGCCAACGGTGCCGGCAAATCCTCCATCCTGCGCTCCGTGTCCGCCCTGGTGCCGCGGCAGGGCGGCACTGTGCGGCTCGATGGGCGAGATCTGGCCGGGCTGCGGCCGTTCCAGGTGGCCCAGGCCGGCATTGCCCACGTGCCAGAAGGCCGCCGGGTGTTCCCGCATCTATCCGTGCGGGAAAACCTGGTGGTCAGCTACATCAAGCGACCCGGCGGCCCCACGCTGGTGACGGCGATCGACACCATCTTCGCCCTCGTCCCCCGCCTAGCCGAACGGCGCAACCAGATGGCTGGCACCATGAGCGGCGGGGAGCAGCAGGCGCTCGCCATCGGCCGCGGCCTGATGAACGGCCCGGCGCTACTGATGCTGGATGAGCCCTCGCTCGGCCTGTCGCCGCTGCTGGCAGGCCAGGTGTTCGAGCAACTCGCCCGCATTCGCGAGAACGGCATCTCGCTCCTGCTGGTGGAGCAGAACGCATCCTGCCTCGGGATCGCGACGCGCGGCCTGGTCCTAGCCAATGGCAGCGTCGCGCTGCGCGGCACCAAGGACGAGCTGCGGAATTCCGACTTCGTCCGCAAGGCTTACCTGGGGCTCTGATCGATGGACAAGGCAATGCACAAGGCCGCCGCCGTGGTGGGAATCGGCCAGACCGACTGGGTGGGCGACTACCGCCGAGTGCGGGCGGGCGAGAAGCCCGACGACTCCTACGGCTACGCTGCCGCCGCTTTCCGGGCCGCGCTGGACGATGCCGGTATTGGCAAGGACGAGGTCGACGGGCTGATCGTCGGCCCCACCACCGCCTATGAGCGCATGGGCGAAGTGCTGGGCATCAACCCGCGCTGGGGCGGACAGGCGGACTCGGTGCAGGCGGTGGTGCAAGCTATTATGGCGGTGCGCTGCGGCATGGCCGAAGTCGTGGCGCTGGTCTACGGCAACAACCAACGTTCCGCTGCCGTGCAGTATGGTGGCCCGCAGGCGATGGGGGGCGACGACTTCCTGGCCTATGTCTACCACGCGCCGTGGGGCCTCACCTCTCAGGGAGCACTCTACGCGCTGATGTGGCGCCGCTACATGGCGTTGCAGAGCGCCACCGAACGGGATTTGGCCCAAGTCGCGGTCGGGCAACGCCAATGGGCCTGCCTGAACGAACGGGCGATCATGCGCAAGCCGCTGACGATGGAGGATTACCTCGCCAGCGCCTACGTGGCCGAGCCGCTGCACTTGTTCGACTACTGCCTGATCAACGATGGTGGCGTCGCCCTAATTGTCGCCGAGGCCTCCCGCGCGAAGGCCATTGCCGCACGCGGTGGGCACCGCCCGGTCTGGATCCACGGTGTGGGCCGAGCGGACATGAACCGAGGCGCCACCAGCATGGAGCCACGCCTTCTAGACTTCTACCGCCCGGCGCAGAAGCTCGCCGCCGACCAGCTCTACGCCATGGCGGGAGTGGGACCCAAGGATGTCGACGCCTTGCTCATTTACGACAGCTTTTCCTGTCACGTCCCTTTCGCTCTCGAGGGGTTCGGCTATTGCGGTACGGGCGATGCCGGATCGTTCATCGCGGGCACCGGCATCGGGCCGGGCGGCGGCCTCCCGGTCAACACGGGAGGCGGCCACCTCTCGGAAAGCTACATGCAGGGCTGGAACCACCAGATCGAGGCGGTGCGGCAGATTCGGGGTGCCGAGGGCGCGCGGCAGGTGCCGGATTGCCGCTTTGTCCATTACGCGTCCGACGTCGCCGGCAAGGCGGTGACCGTGATGTACGGGGTCTGATGATGGCCAGTCCACGCCTGTTCTCGCTTTACGACGAACCGTTCTGGGCCTCGGTCGGGGCGCGGAACCTGGCACTCCAACGCTGTACCCAATGTGGCACGATGCGCTACCCGCCTGGTCCGGCCTGTCCCGAATGCCTGTCGCCCGACGCGACGTGGGACGCGGTGTCCGGCCGCGGCGAGGTCCTATCCTGGACGGTGTTCCATCGCCAATACCTCCCCGGCTTCCCGGCCCCCCACACCGTTGTCACCGTGCAACTCGCCGAAGGACCGCTTCTCGTGGGCACGATCACGCCCGACGTGCCAGATGGGCTAAGAATCGGCGTTGCCGTAAGCCTTCACTATCATGAGCAGCTGGATGGAACCGTGTTACCAACTTTCAAGCTGCTAAAAGAAAGTATTCATCCAATCGCGCTGGCCGAAGGACTGTATAGAGTTGGTGGCTAATCGCAGCTGTGCCTGCTTCGGGGAAGGTGGGGCTTCTTCGGGGCGTGCGAATCGGGGCGTATAGCGGAGCAGTGCAGGACAGGCCTGACCACGACGGATTACGTCTCGGTGCGGAAATCACGACAGACTTGACGCGGTCCTTCAGCTCTCGAAAGTCTAATCTGTCCATTCCATCCTGGCGGACGCCATGCCCTTAGGTCCTTGCCGACGCTGACGCCAACCATCTATCCTTGGTCTTCAAGTCCTAGAGTATCCGTTTTGATCAAGCGGCTTTTGGCGTCCAGTTCCGCTGCTCGCGGAGTAGGGCGTTTGCGAGGATTGCGAGCTTTCGCATGACGGCGGTAATGGCCACTTTGGGCGGCTTTCCGGCGGCGATCAGGGCCTGATATTTGGCCTTCATGTCCGCATTGAACCGGATCGCGACCAAGGCTGGCATGTAGAGTGCTTGGCGACGGTGAGCGCGTCCGGCGCGGATGAAGCGCTTGCCGCTGTGCTGGCCTGAGTCGCGGGCGATTGGCGCGAGGCCGGCGAGGCTGGCGACACATTTGTTGTCGATCGCACCAAGCTCGGGCATCTCAATGAGCATGGCCAATGCGGTCGCCTCGCCGATGGCGGGAATGCTGACGAGGATCTCGAGCCGGGCCTTCAGCTCGATATCGGCCCGACACAGGGCGCGCAATTCGGCATCGATGGCAATGATCTGACGTTCGACCTGGCGCAGTCGCTGGTCCGCCAAACGCTTGAGCAACGGTGCGCGCTGGACATGGTTGCGGTTGGTCGCCGCGACCCGGTCTTTGACCAGGCCGCGCCGAGCGACGAGCAATTCCGTCATGTCGCTGAGCGTCTGGCTGATGACCGGCCGAGTTTGTAGTGCGTCCAGCGCGCCGAAGCGGGCGAGCATAGCGGCATCGACGGCATCTGTCTTGGCGCGCTGCCCAATAGCTTCGGCAAAGCGCCGCGCTTGGAGCGGATTGACCTTGACCATGGGCACGCCGGCATTGCCGAGCTAGCGCTCGAGGATGCGATGGTAAGCGCCGGTGGGCTCGAACACGACGCGGTGGATGGTGGTCTGGCCGATCCAGCCTAATAGGGCTGTGATGCCGGTGGTGGTGTTGGGGAATTGCCGTGCGGTCGCTTGGGGGTGGATGTAGACGTCGAGGGTAAGTTTGGAGATGTCGACGCCGACAGTCTGAGCTATGGTGACGGTCATCTTTTCCAGGTCCTTTGCTTGTCATCCGGGCCGTGACGCCCGGGTATCCGTTCAGGCCACGAGGAAAAGAGAGGGGCGGTCACACTCTAGCTCGGCCCATGACGGCCAGCATTTTCACGAGCCGTCCCCTCCCGCTGCCGACGAGTTCGCACCTCGTCGGCAGCACCCCATCTTTGCCGGAAAGGGCGAGGACGTCATAAGACAAGCGTTTTCAGGCTGACTGTCGATATCCGCAGTGTCGGATGTAATTGACGCACTCCGGCAGCGTAATTGCGTTGGCAACGCCGCACGTCGCACGCGACGACTGACAAGGGCGGCTGGAACATCTTCCATAGCACTTGGCCAAGCATCGCCATCGCCAACCCCGTGCTGAACACCACGATCCGCGGTGAAGGGGCGAATGGCTGGCCGGGCTGGTTCGAGAGCGCCGAGATGGAAAAGCTCGTGTCCGACTGGCTCAATGCCCCATCGCCTGCCGAGGCCGAGCGGCTGTTCCAAAGTGTCGATGCTCTTGCCTTGCGCGAAATGCCAACCGCTCCGCTGGGAACCTACTTCCCGCAGACGGCGTATCGTTCCGACCTCACGGGCGTGCTCGGCGGCTCCGTCCGTTACCCCTGGAATGTGCGGCGGAGCTGAAATGTTCCGGCGGGGATGTCACGGTCGGCTGGTTTCAGCCAGCTCGAGATGTCCGGCGTTCACAGTCCAAGATAGACGTCGCGGACGCGCGGGCTGCTGATGAGGTCCTCGGCCGGTCCGGTCAGCGCGATCCGGCCGGATTCTAGGATGTAGGCCCGGTGCGCGATCTTCAGGCTGGCCACGGCATTCTGCTCCACGAGCAGCACCGTCGTTCCCAGCCCGTTGATCCGCGTGATGAGCTCGAACAGCTGGCTCACCAGCAGCGGGGCGAGGCCCAGCGAAGGCTCGTCCATCATGAGAAGGAGCGGGTCCGCCATCAGCGCCCGTCCGATCGCCAGCATCTGCTGCTGGCCGCCGCTCATGGTCCCCGCCAATTGCTGCCGGCGTTCACGCAGCACCGGGAACAGATCGTACATACGGTCCATCTCGTTTCGAAGCGCCGCTCCAGATAGGCGTCTGGCATAGCTACCGAGCTTGAGGTTCTCCACCACGGTCAGGCCCGGGAACAGCTGCCGCCCCTCCGCGCACTGCACCAGACGACGCCTGACGACCGCCGAGGGGTGCAGCCCATCGACCCGGCTGCCGGCGAAGCTGATGGTGCCGCCGCGGATCGGGATAACCCCCGAAATCGCATTGATGGTCGTCGTCTTGCCCGAGCCGTTGGACCCGAGCAGCGCCACGATTTCGCCAGACGCGACCTCGAGTTCGATCCCCTTCAGGACACCGAGCGCGCCGTAGCCCGCCTCGACCGCCTCAAGCCGCAGCAGCATCGGCCGTGCCAAGATATGCCTCCACCACACGCTCGTCGTTCAACACGACGTCCGGCTTACCCTCACAGATCATGCCGCCATTGTTCAACACTGCGATCCGGTCCGAGACCTGGCGCACCAGCCGCATCTTGTGCTCGATCAGCATGATCGTGACGCCGCGGTCCCGGATGCGGCGTAGCAGGTCCATCAGCTCCAGCACCTCGTTCTCCATCAACCCGCCGGTTGGCTCGTCCAGCAGCAACAGCGCCGGCTCGTTGGCCAACGCCATCCCGATGGCGACCCGGCCCTGCAGCGCGTTGGGCACCTCGCCGGCGCGCTGGTCGGCACGGGCCGCCAGGCCAACCACATGCAGGATTTCCAGCGCCCGGTCACGGTGCCGCATCTCCTCGGCATGGAAAAAACGGGTGCGAAGCTGTGCCGACCACAGCCCGGTACGCACATGCAGGTGCCGGCCGGCCAGCACATTCTCCAGCACCGTCTTCTCGGCGAATACCTGCGTGGTCTGGAAGGTACGGCTCACGCCCAGCCGCGCCACCCGATGCGGGCCCAACCCCTTCGTCTCGCGGCCGAGCAGATGGATGCTGCCCGAACTGGGCGGCAACACGCCGCTGATCAGATTGAACAGCGTGCTCTTGCCGGAGCCATTAGGCCCGATCACGCTGAAGATTTCGCCTGGCTGCACTAGCAGCGTTACGTTGCGAACCGCGACCAGTCCACCGAACGCCTTGGTCACGCCCCGCAGGTCGACCAGGCTCTCCCCTGCCATCATCGGGCGACCCAACGCTGCCGCAGCGTCCTCAGCCCGCCAACGATGCCCTGCGGCAGGAACGTCATCGTCAGGATCAGCAGCACGCCCAGCAGCAGCAGCCGGTAGTCCTGGAACGTGCGCAACAGCTCTGGCAACGTCACCAGGAACAGCGTCCCGACGATCGGGCCGGCAAACGTGCCAACGCCGCCAATGACGATGTACATCACGGCGTAGAAGCCGTTCCACAGCCCGGCGTCGATCGGATTGATGTAGGTAATGTAGACTCCGTAGAGCACGCCAGCGAGCCCGGCCATCGCCGCACTTAGTGCGAACGCCAACAGTTTGTAGAACACTAGGTCGACGCCGAGGCAGGACGCCAGCAACTCGTTCTGCCGGATTGCTTCGAACGCCCGCCCGATCGGCGAGCGCACCAGCCGCCAGACGAATAACAGGCAAAGCGCCAGCGTGAGTAGCGACAGATAGTATTTGGCGGCATTGCTCTCAAGGCTGATCTCGCCCCAGCCGAACAGGTTGATCGGCGAGGGCGCCGGAATGCTGCTGATGCCGCGCGGACCTTCCGTCAGGTCGTCCCATTTCTCTAGGACGAGGCTGACGACGATGCCGAATGACAGCGTGCTGATGGCGAAGTAGTGCCCTGACAGTCGCAGCGTGAGCAGACCGAGCACCGCGCCGAATGCCGCCGCGACCGCCATGGCTGGGGGGATGGTGGCCCAGAAATTCCAATCCGCCTTGGTGACCAGGAGTGCGGAGGTGTATGCCCCCAGTCCGAAGAACGCCCCATGCGCAAGAGACAGCAACCCGGTGAACCCCAGCACCAGGTTCAGGCTTGTGGCCAGGATGCTCCAGATCACGGCGATGATGATCAGGTGGAACAGATAGCTGTTGGTGACCACGAACGGCACCGCGAGCGCCACGAGCCCGCCGGCCAGCCAGGGAAGCAGGTGCCGCATCAGCGAGCCCCCTTGCCGAACAATCCCTGCGGACGGACCGTCAGCACCAGGACCAGCACCGCGAAGGCGAAGGCGTCCTTGTAGTCGACCGAGATGTACATCGCGCCGAGCGCCTCGATCAGCCCGAGCAGGTAGCCGCCCACGATCGCGCCGACTATGCTGCCCATGCCGCCCAGGATGGTAATCACGAACGCCTTGACGATGAGGTTCTCGCCCATGCTGGGATAAACCATCGCGATTGGGCCGATCAGCGCGCCCGCCACGCCGGCTAGCGCGCTGCCGATCGCCATCGTCACGCCGGCGATCCGCTCGGTGTGAATGCCGCACAGCAGCGCCCCGCGCCGGTTCTGCGCCACCGCCCGGATCGCAGTGCCCAGTGTGGTGAACCGTATGAACAAATGCAGCCCGATCATCACCGCGATCGCCACCACGACGACCAACAGCCGCTGCATGGTCAGGCTCGCGCCGAGCACGTGTACGATGTCACGGTCGAACGGCGACAGGATGCGCCGGTACGACGGGCCGAACGCCAGCAAGGCGAAGTTCTCGAAGATCAGCAGCAGGCCAAACGATGAGATGAACCCGTTGATCGGCGGTGCGCCCGCCAGCGGCCGGAAAATCCATCGCTCTACACCGACGCCTAGAATCCCGATCGCCACCAGGCTGCCGAGCAGCGCCACGCCGTAGCTCTGGTGGAACGTGGCGGTCAGTAGAAAGGCGACATAGCCGCCGAGCATCGCCTTGGCTCCCAGTGCGAAATCCGGCACGTTCATCACGCCGTAGATCATCGCCACCCCCATCGCGATCAGCGCGTAGATGCTACCGACCATGATGCCATTGGCGATCTGCTGGACCAGGAACGGAGACATCGCCGTCCTACCCGCGCCGCGCGCCGGACCTAACGGTCACCGCTGAATACGGACACGGTGCCGTTGGCGATCACGCCGACCGACATTGGGAAGTCGATGTCGCCCTTGTCGTCGAGGTTGGCCATGTCGAACATGTTCTTGGTCTCCGACAGCGCCTGCGGCATGGCCGCGCGAACCTTGGCCACGTCGTCGACGGTGCCGGCGAGTTCCACCCCTTTGACCAGCCAGCGAACTGCCTCGAAGCCCTGGCCGGATACAGCCTGCGGCGGCATGCCGAATTCAGCCTGATACGCCCTGCGGAATGCCTGAACCTCCAGCGTGTCGAGCCCCCAATTGCCAACCTCGAACAGCGTGTCGTTCACCTGCTCGGCCGGCAGCAGCCGCACCAGTTCTTCGCCAGAGCAGGCGGCCGATTGGATAAAGGCGCCCTTGAAGCCCAGCTCGCGCGCTTGCTTGATCACGATGGACGAGGGCTGACACACGGTGGTCAGGATGATCGCATCCGGCTCGTTCGGCAGCAGCGTCGACAATTGCGGATAGAAATCAGTGTCGTTGGCGTTGTAGCTGGCGCTACCGGCGATCGACGCGCCGGGCCGTTTCTTCCACGCGGCGGCGAAATTGTCGGCCCAAGTCTTACCTAGCTCGGTGTTGACGACCATCAGCGCCGCCTTGTTCGCTGGCTGGCCCGTTTTCTTGAAGTAAGCGTCGAGCAGCTGTACCCAGGGACCCATCGTGCGGTCCGTGTTGTTCGTGATCCGTGCGACCAGCTTATTGCCGGCCTTGGTGAACCGCGGCGTCTGCGACGAGGCCATCAGAAGGAAGCCCTCCTGCTGGTTGAAACCCATCAGCGGAAACGCCGCCAGGCTCGAGGGGGTCAGGATCGCGCGCACCTTGTGCTGGGACGCCAGTTCCTTGCCGCAGTTGACCGCCTTGTCCGGCTTGAACTCATCGTCGCAGAAGCTGGGCGACAGCGTGTAACGCTTGCCGCCGACCGTCATGCCGCCGGCCTTGTTGACCTCGGCTACGGCCATCTTGATGCCGTTCTGGAACCCGGTGCCGTAATCGGCTCCGCCCCCGGATAGCGGCGCCACGACACCGAATTCGAACGTCTCGGCCCGGGCCGCATGACCTGCGCCCGTCGCGGCCAGTGCAACGCACAGCATAGCCCAAAGCCGTTTCGGCTTCATCATTATGTTTCCCCCGTCTTGATGCGAGTTAGCGATAGCCTTGCTTGGCTGTCAAATCTTGATTTCTTCGCGCAACGGCTCCAAAAGACCGAGTTCCACCGCCTTTATTTGCAGCGCCAGCCATTTCGACTTGATACGGCACTGCGGCAGGCTACCCGCCATGAACCACGCGCCCTGCTGCGGGGTGCGCATGTACATGTTCCGTATCTCGCCATCGGTGCCGATGCCCCACACGGGGCCGATCTTTTCCGCGACCGCCCGACCAAGGGTGCGGCGGACCAACTCGTCCTGTGCGAAATAGCCGGTGGCGAGCACGATCAGGTCGGCCGGCACCGTCGTGCCATCCTTCAGCAGCGCGCCTTCGGCGACGAACCGCTCGATTCGCTCGTATTGCAGCAAACCGATCTCGCCCTTGATCATCAGAGCCGAACTTCCGGCATCCAGATTGTAGCCTCCGCCGCGGCGAAGATACTTCATCTGATGGCCGGTCTCGTCATCGCCGAAATCATGTTTGAAGCCGATCGCTTTCAGCCCGGCGATCATCTCCTCGTCGAGTTTGGCCATCCGCTTGGTCACGGCCTTGTAGCCCTGGATCACCAGGGCCGGCGGGTTCGAGCTGATGATCAGGTCGCTATCGGCGAGCGCATTTCCCTCGTCGAAAACGGCTTCGTTGAGCCGGGCGCTCGGGTTGATGGACACCACCGTGGTCGATCCGCGCTGCACCATGGTCGTGTTCACGCCGTTGCTGTGCAGGTCCAGCGCGATGTCGTTGCCGCTGCTGCCGGTGCCCAGGATCAGCGCGTTCTTACCCGTCCACGCCGCGCCGGTGTCGAACTCCTCCGCGTGCACGACGATGCCCTCGAAATCGGACAAGCCGGGTAGATCCGGGATGATCGGCACGGAACTGACTCCGTTGGCAAAAACTAGATGGCGCGGCCGGACCACACGCTCGGTGCCGTCCTCACGCTTCAGCCGCGCCGTCCAGCGCTGATCCGTCGGGTCCCAACTGCCGCTGATAAACTCGGTGCCGGTCCAGCAATTGATTTCCATGGCGTCGGCATAGAACTCGAACCAGTTCCCCAGCATGTCCTTGGGGATGTAGGTCGGCCAGGTCGGCGGGAAGTCCATGTAAGGTAGGTGATTGATGTGCGCCGAGTTGTGCAGCGCCAGCGAATGGTAGCGCCGGCGCCAACTGTCGCCGATCCGCGGCCAACGCTCGATCACCAACGTGTCGACGCCGAGCTGATTGAGCCGCGCCGCGATAGCCAGGCCGGACTGTGCGCCGCCGATCACCAGCACGGCCGGCTCGCGGTCGTCGTAGGCGACGGCCCGGCGCCGCATATCGGCCCAATTGTCGCCGCCGAAATTGCGCGAATAGGCCGCCCCACTCGGACGCCGCTCGCCGATCATCTCCTCGTGCCCGCGAAGACTGTCGAGCACGGTCGACACCAGCCAGGCCCGCATCTCGCCGCCTTCCGCCGCCGATAGTCGGACCAGTCCGGCCCCATGGCCGACCGCAGTCTCGAACTCGAACAGGGCCTCCACGCTGTCGACACCTAGCCGGGTTACCCGTCGCGGCGCCCGCCGGTTCGGCGGGATTTCGAAGTCACGCGCCTCGACCCGGCCTTGCCCATCCGCCAACGCCGCGCTGACGGCCTCGCGCCCTGTTGCCGACGACAAGTGCCACGTGAATGCCAGCACGTCGCGCCAGTGGCAGTCGGCATGGAATAGGCTGCCGATGCGGGCCGGGTCGCGCGATCCGAGTGCCGCTTCGAACTCGAAAAGCCACGTTTCGGCCTGTCGCCGCACCTGTTCGGCCGCCTGGACCTCGTGAATGGAGAATGGGACGGTATCCATGTCTGGTTCGCTCCTCGACATCGGTTCGGAGAACGAGCGCCCAACCGGAAGACGGCGCGGGGACCAAATTGAAGACGGTCCCCTTGTGGGCCGGCCGCTCACCATGCCGGTTATAATTACACTAATCGTGCGTCGCCAAAGGCAAGCTGTCAACTCCAGAATATATAGGTAGCGTTCAGTTTTAATTGAGCCTGAGGCTGGAGTGACGACGAGATCTGCACCTCGTACGATGCGTACTTTTGCGTGACTTGCTCTTGCTAATGCTTTACCTTTCATTCCGAAAGGGTGTTCGGCACGGGGATGCGCCGCGCTCCGCTCCAGGCGAAATAGGCCTGTCCAATAAGAAGACAGACGGCCAGGGCCACGAACGCTGCACTGATCGGGCTTTCCACGAACACGGACAGGTCACCTCGGGAGATGGTGAGCGCCCGGCGGAAATTTTCCTCCAGTCGCGGCCCGAGGACGAAGCCGAGCAGGACCGGCGCGGGGTGGAAGCCTAATCTCAGCAAGCCATAGCCGATGACGCCGATCACCAGCGTTTGGATCACGCCAAACATCTCATTGTTCGTGCTGTAGACGCCCACGCAGATAAAAAACAACGCGAGTGGGAACAGGAACCGGAACGGGATTCGCAACAACTTCACCCAGATCCCGATCATCGGGACGTTCAGGATGACCAGCATGATGTTACCGACCCAGAACGATGCAATCAGGCCCCAGAAGATGTCCGGATGTTCCGTCATCAATTGCGGCCCCGGCTGGATGCCCTGGATGATGAGCGCCCCGAGGATCAATGCCATCACCGCGTCGCCCGGGATGCCCAGGCTCATGGTCGGGATGAAATCGCCCTGCACGGCCGAGTGGGTCGATGCTTCCGGGCTCGCCACCCCGGCGATGGCGCCGCGCCCGAACAGGCCCGGGGTTCGGCTGATCCGTTTCTCGGCGGCGTAGGCTACGAAGGATGCGATGGTCGGGCCGGTGCCTGGGATCAACGAGCACAGGCTGCCGATCAACGTGCCGCGCAGGATCGGAAAAGCTGCCTGCTGCATGTCTTTGCGACTCGGCATGAGATCGCGGGTCCGGATCGTCATGCCCGTCACGTCCGCAACCGCGACCGCGTTGACGCTCTTGAGGAACTCGGCAATGCCGAAGAAGCCCAGTGCCAATGCCACGAGGTCGATCCCGTTGTAGAGCGACAGCGAACCGAAGGTGAACCGACCCGTGCCGGTATCCACGTCCGTGCCGACGGTGCCGAGTAGCAGGCCCAGGAGCGTCATCGCGATGCCTTTGAGCGCCGACCCGCGGGCCAGGGTCGCGCCAGCCAGCAGGCCGAGCAGCATCAGGGTGCATATCTCCGCCGGGCCGAAGCGGAAGGCGACCGAGACCAGGAACGGGGCGAAGAAAATCATCTGCACGATGCCGAAAGCTGCGCCGAAGAAGGCGGCCATCATGGTGATCCCGAGCGCCGCCCCGCCCCGGCCTGCCCGCGTCATCGGATAGCCGTCCAGGCAGGTGACGGCGTGCGACGCGTGGCAGGGTAGGTTCAGCAGGATGGAGCAGATGGCACCGCCATACTGCGCGCCGTAGTAAATCCCGGCGAGCATCAAGATGGCAGCGACAGGCGGCATGCCGAACGTCAGCGGCAGTAAGATGGAGATCGTCGCCATGATCCCCATGCCCGGCAGAACGCCGATCACGTTGCCGATCAGGACTCCGACGAAACTCCACAGCAGGTTGTGCGGCTGCAGCGCCACGGAGAAGCCATGCGCCAGATTGCCGAGCGTCTCGCCCATCATCTCACCATCGCAATAACGGTAATTGGAACTTCAGCGCCCAGGAGAATACGACCGCCGCGACGACCGTGGCGGCCGCCGCGAGCATCAGCGATGCTCGCCAGGTTGCCCCCTTATCGCCGAAGGCTGCGATGAACACGCACGCGAAGCTGGCCGGGCCCAGGCCGAACGCGTCGCCCAGCAAGATAAAGCCGAGCACGCCCCCCAGGATGCAGGACCACCCGCGCCAATCCGCACCGCCAAAGCCGTCGGCGTCGTCGTCATGGCCACGTCCCGCGACGGCGATCAGGATCCCGACCAGCGCCATCGCCCCGCCCAGCACGGTGGGGAAGAACCCAGGCCCGGTGCGGGCCAAGGTGCCCATGCCGAACGTCCGTGCTTCCAGCACGACCGCCAATCCGGTCAGCGCCACCAAGCCACCGGAGAGCAACTGGCGCCGTCGTGCGGATGTCGATCCGCGCATCGCGCTATTCCGGCTCGAGGCCCGCTTGCTTGACCAATCGGCTCCACTTAGTGATTTCGCCAAGGGCATACGCATCGAACCGCGCTGCATCCATGGGGTCCGGCTCGATCCCCAGGCTCGCCAGCCGCTCTTTGACCTCCGGCAATGCCAGCACGGCGTTCACCTCGTGGTTCAGCTTCTCTACGATCGGCTGCGGCGTGCCGGCTGGGGCGAACAGCCCGGTCCAGGATGCGAGATCGAACCCCTTCACCGCCGTTTCGTCGATTGTCGGGAGGTCCGGATACAACGGGCTACGCCCCTTTGTCGTCACGGCCAAGGCACGCAGACTGCCGGCTTTGACGAAGCTGATGGCCGACGAAACGTCGACGAACATCAGCGACACGCGCCCGGCTATGATGTCGGTCAAGGCAGGCGGATTGCTGCGGTATGGGATCTTCACCAGGCCGATCCCGGTTTCTTTGGCGAACGTCTCCGCCATCACGATGCTGGTCGAGGACCCGCCAGCATAGGACAGTTTGCCCGGATTGGCCTTGGCGTAGGCCAGAAGCTGCGCTACTGAGCCGATGGGTAGCGCCGGGTTGACGACCAGGAAATAGTTGAAGATGCCTGTGTCGGCGATACCGATGAAATCCTTGGCGGGATCATAGGTCAGCGATTTGTAGAGTGCGCTGTTCGACCCGTGCGTGGAGTTGGTTCCCAGCAGCAGCGTGTAGCCGTCCGGCCGCGCTCGGGCGACATACGTAGAGGCGATCGCCCCCGTGGCTCCCACCCGGTTTTCCACCACGACGCTTTGGCCCAGGCGCGGGCCGAGATACTGCCCCACCACCCGGGCCGCCGTGTCGCTGCCGCTGCCGGCCGCGAACGGGACCACTACTGTGATGAACTTGGTCGGATACTCCTGCGCCCGGCCAGCCGTGGTGAGTTCCAGGCAGGAAGCAATACAGAAAGCGATCGTGACGAGCAAAACTCTCATCGTGGCGTTTCCTCGTTTCCGCGCTTTCGGCGGTGATTTGGGAACAGTAGGCGTCAGAAGCCGACCTTGTCGCGCCCCTTGGTTTCGAGCATGACGCGGGCTTCGTCGGGCGTTGCGATCTCGAGCGACAGCTCCTCAAGGATGCGGCGTATTTTGCTGACCTGCGCTGCATTCGATGTCGCCAGCTCGCCACGGCCCAAATAAAGGTTGTCCTCCAGCCCGACCCGGACATTGCCGCCAAGAATCGCCGACATCGTCACGAGCGGGAATTGATGCCGCCCCGCGCCGAGCACCGAGAGGTAGTACTGGTCGCCGAACAGCTTGTCGGCCGTCGCCTTCATGTGCATCAGGTGATCCGGGTCTGCTGCGATGCCGCCCAGGATCCCGAAGATGCACTGCACGAAGAATGGCGGCTTAACCAAGCCGCGGTTCACGAAGTGCGCCAGATTGTACAGGTGGCCGACGTCGTAGCATTCGAACTCGAAGCGCGTGCCGTTGGCCGACAACTCAGCCAGCCCGCGCTCGATCTGCTCGAACGTGTTGGACAGGATGAACCCTGTCGTCGATGCCAGATAGGGCTGTTCCCAGTCGTGCTTGAAGTCGCTGATGCGCCCGGCCGCGCCCGAGATGTTGAAGTTGAACGAGCCCATGTTCATCGAGGCGATCTCCGGCTTGGCCCAATTCGCCGCCGCCAGCCGCTCGTCCATGCTCATCCCCAGCCCGGCGCCGGTGGTGATGTTGATGATCCCGTCGCACCGCGCGGCGATCTCCGGCAGGAACTGCGCGTAGATCGCCGTCTCCTGGCTCGGCCGTCCCGTCTCAGCCACCCTGGCATGCAAGTGCACGATCGCCGCGCCGGCCTCGACCGCGTCCACCGCCTGGTCGGCGATTTGCCGCGGCGTAACCGGCAGGTGCGGCGACATGGACGGCGTATGGATGGAGCCGGTGATGGCGCAACTGATAATCACCTTGTTCCCACGGCGCATGGACAATCTTCCCTTCAGAGTTGTTGCTTGATCCGGTCCCATTCCGCCGTCAGCGGCGCGTGGAAGCTTGGGGCGGCGACGGCGATCAGCGCCTCCGCCCGTTCGAAAACCGACCGGCCGCGCAGATCGGCCATGCCGTGCTCGGTGATGACGACGTCGACCAATTGCCGCGGCAGCGAAACCACTCCGTCGGCCATGCGCGGCACGATGCGCGAGCGCGGCTCGGCTCCGTAGGCCGCCGGCAACGCCACCACGCTGATCCCGCCGCGGGATAGCCGCGCCGCCTGCGCGAAATCGGGGGCGCCGCCGACCCCACTGACAGCTCGGCCACCCGCATGCTCCAGATTGGCCTGGCCGAACAGATCGACGCTGAGCGCCGAATTAACCGCGACGAAGCGGTCCGCCTGGGCCAGCCGGCACACATCGTGCGTCACGTCGCAGCTCTGCACCGCGAACCCTTCGGTGTCCGCGAGGTTTCGGTAGAGCGCTGCCGAGCCGACCCAGACGCAACTGGCATGGGCGAAGCCAGGGTCGAGCGCGCCGGCGCGGAACAGCGCGAGCGCGCCATCGGCCAGCATGCCCGATTGCAGGCGAAGTCCGCGCCGGTCATGCAACAGCGCGAACAACATCTCCGGAATTTTGCCGAGCCCGGCCTGCAACGCGCTACCGTCCTCCACCAAGGCGGCGATGCGCCCAGCGATGATCGTCGCCGAGGCGCTGGCCGCTCCCACGTCGTAAGTCGGCAGCGCCGTATCGACCTCGCACACCAGATCCAGCGCCGAGAACGCGACCGTCTGTGCCCCTGGAATTGCCGGCATGTTGGGGTTGAGCAGTGCAAAGTTGCGAGCACTCCTGGCCTGCACCAGCGGCGTGAACTCCACCGCGGCGCCGAACGAGCAGCGCCCGGCAGCATCGGGCGGGGACACCTGCACGACGCAAGTGTCCATGGTCACCCGCTCGCGGACATGCTCGACGAACGCAGAAAAGGTGATCGGCAGGTGCCGGAACCGGCCCTCCTGCTGCGCGCGCCGCAGCCCCGGCTGCATGAACAGGCCAGTGACTTCCGTGCTGGGGTCCAGCTCGTCCACCGCGAGGCGGTTGATGCCGGGCACGGCACTGGACAGAATCCGCAGACCGCGCGAGCAGGCGGGTCGGGCGGCCAGGGCGGCCAGCAACGCGGTCGGCTCGCCTGCCGAGCCCGGCAGGTAGACCCGCTCGCCGGGTCGCAGGGCCTCCGCCATCGCGTCGATGGAGACGGCTCGCGGCATGGATCAGCCCGGCATCGCGTGTGCCGTGTGCCGGGCCAGCACGCGTTGCGCCTGCTTGAGATGCGGGATGTCGAGCATCATGCCATCCAGCCCGACGGTTCCGACATCCGGCTGAGCGGCAAAGGCCTCCGTCACGCGGCGCGCGTGCGCAACCTCCGCCTCAGACGGGGAGAACGCCGCATTGATTCCGGCGACTTGGCCCGGATGGATGGCAATGCGGCCGGTGAAGCCTTCGCGCGACGCCGCGGCGCAATCAGCCGCCAGGCCGTCATTGTCGCGGAAGTCGGCATACAGTGTCTCGACCGGCTCGACCGCGGCGGCCCTCGCCGCCATCAGGCACATCGAGCGCACGATTCGGTAGGTGAGAGCGAAGCTGCCGGCCTCGTCGCGGTTCGTGCTCGCGCCCAGCGCGGTGCTGAGATCTTCGGCGCCCCAGGTCAGACCGTAGAGGCGCGGCAGCATGGCGGCGGCGAAATCACCAAGTCCGAACGGAGCTTTCGCCGTTTCGGTCGCGACCGGCAGGATCTTCAGCGATCCGGGCGACAGGCCCTCGCGCAATTCCATCACGTCGAGGTAATGGCCGAGACGCGCCACGTCGGCTGCGCCGTCGATCTTGGGGATCATGATCCCCGCCAGGCCGGGCCGAACGATCCCGGCCAGATCGGCGATGCCGCCTTCGTCCAGCGGATTGATCCGCACCCATTTCTCCGGCCCCGCCGCAGGGCCGGCCAGGTAGTCCGCCACCATCTCGCGGGCCAGCCCCTTGCGCGATGGCGCCACGGAGTCTTCGAGGTCGAAGATCAGCGCATCCGCGCCCGACCCGGCCCCCTTGCTCAGCTTCTTCTCGCTGTCGCCCGGCACGAACAGAAAGGAGCGCAGGCTCATGGCGCGACCGGCTTCTTGCGCTGCAGGCCGGACCGTTTGCAGTGCCCCACCAACTCGTTGCGCTGGTTGTAGGCACGGTGGACGAAAGTAACGATCCCGGCGTTCGGGCGTGACTTCGACTCCCGCAGTTCGATAACCTCGCTCTCGACCCGGATCGTGTCACCGTGGAAGATCGGCTTGGGGAAACGAACCTCGTCCCAGCCCAAATTCGCGATCGCCGTGCCGAGCGTGGTGTCGCCGACCGAGATGCCGACCATCAGCCCGAGGGTGAAGGCGCTGTTGACGATGCGCTGGCCGAACTCGGTCTCGGTGCGGCAATATTCCTCGTCCAGATGCAGCAGGGCGGGATTGTGCGTCATGGCCGAGAAGAGGACGTTGTCCGTCTCGGTGATTGTGCGGCGGATCGGATGCTGAAAGGTCTGCCCGACCGTCAGCTCGTCGAAGAAGAGTCCTGGCATGCGTGTCCTCCCGGCGTTGAGTGCCGCGGCGATGTTGGCATCGCCTCCGATCCGAGTTCCCCGGACCCCTCCGACACATGTAATTCGCTTGCCGATCGTATGCTAGCGGTTTAATTTGCTGGTGATGATCCCGGCCTCGGTCGGGAAGACAAGGCCGGACAACCGGCCGGCGCGACGCATCGCCGTCGCAGGACAGGGCAGGGGAACGCGAATGAGTGTGGGAATTGCGGCCCACGACACGGTTATCGCGGCGCTGCCGGACGACGACGAGACGACACTGTTTCGTTGGGTGGAGCAGGTGTGTGGCGCCAGCATCGCCGCCTCGATCCAGACGTCGGGCGGCAACCGGGCGCGGTCCTGGGCGCTGGACGTGCGGCACCCGGATGGAACGATCGCCGAAGTGTTCCTACGCTATAGCCCGCCCCGCCCGCCCAGCGTGGAACCCTACACCACGCATCGCGAGGCGCAGGTCTACCGCGCCATCGCCGGGCTCGATATTCGCGCGCCCCGGCTGATCGCCGAGCATCCGTCCATCCCAGCCATCTTGACCGACCGTGTCCATGGTATCGCCGAGTTCCGCCGCCTGACCGATGCGGCCGTCAAGCAGTCGATCGCGGGCGAGGTCATGACGGACCTGGCCCGCCTCCACGCCCGCCCGGCGACCGGCATCGCGCTCGACGGCGGTGGGCAGGGCGCCCGCATCGCCGATCACGTGCGGGCCGAGCTTGCGATCTGGCGTGCCATGTACGACGAAACCGGGCTCCCCGATCCGCTGCTCGAATTGGCATTCCGCTGGCTGCACGACGCCCTGCCGGACCCCGACGGCCCCGTGGCGCTGGTTCATGGCGATGCCGGGCCCGGTAACTTCCTGTTCGAGCACGGCCGGCTGACCGCCATTATCGATTGGGAGTTGGCCCATCTCGGCGACCCCATGGAGGATCTGGCCTGGTTCTCCATGCGCTGCGTGATGGAGCCGGTGCCGGACTTCGCCGCGTCCATCGCGGCCTACGAACAAGCGGCCGGACAGCCTGTCGATCGCGCGCGCATCCTGTATCACCGGGTCCTGGTTTCGACCCGCGTGGTGGTGATCCGCCATCGTAACGTCACCGGCGAGTTCGCCCACGCCATCGTATCGGGCGCACTGAACCGGCGACTGCTGGTCGAGGCGTTGTCGGATGCCAGCGGTGTCGCGATCCGTTGGCCCCCGGCGATCGAAGCGGCCGCGACCCCGCGCGGCCCGATGTTCGCAGCCGTCTTGGCGGATCTGCGCGACGTGATCGTGCCCCGCAGCACAGACCCCCAGGTGATCGCGCGGGCGAAGAACGCGGCCAAGGTCATCAAGTATCTCGAAGCCTTTGACCGGCTCGGGCCGCCGATCGACGCAGCCGCGTTGCACGCCGCCAGCACCGACTTTCCCGATGCGCTGCAGGCTTTCGCCGACGCCGTGGCGCGCGAGGCGCAATTGGCCAGCGGCGCCTCTGGCGGCATCGCGTCCCGCCATTATCCCGCCCTTCCGGAGCGCACGAGATGAACGAATTCACCGCACGGGACGACGACTTCCACTTTGCCGAGATGGGCGATCGATGGTGGATGACGGAGACGAGCTGGTTCGCCTTCTGCAACCCGGCGGAAAAGCTCGGTGGCTGGCTCTACACCATGGCCAGGCCGAACATCGGCACCGTCGCGGGCGGTGCCTGGATCTGGGACCACACGGCGCACCTGCCCTGGGAAGTGCTGTACAACGCCAACTACACCGCGTTGCGGCTACCGCGCGACCAGGACCTTTCCAACATCAAGCTGCCCACCGGTGTATCCATCAAGGCCGTCGAACCCACCCTGGGCTACGAGCTCGGCATTTCGGACGGAGATGTTTGCCAGGCCACCCTACGTTTTCAGGGCGTGATGCCGCCACGTCCGCTGCGCAAAGGCGGCTCGCCGTTCGGCGGGGCGAATCATTTCGATCAGTTCGGCCGGGTCACCGGCACGGTGAAGCTCGGCGAGCGGATCGTCGCGATCGACTGCCTGGGCATGCGCGACCGATCCTGGGGTCCGCGACCGGAGCACCGCCCCAAGAAGAGCGCATACGTCACTGGGATGGCCACCCCTCAGGAAGGCTTCCTGGCGGTGACGAAGTGGCACGGCGACGTCGAGGGGATCGCCTACGGCTTCATGATCCGTGACGGCGAGACCGCGGACCTGGTTTCCGGCACCCGCCGCGTTGAGCGCGACCCGGCACAAGGCTGGGTCACCCGCATTGTCATCGAGGGTGAAGACGAGCACGGCCGGACACTCGAGGCCATCGGCACCCGCCTGTCCGGCATCATCATCAACCGGCACAGCTTCATCGACAGCAACGGCCTGATCGAGTGGAGCATCAACGGCCATGTCGGGCACGGCGAGGATCAGGACATGTGGCCGATCCATGACTGGGCGGCGATGCGCCGGGCCGGCGGCGCGGATGCGGCGGCATGAGTGGCCGTGCTTTGCCGCTGGACGGCGTCACCGTCATCGACCTCAGCCAAATCTATAACGGCCCATATGCCACCTTCCTGCTGGCGACGGCCGGCGCGACCGTGATCAAAATCGAGCCGCCCGGCGGGGAGTCCCTGCGCCGGCGCGGCGTAGTGGGCGGTGCTGCCTTGCCGTTCGCGATGCTGAACGGCTGCAAGCAGAGCCTCGCGATCGACCTGAAGACCGAGGCCGGCAAGGAAGTGGTGCGCGACCTCGTGCGCAGTGCAGACATCGTGGTGGAGAACTTCGCCCCGGGCGTGATGGACCGGCTCGGCCTCGGCTGCGCGGCTCTGCAGGCGATCAACCCGCGCCTCATCTATGCCCAGAGCTCCGGCTTCGGCTCCTCGGGCCCCTATCGCGACTATCCCGCCATGGACCTGACAGTGCAGGCCATGGCGGGGGTGATGAGTATCACCGGCTTCCCCGATCGCCCGCCGGTCAAGGCCGGTCCGGCGCTGTGCGACTTCTTTGCCGGCACTCATCTCTACGGCGCCATCGTCACCGCACTCTACGAGCGCGAGAAGACCGGGATCGGCCGCCAGGTCGAGGTCGCGATGCTGGACGCCGTTTACCCCTCGCTCTCGTCCAGCCTCGGCCTTTATCATGGCGCCGGCGGCGACGTGCCGTCGCGCACCGGCAACCGCCATGGCGGCCTGGCCGAGGCGCCCTACAACGTCTATCCGACATCGGACGGCTACATCGCCATCATCTGCGTGGGCGACGTGCACTGGCGATCCCTGCTGACCGCCATGGGACGGGACGACCTGGCCAACGACCCGCGCTTTGCCACCCTCAAGGACCGCGTGGCGCATGTCGACGAGATCGACCGCGTTGTCGGCGACTGGACCGCCGGGTTCGCCAAACAGGCCCTGTTCGCCCTGTTGCAGCAGCATCGCGTGCCCTGCGCCCCCGTCCGCGAACTCGCCGAAGTGGTCAACGATCCACACATGCACGCGCGCGGGTCGCTGCAGTGGCAGGACCATCCCGAGTTGGGCTGCATCGTGGTGCAGCATTCGGCCATGCGCTATCACGGTAGCGAGCTGCGACCGCTCGAACCGAGCCACACGCTCGGCGCCGATTCCGACCGCGTATTGACCGACCATGCCGGGCGGGACGCGAACGAGATCGCGGCCCTGCGTCGCGACAAGGTGATCTCGTGAACGCTCCGCTCGGACAGGGCATCGTCGGCATCGACGTCGGCGGCACGTTCACCGACCTGTTTTTCTCCCGCGACGGCATCAGTGTCGACCGCGTGCTCAAGGTGCCGTCCACGCCCGACGATCCGTCCCGCGGCTTGGTCGATGCCCTCGGCGCGGCCGCCGTGGCGCCCGCCGACATCGGCCTGATCGTGCACGGCACCACCATCGCCACCAACGCGGTGATCGAGCGCAAGGGCGCCCGCTGCGCCCTCATCACCACCAAGGGCTTTCGTGACATCCTCGAGCTCGGCCGACGCGACCGGCACCGCATGTATGGCCTGACCGGCACGCAAAACCCGCTGATCCCTCGCGCCCTGCGCTGGGAAGTCGACGAGCGGCTGGACCACACCGGCGCGGTCCTAACGGCGCTGGACCACGACGCCGTGCGCGCCCTGGCCCGCACCCTGATGGAGCAGGAGGTCGAGGCCGTGGTCGTCGCCTTGCTGCACAGCTACGCCAACCCGGCGCACGAGGACCAGGTTCGCGACATCCTGCTGCAAAGCAACGCCGGCTGGCAGGTGGTCACCTCCTCCTCCGTCGTGCGTGAATATTACGAGTTCGAACGCACCTCGACGGCCGCGGTGCAGGCTTACCTGCAGCCGCTGGTCTCCCGCTACGCCGCCAACCTGCAGGAACGGCTCGCCACGCACGGCTTCGCGACGCAGACGCTGGTCATGCAATCGAATGGTGGCCTGGTGCCGCTGAAGCAGCTCGCGGGTCGTGCGGCCAACATCGTGCGCTCCGGTCCTGCAGCCGGCGTGATGGCCGCCGCCCGGCTCGCGGCCGAGGCCGGGTTCGACAACGTCATCACTGGCGACATGGGCGGCACGTCCTATGACGTGGCGGTCGTGGTCGGCGGCAAGCCGCGTGTGGCCGAAGAGACCGAGCTCGATTTCCGCATCACCGTCCGCCTGCCGATGATCGACGTGCACACCATCGGCGCCGGCGGCGGCTCGATCGCCTATCTCGACCGGGGCGGCATTCTGCAGGTGGGGCCGCGCAGTGCCGGCGCTGTCCCTGGCCCGGTATGTTTCGGCCGCGGCGGCACGGAGCCGACCGTGACGGACGTCAACGCCGTGCTGTCGCGCATCAACGCCGATAACCCGATCGGCCTCAAGCACCTCCGCTCCCTCGATATCGCCAGCGCGCGCGCGGCCATCGGCAAGCTCGGCGAGGCGATCGGCCTTGGCGTCGAAGCGACGGCGGAGGCGATCCTGACCATCGTCAACCAGCGCATGGCCGGGCGCACCCGGCTGCTTTCGGTCGAGCAGGGGCACGATCCCCGCGATTTCGTGCTGGTGGCCTTTGGCGGCGCCGGGCCATTGCACGGGGCGGCGATCATGCGCGAGGTCGGGGTCCGCACCATGCTGATCCCGCCGCATCCCGGCGTGTTGTGCGCGCTTGGCTGCGCCATTGCCGACCTGCGTTACGATTTCTCGCGCACGGTCGAGCGGCGGGTGGCCGACCTGTCCGCCGCCGACATGCGGACCGTGTTCGCCGAGCAGCGCGCTGAGGGGGAGCGCGAATTCCGCGCCAGCGAAACGCCACTCGACGAGATCACGGTCGAGCACGTTGCCCAGATGTCCTATGCCGGACAGATCCATACGTTGCGGGTGCCGGTACAGGCGGAGTGGGGTCTGGACCGCATGACCGAAGCCTTCCTGGCCGTCTATCAAGCCGAGTACGGCAACACGTTGGGCGAGATTCCCGTCATGATCGTCAATCTCAAGACCTCGGTGCAGGGTCGCCGGGCCACTCCGGCGCCCGTGGTGCCCGAGCCGGCGCCGCCGCTTCCGGCAATCCCCTCGTCGACCCGGCCCGTATACTTCGGCGGTTGGATCGACACCGCGATCTACGACCGCGCCACCCTGCGACCCGGCCACACTTTCGACGGGCCGGCCATCCTCGAACAGGCCGACACCACCAGCGTGATCGAGCCCGGCATGCGCGCCCGCGTGGACGTGTTCGGCAACGTCCTCGTGGAGATGGCCGCATGACACCCGATCCCGTCACGTTGGCCGTAGTCCGCGGCGCCCTCGAGCAGGTCGCCGACGAGATGGACCTGCATCTGATTCGCGCCGCCCTGTCGCCGATCATCTCCGAGACCAACGACTGCGCCCACGGCCTCTACGACGCCGAGACCGGCGAGACCATCGCACAGGGAAGCTATGGCCTCCCGCAATTCCTGGCGAACATGCAATGGACGGTGCAGCGCGTGATCGCGGTAGCCGGGGCCGAGGGCGGGTTCCACGACGGCGATCTCTGGATCGTCAACGACCCTTACCTGAGCGGCACCCATCTCAACGACGTGGTGCTCGTCGCGCCGGTGTTCGTGGCGGGTCGGCTGTTCGCGCTGTTCGCCAATACCGGTCACTGGATGGACATGGGCGGCAGCGTGCCCGGCGGCTGGGCCCCCTCGGCCACCGAAATCCATCAGGAGGGGATCATCATCCCACCGCTGAAGCTGATCGAAGGCGGCCGCACCAACGAAGCGCTGATCCGCATGATCACCGCCAACGTCCGCCTGCCGCAGCAGCTGAAAGGCGACCTCGCGGCCATGATCAACGTCTTCGACGTCGGCCGCCGCGGGCTGTTCGCGCTGATCGGCAAGTATGGCGAGGCCACCTTGCGCGGCTGCATCCGCGAGATGATGGACCGCTCCGAGCGGCAGATGCGCTCCTACATCGACGAAATCCCGGACGGCACCTATGCGGTCGAGGACTGGTTCGACAATGACGGCGTCGACGACGCGCCGTTGAAGGTGCGCCTGGCGATCACCGTCGCCGGCTCGGACCTCCATTTCGACTTCACCGGCACGGCACCCACCGCCCGTGGCCCGATGAACATCTCGGACGGGACCACCATGTCCATGTGTTTGGTGGCGCTGAAACACGTGTTCGCCGACGTGCCGGTCAATGGCGGCGCTTTCCGCCCCGCGCGCTTTACCATCCCGCCGCGCTCGATCCTGGCGGCCGAATATCCATCCCCGGTCGGCGGCACCACCGACGTGGTACAGCGTGTGGTGGACGTCGTGTTCGCCGCGCTGGCGCAGGCGATCCCGGATCTCGTACCCGCCGCCCCCTTCGGCACGACAGGGGTCGCCACCGTGTCCGGCCGTCGCACCGACCCGGGCGGCGCCGCGTCGGGGAGCTACTACGTCGCCGTCTACCCCTATCCCGGCGGCTACGGTGCCAGCCTGCGGTCCGACGGGCTGGTGAACGGCACGCCTCCGGGCTCGATGGCGAAGTTCATGTCGGTCGAGGTGTCGGAGCACCGATACCCGCTGCGCTTCCAGCATTACGCCATCCGCGACGATTCCGGCGGTGCCGGGCTCCATCGTGGCGGCTGCGGCTCCACCTAC